>Ga0265295_1001288_pt1 | contig 44858 bp, 46 predicted proteins | sample Munlansysbiofilm_FD_192503 | JGI IMG/M metagenome (GOLD analysis project Ga0265295, IMG submission 192503) | Leachate microbial communities from a municipal landfill in Southern Ontario, Canada - Methane capture system biofilm | ecosystem: Engineered > Solid waste > Landfill > Unclassified ...
AGCGGAGCTGCCAGAAAGAAAAGCCCTTCGGTCTTTGTGGCAAACAGAGCTTGCCACCCCAGTTTGCCACAACTTCTCCCGCATGTCTACGGAATTTTAACATGCACCACTTACCATTCTCAGTTAAAGTTCTCCGACGGCGCTTGGGTTGCTTCTCACTGGGCTGCCTCGTTTGGGCTGCCAAGCTCCGTTTGGCAGTGGCAGCGGAGCTGCCAGAAAGAAAAGCCCTTCGGTCTTTGTGGCAAACAGAGCTTGCCACCCCGATTTGCCACAACATCTTACATAAGAGCTGAAACATGAACCAAGAACCAATCCGCTATTGGAGTCACGGGCCTCACTACCAGTTCCCGGATTCCATCATTTTCCTTACCTGGCGGCTTGCTTTCACTCTGCCAAAACATGTCTTGAAGCTCTTTAGCGAGCTAAGCGCAACACCTCATAGCAATGAGAATGAATGGACAAAAGCACAGTTGGAAAGAAACAACGCATATATGTTTCAGAAATTTCTGGATTACGATGCAGAGCTTGCAAGCTTAGAGCAACCCGGATTCTCACTCAGTGAGCCGGAGATATCAAAGATAATGCGCGCTGCTTTTCATTTCTACTCTGGTAAGAGATATGAACTGCACGCATTTTGCGTGATGCCAAACCATGTGCATTTGCTGCTGCGCGCGGTAAAGAAGAGCAGAGATGAATATCACCGCATTGCCGATATTGTGAAATCCTTGAAAAGCTATACTGCCCTTAAGATAAATAAGCATCTGGGTCAAGAAGGACAGATTTGGGATCACTTCTATTTTGACAGAGTGGTAAGAGATCAGAGGAGTTATGAGAATGTAGTGCAGTATATATTGCTGAACCCGGTAAAAGCCAAATTTGTGGAGAAAAAAGAAGACTGGTCGAATAGCTACTTTGATCCGAAGTACTATGAGAAACTGTGAAAATGCCTCGTTTGGGCTGCCAAGCTCCGTTTGGCAGTGGCGACGGAGTCGCCAGAAAGAAAAGCCCTTCGGTCTTTGTGGCAAACAGAGCTTGCCACCCCGATTTGCCACAACATCTCCCGCATGTCAACGGAATTTTAATATGCACCACTTACCATTCTCAGTTAAAGTTCTCCGACGGCGCTTGGGTTGCTTCTCACTGGGCTGCCTCATTTGGGCTGCCAAGCTCCGTTTGGCAGTGGCGACGGATTCGCCAGAAAGAAAAGCCCTTCGGTCTTTGTGGCAAACAGAGCTTGCCACCCCATGAGATCACCACTTGAAAATTTGGGTAAACCGTTCCACGAGCACAAGAACCCCATTGTTTCCAGCATATATTAGCGATAATTCCTCCTACTTTTATCTTGCTGATATAGCAGAATATCCGCTTAAACCTATGCTATTTATCCGCTAAGGAATGAGGGCAAAAGAAGGATTGTTAAGTGCAAAAAAACAGTGAGCAGCAGGTCTTTCTTAATCATGCTCCAGCAAAGATACATGCACAAGCAGCCAACAATATTATAATAATAGATCGTTAAACAATCGGGTCATAGGGCGGAGTCTCGCACTACAAGGATGGTGAGTGGGAATAGCTACGCTCAGAAAAAGCCCATCAACCCGAGATTTCGTGCATAAATAATCTACTTTATAATGGATTTGCAACTGTCTCAGCAATCGTTTGATCTTAAGTTGAGATTTTGCTCATGTAATCCAGCAATTTAACAAAAGCTTTCAAGTGTCGCTTATTTATGCTTTTAACCATTCTATCAGTAGGGTGGATAATGCTTTTTCCCTTTTGATCTACACCCCCAACTTCGATTAGCATGGCAGATGTTCCTACACTGTGGTAAAAGAAATTGCGTGCGTTTCCCACTTGAGACGAAATTCCGGTATGAATGGTGTATGTTCCGCTATGATAATCTCTTTCCACATTTTTTGCATACAGTTTTGCTTGTTTCTGAAGTAGAGAATACTTATCGGTTTCATCGCTTATGGCAGGAAGAAATATGCGCTCACTCAGTTCACCGGTTAGGGATGAATGGTAGAAAATGGCAAATTCGAAAAATACTCGTCTGCTAAGGGCAATAATTGCCTTTATTTCTTCTTCGGAGGCGGGGGCATCTCCTTTATAGAAAGAACTCATGTGGTCTATCTCCGGATCCAGATCCCAAAAAATGGGATAGTTACGGTTAAGGTCCACTCCATCGCTGCGAATATCCAGTTTTCCATTGCCATCTGTATCGCGGTTATTTTTGCGTTTGATGCGGCTTTGTCCGGAGCTTACCAGTCGGTAACCCTCAGGATTGAGGGTTGGAACTATCCAGATGCTGTATTCATCCAATAGTGCATGTATGCTTTTGTTCTCGAAATATTCTCTACTGAATTGCTCAATCATATACATGCTGATGGCAAGACCCAAAACTTCATCGGCATGGTGTTGACCAATAATGAGGATATTGCGTTTACCTTTCCCCAGTTCAGCGGCATAAATTGGGAGGTTTTCAGCGGTGCTAAAGCCAATTATGCGATGTTTCATCACTGCTGGATATTTGGCGGCAAGTTCGTTTAGATGTGGCAGAATATCATCAAAACGGGGATATGCGCTACTGAGCGGGTACTGGTTTGTGCCCACAAAAGCGCATGATGCCATTAACATTATGCTACACAGTGCAATAGCAGCACGCCAAAAATTCATGGTTTGCGAACATCCCGCCAGGCATCACTAATTTCATCCATGCAAAAACCTTTGCGGTAAAGAGATGTAAACACTTTTTGTTTGGCTTTTTGCGGTTCTTCATGGCGATATCTAACGAGAAGATTTGCTATCTGTTCTTCCAACAGTTCCTTTCGGAGAATGGGATCCTGCAAATTTTCCCAAAGCTCGTTGAAGATATCATCGGAAATCTTGTGTTCTTTAAGTTTGAAACGAATAGCGTTTTTGCTTTTACCACGTTCTAACATGCTTTGGATATAGATTTCGGCAAAACGTCGGTCGCTCAAATATCCTTTCATTTTAAGCAGTTTCAGGCATTTATGCACAATAGTGGGATGGAAGTGTTTATTTTGCAAGTAGATATGGCATTGATATTCGCTGTGTTCACTTTTTGCCAGATAATCTGTTATAAGCTTCCAAGCGCGCTTTTCCAGTTCAAGCTTTAGCTCAGTTTCCTGAGCGGGAGAGATTTCGGTTTCGGATTGGAAAGGAAAAAGGAAATGGAGGGTTCTTTGCGGCAGAACCCCCCACAACTCATCGTCAAAACTTATAAAGCTAAGCTGTTTATTCTTTGTCCAATACTTCAGAAGCATCATTATCCGAATTGCCAATAAATTGTTCGGGATTGACTTCAGCTTTTAGTTTCTCTTCAATCTCTTTTAGCAGTTCGGGGTTTTCATTTAGATATTGTTTAGTTTTATCGATGCCCTGACCCAGTTTGAGATCGTTGTATGCATACCAAGAGCCGCTTTTTTTAATTATCTCATTACTTGCTGCCATGTCGATTAGAATATCCAGGTAGGAGATGCCCTGACCAAAAATAATGGGGAATTCCACAGTTTTGAAAGGTGGAGCAAACTTGTTTTTCACTACTTTGACCTTTGTACGGGCGCCAATTACTTGAGTATCGCCACCGGTTTCTTTTATGGCTCCGGCATAACGCACCTCTAAGCGTAGAGAAGAATAGAATTTTAGGGCTACTCCTCCAGTGGTTGTTTCGGGGTTTACAAAGGCGGGAGCGCCAATCTTTATGCGGGTTTGATTGATGAAAATTACCGCAGTGTTGCTTTTGGAGACAATGGCAGTAAGTTTACGCAAAGCTTGACTCATTAAACGGGCTTGTAATCCTACATGGCTATCTCCCATATTCCCCTCAATTTCCTGACGGGGGACCAGTGCTGCCACCGAATCTACAATAACTAAATCTACTGCAGAACTGCGTACTAAGGTTTCGGTTACTTCCAAAGCTTGTTCGCCGCCATCGGGTTGAGAAAGCAGCATGTTATCTGTCTGTACTCCCAGTCGCTTGGCATAAGCTACATCCAAGGCGTGTTCTGCATCTACAAACGCCACAATGCCATTTTGTTTTTGGCATTCTGCTGCTATGTGTAGCGAGAGAGTGGTTTTTCCGCTGGCTTCTGCACCGTAAATTTCGGTTATTCTGCCTCTGGGAATGCCACCAATACCCAGAGCTATATCCAAGTTGAAAGCTCCAGTGGGAATTATATCCACAGTCTTGATGGGCTTATCGCCCAAACGCATCAAGGTGCCAACTCCAAACTTCTTTTCCAATTGAGAAATGGCAGTTTTTAGGGCTGCATCTTTGTTTTTATCGAGCATTATTCCTCCGTCTTTATTAGATCATATTGTTCAATTACTTCATATTTTGGTCCATCGGGTCTGAGCAAACTCTTGTATAAGCTCAAAGTGTTCCAAGCAAGATTTTGATTGCTTATCTTGTAGCTAAGAGCAGCCCGCTCAAACTCTGGACTTTGCTGGCTCTTAATTCTGCCTAGCGTTACATGCAATTTCAGGGCTTTGGCATCGGCCTCTATACCCAGGGCTCGCAAACTGGAAAGGGTCTGTCGGTTCAAGGCTTTCAATACGCTCTCATCCCCTCCCAGCTTTAACCATATTAGGCGGGGAAAGCGGTATGGATATAGCTCTATACCCTCAGCGGCGAGAATTGGGCTGGAATAGCGTTGTACCTGTTTGGCAACCAACTTTTTAAGCTCAATGAGTCTATGTTCGGCTACTTCGCCAATAAAATTCACGGTTAGATGGAGGTTTTCCGGCTTAACCCAGTTAATTCCGCTGTGTTTGATACCTTGCAGATATCTTAGCGCATCCAGCAATTCTTTCTTTACAAGAGAAGGAGGCTCAAGAGCGATAAATAAACGCATTAACGCTTGTATCCAATATCTAAAAGAAACTTCTTGCGGTGAGTAATGTCGGTATCCAATTCTACACCCTTGGGTGAGGCGCCATCTATTACACCTAGTATTCCGCAACCCTGCTCACTTTGAGCAACGATCACTTGTACCGGGTTTGCCGTTGCACAAAAGATATTAACTACTTCGCGGCAGGCCTTGATTGCCGGTAACACATTGATGGGGAAGGCATCTTTCATGATAATCAAAAAACTGTGTCCTGTCCTAAGTTTGTGCATGTTTTGCACTGCGATCTCAATAAGCCCGTTATCTGTACCGTCTTTACGGATTAAGCAGGGACCGGATGCTTCACAAAAAGCCAAACCAAACTGGATGCCGGGAACACTGTTTACCATTGCTTCGTATAAGTCTTCAACAGTTTTTATGAAGTGACTTTGTCCCAAAATGATGTTGCAATCTTCAGGAAAGCTAAGTTGTAGATTTTTGAGTTCCATTAGGTACCTCACGTGCCATATAATGATTTCACAATAAAAATAGTTCATAGGCTTGTCAAGCCAAAAAGCACATTGGCCATCTTGACTTCATTTGTAAAGACCTTGATGGCGATTGCATAGAACAATATTGTTGACATCAAGAAGGAGCTAAAAAAGATGCATTTATGGATACGAAAGATTCTATAAGCATCAAAACAAAACAGAATGCGATGAATTCTGGGATTTGTCAATGGCAGCGATAAATCTGAAAAAAAACATCCTGATGAGCGGTGGTTTTAGGATTATCATCCTTATCTTGGGTTTTTGTTTCAGCTTGGTTACGGCTCGCTACCTTGGCGTGGAGTTGAAAGGGAAGCTAAGCTATCTTATTACCATTGGCGGGTTTGCTTGGGTGATCCTTGATTTTGGGCTGTATCGAAGCTATCCATATCTGATCCGGAAGCATCCTGATAAAATTCCCAGTTTGTTCGCATGGGCAATACTCTGCTTCTTAGTTGAAACATTGTTGTTAGTCCTACTATGTGTGGGTTTTACAGATTTCTGGAACAGCTTATTGGGATCATCATTCAGCATGGCAAGCCTGCTATTGCTGGTGGGTTTTATAACCATGACTAAGGCATTAATGCAGCTTCAGGGCTTGTATCTGGGGATGGATAAAGTATTTGATAGTTCGCTTGCATACATGCTCAATTCCATGATTTGCCTGGCAATTGTGTTGAGTGGGTATCTGCTGATCTCCGGCGCTGAAAAACTTGAATTGGCAATGTTGGCGATGGTAATAGGTTTATCAATTAGCATCCTGTATCTTATTGTTAAAAATAAGTGGGGCAATCCATTAAAAGTATTTGATTGGAAATTCATATATCATTCCTATGGTTTTGGCTTTAGAGTTTTCCTTTCCTCGATGTTTATCCTACTGCTGCTGAAAGTAGATATTGTTTTCGTGAAAAAAATGCTTGGATTCAGTGAGGTAGGCATCTATTCAATAGCTTCTCATATCGTGGATTTGCTACAGATGGCTTCCAACCTCGTAGGCAGTTTGCTGCTTGTTAGATTGTCCGATACAGATAATGAGGTGGAGAAATGGCAGGTCATGAAGAAGATGCTGATGGTATTTTTTGTATTGTTAAGCTTGGCCAATATCGGATTTGTGGTTGCAGGTAAGTTCATTTTGAGCACTATGTTCGGAAAACAGTTTGTCCCAGTGTATTATGTCTATTTTTGGTTGATGCCGGCAACATACGGGTTAAGCTTTGGTTCCTTGTTTAATAACTATCTGAACAGCAAAGGCTTTCCGATAATAAGCATTATACTGCCTGCCATCGCTCTGCTCCTTAATTTAGCATTGAACTACGCTTTGATTCCGTTGATGGGAATCTATGGGGCAGCTTTATCTACAAGTATTGCCTATTTTATGTGGTTTATACTGATAATTGCCTATGAAGAAAAAATTACTAAGGGGAGAATGTTGGCTTATTTAATACCCAAGTCTCAGGATTGGATGCAGTTATGGAAGCTAAGCTTGGAGACGCTGAGGATCCGCAAAAATGCAGAGTAAAACCGAGATGAGGGGAATGGCTACTGCAACAGAAATGGATATTCTTATTGTACACACATGGGGAATAGGAGATTTAATTATGCTTACACCCGTGTTGAATGTGGTTCACAAACTGCATCCGCGGGTAAAAATTCATTTTCTATTCTTTCCCAAAGCAGCGGCAATACCGGTTATAAATGCCCAGTATGTGGGCAAAATACGCTATAGTAGTTGGAAGGCGGGGGAGCTACTGAAGTCTATAAAAGAATTGCGGAAGGGGCAATATCATGCAGCTATGTTTTCCTCAGGTGTAACGCCTTGGAAGGCATGGTTATTCCTGTTATTATTAAAAACAAAGAAGAGGATTGGAGAATATAAACGGTTTAAGTATCCGTTCTTGGATGTTCAGGTTCGCTTTGATGCTACGAAAAGCAGAACGGAAAATAACTACCGCCTTATCCGCTCAGTTTTGGAAATACCCTCTTGGTTGAATGCATTGGCACATAGAGAGGAGCTGAATCTTTATACACAATTCAATCTTCAAGCAGGAAACCGCCGTTGGGCAAGCGAATATTTGGCAAGGATGGGTTTTGGAAGCAAAAAGCTGGTGGGGATACATCCGGGGTGCATGGCAAAGAATAGCTACCGCCGTTGGGATAAGGATAACTTTGTAGCTTTGATTGGCATGATCAAGGCGAAATTCAACTATGAAATATTGGTGATTGCGGGCCCAGATGAATTGGATGTGGGAGAGTATATCAGCGACAAAAGTGCCAGTAAGCTCTTGAGCAAAACACCGCTAACCAATGTCGCGGCAGTAATCGCGCAATGCGATTTCTTTATCAATACGGATTCCGGCTTAGGGCATATTGCTTCTTGTTTTAGAGTGAAAAGCCTTACTATTTTTGGTCCCGGCGATGAAGCGCAGACCGCACCATTTTCCCCCGAGAGCAGGGTGGTAAGAAATCATATCAGCTGTGCCCCGTGTGTGGGCAGAAAGCGAATAGCCTGCGAGGTGGAGTGTTTGAAAGAGCTAAAACCCGAAACAGTATTTATGGAGTTTTGCAGGCTATAAATTAGCCATAAAGCTTGAGAAGTTTTGCGGCAAGCACTTCCCGTGAGTATTGCTTGATTGCATCGGGCTTTGCCTGAAAAACCTCAGCATGATTGATGATCTCATTCAAACTCGACACAATTCCGGGGATATCTTCGCGGTAACAATACTTCCCCGATCTCGTTGAGGATAGTACATCTTCAATCACGCTGGTTCTAGGTCCGATTGCCAGGATAGGTTTACCTATGCGGATCAATTCAAACAGCTTTCCCGGGAACCAGGTTTCGGATCCGGGTGCGTCCGAAAGGATTATTAGATTGATATCTGCTCCGCTGGAATAGTTAAGTGCTTCACTATGAGTTTTGTAGCCTTCAAAACTGTAATTGCTATATCCCTCTTTTACTATGGTGTTCAACACGGCAGAATCTGCGCTGCCAATGTGGATCATGCGGCTTTGCGGCATCTTGCTCTGCTTCATAGCTTCCAGTAATGGGATTGGGCTGCCGTAAGAAATATGCAACTTCCCCATATAAACCAAGCTAAAGTCTTTAAAGGATTTAGCATTGATCTGGCTGATCCCGTTGCGGCAAAAATCATCCTCATCAAAACCATTGGTGATGGACTGTGATTTGTCTTTCAGCCAAGAGTGTTTTTCTACGTAGCGTAAACGGGTCTTCTCGGTGGTAAACAACGCCATATCGCAAGTTCTGAGGATCAGATCATCCGTACGGCAGATTATCCGATGCCTGAAGGGCAGAACGTATCTGTCCAGCAAAGGGGAGAACTGCCAGGCATCACGGTAGTCTGCGATCCAAAAAATGCGATCCTTGTATAAGAATTTAAGGGCAATCCCCACCAGAAAGGCAGAATAGGGAAAAGCACTGATGAATACATTCCGCAGTTTATGCTTTCTGATCAATTGGATAGCTTTGAAAAGGGCAAAGGGCATCCAACCTATCTGTTTGTCGTATGGAAACAACAGATCGTTAATCAGTTTTACGGCTGCCCAGAAGAGGCGGATATATAGCTGTTTGGGCGCCGTTTCTTTGAACCTGGCATGAACCATTTTGCTTTCAGAAACTACTTTGAGCCCCAAACCTGCAACTCGGTACACATTAGCTTCAGGCGGGATTTCTGCCATTAACGATTGATCAAGAGTTTTTCTAATTGGAGATTTGGGGGCAATAACATGAGCTTCCCAACCAAAGCGGACAGCATACTTCAGGAATTTTAAGCCTCGTTGAACCCCGCTTTGGGCTGTTGGTGGAAATTCATTCAGAATCATTAGTATTCGCTTATCTTTCATACACTTCTCTCACTCTATCTATCAGTTGTTTCATCATAAACCGTTTTCTAACCTTCTTAGCGGAAGCCGTACCCATTGATGTACAAAGTTGTGGATTGCTAATCAAGATAAGCATTTTATCGGATAGATCATCAATATCTTTTGGTTTGGCAAACAGTGCTTCCACACCATCGTCAAACAGCCCCGAAATCCCTTCGCCCCTTATTCCAACAACGGGAAGTCCGGCATACATCGCCTCAATATATACAATCCCGAATGTCTCGCTATAGCTTGGTAGCACAAAGGCATCGAAGTGCGGATATAAGCTTCTTACCGTATCATTTGGCAAGATTCCTGCAAAATGTATGTTGTCCTGCATTTCAAGCGTGCTTATCAATTGGCATAAGCTTTTTCTTTCACTGCCATCACCAACTATCAAGAGCTGGATATTGTATGAGTTAGCGCAGAGTGCAGCCACCGCCTTAATGAGGATATCAAATCCTTTTTCGGGTACCAGATTCCCCACCCCAATAATCTTAAAACAATTTGGTTCTGCATCACTTAGCCATGACGAAATGCAGATCTTATCATTGTTGTTGTAGGGGTGAATGCCATTGCCAATTACGCTGACACTATCCTGGGAATATCCGTGTGGATAAATCCAATCTGCCAAACGATTGTTTACTGTAAAAACATGAGTCCATCGCCTCAGGGCAGGTAGCAAGGTTAGCTTATAAAACCATTTTAAGGGATTGTTCCCCAGTCTATTGGGGTGAGTTCTGATGTTGTGAATCGTGAGGTACTGAGGTTTAGCAATAAACTTTAACCATAATCTTAGCCAAAGCAATTCCGGCACATGACGAAAATCGTGTACGTGAATGATATCCGGCTTCCAGCGTAAGTAACTGAATATTGTTACGGGCAAAGTAAATAAAGGGTATGAAATAAGAGAACTCAGAAAATATCTTTGCCAATACGGATAATACACCCGTGTAATGGTAATACCATTTTCTTTGGAGTGTTCAATTGCCCATGAATATTTATCACAAGTCGCCATTACAAAGATCTGGTAATGCTTCGATAATTCACTAAGTTGATGATGCACAAAAATTCCTGCTGCAGCGTTATACTTATGGGGGTAAAGGTCGGTAATGAACATTATCTTCTTCATACTGTTTTTATACTCCCCAAGTTCGCATGGTGAGAGCGCATAAAGCAAGGGCTTGCCTTAATCTCGTCATTACAGCCATGATGAAGCTTCAGAAAAATGTATATGTAAGTTTGGCATTATCTGTTTTTGCTGCAAAAAATAGAGCTCAGTCTGGAATTGAAGCCGAAATTCAAATAATGAGGAATAATCTAAGCCAAGACTGAGTTCATAAGCACCAGCATTAGTAAAGTTATTAGTGTTATTATTCAATCGATTACCTCACATCAGTTTAAGTGTAGGATATTACAAATAATTATATAACTGACCCTGCAAGCAGAGACCAATCAGCAATCCTAAGCCAGGCTCTAGCATTCCAAACAATGCAGCATTGCTTAAACCTCTATTCTATGGATTATAATTATCGAAATCCTTACAATATAATAAATAATTGAATCCACTATAAAAATTGAGGCAATTAAGGCAAGGAAAATTTCCAATTTTTTATGCCACAAACCCATGTTTTGATCACATCCAAGTATCATGTGAAGAAGGTTGCTTACTATACAAATTTTGATATGAGCTCAAACAATATTGGCGCATGGGGTAAATCCTCACAATGCAAGGGAAGTGGGTGGGCATAGCTACGATCTGAAAAAGCCCTCCAAACCGGATATCTCGCGCATAGATATTCTGCTATATATATGGGTGTGCAACAGTCTCACATAGCTTATCTGCCAAATATCTTGACACTTATGTTTGTTTTGTGATTATGGCAAAAAAGAGTCAAGAGGCACCAGTAATTGAAGAAAATACTCATATTCATGCTTACTATACCCCTGTTTCTTGTTGCAACCACTAATCCAGAACAATATTTGTACGATTATATAAGGGTTCGCAGCGATGTTTCGGGCTCAGAAAACGTGTATCACTTAACAGGGAATGTGTACAGTATGATACCTGGCGAAAAGAGCATGGAACTCTTTGCCTATGAAGGATATGGCATTACCAAAATTCAGCAAAGCCCCAAGGGATATAAAATGCTCGCCAAAGAAGTGGGTCTGTTGCTTGACCATCGTACTTTACAGATATTGGAAAACTGGCGTAACCCCTTTACTCAGCAACAGGTTCCGGTAATTCACATCTGGAATGACCCGATTAATCAAAGCTTTGAATACAGCAATGAAACCTTGCCCTATATCAGCCGCATGTTTCCTGCTGATGATTTGGGCGACAAGATGGTTTTTCATAACGAAATATTCCCATTTTACCCACACATCCTTTCGCGCCGAGAGTACGGATTACAGGTTCAAAGCGATTATTTTCAATCCGCAGAGCTAAGCCAATACACTATCAATAAAGAAGATCTGGCAGATTCTCTGGCCTTGGCACTGCCAGCCGAGATCTATCAAGTTTGGATATCTCCTTGGCTACCTTTCATGAATATGGGCGATCGTGAGGGTAATCTAATCTTTGTTTTGAGGGGTAAAAAACTAAGTATGGGCTTTGAAGAGCTGCCCGAAAGATTAAAGCTATATGTGCAAACCAATGCCCCCGAGTTTAGTAAAGCTCCCACTCTGTGGAGCGAACCCAATATGAATCCCTGGCTGTATTTCAAGCAACTAAGAGAACAGAACAATGAAGAATCAGAGAGGTAAGTTTTGTTTATAGATTATGCAAAGATCCGTGTAAAAGCAGGAAATGGCGGCGATGGAGCAGTAAGTTTCCGCCGCGAGAAATTTGTCCCCAAAGGCGGCCCTGATGGGGGTGATGGAGGTCGTGGCGGCAACATCATTGTGAAGGGTGACACCAATGTGAACACCCTGTTAGATTACCGTTTCAATAAGATATTTAAGGCAGAAAACGGCGTTTCGGGTGCTGGTGGGCGCAAAACTGGGCACAGTGGAGAGGATCTTATTCTGCGTATGCCTCTGGGCACCGAAATCTTTCAGATATATGAGGATGGATGCAAAGTAAAATTGGCAGATGTTACGGAAGCAGATGAATGTATTGTTATTGCCAAAGGCGGGCATGGTGGTAAAGGCAACAGCAATTTTGCCACTCCCACAAATCAAGCGCCCAGACACGCCACTCCAGGCAAACGCAGCTCTGAAATCGAGCTGGAATTAGTGCTAAAACTCATGGCAGATGTTGGCTTGGTCGGTTTTCCCAATGCGGGAAAATCTACTTTGCTCTCTGTTCTTTCTGCTGCCCGTCCCAAAATCGCCGATTACGAATTTACTACCTTAGAGCCTATGCTGGGCGTGGTCCGTGTGTCCGATTATCAACATTTCGTAATGGCAGATATTCCCGGCATTATTGAGGGAGCACACAATGGGAAAGGGCTGGGACATCAATTCCTGCGTCATATTCAACGCACCAACATCTTGCTCTATCTTATTGATATCAGCAGTCCCGATCCCTTGGAAGTGTATCGTACCCTTAAAGCAGAACTGTATCTCTACGATAGTTTTATGGAAAAAAAGCCCTTTACGATTGTCTTAAGTAAAATAGATACCATTCCTGAAGATGAACGAGATGCTCGAATTGCTGAAGTTGCAGAAATCTTCGCCGACACTTCCCACACCAAAATCCTGGCGATATCCAGTGTGGGCAATCTTGGCTTAGAAGCTCTAAAATACGCATTATTCAAACAGATAAAGGATAATAGGTGATAAGTGATCAATTCCTGAATTGGCTCTGCCTAAAAACCTGTCCCGAATTGGGCAATAAACAGAGTATCAAGCTATTAGAAACATATCCCGATCCCAATGATTTCGTTGGCAACAATGAACACGCCATTTATGTGTCCGGATTGATCTCAGAAAAGGCGGCATTTCATCTTTCGCAGCGGATTCTGCCTCCCAATACACCGCAAATCTTGAAACTGATGGAACAATACAAGATAGAATGGCTCAATATAAACGAATATCCAGCTCAGTTAAGAAATATCTTCGCTCCGCCCATAATCCTTTATTATCGGGGCGATGTTGCACATCTCAAGGCAGAGCGAACCCTTGCCGTAGTTGGAACCCGTAAACCCGGAGCTTATGGCAAGGAAATGTGCAAAAAACTACTTGCACCGCTTTGCCGGCAAAAGGTCAACATCATTAGCGGATTGGCTTTGGGAATAGATACCATTGCGCATAAAACTGCTCTCAAAGAGGGTAGCACCTCTATTGCCGTGCTTGCATGCGGCTTGGAAAACATCTACCCTTCGCAAAATACGGAATTGGCAAAATCCATCACCGAACACGGCGTGCTGATTAGCGAATACGAACCAGGCACCAAACCAGATAAATGGAACTTTCCCGCCCGAAACCGCATTATCAGTGCGCTTGCCGATCTGGTATTTATTGTAGAAGCCCCTATCAACAGCGGTGCTATGCTAACTGCAAAAAACGCTTTACAACAAAATCGCGATCTTTGTGCCCTGCCCGGTAATATCAACAGCATCAATTCGGAGGGGCCAAACTATCTTATTAAGAATGGAGCTGCGTTAGTATCGAACAGCGAAGATCTGCAATTCCTGCTGGGACTCAGTCCCGAGCATGCCAAACAGATGGAAGTGAGCATTATTCTTAACGCAGATGAACAGAAGCTTTACGATTTGCTGGTTAACAGTCACCAAAGCCTAAGTTTCGACGAGATACTACTGCAATCTGGATTTTCCATCGGGAGGCTTTCTACAATGCTTACAAACTTGGAGTTAAAGGGAATTATTGCCAAAGAAGAAGGTGGCATATTCTTTGTTGTGTAAGGATTTCACACGATTATGCGTCCATTTATTGCTACCGCAGAAAAGCCTCCCCCATTGCTTTAAGAAAGTACTAACGATGCTTTAGGCTGCTATCATCCTGTATTTGCGGGAACATCCCCGCTCTAAGCATAGTTATAGTATGCTTGATGAAAAGGGTGAAAAAGTGGCAACTGACAGCAGTTTGGGAAGTGCTTTATGTTTTCTTTTTGCCGAGATTATGAGCAGTGTAAAACAGTCTTTAGAAGGTGTTGTAAATGAATTTAGTATCTTTTCCCCGCCCTGAATCGCCAGCCGATAATTCTGCTGAAAGTAAAAGCCAACGCTTTACGCAGAGGTACACTGCGATATTCTCGAACCAGTATCAGGGGAACAATCGCCATCCAACGCATAATCGCTCCAATTCCAAATACTACTTGCTCCGGAGCTAATACTCGAAAGCCCAAGTTTAGGGAATTGGGATAGAAAATACCGCTGGCTAAGGTTGAACTCATCATAAAAAGTCCGGTTACTGCCGCATAGATGCCGCTGAATACTTGTTCGTTTCGTTTGGGGGCTATGGATAATACGAAGTTTGTGGTAACAATTCCCGTTCCAGCCCACATAAAACCGCTTGAGATACCTTCAAACCATAGAATATTATAGTTTTGAGGGCTCATGAACAACCAGAATATGGGATTTAAGCCTCCCAAAAAAACGCAAATCTTCATAGCCGTTTTATTGCCAAAACGATCGATAAACTTTCCCCAAAACCCGAAGGAAAGCAGAGAGGCTCCCATGTGAAGAGTATTGTACATCTGCACCTCAAACAAGCCCATCTGCAGGTTTTTTAGCATAAAAGGACCCCAAAAAGGACTACCAACGCCGGTTGCCAGCATCCACCAACTGCCAAAGATTAGAAGCAGACGAAAGTTCTTATTGCTAAAGGGCTCACGGAATACTTCCCGTAAGTTCTTCCCCTGTTTCTGAAGTCGTTTGCGCTCCGGTTGCTGCGCCAGAAACCACAAACCAATAAGTCCAATTATAGAAGCAAAAATATATATAAAAGCCAAAAATAAGGCTTGATTTTGAGGAATGAAGAAGTGCTCGGCTCGCAACATCCGCTTATAACTCAATGCTTTACTGGTATTTTCGTAGAGATCCACATGATAGCTGAGAACATAGCTAAAAATTAAGCCTACAATCATGAGAATTTGATTGCGAGTGGAAAAGAATCGTCCCCGAATTCGTAATGGAATCAGATCGCTAATCCAAGCAATCCAGATATTGGCGCCTGTGGCTTGAAAACCGGCGCTAAAAAATAACAAACCCAACATAAACCAGATGCCTTGCTGCCGTGAAGGAAAAAGCAAAGCACAACCCAAAAATAAAGTGAGCATTCTCCCAATTGCTGTAATCCAGATGCATATCCACTTTCTTTGGGTAATGTGATGCGAAAAGGCTACTCCTAATGGTTGCCAGAGCGAAGAGAATTGTCCTAAAGCAGAAAGGAGACTGTATTGGAGAGGATTTGCACCCATCAGTACCATCAATTTGGTAATGAATGAGCTGCCGATTTGGGCGAGGTTGCCATAAATCTGAGCAAATAGCCCTTCTCGGATGGAGCTTTTATAGGTTCTAACGATCAGACTGTTGCTTTTTGGTTTCATCGGTGACGCATTTCAGTGCTTATGCCTACATAAAAAACCGGCTTCAAGGCGGAAACCGGTTTTAAGCATGTATTAAGGCAGTGTGGTTACACTTCCATTATTTCTTTCTCTTTGTTTTTCTCTACCTCATCAATCTTTTTTACCCAATCATCGGTAATATCTTGTACATCTTTGAGGAGTTTCTTTTCGTCATCTTCGCTTATTTCGCTGTCTTTCTTCATCTTTTTGGCCTGATCGTTTGCATCGCGACGAATATTGCGAATGGCTACACGAGTGTCTTCAGCCAGTTTTTTTAGGTTTTTTACAATCTCTTTGCGCTTATCTTCAGTAAGGGGTTGGAAGGGTAAACGAATCACATTTCCATCGTTTTCTGGCGTGATGCCAATATTAGCACCCAGAATAGCTTTTTCGATATCTGCCAAAGTTGTTTTGTCCCAAGGTTGAACTACAATGGTTCGAGGCTCGGGAATGGATATGTTGCAAAGCTGTTTTACGGGTGTGGGTTGTCCGTAATAGTTTATGCGGACATCGTCTAAGATGGATGCGCTGGCTCTTCCGGTGCGCACTTTGGAGTATTGGTGCAACAGCGAATCGAACGATTTTTGCATTTTATCCGCTGTGTTATTCTTCAGTTCTTGCATATTTACCTCGCTCTTAGGGATGGATATAGGTGCCGATATTGGCATCCTGAAGAGCAGCTTTCAGGTTTCCGGGTTTGTTTATATTGAATATCTTGATAGGCATATTGTTGTCTGCAGCCAGAGAAAATGCGGTAAGATCCATCACTCCAAGGCGTTTCTCCAAACAGGTTTGATAGCTTGCTTCGTGAATGAACTTGGCATTGGGATCTTTCATGGGATCTGCAGAGTAGAGTCCATCCACTTTTGTTGCCTTAAGCACTATATCCAGCTTAAGCTCTATCGCACGCAACACTGCAGCCGTATCGGTGGTGAAATATGGGTTTCCGGTGCCACCTGCCACAAAACAGATTTTACCTTCACCCAATGCCTTCATCACCTTTGGTGCGCTGTAATGGCGAGCAATCTTGTCTAACACAAAGCTGGAAAACACTTCGGCGTTACAACCTTTGTCGGAAAGGATTTCGCTTAGATACAATGCATTCTGGATAGTGGCAAGCATGCCAATGTTATCCAGAGTAACGCGGTTGAGGTTCTGGTTCTTCCATGTCCCGCCGCGGAAGATGTTGCCTCCGCCAAGAACAATGGCAATCCCATAACCTTCGTTTTTGATGCCAATCAGATCATCCGTTAGCACATCGCATACGCTGTCATCGAAACCAAATCCAGCGGGACCAGATAATATCTCGCCGCTAAGCTTCAACATCAGGCGGTCAATCTTTTCGGGCTTGAAAGTGCTTATCATCCTTACTTAATGGCTATTCAATCGCCTAAAGCGTAGCGAACGTAGCGGGCGATCTGAATGTTTTCGCCGGTTTTCGCTATTGCTTCGGTTAATAGTTCTTTCACAGTTTTCTTTTCGTCGCTAATCAAGCCTTGTTCCATTAAAGCATGCTCACTGCAATACTTACGGATATTGCCTTCAATGATTTTGTCCATAAATTCTGGCTTTTTACCATCGTTTATGGCTTTGTTTTTGGCAATTTCTTTCTCACGCTCAATGATTTCAGCAGGGATGGCATCGGCAGTAAGCGCCAAGGGATTTGTGGCGGCTATCTGCATGGCGATCTCTTCTGCAAGGGCTTTAAATTCATCAGTACGAGCAACGAAATCGGATTCGCAATTAAGTTCTATCATCACACCGATTTTGTTGTTAAAATGGATATATGAGTAAATGATGCCTTCTTTGGTTTCGCGCAGGCTTTTAGCCTCGGCTTTAGATATTCCACGCTCACGTAGATATTTGATGGCGGCATCCATTTTGCCATCGGCCTCAACCAGGGCTTTGCGGCATTCCATCATGCCCACGCCGGTTCTCTCACGCAGTTCTTTTACCATGCTTGCGGTAATCTCGGCCATTTTGTTCTCCTTAAATCTATAGGGTCAGATGAGGCGTGCCGGAGAAACCGGCACGCAATGTTTCTTATTAGGCTTCGGTGGCTGCCATTTCGGCAACCGGTTCTTCTTTTACTTCAGTTTCTTCGGGTTCTTCTTCGTTTTCTTCAGTAGCGTCCCGATCGTCTGCGCCTTCTGTGGCGTCTCCGCGACCTTCCATTACGGCGGTTGCCATAATGTCAGTAATCAGAGTGATAGCACGTGTGGCATCATCATTAGAGGGGATCACATAGTCCACTTTATCGGGATCGCAATTAGTATCTACCATAGCGATGATAGGGATTCCCAAGATGCGAGCTTCATGGATAGCGATATCTTCATATTCTGTATCCACAACAAAGATAGCGCCTGGAAGGGCGTCCATATCGCGGATTCCACCCAAAGAAAACTCAATTTTGTCGTGCAAGCGTTTCATTTTTTGGGCTTCGAGCTTGGTGTAGCTATTGATAGTACCATCGGCAACAATTTCCTCGAAGTACTTCATTTTTTCAATGCTTTGGCGGATAGTCTTCATATTTGTAAGCATTCCACCATACCAGCGTTGGTTTACGTAAAAAACTCCAGCCTTTTCAGCGGATTCACGAATGGCGCTTTGTGCTTGTTTTTTTGTTCCCACAAAGAGGATATATTCCTGTCTGCTAGCCACTTCTTTCATGAACTGATAGGCTTCGTTGATGGCATCGACCGTCTGTTTGAGGTCGATAATGTGAATCCCATTGCGTTTGATGAAGATATATTTTTTCATCTTGGGGTTCCATTTGAAAGTCTGGTGTCCGAAGTGAACACCGGCTTCCAGTAGTTGTTTCATAGATACAACGGACATTTAGTTTCTCCTAATCTACGGTTAAGGTTTCCGTGGAGGATATACGCAATTCAGAGGGGCTTTCCCCTCACCGCCTTGCAACTCGCTCCAACGGTTTATTTCGGCTTTTATGCCGATGTGTCTTGTTTCAGAGCAAAAAAGAGTAGTTCTCATTTCTTTTTCTTGGGGGGATGAATTTCCCACAATCTGCGCATTAACGCTTGGAGAATTGGAATCTCTTTCTAGCTTTCGGACGTCCGGATTTCTTACGTTCCACCATGCGGGGATCGCGGGTGAGAAATCCACGGGCTTTCAAGACGGGTTTTAACTTTTCATCGTATTCACAAAGTGCGCGTGTAATACCATGACGGATTGCGCCAGCTTGACCGCTGAGACCTCCGCCGGATACATTTACATACACATCGAAATTCTCGGAAAGACCGACGGTCTGCAGGGGTTGTTCCACCACCATTTCCAAGGTTTCGCGTTGCAGGTATTTTTTCATGTGCACTTTGTTGATGATGCGTTTACCGGTTCCTGGTGTCAAACGAACCCGTGCGGTTGCATCTTTTCTTCTTCCTACGGCATCAAAGTTTTGCATACCTTGTTAATCTCCTTACAGGCTAAGTTCCACTGGCTGTTGTGCGGCATGGGGATGCTCGCTGCCGGTGTAAACTTTCAGTTTTTTCATCATTGCGCGTCCCAGGGTATTTTTCGGCATCATTCCTTTTACGGCATGCTCGATAATACGTTCGGGATGCTCTTCCAATATTTTGGCATACGGGATCTCTTTGAGCCCACTGGGATATCCACTAAATGTTTTGTAAACCTTTTGTAAGGCTTTAAGCCCTGTTACACGAACTTTTTCGGCATTAATTACAACAACGTAATCTCCGCAATCCAAATTCGTAGCGAAATAAGGCTTGTTTTTGCCGCGTAATATCGTGGCAATCTTAGTGGATAAGCGACCAAGAGGCTGCCCCGTAGCGTCTACGACATACCACGCTTGCGTGATGTCGCTTGGGCTTGGAGTGAGGGTCTTCATCGATTCTCCTTTACGGTTTTTATACAGAATGTCAGAATTTTAGCTTCCTAAATAGTGTCAAGCGAAAACATTGCACATATTACAGTTTATCATGATCTTGCGCTATACCTTCCATCTTTTTCAATCTACAGATTTCCTTTCTTGTTTAAGAACAATTCTTAGAATCATCTGAGCCTAGCACTAAAAAAGACCGCTCGAAAAAAGCGGTCTAAGCTTTGCCAAGAAGAGAAAGACTTAGTAAATAAAGCCCATGCTTATTAGAAACGAATAGTTTTTTGCATCGGGTTGAGAGCCTATGGAAGGCTTTTCAAATACATCGGCAAGGCCCATGCTGAAGCGAGCTCCATACAACATGTTTCTGTTTATTTCCACGTCTATTCCCATGCCTAAACCAAAATCGAAGGAATTTACATTGTCGATTTTTTCCGGATCATTCTCCGAAACTGTCCGATTGGCTTGCATAAGATAGCGAAACTCCGGCCCTAGATATGGTTGAAATCTCAATCCTTCCTCACCTAAGTTCATTTTAAAATAGACCGGTAATTCGGCGTAATGCAGAGTATGTTTATATTCTGTGCTCAAATTCCCGATCGTTTCTGTTTTCTTAAACCCTCGCTGAGAGTAGAGCAATTCCGGCTGCAGGATAAGTGATGGCAGTATATAATAATGCATTAACATACCGCCATGAAAGCCGATCTTCACCTTACCATCCATATCGTTTCCACTATAATTAGATAAATTCATGCCTGCCTTAAAACCATATGTGGTCTGAGCGAAGGATATGTTGACGACCGTCAACAAGGCTGCGCAAAAAATTAGATACTTTTTCACTAGGATCTCCCGTGTGTTTTATTATTACTGTAAATATGTAAAAGGGTGTACTTAAAAGATAAGCATATAAACACAATTAGCAAGATATATTCCACGTCAATCAATATCTGCCACCAAAATTAGCAAGAAGGCTTATCTTGCGGTGCTCGCACATTGTTTAACCTAGACACTAGATATGGTTTAGGCAGAGATTATCTTTGGGATACGGGAGAATCTCAGCTTTAAGCTACTTTAATATGAGCTTTATGTAAAAGGGGAAGGAGATGTTTGTAAGATGACAAGCGGAACTACTGAATGCAAGCCAAAATGTCAGAAAGCTCCAGATCCTCAAGAATTTGCTTCGCTTGGTCGAGCTTACCTCGATCACGAATTTTAACAAGTTCTCTACGGATTTGATTTGTACTAAGATTTCGGATTTTATGGGCAGAAATTTTTAAGGCATGTGCAGTATTGGATTCCAGTGAGAATTCGGTACATAGCGCAAAGCGTATTGCTCTCAATATGCGTAGGTAATCTTCATTAAAGACAATTTCGGGAGCTCGGATGGTGCGGATAAGTTTGTTTTGAATATCTTGTCTACCCAAGTTTGAAGGATCCAAAATATTCATATTAAACAGATCCATATACAGGGCATTGACGCTGAAATCTCGACGGAAAACATCTTCATCAATAGGGCAAAAGCGAATTTTTGGAAAACGGAATCCGGGACGATATTCTTCTTTACGGGTCTCAACAAAATCCATGCTAATGCCATTCCATGTCATGCGAGCAGAGCCAAATCTGGGGAAAGCTTCGTAGGTATTAGGCTTAAGGCGATGTTTTAGGAATGTGCCTAACTTGAGACCTCCATGAGGTTTTTCCACCACCAGGTCAAAATCTGTAAAACACTGTTTTGCCAAAAGATAATCGCGCACAACTCCGCCAACGATGTAAGTATTTCCTTTAAAATTGGTATTTTCCAGCAGATTTTGCATAGTTTGAACAAATTGCACAAGCTTCATAATAAATCCGCAATAATGGCATTAGAAATAAAATATCCCTTGTCGTTTAGCCGGAGCCCATTGGTATCTACGGAGATAAATCCGGCATTTTTCCATTTGTGGATTTGATCTTGTCGCATAGCGCAAAAATCTTTGTGAAAGCGGCGAGTGAACTCTTTAAAATCTAGACCTTTAACCATACGTAAGCGCATCATGATGTAATCTGATTCTATAGAAGCACCTTTATCGGTTATGCCATACAGTTTGTGCGAGTTGATAAGAGTTTCATATTGATGTAAATCTGATGGGTTTTGATAGCGTAATCCCCGATAAAATCCAGCGGCGGAGGCACCCCAAGCAAGATATTCGTCTGAATTCCAATACAGCATATTGTGGCGGGATTGATAGCCAGGGCGAGCAAAATTTGAAATCTCATACTGCATATAACCGTGTTTAGCAAGCAGCAGGCGAAGGCTGTGATAAATATCTGCCAAAGTCTCATCATCCGGAATCTGCTGGATATCTGGGGCGAGACGGCTTTTGGGATCTATTTCCAGAAGGTAGCAGGATATGTGATTTGGAAAGAGGTTTAAAAGCAAAGAAAGGCTATCAATGGTCTTTTCGAGGTTATTGTGGGGTAAGCCGTAAATGAAATCTACCGAGATGTTGTTAAAGCCTGCATCGCGGAGCAGTTGCATTTTTTGGAGTATATCATTTGCTTTGTGGCGCCTATCCAGATAAGCCAGATCGTCATCGTGCATCGATTGTACGCCAAGTGAGAGGCGGTTAATAGGGGTTTGTGCAAGGTTGTGGACAAAGTTTTGAGTGATCTGGATGGGGTTTATTTCTAAGGTAATTTCTGCATTTGGTAAAACAGGGATGCCATCCAAAAGGCGTAATATTTGCTGATACGAAAGCAGAGAAGGGGTGCCGCCGCCTAAGTAGATTGAGCAAAGAGGCCTGAAATTTGTGTTTAGATACTGCTGTTTTTCTTTTAGTAAAAGCTCAAAATAGGCATCAAAATCTTGACGGCGATAATTGAGGCTATAAAAAACGCAATAACCGCAGCGTGTAATACACCACGGAATATGGATATATAGCCCTAGTGGGCCAAGCGGAAGATTCGTTTCCACCTGATGTGAGGGGTGTCGTAAAGCTTGTTGTATTCAATACCTTTAGACCAAAAAATCAGCCAGGGAGAACCGGTAATATCAGAACGGTCTAAAAATCCCCAATAACGGCTGTCTTCACTTACATCACGGTTATCTCCCATCACAAAATATTTCCCTTCCGGGATGCGGATGGGACCAAACCAATCGCGGTTGAAGCGAGATTTAACAGTTGTAGAATCGGTATCAATGAGATATGGATGATACCAGTCTGCCATGCTAACAGCATCTAACATACCCGGTTTGAAGGTACGTTCGGTAACAATATGGGGAGATAATGGAGGGCTGGGATATGCTTCGCCATAACATTCATAACCACGAGTGAATTCTTTGCCATTTATATAAACTAGCTTATTGCGAATTTCAAGTGTATCTCCGGGCATACCGATCACGCGTTTTACCACGTTTCGGCGTGCGTAGTAACTAATATGGAAGGCAGTATAGGGAAACTTGGAAAAAGCTTGGCTTTTATTTATGTAGAGCGGATGAAAGATTTCTATATACTGGTTTTTATAGTCTGGATGTTCGGGAGTGTTTTCCTCAATTTTAGGGTACCTGAAAGTGACGATATCTTCCCGCTTTGGGTCTGTAAAATAATATTTTAGCTTGTTTGCCACCAGAAAGTCTCCGGTAAGCAGAGTTTTTTCCATCGAAGAGGAAGGAATCATGAAGTTTTGGAAGGTGTAATTGCGAATAATCATTGCCACCACGAAGGCAAAGAGGATGGCTTCAACCCAATCCTGCAATTGAGGTTTGCGTTTGTGGAACTTCTTATCCGTAGGCAATGGAGTTAATGTAGGAGATTTACTTAAAGATTCGCCTTTGTTTTTAACTATTTTCATGCGTTGTTTCATGCTTGTTGCATCCTTGACTATATCTAGCTAAATCGTTTTATGGTATAACATTGTTAAACAGTTTTTGAGGGCTTTTTAAAAAAGTATAGCCCGCTTCCTACAATGAGGGCAAGTATGGTGATAAGCAAGCCGGCAAAACTTAAGGTTACGCCCGTTTGGTAGCTTTGAGGCGCCAAAACCAGCTCTAAGGTATGCGTTCCTGCCGGGACACGAAGTGCACGCAGGATATGATTTGCAGGATAGATGGGGATTTCTTTGCCGTCTACATAAGCTTTCCACCCTGCAGGGTAGTATATTTCGCTAAGCACTATAAGGGCATCGGTATCACTATCATATTCGTAACTCAATTCATGAAGCTCGGCTTTTGTTTGAGTTATTCTTCCATTGAGGGGATAATCAAAAGCATCGATCTGGGTTTCCAAAATGGCAGTGCTTGCGGGATCGAACGATGTATCTTTAAGGAGTTTAAGGGTTTCTTCAGTGTTTTGGCTTACAACGATGTTTTGTGCAAACCAGGCTCTGGGTAGAGCCTTAAGATTTTGGTAAATAGAAACTTGTTTGTTCTTGTAAACGGGGCGAAAGTTCTGAAACATCGAAGCGTAGGGCAAAGAATCCGGAACAATGATGTATTTTGTGGCAAGCATATCCAACACGGGAGTAGGGTTTTCGCTGGAGTTTTCTCGATACACACCTCTTAGGTAGCGCACAAACTCTCCGGGCTCTTCGTTACGTCCATTTATCAAGGGTAAAACCTCATCGTAGCGCTTCAGTTTGGCGGCCGAATATCCGTCTATGCTCTGATGGAAATATGCCCATTCGCCGGCACTGCGAATTTGATTTGTGTTGAAAGGATAGATGCGGAAATTATCTTTATCATTAAGCAAAAAGTTGTCGAAATCTTGCATGCGGAAAGTGCTTTGGCGGATGTTCTTAGGATGTAGGTCTTTGAGGTGTTTACCGGTGTAAATCCACAAGTCGATAAAAGTGATGAGCGTAATAAGTAGAATAAAAGCGGCTGCTTTAAGCTTTTTAATGCTGTTCAGATAAGCTAAACCCATGCTTACAGCAAGCAACATCAACGAGAGAATGCCACTTTTTACTAAAATGTCCTTGCGCATTAGGATAAGAGAATCGAGCTGCGAGAGGGCGTTTGCTTCCTCATATCGCATCTGCTCTATCGCTGTGGTGTAGGGCAGACCGGCAAAGACGCTTTTTGCAAACAGCATCCATAGAATAAAAATTGCACCACATATCCAGAAGATTTTTAGGTAACGCTTCTGCCACTGGGCGTTTCCTGAGTTCTCAAGAATGCTTTTAATACCCAAAGCTGCCAGGATTACGGCATTGAATTGAACGATTACCAGGGTCATTGAAGGTACACGGAACTTGTTGAAATAGGGCAGGTAGTTCAAAAAGAGATCCGAAAGTGCGGGAGTGGAACTGCCAAAGCTCATTAGAGTGAAAGCTGCGCTGGCAAGCCAAAGAAAGAGTGCTAATCTCCGGCGCCTGCCCCAAAGAGCAAGTACTCCAAAGGCTAATACTACTATCCCAAAGTAATTGTAGATCTGAGTAAAAGGCATATATCCCCAATAGCTTTGGTTTATTCCACCCCAAAAATCGGGTATGATAAAACCAATAATCTCTTTGGGGTGAAAGCTCCAACCTTGTGCATATACCTTATCTAATCCACTCTCACTGCCACGCATTGTGTACTTGCTATATTCCATAGTGCTCAGATATGGATTCATTACCGCTAAGGCGGTTAAACTAAAGGCAAGGACCAGCAAGAGAGTCCAAATTCCAAAGTGCTTGACTTGCTTTTTCTTGATTGCCACCACAGCCTGATACACCCAATACATGCCAATAAGTAGGTATAAGTAATAGCTTATTTGGGGATGGTTTTCACGCAGTTGTGTAATGAGGAATGTAGCACTAAGCCCTAAAGAGAGAATTCCCGGTTTAGCTCTTAGATACATGATGCTCCACATTACCCAAGGAACATACATCATGGCACGGAATTTGGTATTGTGTCCTATTTCTAGCAAGCCCACCCAATGGCAGGAAAAAACAAAGGCGATGGCGCCAAAAAAGGCGATATAGGGATCTAACTTGAGGTGCAATAGCAACACAAACATGCCCAATCCGCCAAGAATGAGCAAGAAAATCCGCCAGCTTATCACTTTATCTGTAAGCTTTGTGATGTTTTCCAAAAAAGGATAACGATTGGGAAAGGAGATCATATATGAGGGCATTCCGGAAAACATATTCTGAGTCCAAAGTGCGCGGTCATTATGTTCCTCATTATAGTCTATTATGCTTTTCGCTGCACCCCGCCACTGATTTATATCGCTGGCTTGAGGTTCCATGTGCTTGTAAGCGGCGGGGAAATAAAGAATGCTTACAAAGAGGAATAAAAAAGCCGCCAAAATCCAAGGCAGATACTTCATATAAGATGCGGGAGCCTTAGCTGCGGGTTGAGGGTTTGCAGCAAGTCTCATTTTTGGGTTGACTTTTTTCTGGCTCATAAAATCCTCTGTTCAAACCGATATTTGCATCCAGCTTATTTTTTGGGCTCTAATCGGTCAAGCAAAAACAAAGGGAGAGGTGATGATCTTTACATTCAAAAAGAAAATCTACGGCTATGAATGCGATATATATGGACACTTGAACAATGCTAATTACTTGATGATGCTTGAAGCCGCCCGTAGTGATGCTTTAGTTAAGATGGATATGCCCATTAAAAAGCTTCTAGCGATGGGCATTCAGTTCTTTGTATTGCATTATGAATTGGATTATCTTAAGGCTGTAGATTTGGAAGAAGATGTTTCGGTACGCAGTTGGTTTAACAAGACAAACCGGATAAAGGGGTTTTGGCATCAGGAAGTATACAACTCACAGGGAGAGCTTTGTTTTAAGGCAGCGTTGACTGTTGTGTATGCCTCTGGGGGAAAGGCAAAGCGGTTGCCTCCAGAGATTTCAGATCACTTTATCAAGTTTATTCACCAAAACTAAGCACTGCCAAATACCATGCCAAATACGGCAGCCACCATAAGCATCGTAAATGGATTAAGCCTAAAACGCCAAGTAGCCAGAAAACAAGCCACAAATACAACAACCGAAAACCAATCTTGTACGGCATTCCCCATTATCATGATTAGTGCAGCAGCTATCAAACCTACAGATAGCAAGCGCAAGCGCTTAAATATTTGTTGAAACCAGGGTAACTTCTTTAGTTTTAGATAACTTACCGTAATAGTAAACATGATAATCAAAGAAGGTAGGATAACTCCAAACGTACAAAGCAACGAGCCAATAACTCCAGCTTTTTGGAAGCCGATAAAGGTGGCTGCATTAATGGCGATAGGACCGGGAGTCATCTGTGAAAGCGCTACCACTTGTACAAATTCTGCATCATTTAGCCAAGCATGCTTGAACACCACTTCCTGCTGGATCATTGCCAAAATGGCATAGCCACCGCCAAAACTAAACAAACCTATCTTGAAGAACACAAACAGCATGTTAATCAAGGTCATTTTCTTGCCTCATACACGGCATAAGCGATAGTGATCAGGATCAGATAAACAGGCGAAACATTGAGCATACCAACAGTTATGGCTATTGCCAGAGGAAACCACACATTTCTAAGATTTATCCCACTTTTCTTTGCCATCTCAATCAGCGGCACGGCTATAAGTGCAACCACAGCCGGATTTAATGCAGAAAACGCACGTTTCACCAATACTTGATCTGCATATTGACGAAACAACATAGCGATAATAATGATCGATATTGTAGAGGGCAGAATAGTTCCCAATACTGCCATCAGCATGCCGGATCTGCCTCGCACATGATAACCAGTATAGATGCTTATATTTACAGCAATCGGGCCAGGACAGCTTTGAGCAGCGGCAAGACCGTCCAGAAACTCCTCTTCGGTAATCCACCCATGCCTAGAACACACCTCTTTTTTGATGAGGGGGATCATTGCATAAGCGCCACCAATAGTAAAGGCTCCAATTTTGAGAAAGGTAAGAAAGATTTTTAGTAACATTTACAAGCTGTTCCGGACTAGTTTTACCAAACACTCGAGCAATTTATCTTCCGGCACTTTTTGGATAATTTCTCCGTGAGCAAAGATGAGCCCCTCTTTGTTGCCCCCAGCAATGCCAAAATCTGCTTCTTTTGCTTCTCCGGGTCCGTTTACTGCGCAACCCATTACTGCCACAGTAAGTTCTTTATCCTTAAACTCTTGGAGGGCTATTTCTACTTGTTGTGCCAGAGAAATAAGATTGATTCGGGTACGACCGCAAGTTGGGCACGATACTATTTGCAGTCCCTTACGCAAGCCCAGTCCAATCAGGATTTGCCTTGCCACATATACTTCCTGGACGGGGTCATCGCTAAGCGATACGCGCAGAGTATCGCCAATGCCCTCGTTTAGCAGTATTCCTAAGCCCATTGCACTTTTTATGCTTCCCGAAAGCAATGTTCCCGCCTCAGTTACACCCAGATGCAAGGGATAATCGCAGTGTCGGCTTAGTTCTCGATAGCTTTGCAACATCAGCGGGATATGGGAAGCTTTTACGGAAATCTTGATTTCATAATAGCCAAGGTCTTCAAGGATTTTCACATGTGAAAGTGCTGCTTCCACCATTGCCTGAGCCCCGTGCCCATATTTTGCTAAAAGGTCTTTGGGCAGCGATCCGCTATTTACGCCAATACGAATCGGGATCTTGCGCTCGCGAGCTACCGCAACAAGGTTTTCCACGCCTTGACGGGAGCCGATATTACCGGGATTGATGCGCAAACCGTCAATTCCCTGTTCAATAGCGGCAATAGCCAATTTATAATCGTAATGGATATCGGCAACAAAAGGCACCTTAAATTCTTTACTAAAGTATTTGATCGCTGTAGCATCATCGGCATCCATTACCGAAAAACGGATTATATCACACCCGGCAGAGATCAATCTCCTAATCTGCTTTTTTGCATCATCCACCTTGCTGGTTTTAACGCTTAACATGCTTTGAATTGAGATTGGTGCACCATTTCCAATTTGCAGCATGCCCAATTGTAGAGCGCGGGTTTTTCGCCGTCTTATCTCGGTCATGTATACTTCCTTAAACTTTGTTTAATCTTTTACCACGATGGTACTATCGGCAGTGGTTATTAATTGTTGTTCTTCAAGTTGCTTGCTTTGCGGAGTTTTCATTTGAATTGTATGCTTAGGTTTAGGCGTATAAAGTGCTTCTATTTTGGGGGAGTATGCCACTACAAAACCACCAAAAACAATCGATACCATACTCATCAGTTTTATCAGGATGTTAATGCAAGGTCCGGCTGTGTCCTTAAACGGATCACCCACAGTGTCGCCTACAATGGTGGCTTTATGAACAGAAGAGCCGCTACCCCCGCAAGCTCCAGTTTCCACATATTTTTTTGCATTATCCCATGCCCCACCAGAGTTATTCATCATCACTGCAGTCACAAATCCGGTTGTGAGTCCGCCAATCAACAAGCCCAATACACCTGCCACACCAAATATGAGCCCTACCAATATTGGGGTAACAATGCCGATAATGGCGGGAAAGACCATCTGTTGCTGTGCGCCTATGGTAGATATCTTTACACAGCGGGCATAATCCGGCTTGCTTTTACCTTGCAGAATGCCGGGGATTGTTGTAAATTGACGACGAACTTCTTTTACCATCAAACCCGCTGCCTTACCAACCGCCTTGATGGTTAGAGCGCTAAACACATACACCACCATTGCACCGATAAATATACCCACCAAAAACTTGGGATTAAGCGGATTGACATTGTAATAACTTATAAACTGACTAAGGCTTGCCAGCGGAGCTTCTACGGTTTCGCTGAGTGTACCGTAATTGATGGTTAGAGTTTGCACTTCGCCCAATTTTTCGCCCAACATCACAAAGCCATCCCGAACTTTTTCCAGATATGCCGCCAAAAGAGCCATGGCGGTAAGGGCTGCGCTTCCAATTGCAAAGCCTTTACCAATAGCAGCAGTGGTATTGCCCACAGAATCCAAACTGTCTGTGCGTTCCCGTACTTCTTTGGGCAGATACGCCATTTGAGCATTTCCTCCGGCGTTGTCTGCAATTGGTCCAAAGGCATCCATAGCCAGAGTTACGCCTAAAGTTGCCAACATGCCAACCGCACCAAAGCCAATGCCATACAGCCCCAATTCCACGTGCTCAACCCCCCCCGAAAGTACAAACGATACAATTATCCCAACAGCGATGATTATCACCGGCATGGCAGTGGAAAGCATGCCAACGCTAAAGCCTTCCAATATCACCGTTGCGGAGCCATATTCTCCCTGTTTGGCGATATTTCGCGTGGCTTTATAGGAATGGGAAGTCCAAATCTCGGTTGTATGACCAATCAACACTCCGGCAAGCAAACCTACAACTGAAGAAAGGAAGATGCCAAGATAATATTGAGGCGGCAAGAGCACTTTACATACTACGAAAGAGGCAATCGCAATAAGTACGGAACTAAGATATACGCTTTTGTTTAGGGCAGCCATCAATTCCTTCATTCCGGCTTTTTCTTTTGTGGATACGAAAAAGATGCCAAAAATGGAGAGCAATGCTCCAAAGCCCGCCAAAACCAGCGGAGCTGCAATGAAATTGATCAAATATTTATATAAGGAAGCATCAATTACCGAAAGTTGTATTACTGCACTCATACCCAAAGCGGCAGTGGCAAGTATGCTGCCGGCATAAGATTCATAAAGATCTGCACCCATACCTGCAACATCACCCACGTTGTCGCCCACGTTATCGGCGATAGTAGCGGGATTGCGGGGATCGTCCTCAGGAATATCTGCCTCTACTTTGCCTACCAAATCTGCCCCTACATCTGCTGCTTTTGTATATATACCTCCACCTAAACGGGCAAAAAGAGCTTGAGTACTGGCTCCCATACCAAAGGATAGCATTACCACTGCGATTTTTTCTAAGCTGTAATCCATAGCATTGAGCACAAAAAACCAAACAGACATATCTAACAAGGCAAGACCCACCACAGTAAGCCCCATTACTCCACCGGCTCGATATGCTACTTTTAATCCCTTATTCAGGCTTTCAGAGCAGGCTTGAGCTGTTCTGCTGGAAGCCATTGTGGCAGTGTTCATCCCAATGAATCCAGCCAAGCCGCTCATAATGCCCCCGCTGAGGAAACCCCAAGGTATCATGGGATCCAATACCTTCAAGCCATAAGCAGAAAACAGAAATATCATTAACGCCACGGCAAAGAAGATACCCACGCCCTTATATTGTTGTATCAGATACGCATAAGCGCCTTCACGTACATAACCGGCGATCTCTTGCATACGGACATTTCCAGGGTTTTGAGCCTTAACGTTACGATAAAAGATAAAAGCAAAAAAAAGCGCAGAAACGGCTCCAAATGGTGCCAAGTACCAAATTGGCGGGAGCTGTGGCATATATACCTCCATTCATTTTTGGGGGATAAGCATTAGCTGCATATGATATTCTATGTTCTACCATTTATTCTTAATACTTCCATTTTGTCAATTTCTTTTTTCCTTTTCGAATTCTTCCCACTTCTTCCTAAATTGATGTTTTAACCAAGTATTAGCGTTGTTTAACCCAGAGATTATCTTATACTTAGGGCATTATCTCAAGCTAAACCTTATCTAAGTATGCCTTGATTTTGTGAGTGTGGATACTTGTTGTAAACAGCTAGATAGGTTCCTAATTGGCAGGGGGTTAAATATGACTCTCTTTCAAACTAAGTGGACGCTATAGATATTCAGAGAATTCTTCACATAGGCGCTTGACTGCGAGTACACATACAGTACAGGTGGCCAACTGTTTCGACAAGGGAAACCAGTGCAAGGGATGGGGTGGCAAGCTGGGGTGGCAAGCTCTGTTTGCCACAAACGCCGAAGGTCTTTTCTCTCTTGCAGCTCCGCTGCCTCTGCTAAACGGAGCGTGGCAGCCCATTTTCGGGTAACCCCTACGGTAATACTTAAATGAATATAAGATCGCTTACACTTATTGTAAAACAGATTTAAGGATTTTTTCCGTAAGACTCCGCTACAGTAACTGCGCTCTCTATATCGCCGGAATGGGTCGAGTGCCCTAACATTGAGTAATTCAGCCAGGAGCATTGTCATCTTCAAAAAAAGGGCTCTCTACTTCAATCAAATGCAATTTTAGGTTGACAGATTCCCCGAATAATGTAAACTAGATCAAAACATTATGGGAGAATTGCATGGATACGATAAATCTGGAAGAGCTCAATTTTGAAGCTGCTTTACGGGCTTTGGAGGAGGTTGTGGATAAGCTTTCGAACAGTGCCAACGATCTGGATGAAATGCTTAAACTTTATGCCCAAGGAGTGCAGTATCTCAAGCATTGTCAAGCCAAACTGGGCGAGGCAGAGGCAAAGATAAAAATCCTTAGCGAAGAACTCCCGGGCAAAAATTCAGGAGATGAATAATGGATCCTAATGTATTACTCAAAAAGGACATGAAAGAGAAGCAGGAGTTGGTAAATATTATATTGGATCGCTATTTACCCCGCAAGGATGAATATCCCAAAGAAATCCATAAGGCATTAAGATACAGCACCTTTGCCGGGGGGAAGCGTTTGCGTCCGTATCTAACTCTTTTGGCGTATCAGATGTATAAAGAGGATTTGGAGCCCATAATTCCGGTGGCGGCAGCCATCGAGATGATTCACACCTATACCCTTATTCACGACGATTTGCCGGATATTGACGATGATGACTATCGCAGAGGGAAAAAATCGTGTCATACAGTTTTTGGCGAAGGAGTAGCGCTTTTAGCGGGAGATTCACTTTTAATAAATGCCTTTGAACTAATAACATACGCTTCGCTTAGCGATGCTTTAAAGGTGCAGTTTGTGCGCGAACTTGCCACAGAATCCGGAATTAAAGGCGTAATTGCAGGTCAGAATTTGGATATAGAATCTGAGGGCAAAAAAGTTGATAAAAAAACTCTAAATTACATTCACAACAATAAGACTGCCAAGCTAATCAATATCGGCTTGAGATTTGGGGCATTGGCAGCCAAAGCACCCGCCAAAGAACTTGCCATTATCGAAGATTATGGTTCTAAGATAGGTTTAGTATTTCAGATTGTGGACGATCTTTTGGATATTGAGGGTATCGAAGCAAAATTGGGAAAAACTACGGGGAAAGATGAGGCTGCCGGAAAGGTAACTTTTCCATCAGTTTATGGTGTTGAAACGAGCCGCGAAATGGCACGAGACCTCACCGAAAAGGCAAAAGAGAACATTGCCGTATTGGGTGAACGGACTTTGTTATTGAGGATTTTGGCAGATTTTCTGCTTAACCGAAAATCATGAAGCTAAGATTTCGCAAGCTTCATCCCCACGCAATTGCGCCTCAACGGATGAGCAGTGGAGCCGCAGGATACGATCTGTGTGCACGTTTGGACGATCCTTTATACCTTCTTGTGGGGCAACGGGTTGCAGTTCCTACTGGAATTGCAATCTCTTTACCATCGGGATATGAAGCACAAATAAGACCACGTAGCGGATTAGCGCTGAAATTGGGTTTAGGTGTGCTAAATTCACCCGGCACCATAGATTCCGATTATCGCGGCGAGATAAAAGTAATTCTTATAAACCTCAGCACAGAAGAAGTATGCATCAATCCCGAAATGCGCATTGCACAAATGATTATATCCCGCATAGAAACTCCAATTCTGGAAGAATGTGAAAGATTGGATGAAACCGAGCGGGCTGCGGGCGGATTTGGTTCCAGTGGAGCCTAAAGGTATATATGATGAATGAGATAATAAACAAGATAAAAAAACTAAAAAAAGAAAAGAACGCCCTTATTTTGGCGCATAACTACCAAGCAATAGAGATCCAAGCGCTGGCGGATTATCGCGGAGATTCTTTGCAGCTATCTATACTTAGCAAAGAACTGAACAGCCCCTTAATCGTCTTTTGCGGAGTTCGTTTTATGGCAGAAACCGCAGCCATTATAAACCCACAATCTCAAGTATTGTTGCCAGTTTTGGATGCCGGCTGCCCTATGGCAGATATGATCAATGCCGAGCAGTTACGCGAGTTTAAGCAAGCTCATCCGGGCTCACCGGTGGTATGTTATGTAAACAGTACCGTAGAAGTTAAGGCAGAGAGTGATATTTGTTGCACATCCTCCAATGCTGTGAAAGTATTACAATCCTTAGATACAGAAAAGCCAATATTGTTTGTACCGGATCGAAATCTGGGATCGTGGGCAGCCGCTCAAAGTGGACGTAAGGTTATTACTTGGAATGGCTATTGTCCTACACATCAATGGGGTTTTGGAGTAGAGGATATGCGCATTGTCCGCAAACAGTATCCGGGATATAAGCTTTTGGCACACCCGGAATGCGATCCTATCATCGTTAATGAAGCGGATGAAGTAATGTCGACGGGTGGGATGATGCGTTATGTGGCAGATCATGATGAGGTGATAATTGCCACAGAGAACGGTATGACAGACTATTTAAAGCATATTTATCCCGCCAAAAAGATCGTTAGCCTCTCACCCAAGGCAATCTGCCAAAACATGAAAAAGACAACTTTAAGGGATGTGTTAAAAGCCCTGGAAGAACACCGTCATGTAATAACAGTAAAGGAAGATATTGCCCAACAAGCAAGAAACAGCATTGAAAGAATGCTTGCTTTATCTTAAGTGGAGAGATAATTGGCAAAATATCGGGAGCTACTGCTCCCTGTTTTGGGCAAAAAGATAATGCAAGACGCCTCTTCGCAAGGGGTGTCTTTGGCTTCAGAGCTGTTGTATAAAGAAGTAATTGCACAATTTGATAACATTCCGCTTAAGGCATTGGAACTGGGAGGAGGTTGCGGAATAGTAAGCATTATGTGTGCCTTACTACGTCCCGTTTGGGATATCACCTTGCTTGAAATTCAGTCTCATCTAACGGAACTGGCACGAGAAAACGCTCAAGCGTGCTCTGTAAAGCTTAATGTTTTGTGCGAGGACCTGCTTGAACATAATGGGCAATACGATCTCATCTATGCTAATCCTCCTTGGAGGAAACTCAATTCTGGGCAGATGAGCCCCTATCATGAACGGAATATCAGCAGATTTGAGCTGCAGTGTACGATGCAGGATATTTTGCAGGCAATAGAGCGCAATCTCAAGCAAGCTGGGATAGCGGTGCTCATATACCCTCAAGAGCGGATGAAAGATTTGACCACAGAGATCGATAAGACTTTGCTTGACATAATAAAGCATCGAATTCATGATGGTAATAAAGCCTTTAGTTTGGCTTGCATAAAACATAGGGAAATTTTATGAATGCGAGATTTTACCTGATTCTACTGCTTATATGCGTGCTTTTTGGAGCTTGGGCATTTTTGGCGCACAATCATGGACTAAGTGAACAAGCTTACTACGAAAAGCTTTCGCGTCTTCCGGTATATGCTTATGTGGCAGACACCACTAAAGTGGAGCCCATCAAAAAGGAACTGGCAAGTGTTTCGGCAATAAAAGATGTGGAACACGAAACCGGGTTTCAAGCCGCTATGGAATTGATAGATGCTTATGGATTACCGCTTACCGATGAAATGGTGGCAGATTATCAGTTTCCGGATATACTAACGGTGGTTTTTCCGGCTCACAAAGCCGGTATTGAAGCAAAAAAACAGGTTATGAATAAGCTGCTGTTACATCTGGATCCAGACGACATAGATAGTCAGAGTAATGCGTATAACGAAATCATAATGGATTTGCAGCGTTTATCTTTACGCCATCTTGTCTTTAGCATCTTTGCGGGGCTTTTACTGTTATTACTGTTTATTTGCAGCCGGCTGAGTTATGAAATGCATATATATCTAAAACAAAAACGACAATTGATAAGCATTGTGGATGTTATGAGGCACAAAAAAATGAATCTGGTTCATAGCTGGATGATGCTAGTTATTCCAGTAGGCTTGGTATGCGGAGGCTACTATTTGGGGGTATATTTTGAGCGTTGGGGGAACTATGTGGCGTGGTGGAACTTTGTGTTAATGGCTGGGCTTATTTTGGTGGGTACGCTGGTATTATACTTTTGTTTGCGTAGGTATGAACAAGATTCTGCTCTAAATGATCTGGAGCCGATTGAGGTTACCAGCAAAGCTGAAGAAGAGGCTGAAGATGCGTAAACATATTCCCAATATTCTAACAGTATTAAGGTTTTTGTTGGTACCGTTGTTTTTGTATATGATGTTTGTATGCCACAGTAAACATGCAAGCATCTACAGTCTTACCGTATTTGTTGTAGCTTCTCTAACAGATTATGTGGATGGAACTTTGGCACGAAAATGGAATGTAATAAGCGATTTTGGCAAGATTATGGACCCCCTGGCAGATAAACTTTTGGTGCTTTCTGCACTATTTGGTTTGTGTTTGTTGCCTCCCTTTCATCTTAATATTATTATTTTAATTGTAATCTCATTACGAGAATTTGGGATAACCATCTTGCGTGAGGTGTTTCTTCAACGCGGAATAGTGGTTGCAGCAGGGAACATGGGCAAACTTAAAACCGTGATGCAGATGATTGGTATCATCTTTGCTTTGGCTGCTTGGGCGTTTTTGCCACAAATAAGTGAAGGGTTAAGATTAGGCGTGGAACTGTGGTTCTGGCTGGTAGTGTTAATAACTTTAATAAGCGGAATTAATTACGTGAAGATCTTCTTTAAAAAGGAGGTATAATATGCGTTATGTGATTTTAGCAGTGTGTATATTGTTGCTGTTGGGGTGTCAACCTTCAACCAAAGAACAGGCAAGATATACCAGATATGACAGTATAATCGATAATGGCAAACCGCTGGCTATGGGCGACGAAAGAGATGTTTATATATTTTGCGATACAGAACAGTGGAAAACAACTAAACCATTTATCCAAAGTAGTATCGAGCGAGAAATCGTTTTGGCATATCCCGAGAAATATTTTCGCTTGAATATGGTACCCATTGCAAAAGTGGAGGATTATAAACAACATCGAAACCTTATTTTTATTGGAGATTTAGAATCCAATGGCAGGGTGTCACAATATATGAAAGAGACATTGGCACAAGATTTTATAACCCGAGTAGAATCTAGCGGAGGCGATCTTTTCATTGCTCGGAATCACTTTAGCAGAGATCAACTGATTATGTATCTATTGGGATCAAACAAACTAAACTTGGGAAAAATCGGAGCCATGCAAAGCGATAATATCTTCGAATTGCTTCTTAAACGATTTGCCGAAAGACAGGGTTATCAAACCTACCAACAACCAGTTATCAGCTCGGCATTTTGGAAGAAGTATCCGTTTAGACTTAAAATTCCCGATAACTATACTTTATATTCCAATGATGCCGTGGGACGCTTTGTTTCGTTTATCTATAGGGCACGTATGCAAGATCGAGAGATTCCAGATAAATATGTAAATGTGTACTATGAAGATATGCCCAAAAATATCATCGATCACCAGTGGCTTATCGAGAAGCGCAAGATGCTGGGAGAAAAATACTTTGAGGGTGATACCTTCAATGAAGAAATCATCAGTAAAGAACAAACTCAAGTGGCGGGATTTGATGCTTTCAGCATTGTGGGAGCATGGAAGAATATGAAGCACCTGATCGGAGGAGGATTTCAATCTTACGCTTTCTGGCACGAAGGGAAAGCATATATCGTAGATAACATAGTATACTTTCCGGCTGGAGATAAATTGCCCATATTGGTGGAACTGCAAGTGATCTCAAATAGTATCGAAATCAAGTAAAATGACCGTGAAAAACTGCATTGGCTTAGTTGTGTTGAGTATGCTTTGGGCTTGTTCCCATGTGAATCATCAGCACTTTCCCCAACCAGAAGCTCGAGAGGTTTGGATAGATGCATCGCAACCTAATACGGCATCCCTATATTATCTTTTAAGTGGATCTTATCTCTCTGCGTGGCAAGAATATGGGGTGGCAGATCAAGTATTGAATATGGCAATAACGCAGGATCCAAATAGTCCGCAATTACACAAAGCATATTTTATGAATGCCACCAAATACTATCGATCTATGATATCACCCGAAACCAAGAACTTGCTAAAAAGCTTCTTAAAAGACGCTCAAAATGAGTATCAGTTCGATGAAGACATGCTAATTGATGCCTATAGAGCATACGAAGACCTTGAAGATTATGAAGGCATGACATGGTCAGCAACTCAGCTGTGCCAGCGCTATCCCAGTTCCAGAGCATATTATTACAAGTATAATGCCGACAAAAAGCTATTAGGGAAAGCTAATACCCACCTATTGGAGCAGGCAGAAGCGCATCTACAAAATGAGTGGGAAATGCAACAGCTGCTTGCGCTATCTTGGCTTGAAATAGATGAAGATAGGTCTATTGCCCTGTTGGAAGAAGCACCTCCTAACCTATTAACTGAAACCATTTTGCTTTCGCTTTTAGATACAAAGAAAGACAAAGGCTTGCCGGAAGAACGCTTTAAAGCCCTTTCTTATCCGAAAGATGCAGAAGCGATGTTGGGCTTTTTGTATTTCTACAATCAGAAACCAGATCCGCAACAGGTATTTGCGCATAAGGATAAAATAGTGCAAATCCAGGACACTGGTATGTTGATTGTTTTGGCTACAACAGCACTGCAAGCTCAATCTGAGCCCGTATTCAATTTCCTTATGGAACACTTGCACAACAAAATACCCGAACCAGAAAACGATAGCAAGTATGCTGCAATAATGCTTTTTCAAGCGATTCAGAATAAGAATTCCAAAGCCATTAAAGAAATCTCAGAACTAATCTTTAGCTCATCTGATATTAGTGGGGCTCTGTTTTCAGCCATCTTGCATTCTAATCTGAGCGAAAGCGAGTTGGAGCAGAACAAACAGGAAATAATGAAAGCCGTGAACATCAATCTGGAAGAGAGTGTTCTAAAAGACTATCTGCTCTTTTTGTTAAACGGTTCTAGTACCAATAATCTAAATGATGCCGCCTTCAATTATAGCAAATACCTTTGGGATAAGGGTTTTGGGGCAAAAGCAGATGTTATAAATATATTGAATCATTATGCAAGCAAAGAGGATGAACAACCGCAAAAAGTGTATCTGAGACAAGCTCTTAAACGCTGGCCACGTGATGCCATGCTAATGAACAACCTTGGTTATCTATTGCTTAATGAACCCGAGCGTTGGGATGAAGCAGAAATCCTAATCTCGGAGGCACTTAAACAAGAGCCAAATTCTATCAGCTACATGGATTCTATGGCTTGGCTACACTATCTGCGCAAGGACTATGAAAAAGCCCATGAGTACATAATGGCAGTACAAGCCACTTCTGTGGATTCCGCCGAGCTTTTCTATCACATTGGCATGATCTATCTTGCCACAGATAACTTTGAGCAAGCGCATAACTATTTAACGAGAGCCGCCGCAGCCAATGGCCCCCAATCTTATGTAATAAAAGCAAAAGCTCAATTGCTACAGATGAAAAAAGATCCTTCAGACTAATATGATTCAAGTAGAGCAACTATCCTGTGGTTATTTAGATAAAGAAGTATTGCATGGTGTGTCATTCGACCTCCCAGCTCAAGCTTTTACTATTTTATTGGGACCAAATGGAGCAGGTAAATCTACCTTGCTTTATGCTTTGATGGGTTTTCTAAAACCCAAACGGGGAAGAATCCTTATTAAAGGCAAAGACTTAGGCAAATGTAGCCGAGCAGAATTGGCTAAAACTATCGCCTATATTCCTCAGGAATTGCATAGTGAATTCGATTATAGCGTCTCCGACACAGTATTGATGGGTCGCTATCCCTTTATGGGTCTTATGCAAAGCCATAATGATCAAGACCGTCACATCGTGAACGAAACTCTAAAGCAAATGGATTTGTATCCACTAAGAAACCGTCTTCTTCACCAGTTAAGCGGGGGTGAGAAGCAGCGCGTATACTTAGCTCGAGCTTTGGTACAGCAAACACCATACATCTTTCTGGATGAAAGCATTTCGCAATTGGATATCAACTATCAACTGGAAATCATGCGCTTGTTGCGCGAGATTAGTAGTAATCAAAACAAGGGCATTTTACTCATTTCGCACAATCTTAATCTTTCTGCCAACTATGCCGACAGTATGCTTTTTCTAAAGGAAGGCAGCCTGCTTTGCGCCGGAAGTCCGGAGGAATTGATGCAAGAAAGCATTCTTAGCAGTCTTTACGGGATTAATTTGGCAACTGCGTTAAATCCTTTATCGGGTAAAAACAATATCATCTATCCCTAAGGATGGCTTTTTGAAATATGTACTAATTTTAGCACTGGCTGCAATCATCCTTCTTAGCATCTTCACCTGTCCCGAAAAGAGTAATATTTCTGTAGATCAATATCCTGTTGTCCGCGTTGTCGATGGAGATACCTTTATTGCGAGTATTAATGGTGAAGATGTGAGAATTCGGTTAATTGGAGTAGATACTCCGGAATCCGTACATCCCAATAAAGATGTGGAATATTTTGGCATTGAGGCCAGTGACTTCTTGAAAGATCTATTAGAAGGCGAAGAAGTGTTTTTTAAATACGATCAAAGTAACAGTGCCACGAACCATAAAGACCGTTATGACAGGATGCTTGCGTATGCCTACAGAGCTAGCGATTCTCTGTTTATAAACGCTGAAATCATCAAATGTGGCTATGGACATGCCTATACCAGTTTTCCGTTCATCTATCTGGAAGAATTTCTAAAGTATGAGCGTGACGCACGCTTGCAAAAACGTGGATTATGGCAAGATGCAGAGAGTCCAGTTTTATCCGCAGATAGCTTGGTTTGGTTCAATCCCGGCAGCAACAAATATCATCGTAAAACTTGTAGATACGCCAAAGAAAGCTCTCTAAGCATTCCCATAACGGAGGCAGAGTATAAAGGACTCGAACCTTGTAAAGTATGCAAACCTTAAGAATTGCCGGTTCTATGTGGGCTATATACAGCCAGCACTTCTCCTGTGTTAAGCTCTATTTCGATCCTGTTCTGGGCAAATACATTGCTAATACCGCGACTTTGATGCTGATAAAGTTGCAATCCATCCAGGGGATATTCTAATCCGGAAGAACTTTTGAATTGGGCTTCATTTCCATAACATAGCAACGATAGAAGGTCTCCTTTTTGTCCTTCGAGTGCGGTGTGCAAGGTTAAAAAGAAGATCTGTTGTTTCTCGCTTTCAATTCGGGCACAAATTCCCTTTCTATGGAGGTTTAGGAGGTTTTGAATTATTGCCAGGCTATGATCAAACCTTCCTTGCATATCGTTACAAATCACAATATCCCGATACCCTTGTTGAATACACCAGTCAAGTGCAAGCTCTGTATCGGTTTCATTTTTCCGCTGTTCATGTTTGTGGACGGCTACATCTTTGAATTGCTGTAACAAATCGATGGGAAGAGAATCAAAATCTCCAATAATCAACTTTGGTGAGAGTTTTAGCTTAGCAACGGCTTCCAAGCCTGCATCAACGGCTAATACGTCTCCACAAATATTTGCATAACCCGATACTATTCTAGCAGGAGCATGATTGGTTATTAGCCAGGCACTTTTCTTAGCGCAATGCATAACGATCGGAGCGGTTCAAATAGTTGGCAGGATTCATTTTGCGATCGTGATAATGCACTTCATAATGCAGATGAGGACCGGTGGAAAGTCCGCTATTTCCCATTAGGGCTATTATCTGACCCTTTTTTACCGCGTCGCCCTTCTTTACTTTGCTGGAGTACAAGTGGGCATAAACGCTCTGGTATCCATTCCCATGATCCAATACTATCCGTTTACCATATCCGCTCAGATAACTTGCATGCAATACAATTCCTGCGGCACTGGCATAGATTGGAGTACCGGTCTCGTTTGCAAAATCGATGCCATAGTGAAATTCCATATTTTTGGTTATGGGGTGAATGCGAGTTCCATAGTGATCGGAAATACGTCCGAAGGTAGGATATATAGAAGGAATATCACCTTCAATAGGTTCTGCAAAAATATCGGGAGTAGTGTCAGCGGGTAGATGAGGGCCTAGTGCCCAAAGTATTTTTACCAGTTCTTGCTCGAGGTTTTCCATTTGTAGCTTGAGTTTAGGGTCTCGTGAGTGATCTGGTTCCATGCTTGCTCCTCCTCGGTAGAGTTCTGGATTGGGAGGATTTGCGGATTTTATTCCCAAAGAGTCTAACATATTATAAATGGAATCCACAGTGGCAGCATAAAGTTCAATTTTAGCACGCAATAAGCTGTTTTCTTCTTCTAAAAGTGCAAGGCGACGATCTCCACTCCCACCGCTAACAATATAGCCCAAAATGAATGCAAGCACTAGCATTGCCAATAGGATGGCCAGTTTTAGATACATGGGTCTTTTGCCAGGACGTATTTCACCCAAGCCATTAGCATCGAATTGTGTATTATTGTTTATCGTAATTTCCTTATCTCTCATAGCATAGTGAACAATATGCAAGATTTATACCAACTGCTTGTTAAACAAATGCTAAGCATCAACACGGCAAGCATCCATAGATATATGGCAAGATCCCTCAATGTAAATTTGTGGATATATAGGCTACTGCGCTTTCCCCTGCTACGAAATCCACGCAGTTCTAAGGCAATAGCTTGTTTACCGCTTTGTAAGATGATATTTGCGATAGCCGATAGAGAAAGAATCTTATATAAGCTTATCTTCTGTGCCAGTCCAAGCTTGCGAATTCGTATTCCTCGTTCTTTAAGCTCTTGCAGTTGGTCTTTAAAGCGAGATGTATACTCTGGGATGAGATGAATCATATAAGACACCATAAAGGATATTTCTTCCGGTAAGTGAATAGCCGAAAACGCAGAACGGTATAGGCTAAAATCCAAGCTACTCAAACTTATTGCGCAAAGGTATATTATCATAATCCGTAAGCTTAGAAAAGCACTACTGCTAAGGGCTTCACTATATATCTTTACAAAACCTGCACTTAGTATTACCTCTCCTTCTCGACGAAATATCAATTGAATTATAACCAGAGAAAATATGAGCCAGCCTATCTTTTGCAGTTTTGCCAACCTCAATACCAGTAACCGTGCACCTTGTCGAAACTCACTAAGCCAGGCAAGCAAAAACACTAATAGAAGTGTAGCGGGGTTACGCAGAGCAACCGCCAGAGAGCTGTAAAAAACAAAGAGCATAATGTAGGATAAGGGATGCAGCAATCTTTTCATGAGATTTTGCCCTTTTCCAAATGCAACGTTTTATGTATACTAAAAAGTGGCTTAACATGACTAACAATAAGCATTTCCTGCCGCTGTTCCAATATCTCACTTAAAATTGTCATGCGCCTTTCATCCAAAGCCGTGAATGGCTCATCCAGAACCAAATAGTATTGGGGTAAGCAAAGCGCAATACTCAACAAATATGCCTGTTTTGTACCCTTAGATAGCTCGCCTAATGCCAGGCTCCAAATAGTACTATCAAAATCCATCAACAGAGAATGAGATCGCACCATTTCAACGTCTAATCCCGCCATCTGCCAAATCTGCAAATCCTGAGTTAGATTGATTCCCAAGATGCGATTCTCGGGATTTTGAGGCAAATAGAACAGATCTTTATCTGGACGCGTGATTTTGCCTCTAAGTGCCTGTAGCTTATTACACAACAGCATCAGCAATGTGCTTTTTCCACTCCCGTTTTCACCACAAAGCAAAAGCCTTTCATTTGTCGGCAAACACAGATTAAGACCTGCAAACAGCATCTCTCGTCCCGGATAGGCAAAGCTTAAATCTCTAAGCTCAAACATATACTTTGTCCAATTTGATCTGATTATCTGCAAGTGATATCAGTTGTGGATTATGGCTTGATAAGACTATTGCCTTACCCTCGTTGCGTAGGGTTTTTAACCAAGCAACAAGCAATTCCAGTGCATTAGCCGAAAGTCCTGTTTCGGGCTCATCCAAAAGCAGGATGGGGTTTTGCAAGGCATCACACATGGCAAAAAGCAATAATCTTTGTTCTCCACCGCTAAGCTTTTGGGGGGCAAGGGGAAGCATATTCATTAACCCAAATCGGGAAGCTGCCTGAGCTATGCGTTCACGGATAATCTGCGGCTCTAAACCCTTATTCTCCAATGCAAAAGCTATTTCAAGCTCGACTGTAGGCATTAGTAGCATACTTTGGGCATCTGCCACTGCTACACTCATTAGGCGGTAAATTTCGCACAGAGGTATTTCTGTTAAGGCTTGTTTGCCCACCAGAACTTCTCCGTTCACATTTCCCCTTATGCTTTTAGGAATAATGCCGCAAAGGCAATTGATCAAGCTGCTTTTTCCGCTGGAATTTGCTCCGTGGATAGCCAATATTTGCCCGGCATCTACAGATAAATCCAATCCAGTAAAAACAGGGGCTATAGCGTCATCGAAGTACAGGCTTAGATCTTTTGCCCAAAGTTTAGGGAATGAGTTCGAAATATTGAACCTCATCTAAAATCATCGGTTCAGCTAAAACCTCACCAAGCGCAGTCTCTAAAATGTTATCCCGATATTGAAGTTTTAGCATCACATTTGTTGTTAACTGCCATTCTAAAGATTTTGCCAAAGGAATCAATAGTGATGGGTTATTTATATCTATCAATGCCTGATAATCCACCTGCAAATAGCGAATATCTTTCATCCACATCCCACCGGGAATTTGTGGGCTTTTTAAGTTGTAAGTACCACTTTCAGTAAGCTCTAGAACGGCTCCTGCCAGTTGCGAAGGATAACGGAGATTTTGTACCAAACCGTCTCGACTATAAATAAGCACATCTTTGATGGGTAAATCGCTTAGGGCAAAGATAAAATCATCAAAGCAATAACCATTCATGCGCACAAAAGGCTTGGGATTCTCCACCAATTCCTGCGTGGCAAAGAAATCTTTGAGCGGCAAGAACTTAATTGGTATTGGAACCTCTTTGTAATTCTCCAAAAATACCTGTTGTACATCGCGCACCCAGTGCATGCTGCGGATATGGGGAAATATGATGCGTAATTGTTCTTTGGGAAACAGTTTACCTTCGGACGTATGGGCAAGATAACAGGTTAAAGTATCCCATTCCGCTTTATTAAATTTCACTTCGTAACGATCGTTGGAAACAAAGCGTATATTGGCAAAATCTTTAAACTTCTGTTCGGCTAACCAAGTATCGAAGCGAATGCCCTTCCAAGTGTTTTCTACAATTTCCTTATCTACTTCTTTAAAAGTACTAAATTCTTGGGCTTGTATCTTAAAGAAATAATCGTAAGAGAATTCATGAACCACTCCATCAATATCGATTATGTTCAACGCTGTT
>Ga0265295_1001290_pt1 | contig 44814 bp, 41 predicted proteins | sample Munlansysbiofilm_FD_192503 | JGI IMG/M metagenome (GOLD analysis project Ga0265295, IMG submission 192503) | Leachate microbial communities from a municipal landfill in Southern Ontario, Canada - Methane capture system biofilm | ecosystem: Engineered > Solid waste > Landfill > Unclassified ...
ATGATGAACGTTTCTAGAAGTGTTAATGGTAATTTCTATCCTGAAGAAGTATTAAATAAGAGCCAATTATTTATTACAACTGCGGGATATAAAAATACTTTTGCCTATGAAAAATTGATGACTATCTTTGTCAATCAAATTATTAATCCTCGAGAAGCTTTTGCGATGGGTGGAACTTGGAGGATTCCGGTTCTTGAGAAGTTGATTGATAAGAATTTCGTGCGGCAACAAAAGCTTGATGGTACTTTTAATGAAGCTTCATTTGAAAGAGAATATGAATCAATTTGGTCAGGAGATACAGATAATGCGTTCTTCTCTTCTGAAAAATTTGATAAACATAGAATTTTAAAACAGCCAGAGTATGAAGTTAGTGGACGAGCTTCTAAAAATGCTTTTTATATTTTAGGAGTTGACGTTGGCCGTAAGGGTGACACTACAGAAATTATGGTCTTTAAAGTAACTCCGCAAGCTCAAGGTTCAGCATTAAAGAATTTGGTTAATCTCTATACTTTTGAAGCAGAGCATTTTGAAACTCAAGCTATTAATATTAAGAAACTTTATTTTAAGTATAATGCGCGAACCGCGGTTATTGACGGACATGGACTAGGTTTAGGACTTGTAGACTACATGGTAAAAGATCAAATGGACGAAGATGGAAGTTTACTTCCTAACTTCGGAGTTGAAAATGATGATGACTTTGATAATATGTATAAGCAGTTTAAAACAGCGGACACCATAGAGAATGCAATATATGTAGTTAAAGCAACAGCTCCAATTAACACAGAGGCTCACACATATGTTCAAACTCAAATTAGTAGTGGTAAAGTTAAATTCTTAATTGATGAAAACCAAGCTAAGATCAAGCTAATGTCCACTGCAGTTGGTAAAGAAATGACACCAGATAAAAGAGCAGATTATTTACGTCCATTCTTCCTCACCTCGGTCTTGCGGGAGCAGATGCTTAATCTCGCGCAAGAAAATGAAGGTAGTAATATTATTCTTAAACAATCTAATCGAGGGATTAAGAAAGATAAATTCTCAGCTTTCGAGTATGGACTTTATTATACTAAGATTCTTGAAATGCGGCAGAAGCGTCGTAAGATAAGGAACATAGGAGACATGATGTTCTTTACGCCCAAAAAATAACGGACAAAACTTATTAAGTAACTCCTCCTTATTTTGAACTATAATTAGTTAAGGAAATAAAAGGAGGAGTTGCTTATGAGAGCAAGTAGAGGAGAGATTAAAATATCGGATATTTTAACTCAAAATGGCTTGCATTTTGAAGAAGAATATTCTTTTCCAGATTTAGTTAGTTCTAGTGGAAGACCTTTAAGGTTTGATTTCGCTGTTTTTGATGATGAAGGTAATTTAGATTTTCTAATTGAATTTCAAGGAATCCAACACTATCAACCAAAAAGTAAATTTGGTGGAGCTAAAGGTCTTTATAGACAAAAATACAATGATACGCGTAAACGAGTTTATTGCTATCAAAATAATATTAATCTAGTTATTGTCCCTTATTGGGATGAACCAAAAGTAAATTATGATTATCTTATGAAGATGGCTGGATATTAAGAAGGAGGTGTCCTTTATATTGGATGAAAGAACTCTAGAAATTAAAGAAAAGGGTTTTAATATGGCCAGTCGGAATTATAATGAAGAATATGTTCCTACTAATTATGATAAAATTTCAGTTGGGTTAAAAACTTTAACAAATGTAACTTCTGATATTAATTATTATACTAAAGTAAATCCAAGAGCAACAAAAGAAAATGTGCTTACTATTATTCAAAGAAATGACATTGAACAAATGCGGGAGCTATCAGAGTTCTTCTTTAAGACTAGTGGTATCTATGGAAGGCTTTGTAGATACTTAGCAAATCTTTATAAATATGATTGGATGGTAACGCCAATCATTATTGATAAAACGGTTCCTACAAAAAAAATTCTAGAAGGTTTTTCTAAATCTTTAAATTTCTTAGATGAATTTAGAGTAAAGAAGAATTTTGCGGAGATCGCTTTAAAAGTAGTTAAGCAAGGAGTTTATTATGGTTATAAAGTTCCAACTCCAACCACTATGGTTTTACAAGAACTTCCTGTAAAATATTGTCGCTCTAGATTCTTTTCTAATGGGCGCCCAATGGTTGAGTTTAACATGAAATATTTTGATGATACTTTTAGAGATACCGCTCTTAGATTAAAAATTCTTAAAAGCTTTCCTGCAGAGTTTCAAAAGGGATATATTACTTTTAAAGAAGGAAGATTACCTGCGGAGGCTGCGGGAGACCAACCTGGATGGTATATGTTAGATGTTAATAATAGTGTTAAATTTAACATTAATCCAGATGATAGCCCAATGATATTTTCTGTTATCCCCGCAATTATTGACTTGGAAGAAGCAAAAGAACTAGATAGAAAGAAGATGTTACAACAACTTCTTAATGTTATTGTTCAGAAACTTCCTCTTGATAAAAATGGTGAGTTATTATTTGACGTAGATGAAGCAAAAGCATTACATAATAATGCGGTTGCAATGCTAGGGCAAGCTATTGGGGTAGATGTTTTAACTACCTTTGCGGAGGTTGATAATATTAACCTTGCAGATAGGGGGACTACTACTTCTACTATTGATGAAGTTAGTAAAGTAGAGCGATCAGTCTTTAATGAAGCTGGTGTTTCTCAAATGCAGTTTAACTCAACTGGAAACTTAGCTTTAAATCATTCAATATCAAATGACGAATCTTCTTTGTCAGTTCTTATTAATCAATTTGAAATATTTTTGAATGATTTACTAGAACCCTTTAATAAAAATAAGAAGAAACTCTACTATAGAGTACAGCTCTTGTTTACCACTATTTACAATTATCAAGCACTTGCGAAACTCTATAAAGAACAAATGCAAATTGGTTTCTCTAAAATGTTGCCGCAAGTTGCTCTGGGTCAATCCCAGAATACTATTTTATCAAATGCGTATTTCGAAAACGAAATACTTGATTTGAATAGTTTGTTTGTGCCGCCAGCTATGAGTTCAACTATGAGTCCTGGTAAGACACCTACAACAGAAAAGTCTACTGGAAGGCCAGAACTTCCTGATGACGAAAAAAGCGATAAAACAATTAAAAACAAAGAAGCCATGAGTTAAGGAGGTGCATATGAGTAGATCAGTGGCGACTATTGACCATCCTCAGTTTATTAATGTTACTCCTTATAACCCATTAATTTCACAATGTGAAATTAAAGTTCTTTATGTTGGGACTAATAGAAACCGAAGCTATATCAGCAAGGAAGTAGCTGCGGAAATGGCTAATTCACTTCCTGGGTCTCCTATTGTGGGATATTTTAAGGAAGAGAAGCAAGATTTTGGAGATCATGGTCAAAGAATTACTATTGATGGAGAAGGCGTTAAATTTGAAACCTTGACTAAGCCATATGGCTTCGTTGCTCCAGATGCTCAAGTTTGGTTCCAGACTTTTGAAGATACCGATGAATTTGGAAATAGTGTTATTAGAGAATATTTAATGACTACTGGTTTCTTGTGGACGGGTCAATTCCCAGAAGCACAAAGAGTCATCGACAAAGGAAATAATCAGTCTATGGAATTAGATGAAGAAACATTAAAAGGAAAATGGGCAACAGACAACAATACAGGTCTTGAATTTTTCATTATTAATGACGCGATATTTTCTAAATTAGCTATTCTAGGAGAAGATGTTGAACCTTGTTTTGAAGGTGCTTCTATTACTGCTCCTGAGGTAAGTAAGAATTTTACTTTAGAGAATACTGATTTTAGTAAAACATTATTCAGCATGATGCAGGATTTGCAAAATGCAATAAACTCAAAAGAAGGAGGATTGAATATGGAAAAAAATCAAGAAACCCATCTTGTAGAAGATGTTGCATTAGCATTCGAACTTGCGGAAGCTGAAAATGCTGAAAGAGCATCTGCTTCAGAAGAAGAGAGTGCAGCAGCAGAAACAGAAGAAGAAATTATTGAAGATGAAAATGTAGAAGAAGAAGAAGAGGAAGTCCTTGAAGAAGAGCAGCCTGAAGAGAATTTCGCGTTACTTCAGAGCCAGCTAGAAGAGCTACAAACTAAGTTTGCGGCGCTCGAGGCTGAAAATGTTAGCCTTAAAGAGTTTAAGGCAAAAGTAGAGGATGAAAAGAAAGATGAATTAATCAAGAGCTTCTATATGTTATCTGATGAAGATAAGAAAGATGTAATTACAAATAAGAGTAATTATAGCTTGGAAGAAATTGAGTCAAAGCTCGCAGTTATTTGCGTTCGCAATAAAGTAAGTTTTGAGAAAGAGGACTCTGATGTTGATACTAGTGTGATTGAGGGAAGCCCCGCAATTACATTCAACTTGGAGGACGCAGCAGAAAGTGTCCCAGTTTTTGTGGAAACTTTAAGAAAAGTTAAGAAAGACTAACTCGAAGGAGGATTAAATAATGGCAAATGAACTAACTAGAGATGGATACGGGCAAGTAGAGCCTAATCATCTTTCAGCACAGAGAACTGGGCAAATTTATGCACAGCTTCCTGCGGCAGCGGCTATTACTGTTCTTGAGAACGGTATGTTCGCTAAGTATGATTATGAAGCTGGTGAAGTAAACTTTACTGGCGACGGAGAGTGGATGCTTGTTTTTAATGAGGTAAAACTTTATGGTGCTCGTGAGACCCTTAAAGACTTTGCTCTTAAGAAAACAGACGCAGTAGATGGAGAAATTGTTCCTCGTCTATTTAAGACAAATGTTGGAGATATTTTTACTACTAACTGTGTTGATCCAGAGGCTGCAAATGTTGCAGTTGTTGGAGCTCAACTTACTCCAGGTGCGGCAGGTCTTCTTGTTGTAAAAACAAGTGAAACCGAGAATATTTGGAATGTTGTTGCACTAACCACTATGCCTGACGGACAAGACGCTGTCAAGCTACAACGAATCGCTTAAGGATAGGAGGGAATAAATAATGTCTTTAGAAAAGAAAGATCTTTTAAAGTTAATGACTCTTGCGGCAACCGCAGAGAAAAACTCTCCTGTAGCTTATAGCTTCGGAGATGAGAAATTTAGTGCTACTGACCTTGACGAAGCGGTTCGTGTAGAGCTTGGTGCTCTTGCGGCAGACTATGCTACTTATCGTCAGAACCAGAACCTTATCTTCGAATTAGTTGAGAAGACTATTGATGAAGTACTACCAAAGCGCGTAATGGAGCAGTATGGTCAATTCGCAGAGGTTCAGACTGTCGCTCAAGGCGACAAGGCAATCTACTCACAGAGAATTTCGCAAGCTTCTCGTATGAGAGCAAAGCAGTTCGTGACTAAGGTTGGACTTGCTGGTGTCTATGAAATCTTCAAGCTTGACGGGTTTAAGGTTGAAGTTGAGACTATGGCATACGGTGGAGCTGCACAAATCGGACTAGAAGAGTTCCTTGATGGCCGCATCACATTTGCGGACGTTCTTGATATCGTTCTTCTTGCTCTTGATGAAGCAGTTTATACTGAGATTGCAAAGGCGCTTATTGCGGCTACCAACAATCTTCCTGCTGCTAATAAGGTATCTGCTGGCCACTTTGATGAGGCTGCAATGGATAGCCTTGTTGCTATCGCAGACGCTTATGGCCAGGCAACCATCTACTGCACCTATGAGTTTGCAACCACTATGGTTCCTGCAGACGGGTGGCTTTCAGATGGAATGAAGGACACTATGTGGAATGTTGGCTATCTTGCTAACTACAAGGGTCACCGCGTAATTGTTCTTCCTCAGTCTTACACTGATGATCAGCACACTACTAAGGTTATTGATCCTAGCTATGCATGGATCATTCCTACTGGTGGAAATGACAAGCCTGTTAAGATCGCTTTCGAGGGTCAAACCCTTGTACGCGAGGCTGAGAATCACGACTGGTCAAAGGATATTCACGTATACAAGAAGATTGGTGTTGGAACCGTACTCAGCAATAACCTTTGCCGTTACGTAAACACTGCTCTTACTACTGTGAATTATCTTGACGATACTTCTAATGATGGAGCAACCCCTTAATTTATAATTAAGTAACCGCGAGGGGAGGCTAGTTCTCTAGCCTCCCCTACATAAGAGATAAAAGGAGAATATTATGTTAGAAGAAACTACTTTGGTTGATGTTACCAATTTAAGCGGATCGCCCGTTGTTTATAGAGTTCCAGAGCTAAATGTGCGGAGAGTCTTTAACAAAGGTGAAACAAAAAAGGTTGCTGTTAAAGAGCTTAGGGCTCTTGAGTACCTGCCAGGAGGAAATGTATTAATTAGAGAATATCTTTCTATTGCGAATGATGAACTACTCCAAGAGTTTGGGATTATCCCTGAACCTGAGTACCATTGGACAGAGAAAGACGTGCGCGAGCTGCTTCTTACTGGAAGTCTAGCTCGTTTACAAGACTGTTTAGATTATGCTCCTGTAGGCGTTATAGAACAAGTTAAAGATTTAGCAGTATCATTACAAATTAATGATATGTCAAAGAGACAGGCAATCCTTGAAGCAACGGGCCTCAACGTAACTAAGGCAATTGAGATTAATCAGATTTCGAAAGAAGAGACTGAAGCTCCTGAGCCTAAAACAAAGACAAGAAGAGTATCTGCGGAAACTGCTCCTAAAGCCGAGACCGGCCGCAGAGTAGCTGAAGATGTTCCTGTTGTCCATACAAAGTACAAAAGAGTATAGAGATAAGGAGGTGTCCGAATGGCAGAACCAGAAAACACCTCTTTCTCTACTGTCCATGACCTGTTCCTTTCCAAGGTAACAGATGACATGTATATGGAGCTTTATGAAGAAGAAACTCTAGCTTTACTTGACACTCTATTGATTAGTGCCATTCCTTGGTTTGAGTTTCCTAGAATAGACTTACATGATTATGATATTACTACAAGAGTATTCAATGTAGTTCTTTCAAAAGAAGAAGCAAATATTCTTGCAGTTTACATGATTGTGGAATGGGTTGGATATCAGCTTGCGAGTGTGGAGAATATTCGCATGAAATATAGCGGCCCAGACTTTAAGTTTACTTCACAAGCAAATCACCTTCAAAAATTAATTGCGCTCAAAGAGCAATATATTAAAGAAGGATTCCATTTGCAAAGGCTCTACAAGAGAAGAAAAAATACAGATGGAGTAATGACTTCCACCTTCGGAGAAATCATGGGGAGGTCATAATGAATAACTCGATTGTATCTAATGAAGCAGTTCTATCTAATTTGAATAGAATTACTAATCAAATCTATAAACTGCTTCCTTCTAGAGAAGAGGGGATTGATTGGGAGAAGCCCTTACAGACATTAATTATTGAACTTACTGGAATGAATAATTTACTAGCCGACCAAGTAAATTTATTCTCTCTTTTATGTAAACTAGAAGCACTAAAGACTTTAGATAAAGAAGAAGATTTTCTTCTTTATAGAAAAACTATCTTTGAGTGTCTTGGTTTACTAGATGAGGTTAAAAAACAATGTCAATAGACGGGTTAACTAATCTACGAACTAGATTAGACTATATAGGAGGAGCTTCTGTAAGTCGGCTTAACCGAGGGAAACTTTGGTCACTCAGAAGTGCCTTTAAAGATTCTTACCAATATGCTAAAATCCAAAATTTATCAGATAATAATTTTTATGATAGTTTGATTAATCCTGATAAATTAAAACCAGATTATGATAATAAAATCATTTCAACAGAGTTCGCGGTAGGACTAGAAGCTGGAGATGTATTTCTCTGGGTTGCGAATAATACTCACTGGATGATTTATTTACAAGAATTAACTGAAACAGCTTATTTTAGAGCTTATATCCGCAGATGTAGATATAGTGTAAAAGTAAATGATACTGATTACTATGTTTACTTGCGGGGACCAGAAGAGACCGACCAAAGATGGAACCAGAAAGCTGGAGTTGTTTGGAATGATATGAATCATTCTCTTGTTATGTATATTAAAAATAATGAAGAAACTCGAGAATTCTTTAAACGGTTCAATAAAATTAAAATTAATGGTCAAAACTGGGAGGTTGCAGCTACTGATGTTTTAAGTGTAGGCGGAATTATTGAAGTTAACTTAGCAGAAGATTTCAATAACTCTTTAGAAGACCTTCAATCAGTTCCTGAAATAACTCCAATTGATATAACTGTTCCTCATATAGATGGACCAGTTACATTAAAACCATTTGATACTGCAACTTATGAAATTAAGCTTGCGGCGGAAGGTGTTTGGAGCTTGAGTAATGACAAAGCTAAAATTATTAATTCAACTTCTACTTTTATAGAGATTGAAGTGGTAACTAGCAAATCGGGGACTTTCTCTATTCTTTATAGTAGAGAAGGACAACCAGATATTATATTACCAATAATTATTGAGTCATTATTCTAAGGAGAAAAGGAGGTTTATAATATGGTGAAACACAGTCCGTTCATTCCCGCAAGAGATTTTAATTCATCTTTTCTCTCTTGCGAAAAAGACTTGGAGGCGATCCTAAAAAAGCTTTTTATCACAAGTCGTCCGTATAGCGATCTATTAAAAAGACTACTGGTAATCAACAATAAAGATTGTTTAGATACCGGAAATGCGGCTTACGCAGATATTATCGCTAGCACCGACTTGGCTGATTTAATTGAACAGGGGTATATCAAAACCGCTCCTAGATTAGAATTTGGGGAGCATGAAGAGATTAAGTCTTATATAATTATAGAATTTAATAATTTTATGCCAAATTCAAATAATCCTCAATTCCGAGATAGTGTTATTGATTTTAATATTATTTGTAATACAGACTCTTGGGACTTAGGAGATTTTCAAATTAGACCTATTAAAATAATGGGCTATATTGATGGTCTGCTTAATGGAGCTAAATTAACTGGAATTGGAACGCTAGAATTTATGGGAGCCAATGAAGTTGTCTTAGACCAGAATATTTCTGGATATCTTCTTAGATATGCGGCGATACATGGCTCTGACGATAAAATTGAAGAAGAGGAGTAATTCTTATGAATGAACTTCTTCTTCTTTCTGGTAATGATATTCCTTTTTATAGCGCGAAAGTAAATATTAGACAGCCTAAGATAAAAGAGATTGCTTTAATTGGAGAAGAGAATTTTTTTGTAGGTTGTCACTTATTAAACTTTTCTAAAGATCTTCTAAAAGAAGAGGACAAAGTTAGTTTATCTGACCTTCATGATTTTGATATATTAATGTCAATACTACACGAAAAACAAGCAGAGATTTCTCGGCTTAATGTTTTAATGTTATTAACTTTAATGTTTCCTGAACATAAAGTTAAGATTGACCCCGCAAAGGGAATAATATTAAATAAAGAAAATGAAGAGTCTATTATTAATAAAGAAAATTATGAAGAATTTCGTAATTTTATTAGAGATATGTATAGATTGGATAAATTAAAGGGAGATGATTATAAACCTGCCAATAAACGTGCGGAAGAGATTATGGAGAAAATGCGAAAAGGTAGAGAAAAAGTTGCTGCCGCAAAAGGTGAGACAGGAGCTGGGTCTATTTTTAGTAGATACATATCTATTCTAGCAGTTGGGCTTCACATGGAAATTCAAAGTTTATTAGAGCATACTGTATATCAAATATATAATCTCTTTGATAGATTTAATGCTTATCAGAACTTTGATATTAATCTTAGAGCTAGAATGGCAGGAGCCGAAGGTCTCGATGATGCTCCTAATTGGATGGGAGATCTTAAATCAATAAAGTAAAGGAATTTAATATGCCAATATTAAAGGAACATAAGGAGATTCTAGCGACAGAGAGCGCTAGTAAAACTTTGCCAGAGTGGGTAGATTTTTTTAACTCTCAGTATACCAAAAATCAAATTTATAGTTTTTGCTATCATCGAAACTATAGAATAAAAAAACTTTCTCCACAAGAAAAAAGTATTATTCAAAGTCAAAATGCTCGAAAATATAATATTAATCAAGACTATTTCAAAACTTGGTCTGCCAATATGGCATATGTTTTAGGGTTTTGGTTTGCAGACGGATGCATTTATAGTGGAAAAATGTTTGATATTACAATTCATAAAAAAGATAAATATATCTTGAAAAAAATTGCTCAAGAGTTAGAGTATGAAGGCAATCTGTTTGACTATGTAGATAGACAAGCTTCAAGAATCAATTTTAGTTGTAGAGTAATATATGATGATATTGTTGCTTTAGGAGGAGAAGAAAGAAAAAGTTTGACAATGGTTTTTCCTCCTATTCCTAAAGAGTATCTCCCAGATTTTATTCGCGGTTATTTTGATGGAGATGGATCAATTATGACTCTAAAAAATAATCGTTTAAATAGTGCTTTTACTAGTGGGAGTAAAATTTTTCTAATATCTTTATTAGAAATTTTGAAAAAAGAAGCTGGTATAGTAGGAGGGAGCTTTGATGATAGCTGTTGCTCTTTAAAATTTGGGAAAAAGGATACTTTGAGACTAGGAGAATATATGTATAAAAATAACCCAGAGTTATTTTTACTAAGAAAACGACAAAAATTCTTTAAGGAGGAATAAATATGAAATTTGGTGTGAATCTCTCGCACTAACATACCTTATCCTGTTTGTTGCAGGGGTCCGCAAGGGCTAACGGGGAACGCTAATTTTAGAAAATCCCGTGTCATTCCTTCGGGAGCGATGTAGAGACTAACGGCCTTAATAGGCTGAGTACATTAACTATTAACACGTTAATGGAAAAAGGTATGCAAATGGCACGACCATTTGTAAGAGATAGTCCATTTTATTAAATAAAATGAAGAGAAATTTGTGATGTAGTTTTTAAAGCTACCGCTCCTGTTACTATTGGTAACACTACTTTTGCGGCTGGGCAGCCAGTTCTTTACATTGATACTGCAAAGACTTCAACTGTAGAGGGTGCGGCAACTACTGTTTATGCTACTGGTGGTAAAGGAAATAGCCGCCTTCTAGCATGGGAAGGTGAGAAGACTCTTACTTTCACAGTAGAAGATGCTCTTCTTTCACCTACTGGTTTTGCAGTTCTTTCAGGAGCGGGTCTTATGGAAGCTGGAGCTGGGGATAATGCAATTCAGGTTCACACCACAGTAGAAACTGAAATTGTGAATGCAGGAACAGAAGGAACTCCTGATTATCAAGTTCAGATTAAAGGAAGTGATCTAGGTCTTGATACAATAGAAGCAGCTACTATTTATGCAACTGCAGAAACTCCAATTTACGGAACTGTAATTGATGCTTCTGGAGCTGTTGTGGAAATTCTTGGAGCTGCTGAAGTTCCTAGTGGCTTAGAGCTTGCGGGGGCTTCTAGTACTATCCCACTCACATTTGATACCGATTATGTGTTTGGAGCTGGAGATGTTGTACGTCTTGACTTCTATGTAACTAAGACTGGCGGAGTAACTCAGCTTGATATTGATGCTGAAAACTTTGCGGGATACTACTATGTAGAGGCTGCTACTTTGTTCCGTGACCAGACTACTGGCCAGGACTTCCCAGCAGAATTCGTACTACCTAAGGTTAAGATTCAATCGAACTTCACCTTTACAATGGCCGCTTCTGGCGACCCATCAACCTTTACCTTTACAATGGACGCCTTCCCAGGAAGAACTCCATTCGACAGCAAGAAGGTTCTTTGCGCGATCCAGATGATTACTGGAGATGTTGCAGTAGGCTAAACCTTAGAGGGGAAGTAATTAATATTACTTCCCCTCTTTTTTTGTAGGGAGTGAAGAGAGGTGGGCTATGGCACTAATGGATAATTATTTATTTTATGATTATGAGAACTATTTAAATTCTGATAGAAATAAATCACATTATTTATATAAAACAAAAAATGAATTGTTAGCTCGACAAAAAGGACGTTTAGACACTCGAACAAAAAAAGCCTACTCAAAAAGTATAGATAAAGAAAGAGGAGAAGCTTTTTTAGGGCAGCTAATGCAAAATCCTAATATCTTGACAAGAGCTTATAAACAAGCCGATTTAGCCTCTTCTAAAGGAGAAACTTATAAAGATCAAGATTGGGGCATTGATGCGGGAGGCTACACTTCTTTGCGCAAGTTAGCAGAAGATCTTACTGATAAGAAAGTTTCTCTAGAAAGAATGCTTTCTATGTTAGGAGATTTAAATCAAAATTTAATCACAATTTTAAGTCAATACCTTGTCAAATTGACATCAGAAGAGACTTTTAATGAAATTGCAATAAGTATTCTTAACGAAGCAGGCAAAGATTTAAAAATAAGTACTGAAGATGCCAATAGAACTTTTTTAAGGAAAAGAATTTTAGAAACTCTCTATCCTTCTAATAGAAAAACAGGAGAAGGTTCTTTATTATATGTTCCTGCTAGTTCCAAAGAATCTTTAGACACCTCAACCAAGAGAGCTATCGCTTTAATTGAAGCCTTAGGAGATAAAATGGCTGTTCAGCAATTGGTAGTAAATAGTAGTCAAGAAGATTCTTCCTATATCTTTGAGAGGATTATTAAGACCATTTTAGGACTCCTTTCTAACGTAAAAGGATCTACTAAAGAGGCTGTTTCTACTTATGGGCTGGCAACAGCCTTAAATGAAACAAAGGAAATTCTTGATAATAAAATAGAGACCTATGTTGAGCATGCAGGTAAAGATTTCGAATTTCATTCTTCTGCTGCTTATGAAAATGATGCGAAAGCTTTAAAACAAATAATAGAAAATTTTAGAGGATTAAGTAAATCTCAACAGAAGTCAGATATTAATGTAAAAATGTCTAACAATACAGTATCATTAAGCTATGGAATTTCAGAGAAAGCTGGGAAAATAAATCCTAAAACAGGCACTTTTAATATGAAACTTGTTGACGAGACTTCTTTGCTAAGGGCAATAGATAGAGCTAATTTGTATAATAATCGTAATTTTATGTATGCTTTTATGAATGCTTCAGTAGGAAAAGCTAGATCTTCTAACATTGAAAATAAGGCTACTAAAGATTGGCGAGCTGGTCTTGAGATGATAAAATATGGCAGTTTTCTTCAACACATCGCAGGCAGTGGGAAGAAAAGTAATAATGTGCTATTTATTTCTATTGGAAATCAGGTTTTCTCAGTATCTCAACTTCTTGATAGGTTAATGCAGGGGAGTTTAAATATTAATACAACTTACACTCCAAATAACTTATCTAGAGATACATATAAAGACTTAAACAAATGGGTTAGTGGAAAACCTGATATTAATTTAGGATTAATTCGCTCTGCGATGACACAGACAAAATTATTAAAAGCTCTATATTCTCAAAAAGTAACTATGTTTTTATCAGGAAATTTTATTGACAAGACTTAAAAAATATGTTATACTATAGTTAGTCATAAGAGATATAAGGAGGTTTAAATGGAATATAAGTTAAAAGATTTTGTTCCAACTGAACGTAAAATTGAGTTGGTTGGACTTACACTTGCGGAAGCTAATACCGAAGGATTTATTAATCCTTTTGTTTCAGATATTCTGCTAGAGGTTAATACATTTTTAGTTTATACTGAGAATGATGCAGACAAGGGTGATAAATTTACTCTTTATGATGAGCTGAAGAAAGAGGATATTCATATCTTTACTTTAATTGGAGAAGAAGAGACAGAGCTTCTTCTTGAATATCAACATAGATGGACTGCCGCAGCTACTAATTATTATCATTCAATTGCAGGCACGGTCGCCAGTATGAATCTATATCTAGAAGAACTTGCAGAAAAGACTGGAAATGCATTGGACGCTATCAAAAATATTGATATGTCTAAACTGGCTCAGTTACTTCCTCTTGCTCAAGAGTTAGGTTTTGACATTGCGCAGCTAAAAGCAGAAGAGAAATCATAAGGTCGAAAAGCATTAATTAGATAAGCCTTACTATTAAATTTAATAGTAAGGCTTATTTTTTTTTATTCTAGGGAAATAAGCCAAAAGATGAAGCAAAAGGAGGTATTTTCCGTGTCTAAATATATTAACTCACTATATTACAATATTCACACTAAGCTAGACGAGACTGGTTTTAATAAATTAATGAGTTCGATTAGAGCTGCAGAAAAAGAAGCTGGAAAAATTTTCTCTAAAACTCCAGATCAATTAAATAAAACAGTTGCAGTTAGTCAGAAGCTTCAATCAATTCTGAAAGATTCTTTTGATGTAGAACTTGGTGTAATTAACATAGGTAAGTTTAATAGCTCTCTCCAGGCGAGTGGTATGACTATGAAGACTCTTCATAGCGATTTCTCAACAATGGGAAAAGCTGGTAAGAAAGCTTTTAATGACTTAACCTATGAAACTCTTTCCGTTAATAAAGGAATTAAGCAAACAAGTCTTGCTCTAGAGAAGATGGGTAATACTTTCTTTAACACTATCCGTTGGGGAATTTCAGCTGCGGTGGTGCAAGGCTTTACTTCTGAGGTAAGACAAGCTTTTACCTATGTTAAAGAATTAGATACCTCTTTAAATGATATTAGAATTGTTACTAATAAAAGTGCTGAAGAAATGGAAAAATTTGCGGTACATGCTAACCGTGCGGCAAAAGCTTTAGGGGCAACCACTAAAGAATACAGTGATGCAGCTCTAATTTTCTATCAACAGGGCTTAGGAGACGTTGATTCTAAGGAAATGGCTCGCCTAACAATTATGACCTCAAATGTTACAGGTCAAGACACTGGAGCGGTTTCAGAACAGCTAACCTCTATCCGCAATGGCTATAAAATAACAATAGATGAAATGGAACGCTATATGGATGTCACCGCCTTAATTGCGGCGGAGACTGCAGCAGACCTTGAAGAAATGGCAACCGCCATGAGCAAGGTTTCTTCTGCAGCCAATATGATGGGTGTAGAATATGACCAATTAAATGCTATTTTAGCTACAGTTGTTTCTGTTACTCGTCAGGCTCCTGAAAATGTTGGTACAGCATTTAAAACTATTTTTGCTCGTTTAGGAGATTTAAAATCAGCAGGAGTGGCAATAGATGAGAGTGGTTTTGAAGTTAAACTTGGGCAAATTTCATCTCAATTAAATGAAATGGGCGTTTCTATTTTAGATACTAATGGTGATATGCGAGAAATGGGAGATATCATCACGGAAGTAGGATCTAAATGGGACAGTTGGACTCAAGCTCAGAAGCTAGCTGCTGCACAAGCGATGGCTGGTAAAAGACAATATAACAACTTAATAGCTTTATTCGAAAACTGGGATATGTATAGTGAGCAAATAGATGTTGCTGCTAACTCTCTTGGTACTTTAAATACTCAAAATGCAATCTATATGCAATCTACTGAGGCCCATTTAGAGAAATTAAAAGCTTCTCAAGAGAGAGTTTTTAGCGCTTTAATTGATAGTGATAATGTTAATGACACAATAGATGCTATTGATGGTTTAGTAGTAGGGCTTGCTAATTTTATTGAAAGTTTAGGAGGAGGGATTGGCCTCTTAACTAAATTTGGAGCAATTGCTTTATGGGCATTTGGTCCTGCTTTAGCTAATAATATTACTAAAGCAATCAATAGCTTTAAGATGATGAGAAGAGAGTCTGCGCTCGCGGCAGAACAACAAAAATTAATCTATCAATATTCCCAAGTTGATTGGACTGAAAATCAAGTAGGGGGATATCAGAGTAGCGTTGCTAGAGATTTAGTAAAAGTTGCTGAGCAAGCCGCCCCATTACTAAGAGTAATGACTGAAGAGCAGCGCGCACAATTACAATTAATTTATGATCAAACTAAAGCTCTTAGTGAACAAAAAGATGAGTTGATGGATAAATCTAAAAATCAGCAAAGAGTATACCAAGAAGCTTTAGGAAAAAGTGGAACAGTAAAAAGAGATGAAAGCGGTTTCCTTTCTTACGAGATGACTTCTGGAAATATCTTTGGTCAAATTAGTAATCTAACAATGATGAAAAAACAAGCTGATCTTAGTTCAAATAGTTTAGATAAGTTATTTAATAATTTAAGTGAAGGTACTAATACTGTAAAATCACTTAGAGATGAACTTTCAAAGAATATTACTTTATTAAACCAGGCGGCTGCCGCGGCAGAGAAAGCTGGGCAAGATACGACTGACTATGATGAGGCAATTAAAAAGTTAAAGCAAGAGTTCATAGATTTGGAAAAAATTCATGGAGGTACTCATCTTTCAACTTTTGAAAAAAATAATAAAGGAGAAATTTCTAGAATTCAAGAAGTTGTTGCTGAAGCTCAAGTTGCAGGGCAGTTAGCTTCTAGTTTTGCAAACACCGCAGTAGTAGACTTAAGAGGGATGGCAAAACAAATTGGTCTAACTAATGAAGAAATCCAAGAATTAGAACTTAATATTAGCAGAGCTTCTAGTGCTAGTGAAGTATTCTTTTCTACTCTTGATACTCAAAAGTTAGTGCAAAATATTACTAATTTAATTAGTGGATTCGGTCAATTAGGATTTGGACTTCAATCTTTAACTTCTCTTGTGGATGTTTGGAATAATGAATCCCTTTCAGGAGGAGAAAAACTTCTTCAAACAGTTACTAGTCTTTCTATGGGACTACCTATGCTTTACAATGGTTTTAAATTAGTTAAAACAAGTTTAACTGGAGTTAATGAAGCTCTAGCCCTTTCTATTGCTGCCACGAAGGCAAAAACTGTCGCTGAGAATGCCTCTACTAAATCTAAGATAGCAGGCGCTTTGGCAAGTAATAAATTAACAGCTGCAATGTTAGCTTCTATGGCAACTAATCCAGTAGGGTGGATTTTAGGAATTGTTGTTGCAATTGGAGCGGTTATCGCAGCCACTGTGGCTTGGGCAAAAGCAGAGGAAGAGAAGAGAAATCAGATAATTGCAAATTCTAAGGCAACTCAAGAAGAACTATCTCAATTGCAAACTTTAAAATCTGAATACGATTCTCTTTATAAAAAATATCAAGAAGGAGCTGCTTCAAAACAAGAACTTTGGGAGATTTCAAAAAAAATTGATGAAGCATTTTTAGATGAATCTATTAGAGTAAAAGCTCTTACTGGAGATTGGGAGGGGTATACTCAAGCATTAAAAGACGCTAATGCAACAAAATTAGCAGAGGCAAAAGTTGCCGCAGATGCTGGATATACTGCCGCAATGAAGAATGCTAAAGTTACTAATTGGTGGAAAGACTTACTAGTAGAAGATAGTGAAAAAGGAGACATTGATTTTCAAATGTCTGATATTACCTCTACACCTCCTTCTGAGAAATATCAAGATTTAATAAAACAAGTTGGTGCTGGAGGAGATTGGGCTCTTGCCCTAGGAGGAACTGAAGAGGAACAATTTGAGGCTTATCAGCAGCTTCAGCAATTGTTAACAGACATTACTACTGATCCTGCTATGAAAAAATGGGCGGAAGAGAATGCAGACGCTGTTCTTGAGCTACAAAAACAATCAGTAAAACTTGGAGAAAATTTTGCTGAGGTAGATGAATTTATGATGACTCGTATGAGTATCATTAAACAAGAGTATGAAAATTCACATCTAGACTCAGAAACAATAACTTCTGAAAAAGAACTAGATACAGAAATCAATAATATCTCAAAACAATTCCAAGAGGCAGGTCGATCTGCAGCTCAAGCTGAAATTGAAGCTCGTAGTTTTGTAATGCAAACTAGAGAAATCGATCCAAATGTTGCTATTACTTATTCTATTAAATATCAAATTGAGAATAATGAATCAGGAGAAGGCTTCTCTAAAGAAGGATTCCAGCGTTTTCTCACTAAAATGCGGAGAGATTTCGGGCTTTCTGAAGATGAAGTTATTGAACTAGCTGTTAAATTAGGGCTAGATCCTACTTTAGACAATCCTCAGATTATAGATGACACTATTACTCAATATATGGAAGATGCTGATTTTAGAGCAGAAGCAGATATTGATATTGAGATTGAAGAAATCAAGATTGCTAATAAAGAATTTGAGACTTTCCAAACTAATATGGAAAATATTCTTAAAGGTGAGACTCCAGATGAGGAATGGATTAAAAAATATGGAGGTTCCCTAGAAGACCTTACTGAAGGTACTTATGAATATATGGCAGTTGCCTCGGATCTAGGAGTCCAAGAAGCTAGACTTAATTTACAAAGAGCTGAGAGCGCTTATTCTTTAGAGAAGAGTGCTGAAAATTATGAAATTTTACAACAAGCAAAATTAAACTATCTACAAGCAGAAGCTAATAGAGCAAATGTTGCAGTAGAAGCTCAAAATGCTTTAAACACAGCACAAGAAAACTATAATAAAGCATTAGAAGACTTTGGAGAAGATAGTGTTCAAGCAAGGCTTGCAGCAGAACAATTGGCCCAAGCTAAACAAGCAATGATGGAGGTTTCAATAGCTGCAAAACTAGAAGAACAAGGATTTGCCACAGCAGTGGCAACCGGAGCCGCGGCAATTTTAGCTCAAGACGAAGCGGCAAAAAAAGCCTCTCTTGAATCTTTAAGAGCAGAAATAGCAAAAACTGTTGGTACTTATGACTCTTTAACCACTGCTGCAATAAAATCTGCTATCGGAATCACTGCCGCCTCTGATGCGGGAGCTAGATATGCGATGGCTAAAGCTAGACTTCCTGAGGATGCAAGAGCAGAATATAGCGCTTTAGAACAACAGATCTCTACTCTTGAGGCAGCATTGGCAAATATTGATATTTCAACTAGTATTAACGTAGGAGCAGTTCTCCCTGCAAGTAAGTCTTCTGCAGGTTCTAAGTCTTCCGGTAAGTCTCTAGCTGACACGCTTCCCGCACTTGAAGATGTTTATGACAGATATTGGGAGATTAATAGAGAATTAAAGATTCTTGAAAATCAATTAACAGCTATCTCTGCAATTCAAGATAAACTAACTGGAAGGGCGCTACAAGACAATCTCCGCACTCAAATCACTTTATATCAAAAGCAGACAGACGCTCTAAAGCGTTTACGTGCAGAACAGATTAAAGAGCGAGATGAAATTAAAAAAGGTCTTGCGGCAAAGGGCATGACTTTTAATGCTGCCGGAGATATTGCAAACTTTAAGACTAAGCATGATGCACTTTACAAAGCTGCAAATGATATTAGATTAAAGTATGAAAAAGCTCCATCTGAAGCCCTAGCTACGCAGTATGAAACTGCTAAGGAAGCTTATGAAGAATTCTTAAGCTTAGTTGAGAGATATGAAGAACTTAAATATGAAGCTATATTTAATACTGAGCAAGAAATTGCGAATATGCAGGCTACTATTACAGAAGCCAACATCCGCAAATTAGAGATAGAATTAGAAGTTAACATTGACGCTGCAGAGGCTATCCGCTCTTGGAATGAGTTTGAAGCAGTAGTGTTAGAGGGTAAAGATTTAGATGACCCTCTTATTAAAATGCAGACTGCTTTAGAGTCTCTTTCTACTTACTGGAACGGAAGCACTGGAACTCTAGACACTCTCTCTCGCCAAATTGCAGAGACTCAAGCTGAAATTGCTAAAATTGAAGCTGGAGCCTCTAGTGCAATTTATCTTGGTGAAAAAGACGTAGCTCTTTCTCAAGCTAAAGAATATCTACAATCATTAATGGATTCATTTATTGATGGTTCTCTTGAATATCAGCAAGTTGTTGACTCAATTAAAGATTCTACTTTGGAGTGGATAGATGCAACCGCAGATGGTTTCGAAGAACTTAATAGTCAATTTGCCTTTGTTGCCAGTGAATTAGAACATCAGGCAAATCTTATTAAGTTAATTTATGGTGAAGATGCCTATGAACAAATGGAAGGCTACTACGCCGCACAGAAAGCTAATAATAGCGCTTCAATGAGAGCTTTAAATAGTCAAATTGCAGCTCTAACAGCTCAGCGTGATGCTCTTGGCCAACCAGGAGACGAAAATTTCGATCAAGATCTTTATGATAGATTTACTGCTCAAATTCAAAATTTCAAAGGAGAACTTAACTCTGCTATTGAAGAGTCCTTAGAATTACTTGCGGACGAGTATAGTAACTCTATTTCTAAGATTCTTTCTGATTTTGCGAAAGGTCTTAGTGGTGGGTTAGGACTTCCAGAGATTGAAAAAGAGTGGAAACATATCAATGATGAAGCTGAGCTTTACTTAGATAGAACTTCAGCGACATTTAAGATTACTAAACTTCAAAGTCAATATATGGATGCTATTAATAAAGCAGATAGCACTCAAGTTAAACAACATCTTAATGAAATTATGAATAGAGAGCTAGCCCTTCTTAGAGAGAAAGATGAATTAACTCAAGGAGATCTCGAAAGAGCAACCAAGAGATTAGATATTGAATTAAAGAGAGTGGCTTTAGAAGAAGCTCAAAGAAATAAATCTACTATGAAGCTTCAAAGAGATGCTCAAGGTAATTATTCATATGTTTACACCGCAGATGAAAGTAAAGTGTCTGCGGCAACCGAGGATTTACGCGCTGCAGAAGAAGACTTCTATGAGTTTAACCGAGAAGCTTTAAAGAAGAATAAAGACGAGTTCTTAAATCTTTTTAAAGAATATCAAGAAGCTTTAACTGAGCCTGGCGCTGATGTTGAAGCAATTACCGCAAGATTCCAAAGACAGTTTGATGCTGTTTTAGGTGAAAATTCTGAGATTTTAAATAGCATTAAATCTATTTATGCAGAAATGTATGGACTAGATTCAGAGGAATACCAAGCAGCAGTTGGCGGTCTTGATGATGTTGTTCAGACTATGATTAGTAATTTGGTTGGGGCAGGAGGGTTCGGAGAAGCTTCTGGAGACTTAATTGCTCAAATCATGGATGCTTTTGGTATTTACCAAGAAGGTATAGATGAAGTTGGAGAAGACTCTGGCCGTAGCTTCGATGATATTAATGCCTCTATTGAAGAAGTAATTACTTTTACAGATGAACTATTAGAAAAGAATAGTGAATTAATTGATAAAATGTGGGAAGAGGCAGATGTTCTTAATGCTACCACTGAAGCTTGGCAAAACTATACTGCTGCTATCGAAGAGGCTATTGCAGCTGCTAATGTTGCGGTAGGGGGGGCTTCTGGAACTTATACCAGTGGAGGGGGCACTGCAAGTGCTCCTTCAAGTACTACTGGTGGGACTTCAATGCCTTCTACTAGCAGGTCTGATACTGGAGGTTCTTTACCAGGGATTGTCCTTCCAGGAGGTTCTGATAATGACACTCCTCCAGGAGATGTTTCAGATGGAAAACCTGAACGAGCTTTATCTCTTATGAGAAGCTTAGATCCTTATCCCTATGTGTGGGGAGGAGATGATCCTTCTGATGGAGGGTTTGACTGTTCTGGATACGCTTGGTATGTAGTTAAGAATGCAGGCCTCTATAATGGTAGTCGTTTCACCAGTGCTTCTATCTCTGCTTCTGGAGGACTAAAAGCAGGGAATGGAAGGCGGGTTACTATTGGAGTTAAAAGAGGAGACCCTGGTCATGTTGGAATTGGAGTGGATGGAGAATGGTGGCACTCTAGTTCAGGAGGAGTACAGAGAACTAGCAATATAGCTCAGTTCCCATTAAGATTCCACCCAGCAGGATATGACACTGGAGGCTATACGGGTGACTGGGGAGCTGAGGATGGGAAGTTGGCTTTCTTACATCAAAAAGAGATAGTGCTAAATAAACAAGATACTTCCAATCTTTTGCTTGCGGTGTCCGCAGTTAGAGACTTGGTTGGTAAAATGAAATCTAGTACCACGCTCTCACAGCAAGATGCCCTGTCCAGACTAACAGGAATGCCTAGTGTGGGTCAGCCATTAGCGGCCGCAGGCACCAGTCAACAAATCCAGATCAATGCAGATTTCCCAAGCGTGAAAGATGCGGAAGAAATTAAAAAAGCTTTTAATAATCTTATTAATAGCGCGGCACAATATGCCAATAGAAAGAAATAGAGACTGTTCTAAGAGGCGTCTGAAATATGGCGCCTCTTAGAATTAAAAAGGAGGCAAAATGAGCGTAGAATCTTATGAAGAGCAAATATTAAAAGCTGTTGAAATTTTAACAGATGGAGCGATTAAAGATTTGAGATTTGATAAATCAATCTTAGCTACTGTAGAGTCTATTCAAGATATTACTACAGGAGAACATAAAGTTAGATTCCAAGATGGAACTTTCTCAGCTTTCTCTAGCTCTCCTGGTTTATATTATGCTCCTGGTAGTCTAGTTTATGTGCAAATTCCGCAAGGAGACTTTTCTGAACGAAAAATTATTTTGAGTGGAAAAACTACATTACCAAATAATGAGTTAGCTGAATATGTAAATGATTTTATTGATAATAAATATTCTGAAGATGCCAAAGCTTGGATTCAATCATGGTGGACCCCATCAGATGAAGATCCTGCTGACTCATGGACTGATAGTTTAGCTGTGCATGAAGGAGATTTTTGGTATCAAACAGATACTAATAATTATTTTAGATACACTCTTGGAGAAGAAGGTATCTACCAGTGGGAAATAATTCAAGGGATACATGCAGTTTCAGGATTTCTCACAAATGAAAATCATACTGTAGCTGCCGCCGCAGATGGGGCTGGGTATGATTTAACCGGAGCAGGAGGAGTTTTTAAAGTTTATAATGGCATCACAGAAGTAACTAATCAGTGTGATTTTTCAGGAGGCGCAACTAAGTCTGAGTTAACTCTTACTATTTCTTCTGCGGGGGTCTATTCTCTTAGTGGACCTTCATGGACTTCTAATAGTGAAACTTTTACTTTAAATGCAACTTATAATGGAGTTACCATTTCAAAAGTATATACTATTACTAAAAGTCTTGCGGGCGTAGATGCAGAAATTTATGAAGTTGAAATAGACCCTCCTAGTATTAACAGAGGAAGAGATGGTGTTTTAACTCCTTCTTCATTAACTATCAAGGCTTATAAAAGAGTTGGTAATGCTGTTGTTAGAGATAATTATTTAGGAAAATTTAAAATTTATGAAAATGACAGCTCAATAGCAACATATTCTTCAACTAATAATGAACATACTTATACTTATTCTCCTTCCAGCTCTGAAGTTAATCATATTAAAGTTGAGTTGTATGAAGCTGCTATTGAAGGTTTTGGTGTTTTATTAGATACTCAAAGTGCTGTTATTACTAATGATGCTACTGGGGGGAACTTGCTTTATATTAATGAATGGATTCCTGTTGCAGAAATTACTAATAGTACTTTTCCCCACTGGAGTGTTACTACTATTACTGAAACCCCTGAAATTATTAATCATACAATTGAATTAATTTCTAGTCCTTATAATACTTTAACTAATGGTTGCAAAATCATAACTAGTAATACTGGGGTTGATACTAAAGCAAGTATGATATCAGATGATTTTAAAATTGAAGATACTAAAAAATATAGATTTACAATTTGGTTTAAAAAACTAATAGAAAATGAAGGTGTTATTTATTTTGGTACTAAGATAGGGGGAGTGGAAACTAATTTTAGGACAATTAGTTCTTCAGATAACCTTGATTTAGACCAATGGTATCTTTTTGTTGGTCATGTCAATGCCTATGGGCATAATTTAAATGATAACTCTTCAGGAATTTATACTTTAGAAGGGATAAAGATAGGAGAGACTTCTTCTGATCTTAACTGGTCGCTTGGGCAGACAGAAAGTAATTTTTATTTTAGTTCTGGAAATAATAATGGAGAAGAAGAGGTACTTTTTTACGCTCCTAGAGTTGAACTTTGTGATGGGAATGAGATATCTATAAAAAACTTTTTTCCTATTTTCGATCTGGTTAAAAATCTTGAGGATTATTATAACACCAGTTTTCAAAGTCTTAATGATGATTTAATTATCTCTGCTTCTGAGAAAAGAAATTTATTAGATTTTTGGAAAAATCTTCAAGCTGATTATTCTTCACTATTAAATAAAGTTAATAATAATACATTTTTTTCGAATAATGTGGATATTAGTAGTTTAAAAAATGATCTTATTGAAGCCTATAATTCTTTGAATAATTATTTAAATAATGATTTGAAAGTTTTTAATAATATAGGGAGTGATACTTTATTATTAGCCTCTATTCAAAGAGGCGGCGTGGATATGTTAGTTTCAGAAATTAACTCTGAAGACATTGTTTATTTTAATCAAATTGAATATTGGGATAAAAAATGGAATGATTACTTAGCAGAGGCTAAACCTATTCTAGAAGAAGAAATGCTTAGAATTCAACTTGATTTATTATCTAGTAATGATATTTCATTAGGAACCATTACTGATTATGTAATGGATGATCTTACTGGTCAAATAACTGCGATAACTGAAAATTTAGATTTTACTGATGATGGACTTGAAATTAATACTATTGGATCTTCATATAAAGTTGTCATCAGTAATACTGCAATAACAATGTGGGATAACACAACTGAAAAAATAACAATAGATGTTTTAACTGATACAATAAATATTAGTAAACTAGAAGGAGTAAATAGTATAAATCTTGGAGGATACTATTTTAAAAAAGAAACTCCTTCTGGACACCCCCCTCAACTTACTATTAAGTATTCAGGGTAATTAAGAGAGAAGGAGATAAAAGGATATGGCTAGTTATGGAATAATTTTAGGTACTTGTAGTAATAGAGAGGCTAACTATGACGCAAAGTTATATTGGAAACAAGTCTCTCAAAATATAGCAAATAATACAACTACAATTCGAGTTTGGTCTGTAATTGAGAATAATGGGTCTTCTTATAATTGGAGTGGAACTTTATCTAATTGGAGGTTAACTGTAAATGGAGCTACTCGCACGAGAGCTACTACTACTTCAGACTCTGATACTAGTTGGACTTGGCCCTCTGGGTGGACAGATTCTGAAACAGGAGTAGTTATAACGACGTATAGAACAGAATGTATCCCAGAGCCTGTATTATATGAAGAATTTACAATTCCCCACAATTCAGATGGAACTAAAACGGTAACCTTCTCTCATAGTTATAGCCTTCTATCAGGAGGAGCAGGGCCAGGAAATGTTAGTATTAGTGGAACTATGGTTCTAAATACAATTGCTAGAGCTTCTTCTATTTCAAGTTTTACTATGCCAACAGCCCTCACCCCTAATACTGCTAATAGTATCTCATTTACTTTAACTACTTATTCTTCTTTTACCCATGATATTAGTTTAAAAATTGGTTCTACTACAATAAAAAGTTGGCTTGGAAGTACAGTAACAACTGGAACTTTACCTCTAACTGCTAGTGAGGTTAATACTCTTTTAGCTAATATGCCTACTGCTATGTCTGCTACAATTACTTTAATAGTACAAACTAAATCTGGAAGTACTAACATCGGAAGTGCTGTTTTTAAAACAACTACTTGTACTATTAGTCCTGAAGTAAAACCAAATATTCCTACCATTACAGCATCTCAAGCAATATCTATGCCTGCGGGGATCAGTGTTTTTGTAAAAGGGAAAAGTAAAATTCTCTTTTCTATAGGTAATATTGGAATGCCTCTTAACTCTGGGACATCAATTAAAAGTTGTGTTTTAACATATTTAGGAAGTAATTTTACTTGTCTTCTCTCAGATCCAATTGGAAGCGCTTCTTATACGACTCCCTACCTTACTTGGTCAGGGACTCAAAATTTTACTATAACTATTACTGATAATAGAAATCAAATTAATACTAATATAATTTCTATTACTGCTTATGATTATAGTGCTCCTATTATAACTCTTAGTGGTACTAGAAGTGGGTCAACTATAACACTATCCAGAGCCGCTTCAACTACTTATACTCTAAATAATCAGAACACTATTACTTTAAGACTCTATAAAAGAGCAGTTGGAGCAGCTTGGGCAGAGTTAGATACGTATGCACTAACAGACTCGAACTCTTCTCCTCTTAGTGTTTCAGCTTCAAACGTTGCTTTTACTGGACACATTGCCACAATAAGTTATGAATATAAATGTGAAGTTACTGATAAATTTGAAACTATTGCTTCTCCAACTTTATTGTTTCCAGCTACCACAGTTGAAGCAGCTCTCTCAATAGGTACAAAAAGCGTGGCAATTGGAAAATTCGTAGACACCGGGGAGACTTATACCCTAGATGTATCAGGAGATACTTCTTTAGATGGAGATCTTGTTATTACAGGAGACCTCAATGTTTCTTCTTTCCCTTCTAACACAAAAGAAGCTCTTGTAGATTTAATTTATCCAGTTGGTTCTATTTATATAACAACTTCAACAGCTTCTCCAGCAACATTATTTCCTGGAACTAGTTGGCAAACATATGGTAATGGAAGAGTGTTAGTTGGATATAATCCTACAGATACTCTTTTTAATACAATAGGAAAAACAGGAGGGTCTAAAGATGCTATTATTGTTTCTCACAAGCATAAACAAAAAATGAACAGTGCTGATACCGGGCTAGGAAGTCATACCTGGCATACTGGAGTTCCTGATGATGGAGTTTCTAAATACGGCGCTTTCCCTGCTGATGTTACTGCTACTACAAGTACTCGTTCTTATGTTTATACAGAAACTGTAGGAGCAAGTGGAACTAATGCTAATATTCAACCATATATTGTTGTAAATATGTGGGAAAGAACTAGCTAAAGAAAGAAAATATGTTATGGCAACTGGAACTTTTAAATGATAGGTATTAGGTTTAAAAACATTAGTAACATCTTCATTAACTTAGGGATCATTTCTTATGAAGACTATGATAATAACTAGTAGTTACACTCTCTCAACCAAAATATTCACAATTTTCGCACAGATGTTTTTAATGGAGTAAGTGGAGATAGTTATACCTTTGGAGTAACTGTAATTTATGCTATTGGAGATATTAAAGATGTTAATATTCCTTGTATGGTGAAGCGGTACTATAAACACAGTCACTGAAACAACTTAGATTAGTCTTACCACCACAACCCTCGAATTCAAGATATTATAACAGAATATTATTAGAATATAGGAGGCTTTAATCAATAATAGTTAAAGCCTCCTATTTTTTTAACCTAACTAAGTTAATAAAGATACATAAAATTTTAGATAATAATGAGCTTTAGTGCTTATTATTTATTTTACTAGATAGACAGATAGAAAGGAGATGATATGCTAATTAAGGTTAAAAGTAATATCCTTAGCTTAAAAATGAATGCGGCAGGACAATTAAAAAAACTTACGACTATTTTTAAGAAATTAAATTTTGATATCTTAAATAATGGGAAATTAGCATCAGAATTTTCTACTATTGTCTCTTGGGGCTTTTTCTATGAAAATCAAGGAGAGCAGATGAGTCCGCAAGTTAATGCGGGGTTAGGAAATATAAATATTAGAGTTAAAGGAGATAAGGTATGACAAATATAATTAAACAAGGGGACACTTGGCCTTATCTTGAATTTGCTTTTGTAGATGAAGATAATCTGCCAGTTGATTGCACTGGATATAATGTTAAATTTATTGTTAGAAATTGGAAAAAAGAAATTGTAATTGACACTTCTATAGAAGATAGTTTAATTGAAGATGCGGCGGGAGCCGTTTGGACTAACAAAACTTTAGGGACTGGAGAATATCACTGGTCCTCCGCAGATACTTTAAAACAAGGTAATTTTAAATATGAGTTTAAGTTTACAAAACTTTCCAATGGAAAAATTTTTACCCTGCCTCAAGAAGGGTTTTTAGAGTATGAAGTTAAAGAAGATATACCTTGGGATGATGTTAATTACTAGGAGGTAAAATGAAAAAAGCAATTTATTTTAATTAAGGAGGTTTTCACATGGATATTCGTCAAATGTGCGATGGTTTTGATGTAAGTACCGCAGTTGGCACTCTACATTTCACGCGAAAACCATCTGAAGACGATCTTGCGATTGCAGTCGAGCAAATTACTATGGCTGCGGGTACAATGATCGAGGAAATAGTAGCTGAAGATGGGACGGTGCTAAATGGCGAAGTCATTTAAACTCAGAAAAAACGAGTCCGCCCGTCTCGAAGACATGATCAAGAACTTAGAATTGTATATTACAGCACTCGCTGAGACTTGGCCATATATGACCCCCGCGCAGAAGCATAGTTATATTGAACACTCACCAATGTTTGCCTCACTAATTGAATTGATGCGACCCTTCAAGGATGTGATATAACATGGCAACGATTACATCAGCAGCTGATGGTTTATGGTCGGCGGGCACAACTTGGGTTGGAGGGGCGGTTCCTATTGATGGCGATACGGTCATAATTGCACCAGGTCACAATGTGGTCTTTGATGTGGATATGTCTACATTTCCAAACGGAATTGCAGGATTGACAATATCTGGAAGTAGTACACTACCTGCGGTTTTACGATGTAAACATGATGTTGGCGGTAACTACTATCTCAAACTTAAAAGTGATACATATATTCAGGGTACTTATGGGGCTAACTATGGTCAGTTAATTGCTAATTCTGATGGTACTATAGACGGCACTGGTGAATTACCTCTTGACTGTAAATTCACTATTAATTTTTCTGGTACTACTGCCGGCTATTTGAATGCCTCATATCTTAAGCTTAACTTACGATGCGCCGAACCATCTGTGACCGATATAGGCGTAGTGTCGGCAAACGTTGGTAGCGCAGTGCTAACAGTAGATACTGATATATCGAACAATCCCCACTGGGTCGTTGGGGCCGATGTAATTCTCGAGGGCGCAAAAATGGGCATCCCGGACACCCAGCCCGCGACTATTATTGCAGTAAGTCCGACCACGGTGACGCTTTCTGTTGAAGTAGACTCAGTTCAGGAAAGTGATGCTCGCTTATATTTAACAGGGCGTAATATATCATTGCTTTCAGAGGCAACCGCCTCGAAGTCGATTATTAGTTATGGTAAAGATTCCTATGTTGGCTGTGCCATTCGTAAGACCGCGTCTACGTCAACCACTACATATGGTTATGGGCTATATCAAATGCGTGAGTCTGTGTTTAAAGGCATAATTTCAGGTTGTAATAGTGCGCTTTATGCTTGTGATGTAGTTGATTTTCGAGGAATAGCTATTAATTGTAAAATAGGTTTTGATGGTGGGGGCGGTAATACCATGAACGGAATAATTACTGGCTGCACCACCGGCATAATGTACGGCACAGATAATATAATGACTGGGGTAATTAAAAACTGCTATAATGGAGTTAATTATGGAACGCGCCTCATTCTTTATGGCGAAATATTAAATACGATGTTCGGGATTGGTGTAAGTTCAATATCTTCATTTCTCGCGGGGTGTACTATATCTGGGTTGTATGGTATCTATGGCGGTCAAGCGCTAGGTTATAACGTACAGCTTAACAGCACCATTCAAACAAAAAATTATTTATTTAAAGATAATACTAACTCTGCAGAAAATCGCGCAAGATACGTCTGTATTTTTGGGCTTGGCAGTGAGACCGGTTTTGGATTTTGGACGCTTGGAGGGGTATCTAAGACTGAGGCATACTCAGTTGTAACACATGGCGTCCCCCCGATCGAAACTGCAGAGATTCAGACAATGCAATTCGAAGATAGTCGACGCAACACGTGGTGTGAAATTCCAGCCTTAGCGGTCGCAAATAAAGAAGTTCAAGTGGTGTTCTATGCGAAACTAACTGCCACTGACACCATTACTACATTACCAACATTTGGAATATATGATCCGGGCAAACCATGGATGGATGCAAACGAAGTTTTAGCCTCGGCGCAGCAGATCGCAAATACCGAATGGCAAACCCATACGCTATCATTCACCTCCAATTACGATCGCGAAATTCGCATACGCGTGTACGGAATGGGCGGCAATGAGTATGGAACGGGTAGCGAAAAGCTTCATTGGTTCTATAAAATTACTATAGCAGGTGAAGGTGGCTCTGGAAGTGGAGGAGCTTATCCCATCATCGGATCATCAATCGTTAGGAGCGCAGCATGGTAAAATCAAATCAAACAGTTACAACAATATTTGTAACCATTGATCCAGATACAGGAGCTAATGTAGATGCAAGTAATTTACCTACTGGGACTCTTTATATAAATACTGTTGTAAATGCAGCAACAGTTACTATAGCAAAGATAGATATTGGGACTTATTCCGCAACAGTTACTCTTCCCGCTCTACTTCCTGGAGATAATGTTAGCCTTGTTATTACTGCTACGGTAGGAACAATAACTGCTTCAGGAGTTGTTTGGGCAGATACAGCAGATACTAAATATATTAGTGACTTAAATGATATTTCTGCTTCCACCCCCATGACACTAACTCCCGCAGAAAGAACTGCTATTGCTAATGAAGTCGAAAGTCAAATTATAAATGATACTGACAGCGAGAGAGTTCTCCAAGCTATAGTTGATAAAATTGCTTCTGCTAATCCTTCTCTTGAAGACTTAACTTTACTTTCTATTGCTTCTGCAGTGAGAACAGAGTTAACGACAGAACTTGAAAGAATAGATCAAGCTATTTCTACTAGACTAGCTGCTCTTGATTATTCTCCTCCTCCAACAGACTACGCTAAACCCGAGGATGTAAATATTACTGTTCCTGAGCCTATATTTGCGGGGACTGTTACATCTCCAGATGTAAGTGCAGTCACCCTTGCGGCAGAGCAACCTCTTTATCCTCTAGTAAAGTCAACTGACATTCCTACAGACTATGCGAAAGAGGACACTCTTGATAATCTTATATTAGCAGTTAATGCTTCTCAAAATGACCTTGTTTTAATTAACAAGTGGATTTTAAACAGGCTAGATAAACAAGATAATCCAGACGGGACATATAATTTAGTATTATATGATGATGATAGTACTACTATCCTTAAAACTTGGGTGGTTGATCCCGCTACTGGGGTAAAAACTAAAGCAATTTAGTTTGAAGATAAAACAATAGAAAGGAGTTTTAAAATGACTTCAATGAATAAGCAAATGTTTGAAGCCGCCGCTTGGACTTTCGCCCAATTTGTATTGGTGAATATCGGTCCTGCGATTCTAGTTGTAGATAAGCTAGATTGGAATGGACTTTGGGCTGCGGCCGCACCTGTTCTTTTAGGAGCAGCTGGTGCAGTGGCATCATTAATTAAGTCTTTTGTTCTTCAAAAAGTTAATGCTAATACCTCAATCTTTATTAGTGGAGGAGATGTTCAATAATGGATGATGAAAAAATTCTTACTTTTGATGGAATGGAAGAAGAAGGCGCTCCAGATGATATCCTTGAAGAATTAATGGTGGAAGGAGTCGAGGAGGAGAGTGAAGATGCCAGAAATTAAAAAATATTTAACTACTATTAATAGAACTATTGGCAGAGGTGGAAATTCTATTAAATCTATTGTTGTTCACTATACTTATGGCGCTATTACAGCAGAAGGTGCGGCGCTAGCTAATTGTAAGTATTTTGCAAGTGGCAACAGAGGTGCCTCAGCCCATTACTTTATTGATGATGGTCCAACTATTTGGCAAAGTGTAGAAGATAAAGATACCGCTTGGTCAGTAGGCTCCCATTCAGGACTTTATAAACATCCTGACGCTAGAAATAAAAATACTCTTTCTATTGAAGTTTGTACTAAGGGTGCCTTTACGGAAAAAGAAGTTGAGAATCTAAAGTGGCTTGTCCAAAAAAAGATGGTCGAGCATAATATCCCTGCTTCTAATGTAATTCGTCATTATGATGTTACAGGAAAATTATGTCCTGCTTATTACATAGATGCAAATCGCTGGAAAATTCTTCATTCTTATATTACTGATAATAAAGTAATTACAAAGCCAAAAACTACTACTCCTACTTATACTAACCATAATATTTCACTTAAAGAAGGTATGAAAGGCGCCGCAGTTAAGCGAATGCAGAATAAACTTCTTGAACATGGAATGGATCTTGGAAAATATGGCGCAGATGGAGATTTTGGATCTGTAACAGAAGTTGCAGTTAAAGCTTTCCAAAAACTTAAGGGATTAGTTGTAGATGGAATTGTAGGAGAAAAAACTTGGGCAGCACTTTACACTACTCCAGTTAAATCCCCTCCTTCGACCTCCGTAACTGTTCCAGCAACAGATTCCTCAAATCCACTTCTAAAAGAAGGTATGAAAGGTGCTGCGGTTAAACGTATGCAAAATAAACTTCTTGAGCATGGAATTAGTTTAGGTAAGTATGGCGCAGACGGAGACTTTGGTCCTGTTACTAAAACTGCGGTTAAAACTTTTCAAAAACTTAAGGGATTATTAGTAGATGGAATTGTAGGAAAAAATACTTGGGCAGCTCTTTATACTGCTCCAGTTAAAGTAGCTCCCGCAATTACTGGGACTGTAACGGCTCGTACTGGGCTTAGAGTTCGTTCAGGTCCAAGCACCAACTATCATATCTTAGGAACCCTTCCTAAAGGAACTAAAGTCACTATTATTTCTCTTGGTGGCGCATGGCATAAAATTAAGTATGGCACAGGATTTGGATATGTAAGTGCTCAATATATTCAAAGATAATTAAGATGGAGCCTCTTCGGAGGCTCCTTCTTTTTTTGGTCTAATGTCTTTTATCCAAATAACCAAAAGCAGAGATATATTAGTAAGATTATTTCATTTAGAGAGGAGTGCTAAAGTGCCTTTAGTTGACTTACTTAACACTTACTCTTTAACAGATATATTATTAGTCTTAATTCTAGTTGTAGTAGGAGGAATATCTCTCATTAAAACTGGTATTGAAGTTAATTCTTGGCTAAGAAAAATATTTGCTAAAGAGCACATCGCAAAAGCAGAAGAGGAGAAACTTAATACTCGTTTAACAGGGATAGATACTGAAATAATTGAATTAAAAAATAACCAAAATGAAATTATGGAAAGTTTAGACTTTTTTTCTGATAGCCTTCAAATTTTAGTAGACTCTGATAAAGATGCTATTAAAGCTTATATTACTGATAAGCATCATGAATATATGAAAGAGGGCTGGATAGATGATTATCATTTAGATTGTATAGAAAAACGTTATCTTCATTATAAGCGAGGAGGAGGAAACTCTTTTGTTGACCATTTAATGGAGGAATTGCGGCTGCTACCAACAAACGCTCCCGCAGAATAAAATAAAGAGATTAAAGGAGGTTTAAGTATGGGCATTGACCAACAGTTTTTATATCCACCTCAAGTAGAGGCATATATGCCCGCGTTCCTGATAGATAGTCCAAACTCTAGTTGTAGAATTTATTTTTCAAAGACTCAGTTTAATAAAGCAAGTGATATTCTTGCTGGACATATGCAGGTTTCAGTAAGTTATATCCAAAATGGTAAAAGTGCTTTAGATACTGCTTTATGGCCAAATCAAATAAAGCTTGCGGAAATAGATGAAGATCCAGAAATAACTACTGATTACAAGTATTATATAACTTTAACCGATGATGATATCCAAAGTGGATTTCAACAGTCACAATTCTATAAAGTTCAATTAAGATTTAGTGCGGTTAATCCTCCAGATCCTGGTGGAATTACAACAGATCCTGGTGCAGTATGGTTTAATACTAATCTTGAATCTTTTTCAGAATGGTCAACTATTACTTTAATAAAAGGAATTCCGAATCCTGTAGTTAAATTACAAGGATTCCTAATGAGTGAAAATCTCATGGCTTCTGTTTATGATAGTTTTAATTATACTGCTGAACAATTTGAGAATGGATTATTTATTAATAATTCAGACTATACATTAGCTACGATTGGGTATAATACTTGTGATAGAATAGAGAATCCAGATACTTTACAATGGACTCAATATTGGTTTAAAAAAGGACTTACCAGTCCTACTCCTCTCCCAACTCTATCTCTTGATAATGGATGGACAAAAGGAGCTATTGATTCTTATCCAGATTTATTCACTACATTAACAGATCCTGGTGATTTATGGATGACTAGCATTGAGATGGAAGGAACAGAAGTAAAAAAAGTTAATGATATAAAAGTAGATTTTTCAACTCCAGTGCAACTTTATCCTTTAACTGCAGGTTTTTGGGATAGTGAATATGCAAGTACATTATTTCCAAATATTTTTGTTGGAAACTCGGATACTTATGGAACATTATCTTTTGTAGGTCAATATTCTTGCGAAGATGCCTCGGAACCTCTTAAATATTATGAGGCTTATCTTTATGATGCAAATACTCTTGAACTTATTTCTACTATTGAAAAGTCCTATCCAGATTCAAATTATTCTGCGGAAACAGAGACAAATCCATTTTATGAAGATGGATATTATTTAGAAAATGGCGTATATAGTGGATTCCATTGTCGATTTAAAACTATATTAGATGATGGTAGAAAGTATAAAGTTACAGTAAAACTCATTACTAAAAATGATTATCTGATAGAAACTTCTTATATTTTTACAACGGCTTTTTCACAAATTTTCTTATCTAATATAAAAGTTACTACTCAGCCAGATGAAGAAAATGGTAGAGTAAAAATAATTCTATCTCCTTACGATTCTAGCCTACCAATGGAAGCTGGAAATATTTTTATTTTAAGATCTGATCACAGAAGTAATTTTGGTATTTGGGAAATGCTATATGAAGTTGATGATGCTGCTTTATTCTTAAATAATACAATAGAGCTTTATGACCATACAGTAGAATCAGGGGTTTTATATAAATATTATGTTAGTGGGAATAGAGATAATTCTCCTACTGCAGTTCTTTATGAAGATATGTTTTTAGTTGCTGAAAATAAGCAATTAAAAATCCAGTTTAACCCTAAGATTACTTCATTTAAATATGTTGTTTCTGAAAATAAATTTGAAACATTGGGAAGTAAATATCCATTTGTAAGAAGAAATGCAAACACTAGATACCGTGAGTTTGGAATTAGTGGTTTAATTTCAATGGAGACAGATGAAAATGAACTTTTCTTTGACAATAGACAAGTGCGTCCGCACATTCTCCCCACAGGAACTACTAACTTTGATTCATTACATTTAGTTGCTCAAATTGGAGATATATTAAAAGTAGGGCAAGGGACAATTGCGAAATACTTTAGAAGACATTCTATATCTAGTCTAGCTACCAATGCTGACTGGGACAGTATCCCATCTGCCATTGCAGAAAAATTATTAGATAATTACTATACAGAGACTGCTTTTAGACAAGCGGTAATTGATTTTCTTTATAATAATACGGTAAAACTATTCAAATCTACTACAGAAGGTAATATATTAGTTAAAATTACCAATGTTTCTCTCTCTCCTGTAGAATCTTTAGGTCGTAGACTATATTCTTTTGATGCCACTTTAGTAGAAATTGATGATTTTACTTTAGACAAGTGTATTGAATATAATGTTCAGGTGATATAAATGGAGCAATATTTACAAGATTATGAATTTCTAAAAAAATTAGATACTAGTCATATTTTGGACGTATTAGCGAAAATTATTATCTTAGATATGAATGAAAAACCAATAGCTGAAATTCAAGGTCGAACCTTAGGAGGCCAAATTAATATAACTAATTCTTCTTCTGTCCGCCGCACAGGGAATATTTCTTTTCTTCCTGATGAAAGATATTCTAATTTAATGGATGTAAATCAATTAATATCATTAAATAAAAAAATCAAAATTGAAATTGGGTATTTAAATAACACTAATAAATACCTTGATTATCCAATTTTTTGGTTTCCTCTTGGAATTTTTGGGATAACAGGAGTAAATGAATCAACTTCTTCACAAGGTCATACTTATTTTATTGATTTCCAAGATAAAATGGCTTTTTTGAATGGAACTTGCGGAGGAACTTTTCCCGCAGCTATCTCTTTTGATATGGATAATAATTATGAAGTAAATATTAGTAGCGCAACTAGAGATAGTTATGGGCAGGCTAAATATATTCTAGAAGAAACTATTACTATTGAAAGAGGTCAAGTTCTTAATATTTCAGGATTTGCAGACGATAGTTTTAATGGGACTTGGACTATTGAGACTTTCTTTTCTGGAGGTTTAGCTGGAGATCCTTTAATTATTCAAACAGGAGGAGCAGAAGTCATAGAGCCAATTGAACCTACTATTGGAGAAGAATTTTTATTAACTCTTTCTGCACGGAAATTACCTATTTATGATATTATTATGCAAGCTGTTTCTCATTTTGGACAAGAGCAAAAAGGAAATATTATTATAGAAGGAATAGATTTAAGAGCAAAAAATCTGCTAAAATGGAATGGGACAAGCACTCTTTATATCACTGATATTTTAGGTGATTATACTGGCGCTGCAGGTGTTCTAACTACGACTGACCCTGGTGATAATACTGTTGATTCTTTTGACCCAGAAGAGAATATTGGTTATGAGTTTACTAATTTTACCTTTCCTACTGATTTAATTGCTGAAGCCGGCAGTACAGTTGCAGACTTATTAGAAAAAATTAAAACTACTTTAGGAAATTATGAATATTTTTATGGGATAGATGGGAAACTATATTTCCAAGAAATTAAAAATTATTTAAACACTTCTCTTTCTACTAAAATGATTAAGGATTTAGAGAAAGATGATTATGTTGTAATGAATAGTAATGTTTATCAAAAAGAAACTATTTATAATTTTGATAATGATGAATTAATTATTAATCTTAAGCATACTCCTAATTATAATGATATTAAGAATGATTTTGTAGTTTGGGGCCGCCGCACTCTTCCAACTGGAGAAGAAATGCCAATTAGATATCATCTAGCTATTGATAGTAAACCTATTCCTACTGAAATAATAGGAGAGAACTTAGAAGATTGGCGCAATGTTCTTTATCGGCAAGGAAAAGAAGCTGAGCCTCTAGGGCTTTATTCTAATTATTATTATTCTGCTCTTAAAAATGAATGGCCAAAATTATATGATTCTAATACTCATGTTTGGGAATCAACAGCATTAAACAATCCAGAAACTATTGATTATTTTCTAGATTTTATTGATACTGAAACTCAATTAAATGAATTAGATGTTAAAAATATTGGAAGAAGAACAAAAGTTGTTAATAATTCTGCTGTTAATTGTTTATTTGCTCCTGATATGCCTAACTATATTATTGTTAAATCTGGAGATTTTGCAAGCATGGAAGAAGCTACTAACAAAGGATACCCATATATAATAGCTTCTGAAGAAATTTATGAACAACTTGTTTTAGGGTCGAATTATGTAGATGCTTTTTCTATTGTAAGAGAATTATTATACCAACATACCCAATATAATAGTACAGTTACCCTGCAAACTCTTCCTATCTACTATTTAGATGTTAATAGATTAATATCTATTTTTAATCAAAAACTTAATATTAATGGTAAGTTTATTATTAATTCAATTACTTTACCACTTTCAGTAAATGAAACTATGTCCATAAATGCGGTCGCCGCACTTAAGAGAATATAAGGAGAGATATGTATGGGTTCACAAACAGAACGATTAGCTTTAACACATTATGATGGGGGGGATAGTCCCAAGTGGGTAGGAGATGACATTCCAAGTTATAATAGTGATATGCTAAAAATTGATGAATGGGCAGCAAAAATTGATCCTGTTGCCGGAGTTAATGATACAAGACCAGACCCAACCACAATACAGGCAGACAATACTACCGATAGAGGTCTTTCTGAAACTTTTGCCCGAGCAGACCATGAACATGGAATTCTTATGGGAGAGACAAGTACAGATGTTGCTATTGATGGTACCACAGGCCCAGGAAGCGCACTTTCTTTAACAAGATCTGATCATACCCATAAAATTATTACTGCTTCTGCTATTGATCTTACCGTGCCAGGAAGTGTAAGTAGTGCGGGAACTGGATCTGCCTTGGCGAAAGCTAATCATACTCATCAAATAATCCCTATTTTTGGAATAACAGAAGGAACATTTTGTGAAGGAAACGATAGTAGATTTTCTAATTTAGATAATGCAATTACTGCTATTGAAAATAATGTAGTCTTTGGTGGTCCAGATTCGAATGCAGATTCTCAACATACTCATACTTATCCAGAGATTGATTTTCCATCTCCGATTCATGAGATTAAGTCTATGGATGCAAAAATTTTTACAACTTCTATTACTCAAGGAGGAGAAAACACTTGGGCTTGGTATGAAGGAGCTTCAGATCCTTTTGTAATAGACACTGTTAATAATGGAGATATTATTGAATTACAAGGAATGCTTCGTTCTTCTTCTTCTTCAACTACTGTTGGAGTAGCAATTACTTATGGAAATGGTGTTCCTAGTAAACCTATTGATATTTTTAAATTATTTACAGCTGCCTACGGAGGGCAAAGTGCAAGTATAGCTACTAAATATAAATTTACAATGGACCTTAACAATGTAAAAATTTGGCTAGGATTTCACAGTTTAACTGCAGGAGCTATCTCTAGACCAAAAGGGACTTATAGTAATAGTGAATATTACATTACCTTAAGTTATACCCTTTATAATGCAACTTAAATAAAAAAGAGCCTAGTATTAATTAAAATACTAGGCTCATTTTTTTTTATTACCAAGCAGAATCTTTTCCATGTGCTTTTGACCATCCAATGCAAATTGCATCTACTGTGTCTTGAATTGTTTTAACTCCAAAAGTATCAAGGACAAACAGTTGAGCATTTTTCTTTTGTTCTGCTCGACCTTTGCCTTTCACTCCACAAAAAGATTTCCAAGTTGAAGAGGAAGTAAGCTGATACTTCCATCCATTCTCTGCAAATAAAGTTTCTAGATTCCCAAGAACATAAGCAAGAATTTTATAAGTAGTTACACTAGCTTGCTGTTGAATATCCTCTAAAATAATTTCATCAATATTATTTTGTAAGACAAGATTTTTTATATCAGATTTAAGCTTAATTATCCGTAGAATAGGATCAATATCATCATAATGAAACTTTCCATAGTTCTCTAAAATTTTGTCATCAAAAATAGCCCATCCTGAAGTGCGGCTGGACTGGTCTATCGCGAGAATTCTTTTCCCCATTTAATCACTCCTTTCATAAAATAAGTATATCATATTTTTTCTTTAAAGTCAAATAAAAAAGGGCGAGATATTATTAAATATCTCGCCCATTTTTTTTATTCATGCCCAGTGGAACCAAAGCCTGAGCGATCTTTATTTCCTAAATGCAATACTGTTTCAAACATTAATTGCGGCTGATGCTCTATAATTCTAAATTGACAAATTCTATCATTCATAAAAATAGTGGCATCTCGAGTAGCAAGCACAGGATAAAACCATTGGTCATTATCGCCGCAGTAAGCTTCATCAATAACTCCAATAGAGTTAGTTTGTAAGAAACCCCATTTCTTAAAAGCAGAACTGCGGGGGGCGACTAATGCTTCATATCCTTTTGGGATTTCAATAGCGACACCAAGAGGAATTAAAGTTTGTTCTCCTTTTTTTAGCTTTGTGTCAGCCGCCGCCCGCAAATCTACCCAATCTGAAATGCCTTGTCCAATATATTGAAGAGGCACTAGTCCTTCAGTAAAATATTTAACTCTAAGAATAGCTAGGCTTGACATTACTTTCAGGCTCCTTTGCATTGTTAAATACTTTGGTAACATTAACCTGAACGTAAGGCTCTGGCTCCTCTCCCCGACGACGAATAAGCTTATCTGCTTTTGTAATCTTAGTTAATTCATAAGTTTCATCTGCGCGAAACTCTTCTTCCATTGCATCTGCGGCATCGTTATCTTCTACTCTCCATACCTCAGTAACTGAAATTAAATATCCTTGCATCCTTTTATCTCCTTTTGTCTAATTAAGAGTAATCTCTAAATTTTTCTTTTCATAGAGTGCTAACTCTTTAGCCCTAATATCTTCTTTAAGCTTAGCTATATAATCTATCTGCCCGCGCAAATTTACATCAATAACTTCATCTTGATAGCAAATTTGGACAATCCTATCTGGCAAATCAGACATTGGAACGCTAACATCTAGAATAATATCTCCATCTTCAAACATATAAATTTTCTGTCCAAAGTCGAACGGCTGAATAACACTAATTACGCTTTTCATTATACCTCAATCACCCCCGAATTATAGGGAAATAGATAGTAACAAAAACTATCTTGACCAATTTTTACCCAAATGCTAATTGCACTTTCTTCGATTCTAGCATCAATATCAACGATATCGCCTCTATTAAGAAGAGTTTCAATAGCTTCATTTACCATATTCTCTATCTTAACCCTTCTATCATTATCTGAAGCAAAAACAAGTAAAGTGTAGTCTCTTTGTTCATGACACAAAAGCATATAATATTTATCTAATTCATAAAAAAGCCATTCTATCATTTCTACTTTCTTATCTTCTCTTTCCTGCTCAGACATAGCATCTCGCTTGGCCATAAGTTGCTTATTGATTTCATAAAGTGTCATTTGATAATCAGACATTAGTTTTCCTTTCTTTATATATCTTTACAATAATATTATATCAAAATTTTTATTCCAAGTCAACTAAGAAATTTTTTCTCCATATTGATTATCACTTGCCAACTTTACTTTTAACACTGGATCAAAATGCGGCTGATGCCCTTCAATAAATCGTCCAAACTTAATATAAACATTAGCAAACTCTCTTAATAGTTCAATCTCTCCTTCAATTTCTTCTTCATAATATCCAGTATAGATAACGATTGGGTCATTTAGTTCTTCTCTAAACAACCCAATCATTTCATACATGTCTGCAAAAGAGTCAAAAGGCTCTAACCCTGAAAAAACAAGAGCCTTAGTTAAAGGATTTTCATAATATCTGCTTAGGATTTGAACTGGAGTTAATTCAATGATAGGTGCTTTATCTAAAGGACTATTATGACAAAGATGAGCGCCGCACTTCCAACTGCAATAAGGAGTCATCAAAACCATACTGGGAAGATAGAAATTAACGAAATCTTCTTCAACAAATCCTTTAATCTTCATTAAATTTCGCTCATCCTTTCAATTTCTAGCCAGTCCCGCATATCGAACTCTGCTTTTCTTTCTTTGGAGTAGCTAGACTCTCTTGTCAAAAATCCAACAATACGTTGGTAAGAGGTTACTTTAGGGTTGCCACATTGTGGGCAAGTTTCTCCATAGAAACCGTGATTATTTTCACAAGCGCTAATTTTAGTATTAAAAGCAAAATATACGACGCCTTCATCTGCGATGTGATTTAATAAGTCCCAAGCGGTTTCTGAATCTGTAAAAGGAGCGTCAAGATTAATATGCGCGATAGACCCACCATTACAAGCTTTATCAAGAATACCGCTTAGTCTAATCTTCTCTTGTAGGGTTGTCTTAACCCCAAGGGGGATCCATTGGTTGCCGTACAATGGGAGCTCATAAGCCTGATTAGGATGGATAAACTTATCTTTCATCATTAGAACTGCGGCGGCACGTTCGCCTGGAATTTCTTCAATATTAATTTGATAATCCTTATCTGCCGCAAACTCATCTTTAGTAGCATTAAGAGTCTTAAATACCTCTTGTGCAAATACAAGCCCTTCAGTACTATAATAAGTATACCCTAACTCATCTTTTCTTAATAAGCCAAAAGCTTGTAATGCTTCATAAAGACCAATAATTCCTAAAGTGTTATATTGAGATTTCAAATTGATAATTTCATAAGTATAATTAGGAAGAAGTCCTTTATCAATATTCCTCTTGATAATATCTCGAATAACATCAAGAGATTGCAATACTAAAGTTGCTTTTTCTTTTAGTGCAGAAAGATAATCTCCCCAATTATCATGCTCATAAGCTAGTCTTGCTAAGTTAAGAGTATTAACTTTAATACTTCCAACCTCGAGAGCTGTCCCGCCGATTGAATTAAAGAAGCCTAAATTCTTAACATCAGAAACTAATCGGCAACAATTACTAAGACTAGTTACATCTTCACTAATAAAGAAATTACTATCTGCCCATTTCATATTATGATCTGAACACCAACGAGCAAATTCTTCATCTACAAATTTACCCTCTTGTCTTAGAAGTGCGTAAGTTAAACCTAAATGTTCATATAAGGTCGCTAATCTTATACCGTTCTTTAAGAACTGCCCTATATCACTATAGGGAGCAGACTATATCATACTCCTAAAAGGAGCCCCTGCGCTTCGACTCGCTTGAGTCTACTCTACTCATCATTATGATTTTCGATAGTCGTTGCACTTTTCCACCGGAATGGACTTAGCTCAGGATTGTCTGAATAGTGAATTTCATGATGACAGTTTTTACAAACTACTATTAAATTATTTCTGTCTATGAAATCAGGATACGTACTAATTTCATTCGCAAAAGTATTGATATCTCCCGAGTAAACATTTTCCAAGAATTCTTTTAGAATAATTGAAAAAGGTTTAATATGATGCGTATGATATATTTGACTTTTTTGATTACAAATTCCACATTTATATCCACTATTTCTAATCATATCATTAGAAATAGTTTTAAATAGTCCTCGTGCAATTTGTTTTTCATCATTATATCCTTTAAAATTGGGGTTTAATTCTCCAATATATCGCCCTTTTAAAGTGTCACTAATGCGATTTCTCAAAGTAATATCATTTATTTTACTTTTACGATTTGTGTATCCTGCTCGATTTAATCTTTGGCAAATATTATGTCGAGTACATCCAAATATTGCTGCAATCTCTTTATCATATAATCCTTGATTATGTAAATCAATAATTTCTTGCAAAGGGATATTTTTTTTAGTTAATGGTTTCATATAATCTCCTATCTGAAACCACTATTCAGAGTTTCCCTGAATTCACAGGGTTTGCATTAATATATTACTATATTAAGCCGCTTTTAATTTAACGGGGAATGTCATAACGTTGACTTCGCGCACTTTTGAAACAACTTGCATAAATGCCTTTTGATATTCAATAATTTCATCAATATAATCAATAATAAAAGTCCCATCAGGAAATTCTTTACCACCAAACAAAGCCTCAAGATATGGGCGGTCGAAAATAGAGAAATTAGTAAAGGCAGACTGATTAATTCTTAAATAAGGTTGGTTTAACTTATAAAGAATTCTCTGGAATTCTTGATCTCGGTAGATTTCAGGACTCCCAGTAAAATATCCCTCTTCAACATCATGCTTCCAGAAATAGAATGAATAAATAAGGAAGCTAGGTAGCCCGCAGGCTCCAGAAGTGCGATTAGAGGTCCAAGAAACAAATTCACCAACAAAATCAGTATATGTAACTAAGTGCTTTGGAGGCTGATGATTAAAGGAATCAATAAAAAAGAGTCCTTTTGTAACCAAGCTTTCAAGATCATAAGCAAAACAATAGGGAACAAAAGTACTACTTGCAGCATCGTGCAAATAAAAATGCCCATCCCATTCATTGCGGAGCCACTCATTTGCAATTTTAAATCCATATTTTTTATTAATTTCATAGTAAATTTTATTAAAAGCAAGTAATTTAGAATGAGGCTTGCTCATCTCTGCGGTTAATGAACAAATATCTTTAGTATTAACATTTGCATTTCCATCAATCCCCGCATCTGCAACACTTTGCTTATCAATAAAGTTATCAATAAAATCAGTATAGCTTAATTGACCATCAGAGAATCCATTCATGCGAGCCATTTCTTCTCCGAACTCACTCAACATTTTATTATATTGAGTGATAAAGTTCTTACTTAACTTAATATCTATTTTCAAACATCTCACCTATCCCTTATAATTGTTTACCCATTTTGCGGCTTCTGTAAAACTTAAATATACCTCTCCCTCTAGTTCTAGAACAGGAGCTTCTAAAAATCCTTTTTCTAACATGACATCAGTATCATCATTGATTTCAAAAGGAATTTCTTTATTTTCTAGCTTCGCTTTTAGAATTTTACATTTTGGACAATCTGTTGTGTGCAATATTAACATCTTCACTCCTTTCTATAACCTTCCTATATATTTAAAAGATAGGTTAAGTACATTAATCAAAAAAGTTATCACAATGCTTTAGAATGGTAGAGACAATTTCATCAGAATCCATAGGCTCTCTATCATTATAAACGGGGAAGTAAAAATAAGAGATATAATGAAAGTCTTCAATATCTGTTTCATAACGTCTAAAAATTTCACTAATATTCGGCTCTTCCTCTCGATTTAATGCTCTTAAAATTCGTGTCTTGTCTGGAGCAAGAATATAAATAGGAAGAATTTGGAGATTATAGACATCTGCGGTAGACAGTAAAGCTTCAACTCCTTCTGGCGAGAGAACAGCAATATTAATTTTCTCAGAAGAAAGATCTCCTAACAGGGTTCCATAAAACCAACCATTAAACTCAGTAGCTTCAATAAATTGTTCTTCATAAGCATATCCCGCAAATTCTTCCTCAGTAAGAAAATGATATTCCTTCATATTCTGTTCATACCCTCTTGGAGGTCGAGTAGTACAAGAAATAATACGATGAAACTGGTCAGGATACCTATCTAAAAGAATATCTTTAACAGTATCCTTTCCAGCTCCACTCTGACCAAATAAAGCTAAGATTCTAATCTTATCCATTCGCCTGCTTCCTCTCCATATCTATAATGAGTTAATACTAGTCCGCCATCTTTTTCTATATCAACAATTTTATACAATTGGTGGGTTGGGGTATTTTTATAAGATTTAGCTTGAAACTGATCTCCTTTGCGGATACCAGTAACTAGAACTTTTGTTCCTCTAGTAAACCAAGAGCGTTCTTTTACCTTCTTAGTCCCATCTGCTTGCAGCTCAGAGATTTGTTTATTGAACTTAGCAAAGTATTCTTTTGTAAACTTCACTTGAACCACTCCATCTACCGCAAGCAAAGTTACTGTTGACTTAATATCATTCTTTGCAATAACAGTCCCAATAATCTTATGAGTCTTGAATATCGGGATTTCTTTTCCATTGCGGCGGAAGAAATATTCTACTTCTGGTTCCTCTGAAAGAGAATAGAAATTTTCAATACCCATTTTACTAATATCAACAT
>Ga0265295_1001292_pt1 | contig 44794 bp, 40 predicted proteins | sample Munlansysbiofilm_FD_192503 | JGI IMG/M metagenome (GOLD analysis project Ga0265295, IMG submission 192503) | Leachate microbial communities from a municipal landfill in Southern Ontario, Canada - Methane capture system biofilm | ecosystem: Engineered > Solid waste > Landfill > Unclassified ...
GTTCCCCCATCCTCGTTCCAGATGTCCACCACCTGCCCGTTCTTTACAAATGGGGTGAATCGCTCTCCCAAGCCGTAGAGAGTCTCCCCCACCGAGAGATTGAGATATTCGAACTGGTAGGCATCGATCTCATCAACCACTGCATGACCACCCATAAGACCGGGGGAAACAGTAAGGAGCTTCTCGTGGTAACGGAAGCTGAGGTCCATCGGCCCTGTCTTTCCCACTTCAACCGAAAGATTGCCGCTTTGTGCGATGTACGAAGCATCGTTTTGCGCTACTTTCAATGCATCTCTTGAATCGGAGACAAGATTGAAATGGGGCCCTTTGTTGGTTGCTCCCTTGAAGTGATAGGACCTGATATGCAACACATCGGGTAGCGGGCTGGTGATTTCGGTAGTGAGAAGAGCCGTATTGAGCGTCGATCCCCGATGCTCAATCTTTTTGGTGGCAGCGAAAGCAGAGAGCTTTCCCTCTTCACCTATGATATCGACAGTGGAAACCTTGTTCAGATTTCGAACGTTCTTTCGGATATTCCAATACCCATCTCTGAATTTCATGATGTTCTCCCTTATGTTTTCACAGCTCCTGCGACCATTCCCTTGATGATGTACCGTTGCAGACTCAAGTAGAAGATAACCGCAGGAAGGATGGTCAGCAGGACCCCTGCCATGGCAAAGTTCCAATCGACCTTGTAGAGACCGAAAAAGTTGTAGGCTGCAAGCTGGAGCGTCAGCGATTTCTTCGAACCACTGAGGACAAGAAGCGGCAGGAGGAAGTCATTCCACATCCACATCGTATTGATGACGATGACCGAGACGGTCACTGGCTGCAGCAAGGGGAAGATGATCTGGAAGAAGGCACGCAGTGGGCCTGCCCCGTCGATAAGAGCGCAGTCATCCAACTCTTGGGGCACTGATTTCACCGCTCCATGGTACATGAAGAGGGCCAAAGAGGCTCCCAAGCCCCAGTAGAGGACACCAAGACCCAAGGGAGAACCGATGAGGTGCAGCTCCTTGGCCACCTTCACCAAGCTGATCATGAAGGAGTGAAACGGGATCATCATGGGTGCAATGAGGACCATGAACATGACAAAGCTGTACCGGGTTTTTGTACGGGAGAGCTTGTAGCCAGCCATGGAGCTTACCAGCACCACCCCGCTCACCCCGACTGCTGTTGCCAACAAGGTGTTGAGGAAGTACTGGGGATAGTTCATGATGCGGAACGCATTGGAAAAGTTTTCCAACACGAGGCTTGTCGGCAGGGCAAGCACATTGCTCGTGATCTCACTGAAGGTCTTGAAGGAGTTGATCACCACCAAGAAGAGCGGATAGAGATAGAAGATTGCCACCAAAGAGAGAACAAGCGTGGTGATGGTGGAAGCGGGGGTGTACTTTTTCATACTTCCACCTCCCGGCTCTTGAACAGCCTGACTTGGAATATGGAAAGGATGAGGATCATCAGGAAGAGTACGACCGACTTGGCTGTGCCATACCCGAAGCGGTTGATCACAAAAGCGGTCCGGTAGATATCCAATGCAATGGTGGTCGTGGAGTTTCCCGGTCCCCCGTTGGTAAGGCTGAAGATGACATCGAAGGCTTTCAGACCGTTGGAAAGCGAGTGGAACACGCTTACCGTAATCGAACTCATGATGAGCGGGAGAGTGATGCGGAAGAAGCGAACCAACCTTCCCGCACCATCGATCATGGAGGCTTCGATAAGGTCTCTGGGAACCGTCTGCAGCCCTGCTATGTAGATGACCAGGTAGAAGCCCAGAGAGTGCCAGACAGAAACCATGAGAACACTGAAGTAGACCAGGTTCACATCACCCAGCCAACTGAGCATGAAGAAATCCAACCCGGAGGCCTGGAAGAAAGATTCAAAGCCAGCTGAGAAGATGAAGCGCCAGATGTAGCCAATGATGATCAAGCTGACGATATTCGGCACATAGAAGGCGGCGCGCAACGCATTCTTGCCTCGGATATCACTGTCCAACAGGACTGCAAGCAACAGTGCGCACAGGTTGACAACTATCACGCTGCCCAAAGTCAGACGGAGAGTGAAGCCGAAGGCTTTCCACATATCAAGGTCATCGAGGAAGAGCTCCTTGTAGTTTTCCAACCCGATGAAGGTCTGTGCCTTGTCCAATCCGTTCCACTTGGTGAAGGAGGAGAATACACTCATAAGAAAGGGGATTTCCACGGAGATGAGGATAGCCGCAAGAGCAGGTAGGGTGAAGAGCGCAAAGGTCAGAGCCCTGTCCCATTGTTTTCGTTTCAGTGGTGTCATGCTTTCCATCCAGTGGCCGGAAGAGAGACTTCCGGCCACAAATCGAAGGTGAGAATCAGTTACTGGGCAGCCTTTGCAATCTTTGCATAGGCGGAGTCAAGAGCATCGAGCGTCTGTGCCCTGTTGGTGATACCAGCACAATAGCCCTGGAGGATTGCTCCCAGCTGCTGCTCGGTTCCGGTAGGGAACATCTGGTAGAACCAGGGGTAGCCTGGGGTGCCGGAAGCCAGAAGTGCAGAGGTTTCCTTTGCAATCTGGGAGTCGGGAGCTGCTGCACCGATGATCGGGGAGAGCTGCTTGACCTTGCCGGGAATCCAGTTTCTGCCATACTCGCTGGTGGTCAGCCATCTCAGCCATGCAAGAGCTGCATCAAGGTTCTTGCTGTCCTTGGCGATGCGGATCGTCTGGTTGGAGTCGAACATAATGCCGGCAGTTGCTGCAGTGTTGCCGGTCGGTCCGACGAGGAAACCGATCTGAACTTCAGGGTTGGTCTTGCGGATGGAATCCTCTGCCCAGTTGCCCTGATGAATCATGGCAACCTTGCCGGTGGCGAGAGAGGACGTCTGGTCATTGAAGTCGGACTCATTGGGCTTCGGTCCACCGTACGTCTTGATCAGGTCGAGCAGATCAAAAAGCTGGCTCATCTGGGGAATGTCCTTGAACTTCAGCTCGCCTGCATTGAGTTTGGCGACAAAGTTCTCATACCCGCCGTAGTTTTCTGCAGGAACATTTGCAATGGCCTGCCAGGCAGTCTGCGGAAGCACCCAGAACTCCTTGAAACCGGTGGCGAAGGGTTGCACCCCATTGGCCTGCAGCTTCTTGGAGACAGCCTCGAAGTCAGCAAGGGTCTTGGGAAGTGTGGTGATGCCGTTGTCGGCGAACACTTTCTTGTTGTAGATGAAGGAGTGGGACTGTACGAGGAACGGATAGCCGAGTATCTTGCCGTCGACGGTGACACCTTGGAGGGCAGAGGGCTCAATCTTCTTGATGAAGTCCTCATTGGTCAGGTCATAGACATAGTCCTTGTAGGTGGAGTTGTCTGCATACGCACTACTCATGAAGATGTCAGGAACATCGCCTGAGTTCAGGCGGCTGGTAAGCACCGAGCGGTAGTCGGTCTGCAAGACGGTGATATCGAGGGTAACACCGGTCTCTGCCTTGTAGGCTGCTACCATATCATTGTACTGCTCAGCGAGCTCGGGGCTGTAGAATAACACGTTCAAGGTAACAGGACCGGCTTTCTGTTCCTGCTGCCCTGCTGCAAAGAGCGGGCCAAAGGCCAAAAGGACGGCCAATACTACGAACAGCATCTTTTTCATAACGTTTCTCCTTATTTTTGTACCAAGATTCAAAATACTCTGGTATGTTATACGTATAACACACGAATATATGGTTGTCAACGAAATCATTGTTGTGAGAAGATACTTGTTATTGCGGGAGATAGCAGAGACTTTATGGGATTGACACAGAAAGAGATAGCCAAACAACTCGGAGTCTCATACATGAGTGTGAGCCGTGCTCTCAATGGTACAGGCTATGTGTCTGAATCCCTGAAGATGCGCATTCTCGCCTATGCCAAGGAGAACGGCTACGAACCTCACCGGGCAAGTCAGGTGCTTGTGCGCAATACCACCCATCGCCTGGCCCTTTTCTCATCCTCCCTCCCCCAGTACTTCTGGGATGAGATCGAGAAAGGGGTGCAGGTAGCGGCCCAGCAACTGAAGGCCTTCAACTACGAAACAACCTACCACCGTATCCCCGAACAAGATACACAAGCCTATTTGGAGGTACTCGAACAGGAGTTGGAAAAGGGCTTGGACGCCATCGGACTTGTCTATCAGCGAAAGTATGACATGCAATCCATTCTTGAGCGGATTGAGAGAGCGCATGTCCCCTATGTGACCTTCAACGTGGACAGCCAGACAAGCAACCGGAGGACCTTCATCGGTTGCGATTACCGCAGTGGAGGACGCTTGGCTGCGGATTTCATCGCCCGCACCCTCCAGTTGTCTGCAAAGAAGGAGGTCTTGGTACTGTTATGCGATGAGGAAGGCCAACTGCAGGGACGCGGACCGGATATCAACAAGCTGCGCCTCGACGGGTTTCTCTCCTTCATGGAAGAGAATTTTCCATCCGTCACCACCCATACTGAATATTTCAGCACCAAACTTCAGGTGGGGTATCAGGACAACCAGATACTGGAACTCATCAAGCAGTATCAAGACCAAGTACAGGCCATCTACATGATCTCAGCCTTCAACACCGACTTTCTCCACGCCTTGGAGTGCCTTCCCAACCACGATTTCGTCACCATCCTCCACGACCTGGACAACTCGGCGATCAGGCACCTGAAGACACGCCTGCTCTCCGCAGTCATCGACCAGAGCCCCACCTTGCAGGGATACTATACCGTCATGGCACTGGAGCGGATTGTTGAATCAAAAGGAAAGAACGCCATAGCTGATCTCAAGCTGGAACACAACCTGGTACTCAGCGAGAACCGCCATCTCATTGAGGGCCTTATTGCAGCAAAGCTGATGCAGTAAAAACCGTCAGAATGGACGGTTTTTAACATATAATAATCATACCCTATATTTTCTGTTCACCTTTTATTGGCTCTGATACATTTTCAAACAAAGGAAGATTTAACTGAGGTAATCCTGCTTTTTGTAAAGCTTCAGCTACAGTTTGTCTGAAATAAGGATGCAAGATTCTTGGTACTACACTCTCTAAGAATACTTTTTTCGTATCTTCATCTATCTCAGCTTCTTCATCTAACGTTATAAATAAACGATATACTACATCAAGGCCAAAGAATATTTCCTCATTTTCCTTTTTTGCATGAGTATCCTTATTATTCGACGCCCCAAAAAGATAGGGCATTGTCACACTAATTTTTTTCCCCTTTTGTGTGAATGTAACCTTCTTTTCTTCAACCATGAAATGATAATAAAGAGAACCATTTATCTTTAGTTTGTCATGATCAAAATTGTAACGACATACGGGAATCGTTAACTCATCGATATTGATTATTGCAAGCAAGTCATCAATTGTCATAATTACATCCTTTTACGCTTTCCGGGGAAATCGAGAACTATTGCACCAGACTTCCATTCAGGAACTCTAGATGTTTTTTGAACTTCAAACTCACCAGTTCCAGATGTCATTGATTTCGACAATTGTCGATTAAATGCTGTTGCAAACGAATCAATAATGCTTTTCTGATTTTCGATAATAGAACTTTTACCTGAAAGAATTTCAGAAACATGATAATTCAAACTCAATCCATTTGCTTTGGCCTGAATAGACAACTGCTTATGTAATGCTGGAGTAACCCGAACCAAAAATTTTCCACTATAGGATTTTATCTCACTACTTTCTGGCTCAGGTATTTCAAGACCATTATCAATACTGAACGCAATCCATTCCCTCTTTGCATCCTCTATCATCTCAATTGCTTCTTCAGCTGTTGATCCAACAGAAAAACAGCCTTCAAATTCCTTAACTGAAATGAAATAAGACCCATCTTCTTCCCTTTTCAATACTAAAGTATAGGGTAATTTTAAATAGTCTTCAATTTTTCTCATTTACTCTTTTTCCTCCAAATCAAAGACACAATAGAGAGCTTTTATGTAATTCTCTTTTATCGGCTTGTGCTTTGGGACTGTAAGCCGTTTATGCGTAACCGGATTGTAGAAAACATAGTGACTACCTCCGTTCCTGTCATTTTGCTCAAATCCAAGATGCAATAATACATAGCGGACTTCATCAAAGCTAATATTAGTGGGTTGTGATTTCATCTTTTTTTATAAGCTTTTCTAATCTTGATGGCACACAACCCTCCAAACTCACTTATAGTGATACTATATTTAGTATAACCTGACAAGTTTATTCAGAATTATTTTTAATAGAAAGGTGGTTCGATACTCCCGACTAACAAATGCATACGACGTTGTAAAATTTGGTTTTCTTGTTGGAGTCGGGAGCATTTCCCATGGCATATAGATCAATATTCTAAGACTGTGCACTATAATGTACACAGTCGACATGACACTTACAGATACCAACCGATACTAATGGATAATTGTTTATATATACTATATATAGGTTGTGATGCTAGTGGTCTTGTGCGCAGGAACGAGAGACTGGTACTCATTGCATGCAATGTAAGTATTACTCAGTACAAATACGTAATCTTCACATCCTTCCCATCAAAGTACGTCAGGTCCCCCTCAGGATAGTGCCAGGTTGCCTTGAGCGTGGAGGGAACCGAGAATCCATCCACCATGCGGTAGTCTGAACACTCTGCAGTCCAACGTACCTTCTGCAGCGAACCGTCAAACCCTGCAGCCATGCGATCGTCAGTGGTGAAGCTCAGCATCTCTCCCGTTTCGGCGAAGGTAAATATTCCGCTTCCCTCCATGCCAAAAGCCCGGATGGTTGCCTTGACCTCAAGAGGCGACAGCTCCTCCCACTCGATGAGAGACCTGAGTGCAACTGAAGGAAGGAAAAACGCCTCGGCAAGGTAGGTGACCAAGCACGCCCTATCCATATGCTCACCCTTCTGGTTGAAGAGGCGGAAGAACTTGGCAAGATAGCCTTCCATTGCTCCCACCCCCTGTGCATAGGAGTCCAAGCCTTCGAAAGGAAGGTGATGGATGGAAGAGAGAATCTGGGCGTATCGCTCAGGACGATCGGCACGGTTAAGTTGCGTATAGGTGATGACCACCCGATCTTTCCCTTGACCAAGAGAGAAGTCGGCTCCTTCGAAATGGGCCTTGAGGCCGCTCATCTTCTCTTTACCGATATACCCACTTGTGATGAAGAAGTTCCTCACAGCTTCCGGCTTATCCCCCAGCTCCTCCAAGGTGAACAGCCCTTGGGAAGGAGCCAAGGTTGCAAGCAAGTCCTGCTCAATACGATTGAATCTCCGTGTTACCGTTGAAGGGAGCAGAGCGAACACCAGTATCACCGCTAGAAGCACAACCATCAGTATCAGCATAACCTTACTCCTCACCCGCATACATCGACTCCATCTTTTCCAGATTCTTCTGCCACCGATGAAACAACTGCACCAAAAAAGCAAGATCCTCTTCGGAAAATCCCTGATAGAACGAAGTTAGAAACTGCTCCTCGGCCTCTTCTCTCCCCTTCAGATGCTCAAGACAAGCCTGGGTAGCATGGATCTCCACAACCCGCCTGTCCTTTTCTGACTGTTTGAGAACCAGAAAGCCTTTTTCTTCCAGGATTGAGGCCATCTTCTTCACATTCTGCCTGCTGCTGCCCAATTGGGAAGCAAGCTCAGAGATGGTTGACTTGGCATTCGGTTGCCCAAGCAAGACAGCAAGCAGCAACCATTGCTTGGTGGTAATCGCTTCGTCCAACCGATCCCCTACCAGTTGCAGATGGTTGGAAAGCAGGAACAGCGCTCCGAAAAGGTGTGCTTGCATCGTTTGGATAGTCATAAAGTCTCCTAATACGTAACTGGTTGCATATATTAGGTAATAGGTTGCCTTTTGTCAATACTTCTTGACCTTTTCTCATCCAAAGAAGAGTATTTACCAACCATGCAAACGATAGTTTTTACCGCTGTCCTTATCTTCATCTCAACCAGCATCGATGATCTGGTACTCCTTTTGCTCTTCCAAGCACAAGCAGAGAAAGGGAAGGAACTACTCTCCATTCTGGGAGGACAGTTCGTGGGGATTGGGGCTCTGGTAGTCATCAGCCTCTTTGGAGCATATTTTGCTACCAGATTGCTGGAAGGATGGGCTGTTGGGCTGCTTGGGTTGCTCCCACTTTTTCTCGGCATCAAGAGTCTGGTCAGCAAGGACAAGGAAGAGAAATCACAGAACAACCAGAAGAAGAACCTGCTGGCAACCGTCTCGATTGTGACAATTGCCAGCGGCGCGGACAAAGTGGGCATCTACATACCCTGGTTCACCCTCTTGGAAAGCAGTGAGCTTATTCTGGCTCTCGTGGTCTTCACCCTGATGATCCTACTCTTCTTTGCCCTCTCAGCTCTTCTTGCGAACATTCCTCAGGTACGGCTCCTGCTCACACGATTCTCTTCAGTCCTGGTACCGGTCGTCTTCATCTTCCTCGGACTCTCGATCCTCAGTGAGATGGGAACCTTCAAAGCTCTGGTTCAGGCGTTCTGAGCGTACGCATCATCATGCACACCAGCAACTGCACGGCCACTGGGCTCGTTCATCTTTCGGAACGCAAGGTCCCACTCCAAAGCCTTGGCCGTGGAACAAGCAACCGAATCCTCCCGAGGGACACAACGAGCCGCACTCTCACTGGGGAAGTGTGAAGCAAAGAGACAGCGATAGTAGTACTCTTCCTTCGTTGCAGGCGTATGAATCGGGAACCGCTTTGCCGCAAGGGCAAACTGCTCATCACTGACCAGATTTGCCGTCATCTGCTTGAGTGTATCGATCCAGTTGTACCCGACCCCATCGCTGAACTGCTCTTTCTGCCTCCAGACAATTTCGGGGGGAAGATACTCCTTGAAAGCCTCACGAAGAATCCACTTCTCGATGCGCTTGTGCTCACCGGAAACCGGGCAGAGCTTGAGATCGGGGTTGAGGTTCATCGCCACATCCATGAAGACCTTGTCCAGGAAGGGAACACGTCCCTCGACACCCCAAGCCGCAAGTGACTTGTTTGCCCGCAGACAGTCATACAGATGCAGTTTGCTCAGCTTGCGCACCGTCTCCTCATGGAACTCGCGCGCATCGGGAGCCTTGTGGAAGTAGAGATAGCCTCCGAAGAGCTCATCACTGCCCTCCCCACTGAGCACCATCTTGATGCCCATCGACTTGATGACCCGCCCCAAGAGATACATCGGGGTGGCTGCGCGTACCGTCGTGATATCACTGGTTTCCAAGTGGTAAACAACATCACTGAGAGCATCCAAGGCTTCTTGGATGGTAAAGTGCACCTCGTGGTGGACAGTTCCGAGATACTCGCTGGCTATCTTGGCTGCCTTGAGGTCCGGAGAACCCTCCAATCCGATGGCAAAGGAGTGAAGGCGTGGCCACCAGGCTGTCTCCTGGTCATCACTCTCCACTCGCTTCTGAGCATAGCGAGCTGTTATTGCTGCAATGATGGAGCTGTCCAACCCCCCTGAGAGCAACACACCATAGGGCACATCGCTCATGAGCTGGCGCTTTACCGCAGCCTCAAGAGCCTTGCGAACTTCCTCAATAGTGCCTCCGTTTTCCTTCACCGCGTCATAGCTGGTCCAAGAGCGGGAGTACCACTGCGTGGGTTGGCTGTCTTGGCTGTAGTAGTACTGACCGGGCAGGAAGAGCTCAATGGCACTGCAAACCCCTTCAAGGGCCTTCAATTCACTGGCTACATAGTAGCGGCCCTCGGCATCCCACCCCTGATAGAGGGGAATGATGCCGATATGATCGCGGGCGATGAGGAAGGTCTCCTTCTCCCGGTCATACAAGGCAAAAGCAAAGATTCCGTTCAGCTCTTCCAGAAAGTCAGGGCCCTTGTCCTGATACAGGGCCAGAATGACCTCGCAGTCACTCTGGGTCAGAAACTCATAGGTGTTTTCATAGCGCTTTCGGATTTCCTTGTGGTTGTAGATCTCCCCGTTGACTGCCAGCACCAGATTCCTATCTTTGCTGTACAGCGGTTGACCTCCTGACAACGGGTCGACGATGGCAAGCCTCTCATGACAAATGATCGCCTTCTCTGATGCAAAGACTCCTGACCAGTCAGGACCGCGGTGACGAATCTTCCTGGACATCGCCAACAGGGTCGAGCGCTGGCTCATCGCCTTTGCTTGCATGTCAAACATCCCTACAAATCCACACATGCGCTACCTCCACAAATAGAAAAGGCATTCCTCACCCATTGGGTTTGGAACGCCTTTGTTCTTGGGAGGATGGTATCTGCTTCAGAGCAAAGATGCAAGAGCCTTCTTCACGATTCCCAAAGCCAAGTCAATATCCTGCTTCTGCACCACCAAGGGAGGGACAAAACGAAGCACATCATAGCCTGCACTGGCTACCAGCAAGCCTTGGGCAAAACAAGCTTCCACCACCGTCCGAGGAGTAATGTTCAGGACAAGACCGTTTATCAGGCCCATGCCCCTCACGGAAGTACAAAGCGTTGGAAAGTCAGTGACCAGTTTCTCAAGCTCACTGCGCAGGTAGATGCCCATCTCTTCCACATGCGCAAGGAAAGCGGAATCGGAAAGACGGCGGGTCATCTCATTGACCCCTGCCATGGCCAAGGCATTGCCTCCAAAGGTCGATGCATGGTCAGCAGGTTCAAAGACACGATTTGCCTTACCCACCGTCATCATGGCTCCGGCAGGCACCCCGCCGGCCAAAGCCTTGGCAGTAGTCAGCACATCGGGTTGAACGCCGTACGCCTGGTAGGCAAACGGCTTTCCGCTGCGTCCCATACCGCACTGCACCTCATCGTAGATGAGCAGGAGGTTGTGCTGGTTGCAAAGTTCAACCAAGCCCTGCAGGAACCCCTTGGTAGCAGGAACGATGCCTCCTTCCCCCTGGATCGGCTCAACGATAATGGCACACGTGGTTTCATCGATCAGTGATTTGACGCTCTCCAAGTCATTGAAGGTAGCGTAAGAGAACCCTTGGGGGAGCGGATCGAAATGCTTGTGGTACTTCTCTTGTCCTGTTGCGGTAATGGCAGCATAGGTTCTTCCATGAAAGGAGTGGACCATCGAGATGATGCCGGTACGGATCGGGCTGCTCTTATGACCAAATTTGCGAGCAAGTTTCAAGGCTGCCTCATTGGCCTCTGCTCCACTGTTGCAGAAAAAGACCCGGTCCATCTGCGCAAGCTTGCACAGACTCTCAGCCGCAGCAACCGCCTCCGTGTTGAAATAGAGGTTCGAGCAGTGCAACAGACCCTCGTCAAGCACCTTCTGCAGAGCCTTGGTGAGACCGCTGTCATGGTACCCCAGGGCATTGACGGCTATGCCACCGACAAAATCCAGATAGCGTTTGTCCTCTTCGTCGATGAGGTACATCCCCTCCCCGCCCTTGAACACCACCGGAACCTGACTGTAGGTATCGAGCAGGTAGTGTTTTCCTTTCTGTATCGTTTCGTGCATACTCATGCCTGTTTCTCCTTGGTGACCATGGTTCCGACACCCTTGGTGGTGAAGATTTCCAACAAGATTGCATGCGGCACCCTTCCATCGAGTACGTGCACGCTCTCCACTCCCTTGTCCAGACCATCGAGACAGCACTGGACCTTGGGTATCATCCCCCCCTTGATCGTCCCATCGGCAATATAGCCAAGAGCTTCCTGCTCGCTGAGTGTTCTGAGAATGGAAGAGGGGTCGTCCTTGTCCTTGAGAATCCCCTCCACATCGGTGAGGAAAATCAGCTTCTGGGCTGAAAGGGCGCCAGCAACAGCACTCGCTGCGTAATCGGCATTGATATTGTACGTATTGCCCTCTGCATCAACCCCGACCGGGGAGACAACCGGAACAAAGTTGTTGGCAAGCAACGTCTCGAGCAAGGAAGTATCTACCGTATCGATCTGGCCGACAAACCCGAGGTCCCGTCCCTTCTCATCGAGCTTTTTGGAACAAAGCAAGGAACGGCCATCCTTCCCGCTGATACCTACCGAGCTGATGCCAACCTGCTGGAGTTCATCGACCAGAGCTTTCCCGATGGAACCGGAGAGCACCATCTCTGCAACTTTGGCAGTCTCCTCATCGGTAACACGAAGCCCATCCAAAAACTGGCTCTGCTTGCCCAGTCGTTCGAGCAACCCGGTTATCTCCTTACCCCCACCATGGACCACCACCGGCTTGAGTCCGATATACTTGAGCATGGCGATGTCCTGGATGACCGAGCGCTTGAGCTTCTCATCCACCATTGCCGAACCACCGTATTTCACGACCACCGTGCTGCCGGCAAACCTCCTGATGTAGGGTATTGCCTCAATGAGCACCTCAGCCTTGAGAATCTCTGTTTTCATCCTATGGTTGTTCAACTTCTGTAATCTCCATTGATCCTGACATACTCATAGGAGAGGTCACAGCCCCAGGCTGTTCCTTCCCCATCCCCATCAGAGAGCTGGGCCAAGGTGATGATTTCCTTCTCCAGCAGAATACCCTTTGCCAGATGCTCATCAAAAGCCAGCGGAGCACCGCCCTTCACCACCTGGATCATTCCCTTCGCAGAGGAAAAGAAGAGATCGAGACCATTGGGATCAAACGAAGCGCCGCTGTACCCCATGGCACAGAGTATCCTGCCCCAGTTGGCATCACTGCCGAAAAAGGCAGTCTTGACCAGATTGCTGGTAATGACCGAACGAGCCAGGGTTTGGGCGGTTGCTTTATCCTTCGCTCCCTTGACCTGAACCTCCAGGAACTTCCCTGCCCCCTCCCCATCACGCACGATGGCCTTGGCAAGGGCAGTATGTACTGCTGTGAACGCCTCACAAAATACTTCCCACTCAGGATGACTGGGAGAGAGCAAAGATGTCCCGCTCATTCCGTTTGCCAGTACCAGAACCGTATCATTGGTCGAGGTGTCGCCATCGACGCTGATCATGTTGTAGCTGTCCTGGATCGAGGAGCCGAGCAGTGCCTGCAGCACATCCTTGGAGATGGCGGCATCGGTGGTGATGAAACTGAGCATGGTGGCCATGTTCGGATGGATCATTCCCGAGCCCTTGGCCATGCCGCCGATATGCACACGCTTGCCTTCGATGGTCAGCTCGAGCGCCACCTCCTTGGTGAAGGTATCGGTGGTGCAGATGGCCTGTGCTGCCTCCAAGGCAGCCTCACGCGTGGAAGAGAGCACAGAAGCACAGCTCTTGATGCCTGCCTCAATCTTGTCCATCGGAAGCGGGACACCGATGACACCGGTGGAACAGACAAGGACCTCATCCTCAGTGCACCCCAACTCTTTTGCGGCAAGGGATGCCATGGTCCGGGCATCCTGCTCACCCTGCAAGGCGGTACAGGCATTGGCATTGCCGCTGTTGACCACCAGTGCCTTCACAGAAGCGGAGGAAGATACCAGCTTCTGGTCCCAGAGCACCGGGGCTGCCTTGACCAGGTTGGTGGTGAAGCTGCCTGCAAACGTACAGGGTTTCTCACTCACGACCAAGGCCAGATCCTTCTTGCGCTTCTTGATGCCACAGGCAACGCCGTTGGCTGAAAACCCGATGCTGGCGGTTACTCCGCCGTCAATCATCTGCATATACTCCTCCTAGAGGGGGCTGGCAACCGTAGTGGGAAGACCTGTGGTCTCACCAAGGTTGCACCGGATATTCATGTTCTGTACTGCCTGACCGGCAGCACCCTTGATCAGGTTGTCGATTGCCCCGATGGCAATCACCCGGTTCGTACGCTTATCCACCTTCCACCCGATGGCACAGGTATTGGTATTTCGTACGAATCGCGTCTCTGGCAGTGTTGAGCCGAGCAAACGGACAAATAATTCATTTGCATAGAAGTCTTGGTAGGCTTTGGAAATATCCTCTTCGACCACCCCTTCCTTCAGGTTTGCATAGCAGGTTGCAAGAATTCCCCGGTTCATGGGAACCAAGTGGGGGGTGAACTGCACCACCAGCGGAGCGTGGTTCAGCAGACCCAGCTCCTGCTCAATCTCCGGGGTATGGCGATGGGTTGCCACCCCATAGGCTTTGTAGGACTCATTGCACTCGCAGAAGAGTGAGTCAATCTTCTCGCTTCTGCCTGCTCCGCTCACCCCGCTTGCAGCATCAATGATCAAGCTGGTCGGGTCGACAAGCTTTTGTGCAACCAAAGGAGCAAGGGTCAGGATACTGGTTGTGGTGTAGCAGCCGGGATTGGCGATGAGATTGGCTTTGGCAATCTGTTCTCGCTTGAGTTCACAAAGTCCATACACAGCTTGGCTTAGAAGATCCTTGCTGAAATGGGTGGTCTTATACCAGGATTCGTACACCGAGGCATCGTTGAGGCGGTAATCGGCCCCTAGGTCGATGATGATGCAACGGTCGAGCATGGCAGGGGTGACCAACTTGCTGGCCAAAGCGTGGGGAAGGGCAAGGAAAAGAACCGAACAACGCTTGCTCGCTTCTTCGATATCCTCTTCTTCCAAGACCAGGTCGCAACAAGAGAAGAGGGATGGATAGATATCCGAGAAACGTTTCCCTGCATACGAGTGGGAAGCGAGATAGGTGATTTCAACCAGTGGGTGGTTTGCAAGCAATGCGACAAGCTGTGAACCAGCATAGCCTGTGGCTCCAATGACTCCTACGTGTAACATACCATCCTCCTTCTTTGATTGTGGTATAATTATACAATAATTGCCAGTCTTGACCAGTATCTATGCATATTTTTTCGTAAATAATGTATAAATATTAATTAAACCAATGAACCATCTCCTCAGAGAACACCAATCCAAGCTTTTTCTGAAGCTGCAGACTCGCCTCATTGGTATGTACAACATGGCAATAGGGTGTGAGAGAAGCGTCGAGAAGGCGGTTGATGTACGCTTTCTCAAGTTCGCTTCCCAGACTTCTGCGGCGGAAAGCAGGAAGAATTTCCAGCATCCCCATTGCTCCTTCGCTGTGACGCCCCATGAAACCGGCAAGCTGCCCGTCCACCTCGGCCCCGATCATGACACCCTTTGCAAGACGCTCACGGACATAGGGTTCATCTGCAAGATGATGATAGTTTGCCAGCACTATATCCAGGTCCTCCATACCAAGACAGCGAATGGTCACCTCATTGTTCAGGGCAAAGCGTTCCTGACTCGGATATACCGCCTGGATACACGAAAGGGACCGGTACATCCCCATCTCCATCAGATAGCTCACCAGTCTTCCCTCATGTACTGCAACGGGTGTCGGCACACCGACCAACTCCTTGGCGAAACGAAGATATGCCTCGTCATTGAAGAGAGCCACCATGGAAGTGGCATCAGAAACGGAGAAGAGCACACCGTCCTCATCGGCGATCAGGACCTTGGCGGTCCTCTCCTGGAGACTTACCAGAAAATTGGCATACGTGATTTCACTTTTTTCACAAAGAAATGCTTCAATATCCATAGGCAAAGTGTACCCAATTCAGAGGAATCTGTCAGTGGAGAAAGCGGTATGCAACAACCAAAAGCGACAGTAACGCAAGGTTGTAGAGCACAAGCACCACAATGGCAAGGGCATACGGCGGGTTGTGCATTACCATGAGCAGAATGAGCAGAAGCAACACCGCCAAGCCAAGTGAGGTGGCGAGAAAGCCTTGGCGGCGCCCTTGCAGGAAAGCTCCAACGATCAGGATGATGGCTGAAATGAGTGCAAGCCAGCCAAATTCAGCGGTGAGCAAAAAGTCAAACTGCAACTCACCGGTGCGAATCAGAAGAAGAAACGAGAAGAAAGGCGGTAGCACAAGCAGTATCAGCAGCAACAGGGTTGCAGAGACCAGGCATATGCGAGCAAGTGTTGCTCTGGTCAAGAAACCTCAGCTCCCAACAGGTTTTTCACCAGTTTCAACAGCACGTCATCGACCTCCAAATCGGCTCTCATGCGCTTGGCATCCAAACGGGGATGCTTCATCAGCTGCTGATAGGCATCCGCTACCCACAAGGTTGCTGTGTCTGGGGGAACAATGCCGGTGTCAATGACCAGATCGAAGAGTGATGTATCATTCTGATTGTACTGCAGATCCGATTGTACAAACGATGTCCTGACCAACTCGCGCTCCATGAGGGCTTTTTTGGCAATTTCATCAGTGCCACCATACTCTTTCTGCTTGCGCTCAAGACGTACCTCAAGCGGGGCCTTGATACGAACATTGAGAATGTCGGTATATCCTTGAAAGAGACCAAACCCACCCCTTCCGAGCAACACGATGTTGCCGACCTTCGCAAAGGCTTTCATGACAGTCAGGAGAAAATCGATCGTAAGATTTCGACTTTGGTCGAATCGTTCCCAGAAACTGGGCTTAACGTCGTAGACCTCTTCGAAGGCACTGAAGCCATAGGCATGCATGACCTTCTCGATATCTTCCTTGTCCACAAAAGACAAGCCCAATTGTTCGGCGACATGTTTGGCGATGAGGGTTCCCTCACTGCCAATCTGACGGGAAATGGTAATGACTCCCATAGGCACCTCCTACTGGTATCTTTATGGTAAGTCACCACTTATCAGAAGTCAAGGAAGGGACTTGCTAGAGCTGATCCCAGGAGAGTTCCAGCACTTCATTGACGAAAATTTTGGCAAGTTCAGGGTCAAACTGCGTTCCAGCGCACCGTTTGATCTCCCGTGCAGCTTCTTGTGCACTCACAGCCTCGCGATAGGGCCGGGTAGCTGTCATGGCATCATAGGAATCTGCGATGGTGATGATCCTTGCCTGCAAAGGTATTGCCTCTGCTTTCAGGCCCTTCGGATACCCATTCCCATCGAAACGCTCATGATGGGCAAGGACATAGTGGGCAAGGGAGGACATATCTTCCACCGAATTGAGAATACGATACCCGATCTCCGAGTGCCGTTGCATCTCCTTCCACTCATTGCTGGTCAGCTTGCCTTCCTTGTTGAGAATCGACTCATGGATCGCAATCTTGCCGATATCATGCAAAAGCCCTACCAGACGCATCTCAGCTGCTGCCATCGTGCCCATCCCATATGCTTTGGCAAGTTTCTCGCACAGCTCGCTGACCCGTCTTGAATGGAACTCCTCCCGCTTGTTCTTCTCATGCAACGTGTTGATGATGGCATACACAGCCTGGCCACGCAGATGCGGGGAGTCCACCAACTTTCGGGTTGCCACGTCTTTCTCAGCTTGCTTGATCGCTTCGTTGACATTGTCCTGCACGTGCGAAAGACGGGAAACCCCGAAGCTTATGGACGGTTTGACCGATCCCATCATCTCCACACTCCCCACCTCTGCCATGAGAGTAGAGAGCAAGGAAGATACTTCTTCCTCGTTTCGATCGAACAAGAGGAGGGCAAACTCATCTCCACCCACCCTGCTCACATAATCCTCACGCCTCAGGTTCTTCTGCATGATCTGGGCAATGCGTCTGAGTAGGCGATCACCCTCTTCACGTCCGAAAGCCTCGTTGAGGATTCTCAGTCCATTCACATCGCCGAAGGCAACTAGTACCGACTGGTTCTCCTGAATTTGCAGATCCCGAACATACGTCTCAAAGTGCACACGATTATAGAGACCGGTCAGAGCATCGTGGTGGGATGCATAAAGGATCTTCTGCTCATACATCTTTCGCTCGGTAATATCCACGGTCATGCACAACGATTCGGCCTTTCCCACATCAAAAGCAGAGAAGACCGACAAGGAGAGGTTGGCCCACAAGACGGTCCCGTCCTTGCGGATGAACCGCTTGTCAAAGTTGAATGGACCAGGACTTCCCATAGCCATGCTCTTGGTAATATGTTTGCTGGTCTCGATATCTTCGGGATGCGTGAAATCAACCCAGCTTTTCCCGAGGATCTCCTCTTTGGAATACCCGAGCATAGCCAAGTAACTTCGATTGATATTCTCGATCTTTCCCGTCTCAAGGTCAGTAAGGGACATCCCTATGGGAGCTTCCTCAAACATCGTCTTGAAAAGTCTTTCACTCTTTTCCAGCGTACCGATTGCCTGGATACGGTGTGCCTGCCCGAAGAGCAGCAGACTCAGAAGGTAGGTGCCCAGCGGATAATAGACCAGAATGGGAAAAGACATGGAAGAGATGACCTGCATTCGTACCGAGGCAGGCATGAGCAACATGCACAAGAGCATGACGATGTGGGTGACAACCCCGACCAAGTAGAACTCGATACCCAGACCTTGTCGCTCTTCCAACACAAACTTATAGCGCTTGTGATGCCACAGGATACCGATCGAAGCACTGCTGATGATGGTTGCCAAACCCGGCAATACGCCGCTGCCCCCACTATAGATGCGATAGATAGCCATACTGAGCCCAGCGATGGAGGTCGGCACCCAACCGAAAATCATTCCGGAAACCACCAGAAGAATGGAACGGGAGTCGAAAACAACTCCTTCAAACAGAACAAAAGGACTGAGCATGACCAGAATCCCGATACCTCCGATAACCAAACCGGCAAGCATGCGATGGCTGGTTATCTTCCTCAGGTTCTTGAATGGATACGTAGCGAAGAAAACACTCATGGCTAGCAGCAATGCAATGTTGAACAGTACGTTTATCACGCATTCACTCCTTCACCCTTGCTCATAAACTTCACAAGGTTTCTTCCAGCTTCCTTTGCCTGGTAGAGCGCACGGTCTGCATCGGCTATGAGTGCGCTCCCGTCCAGATCCTTTTGGGAAAGCACTGCAATGCCGATGCTGATGCTGACCCTCAGCTTCTCCGACTGGTAATGGAACACATGGTCCTCGACTGCAGAACGCAATTGCTCGGCAATCTCCAATGCCTCCTGATTACTCTTTTGTGTCAGGGCGATGACAAACTCATCACCTCCAAAACGGGCAATGGCATGGGTGTGCTTCAGCACCGAGCGTGCAATCTGTGCGAACTCCTTGAGCACCGTATCACCGGCAAGGTGACCATAGGTATCATTGATATGCTTGAAGTGGTCCAGATCGCACAGCATGATATGGGCCGTTCCTTTCTGCAGCAAGTGAAGATTGATTCGTTCCAGGAAATACCGTCGGTTGTAGAGCCCGGTAAGCGGATCGAGATACGAGAGTTCACGGAGCCGTTTGTGCATGTTCCGCCGCTCAGTGATGTTGATGATCATCGCCGTAACCGCACGCTGACCCATATATGGGTTTGCAAGCGGGTGCATGCGTGTCTCGAACCACTGTGTTCCCCCCGGGCCATTGAGTTCGGGCAGCACCACCTTGTCGGTCTCAAGTTTGTAGTCGAACGTATTCAGACAGCCGGTGGAAAGGGTATGCCGGACCTGCTCCATGTAGAAGTCGGCAAATTCCTTGGGCATGAATTCATAGATATTCTTGCCCTTCATAGGTTTGCCATCATCATAGAGGGAGCGCTCGGTACCACCGAATACTTCAAGGTAGGTTCCATCTTCGCCAATGACCATAAAGGGATCGGGAATCGTATTGAACAATGAATAGGTCAGATCTTCCAGATGGTCCTGATACATCCTCACACTCCCCTTTTCCGTTGGGCACTTTCTAGATACTAGCATGTTTTGGATGAACTTCAACAGAGAACCTCCCCGCTTTCGCAGGGAGGTTCAAGGAGGTTGCCAGATTCCAGGTCAAACAGAGTACAAGAGTTCGTCATACGTCGGTATCGGCCAGTAGGAAGCGTCGCATAGAAGCTCTGCCTCATCGCTTACCGCACGGACCTCCGCCATGGCAGGAAGCACCTTCTCATGGTAGAAACGGCTTGCGCTGGTCACATCAGCGACCATACGGGCCTCAAGCACCAGATTCTCCAAAACCCCGACATGATCATCGAGTGTATCGGTAAGCATGCAAAGCCGCTGGACCAAAGATTTCTCGTAGGAGAGGGAAAATCCCTTGAGCAATGCAAGCTTCTCATTCGCAGAGTGTGCAAGAGAGCCGGCAAACTTGCTCAACGCCGGCAGAATCTGCCTGCGGACCATATCGACCATTGTCAGCGCCTCAATATTCAGCGTCTTGCAGTAGTTCTCCAACACAATCTCATATCGACTGTGGATTTCGGTCTCGTTGAGCACCCCGAACTTCTCAAACAGAGCGATGGATTTGCGCGAGATGAAGGCAGGCAAGGCATCAGGGGTGGACTTATGATTCGAAAGACCCCGCTTCTGGGCTTCCTCAACCCACGCCTGGGCATAGTTGTTCCCATTGAAGACAATCCTCCGGTGCTTCTGGTAGGTCTCCTTGACCAAGGTTGAAAGCGCACACGGGAAGTCCTTTGCTTTTTCCAGCTCATCGGCGAAGAGCGAAAGCTTGTCAGCAATGATCGTGTTGAGCACAAAGTTCGGTCCGGACACAGAGAAGGAGGAACCGAGCATCCTGAACTCAAACTTATTGCCGGTGAATGCAAAGGGACTGGTACGGTTGCGGTCAGTGGTGTCCTTGGGGAAAGGAGGCAACAGATTTACTCCCAAAAGCATCGAAGTACGTGCCTTGGAGGGACAATCCACCCCGTCGGCCAAGGCATCGAGGATACTGGTAAGCTCTTCGCCGAGGAACATCGAGACAATGGCAGGAGGAGCCTCGTTGGCACCCAGGCGATGGTCGTTGCCCGCACTTGCCACCGAGACACGCAAAAGGTCCTGGTACTCATCAACAGCGGCGATGACCGCGACCAGAAAAAGCAGGAACTGAGCATTGTCCTTCGGGTTGTCTCCCGGTTCAAGCAGGTTGATGCCCGTATCGGTGGAGATGGACCAGTTGTTGTGCTTGCCCGATCCGTTCACCCCGGCAAACGGCTTTTCGTGCAAGAGGCAGACAAGACCGTGACGATCGGCAACCTTCTTCATCACCTCCATGGTCAGCTGGTTGTGGTCTACCGCCAGATTGCTCGTGGTGAAGATGGGAGCCAGCTCATGCTGGGAGGGAGCCACCTCATTGTGTTCGGTCTTGGCAAGGATGCCCAGCTTCCACAGCTCCTCATCAAGCTCGCGCATGAAGGCGGAGACCCTTCCCTTGAGGTTGCCAAAGTAGTGGTCCTCCATCTCCTGACCTTTCGGGGGGCGTGATCCAAGCAGCGTACGCCCGGTATGGATGAGGTCCTTGCGCTTCAGATAGAGTGACTTGTCAATGAGGAAGTACTCCTGCTCGGGGCCTACGGTGGTCAATACCTGCCGAACCTCGGTCTTGCCGAAGAGACGGAGTATTCTCAGCGCTTCGCGACTGATGACTTCCATGGAGCGAAGCAAGGGTGTCTTCTTGTCCAGAACCTCTCCGCTGTAGGAGCAGAAAGCAGTGGGAATGCACAGCGTATGCTCCTTGATGAAGGCATAGCTGGAAGGATCCCAAGCGGTATATCCCCTGGCTTCGAAGGTGGCCCTCAAACCGCCGGAGGGGAAGGAAGAAGCGTCGGGCTCACCCTTGATAAGCTCCTTCCCGCTGAATTCCATGACGGCATGCCCATCCTTGGCAGGGGAGATGAAGCTCTCGTGCTTCTCAGCGGTAATTCCGGTCATCGGCTGGAACCAGTGGGTGAAATGAGTGGCACCCTTGGAAAGTGCCCACTCTTTCATGGCATGGGCAACTTGGTTGGCGATGGCAAGATTGAGTTCCTTTCCCTCTCTGATGGTCTCCTTGAGCTGCCGATAGGTATCCTTGGCAAGATACTCTCGCATTGCCTCATCATTGAATACTGAGCTACCGAAATACTGATCCACACGTTCCGTCATAGTCGCCTCCGCCTTCTGGATTACGTGGGTGTTCGGCACAGAAAGACCAACCTTGTCACCTTGCGGCCGCTGTATCTTTCTGTACCCTCCCTACCCAATTCCGCAGTCTATGCTGGGAAAAAAGAGAAAGGCGCTGTAGCCCAAACTGGACTACAGCGCCTTTGCTGATGGCTCGTTGTACACCTACCGATGGCTTTCTGTCAACTCCCTGTCGCCAAGGATTTGCAGAATGTGTGATTTTCTACAGATTGCATACCCTCACCACCTCACCTCTTTCTCCTTATGAAAAAAGGATATGGAAGCATATGTACCAAATCGGTTGGTATAGTTTTTGAATAAATATACGCATCCCTCGTGACAAACTTCCCCTTCTTGGATATGATGGACCAAAAGAACGGGAAGGACAAAGGCGTCCACCAAATGTAGCTTGTTTTGCAAGCTATCCTTGGTGGTCGCCTTTTTTCATGCCCAGGGAGTGTACCCTATGGACGGTTATCACCAACATCAGTACTTGGAAGGAGAAGTCCGCATACCCAGCGGATGCGCCATCAGCGGCATCATCGACCGAAGCGGCAAACGCTTCAGTGGTGGGGATGCCATCACCTCCATCTCCGTCATGCATGACCGGTCCAATGGACTGGGTGGCGGGTTTGCAGGATACGGAATCTATCCCGAATATGAGGATTTCACCGCACTGCACATCTTCTACTACAGCAGTGAGGCCAAACGAAAAACCGAGGAGTTTCTGGAGGAGCATTTCGACCTCATCAACCTCTCCAAGATTCCCACCGAGAAACACAAGGCCATCACTGATGAGCCGCTGATCTGGCGGTACTTCATCATGCCCCTTCCTACCAAACTGGTCTCCAGCCAGCTGGATGAGGATGAGTACACCGCCCGTTGCGTCATCAGGATCAACAAGGAGATTGATGGTTCCTACGTCTTCTCATCAGGAAAGAACATGGGTGTCTTCAAGGCTGTAGGGTTTCCTGAGGACGTCGGTGCCTTCTACCGCCTCGATGACTACAAGGGTTACAGCTGGACGGTGCATGGCCGCTATCCCACCAACACACCGGGCTGGTGGGGAGGAGCCCACCCGTTCAGCCTGCTCAGTTATTCGGTGGTGCACAACGGGGAGATCTCAAGCTACGATGCCAACCGGCGCTTCATCGAGATGTACGGCTATGCCTGTACCCTGAAGACCGATACCGAGGTCATCACCTATATGATCGACTACCTGCACCGGCGCCAAGGTTTGGCACTCGAGGAAGTGGCCAGCGTCATCGCAGCTCCTTTCTGGTCTACCATCGAGCGCAAGGACAAGGAAGAACGGGAAGCGCTTACCTACCTGCGCAATACGTTCGCCAGCATGCTCATCACCGGACCATTCTCCATCATTCTCGGCTACAACGGGGGGTTGATGGCACTCAACGATCGTCTGAAACTTCGCTCCATGGTGGCAGCTGAGAAGGGAGACAAGGTATTCATTGCAAGTGAAGAAGCTGCCATCCGCATCATCGAACCGAATCCTGACAAGCTGTGGTACCCCATCGGGGGGAAGCCCGTCATCGCTGAGCTCTACACCACTGGACAAGGAGGGGCACATGGCCATCAACTACCTGTATCCGGACTTTGAGGTCCAACGCAACGAGAGCCGATGCATAACCTGCCGTGTTTGTGAGCGGCAGTGTGCCAATCTGGTGCACCACTACGATGCAGAAACCGGTCGCATGATCAGTGACGAGAGCCTGTGTGTCAACTGCCATCGCTGTGTTTCTCTCTGCCCCACCCGAGCCCTGAAGATCGTGAAAACCGATCATGTCTTCAAGGAAAATGCAAACTGGAAGGGAGAGGTCATCCAGGACATCTACCGACAGGCCGAAACAGGAGGGGTCCTGCTCGCTTCCATGGGGACCCCCAAGCCCTATCCTGTCTATTGGGACAAGATGCTCATCAATGCAAGCCAGGTGACCAATCCCTCGATCGACCCGTTGCGCGAGCCGATGGAGACCACCACCTTCCTGGGCAAGAAGAGCACCTCCATCCGGCGGGACGAACAGGGCAAGCTCATCACCGAGACCTCACCACAGCTGAAGCTCGACATTCCCATCATGTTCAGTGCCATGTCCTACGGATCAATCTCCTACAACGCACACAAGAGCCTTGCTCTTGCTGCTCAGCGCTTGGGAACCTTCTACAACACCGGAGAAGGTGGACTGCATGAGGACTTTTACCGGTATGGAGCGAATACCATTGTCCAAGTGGCATCCGGTCGCTTTGGGGTGCACCCCGGCTACCTGAATGCAGGGTCAGCCATCGAGATCAAGATGGGACAGGGAGCAAAACCTGGTATCGGAGGCCACCTTCCAGGATCAAAGATCGGCCAAGACATCTCCAAAACGCGCATGATACCGCTGCACAGCGATGCGATCAGCCCGGCACCACACCATGACATCTACTCCATCGAGGACCTCAGGCAGCTTGTCTTCGCCCTCAAGGAAGCCACCAACTACACCAAGCCAATCATCGTCAAGGTTGCTGCAGTGCACAACATCTCGGCCATCGCCAGCGGTATAGCCCGTAGTGGTGCCGACATCATTGCCATCGACGGTTTCCGCGGAGGTACCGGTGCAGCTCCAGCCCGCATCCGAGACAATGTGGGAATCCCCATCGAACTGGCCCTGGCCAGTGTTGATGAACGTTTGCGTGCAGAAGGCATCCGTAACCAGGTCAGCCTGGTCGTGGGAGGCTCGATCCGCAGCAGTGCCGATGTCATCAAGGCCATCGCCCTTGGAGCGGATGCCATTTACATCGCAACCAGTGCCTTGATAGCCCTTGGTTGTCATCTCTGCCGTACCTGTCACAGCGGCAAGTGCAACTGGGGCATCGCTACCCAGAATCCTGAATTGGTCAAACGTCTGAATCCGGAGATCGGCAGCGAGCATCTGGTGAACCTGCTGACTGCGTGGAACCACGAGATCAAGGAGATGATGGGGGGAATGGGCATCAACTCCATCGAGGCGTTGAAGGGGAATCGTCTGATGCTCAGGGGCATCGCCCTGTGTGATGCGGAATTGAAGATTCTCGGTATCAGCCATGCCGGAGCATAGGAGGGAGCCATGAAACGAGTCTATGTGAATGAAGCGTGGTGCCTCGGTTGCCACCTGTGCGAGTACTATTGCGCCTACGCAAACTCCGGCCTCAACGATATGGTCAAAGCGCTGAAAGACAAGACCATCAGGCCACGCCTTACCATCGAACAGGAGGGTACCATCAGCTTTGCCGTCAGTTGCAGGCACTGCACCGAACCGCTGTGCATGAAAAGCTGCATCGCAGGAGCCATCTCCTGCAAGGATGGCCTGATCGTCATTGACCAGAGCAAGTGTGTGAACTGCTACTCCTGCATCATGGCCTGCCCTTATGGGGCATTGATGCCTAGCGTTGAGCAGGTAATGCAGAAGTGCGAGCTGTGCGCAACCAACTCCCACGGCCAACCGGTCTGTGTACAAGGCTGTCCCAACAAAGCCATCGTCTATGAGGAGCGATAGGATGCACTACCTTATCATCGGCAACTCCATTGCAGCCGCTGCAGTCATTGAAGGGATCCGAAGCCAGGACCAAGAAGGGGCGATCACCGTAGTCGGGGAAGAGAGGCAGGTCTGCTACGCCCGCCCGCTCATCTCCTACCTGCTGCAGGGAAAGACGGACGAAGAGAAGATGTGCTATCGCGACCAAGCCTTCTTTGACCGTAATAGGGTTTCTCTTCTTTCAGGGACACGTGCCTGTCACCTTGATGCAAAGGAGAAGACCGTGACCTTGGACGATGGGACCTCCCTTGGGTATGACAGACTGGTGCTCTCCACCGGCTCGTCTCCGTTCATCCCTCCCATGCAGGGTCTTGACCTAGTGAAGAACCGCTTCACCTTCCTCACCCTTGATGATGCACATGCGCTTTCAGCAGCGATCAGAAGCGATAGTAGGATTCTGATTCTCGGAGCCGGGCTCATCGGACTGAAGTGTGCAGAGGGCATCCTCGACAGGGTACGTTCAATCACGGTGGTCGACCTTGCCCCGAGGATTCTTGCAAGCATCCTCGATGGCCAGGGCTCGGTCCACGTTCAAGCACATCTGCAGCAGAAGGGGCTCACCTTTCATCTCTCGGACCGGGTGAAGGAGTTCACCGCCAACGAGGCCCTCCTGGAGAGCGGAACCATCGTCGGCTTTGACATGCTGGTTGTTGCCGTGGGAGTGAAGCCCAACACCGAATTGGCAAAAGAAGCAGGGCTTATGGTCAACCGAGGTATCGTGGTGGACCAATCAATGCGAACTTCGGTGAAGGACATCTGGGCCGCCGGCGATTGTGCAGAGGCCCCCGAGCTGGTCAGTGGCAGCAACAGGGTGTTGCCACTCTTGTGCAATGCATATCTGCAAGGTGAAACTGCGGGCAAGGATATGGCTGGAAAAACAGAGCCATTCACCCAGGCAATTGCCATGAATGCAATCTCCTTCTTCGGCTTGCATGTCATCACTGCCGGCCTGTATGAGGGAGAGGAAAAGCTGTTTACAGAAGAGGGTTCGTATAAACGGCTCTTTATCAAGGATAATCGCCTCATCGGCTACATCCTCATCGGAAAGGCTGTTGAGCGCGCAGGCATTTATACAGCCCTGATCCGGAACCAGACAGCTCTGGATACCATCGATTTCGATCTCATCTGTCGACAACCAGCCTTGATGGCCTTCGCCAAGTCGGTGCGACAGCAACAGCTGGGAGGAAGTGTATGAAACAGATTGTTGTGAAAGAGCGAGACTACCAAGAGGTGAATCAGGAGATACGCAGCACAAAGGATACGAACATTGTGCTTTCTCAAGTCTTTGGCCAGCGATACCTGGGCTCATCTCTCAAGGAGTGCGAACTCACCATCGAGGGAACGGCTGGCAATGCTTTGGGGTGCTTCCTTGACGGGGGCATCATCACTGTCCATGGCAATGCCCAAGATGCTACGGGCGATACGATGAACGACGGGAAAATCATCATCCATGGAAGTTGCGGCGACGGGACCGGGCTTGCCATGCGTGGAGGGGCCATCTATATCCGCGACAACTCGGGGTACCGCTCGGGCATCCACATGAAGGCATACGAGGACAAGCAACCGCTCTTGATCATCGGTGAGCGGGCTGGAAGCTTCTTGGGTGAATACCAAGCAGGCGGCACGATCATCGTACTGGGACGCAACCAGGAGGGAAAATCTCCTGTTGGGTATTTCTGTGGAACCGGTATGCATGGTGGTACAATCTATCTTCGCTGTGATACACTTCCGATGAGCTTGCCGCCCCAAGTAGCTGTCCGGGATGCCGATGAGGCGGATATGCAGGTATTGAGTGATCTTCTCGAGGAATATTGCTCGTTGTTTGCTTTTGATAAGACGGAGTTGCTCGCTTCACATTTCTTTGTGCTTCAACCCAACTCCGCAACACCATACAGGATGCTTTACACCCATGTTTGAGAGAGGGAGGAACAGGATGACCAATACCCAGGTTGAGGTGATGCAGTTCATCAAGGAGCAGGATGTACGCTTTGTTCGTCTCGTCTTCTGTGATATTTTTGGACAGATCAAGAACATTTCCATCTCTGCTGATGAGTTGGGCAGGGCTTTTGTAAGTGGCATCTCCTTTGATGCATCTGCAGTGAAGGGGTTTTTGCAGGTGGATGAGAGCGATCTCTTGCTCTTCCCCGACCCTGCCACCCTTTCCATCCTCCCCTGGCGGCCAGCTCAAGGAAGGGTTGTCCGCTTCTTCTGCTCGATCAGACGCCCCGACGATTCCCGTTTCGAGGGCGACGGACGCTCTCTCTTGGAGGAGACGGTCCAGAAAGCTGCACTGCAAGGCTACCAATTCGGTGTTGGACCGGAGTGCGAGTTCTATCTGTTCAAACTCAATGAGGAAGGCCAGCCTACCTATACTCCCATCGACCGGGGAACCTATCTGGATGTCGCCCCCCTGGACAAAGGAGAGAATGTACGGCGTGAAATATGCCTGAACCTGGAGCAGATGGGCTTCTATACCGAACGCAGCCACCATGAATCCGGACCGGGACAGCATGAGATCGATTTCAAATACAGTTCCCCACTCGAGGCTGCAGACAACTTCATCACCTTCAAATCGGTGGTGAAAACCATCGCCGATCGCAGCGGACTCTTCGCCTCCTTCCTCCCCAAGCCCCTGCAAGGCGAGAGCGGCAGCGGTTTGCATATCAACCTATCCATCACCCGGGAGGGAGAACAGAGCCGCCTGCTTGAACAGCAGATGACTGCTGGAATTCTCAAACGCATCAAGGAGATATCCCTTTTTCTCAACCCCTTGGTGAACTCCTATGAACGGCTGGGTTCGTTTGAGGCACCCAAGTACATTGGTTGGGGGCAGGCAAACCGCTCACTCTTGATCCGCATACCGCAAACCAGCGGGGAGTATCGCCGTATCGAGGTCCGTTCGGCTGACCCGTCCTGCAATCCTTACCTTGCGATCACGCTGTTGCTCAATGCCGCCTTGGAGGGTATCCATGAATCGCTTTCCCCACCTGAGGAGTATGTAGGCTCGGCCTATCAGATGCAGAAGGGAACCACCCTTCCCTCTTCCTTGGACGAAGCGATGGAGCTTGCCCAGCACAGCAGTTTCGTGCAGTCAATCATCCCCAAGCGTTTGTTCAGCTATTTCCTTGAGGCAAAGCGAGCCGATTGGCTTGCCTACGAGGAAGCTGTTGATAAGAGCGAGGCGAGTCGCAAGAGCGTCTTTTTCACGACCTAGGAGGACCAACGGTGCGTGCTTTGGTGGTTTCTTCGACACAAAAGGGGTGTGAATCCCTGTGTTCCCTCATTCGTGAGTATGAGGGAAGTGTCACCATCACCCACGCGACCAGTGCCAGCGAAGCACGACGGATTGTCTTGGACAGCGAGGTGGATCTGGTAGTGGTGAATGCACCGCTAGCTGATGAGTCGGGCGAAGAGCTTGCCCTCATGGTCACCGAGCAAAGCCTTGCTACGTCCATTCTGGTACTGAAAACCGAGTATTTCGAACAATCACAAGCGTTGTTCAGCAGCCGGGGAATCCTGGTGGTCTCAAAACCGGTAATCAGGCAAATGTTCTTCCAAGCCCTGAGTCTGGGCATTTCGTTGCGTTCCCGACTTGGGGCAATGCATAACGAGAATGAGAAACTGCACCGAAAGATCGAGGAGATCAAGCTCATCGACCGGGCCAAATGGGCCTTGATCGAGCGCCTTGGCATGGATGAGGGCCAAGCTCACCGACATATCGAGAAGATGGCGATGGATCTGCGCAAAAGCCGCTACGATGTCGCTGCTTCCATTTTGAAAACGTATCAGATGTAAGAGGAGAACCAGAAATGGCCAAACATATTTTTGTTACCGGCGGGGTCGTATCAGGCCTTGGCAAAGGAATTACTGCAGCTTCACTCGGAAGACTGCTCAAGGCTCGCGGCCTGAAGATTGCCGCCCAGAAGCTCGATCCCTACATGAACGTGGATCCCGGAACAATGAGCCCCTACCAGCATGGGGAAGTATTTGTGACCGAGGATGGATCGGAGACCGATCTCGACCTTGGCCATTACGAGCGGTTCATCGACGAGGATCTGAACAAGTTTTCCAACCTTACCAGCGGACGGGTCTACTGGAACGTGCTGACAAAGGAACGCAGTGGAGCCTACCTTGGCTCGACGGTGCAGATCATCCCCCATGTAACCACAGAGATCAAGGAAGCCATCTACTCGCTGGCCAAGAAGACTGAGGCTGATGTGGTGATTACTGAGATAGGGGGAACCACCGGTGATATCGAAAGCCAGCCCTTTCTTGAGGCAATCCGCCAGATCGGCCACGAAGTGGGCAGGAACAACTGCCTCTTCATCCATGTGACGTTGGTTCCTTACCTGAAGAGCAGCGGGGAGCATAAGAGCAAACCTACCCAGCACTCAGTAAAGGAGCTGATGGCCTCAGGTATTTTCCCCGATATCATCGTGACACGTTCAGATGAGATCCTTGAAGCTGACATCAAGGAAAAGATTGCGCTTTTTTGCAATGTGAAGCGCGACTGTGTCATCGAGAACAAGACTGTCAGTGTCCTCTATGAGGCTCCTTTGATGCTCCACGCCGAAAAGCTTGATGAGATTGTCATCAGGGAACTGCAACTGAAAGCCAACCAACCCGATCTCACCGAATGGGAGGCGATGCTCGCTCGCATCACCAAGGCAGACAAGCCGGTACGCATTGCCTTGGTGGGCAAGTACATCCAGCTGCACGATGCATATCTGTCGGTTATGGAAGCACTCAAGCATGCCAGCTGGGCCCAAGGAGCCCAAGTTGCAATCGATTGGGTCGATTCCGAACTGGTTACCGAGCAGAGCAGAAACTCCTTGCTGGCAAAGGCTGACGGCATCCTGGTTCCTGGAGGCTTCGGTGATCGGGGCATTGAAGGCAAGATTCTGGCAGCCCAGTATGCACGAGAGCACAAGATTCCCTATCTTGGCATCTGCCTTGGCATGCAGATTGCAGTCATCGAATACGCCCGCCATATCCTTGGCTATGAGGATGCCCACTCCAGCGAGTTCAATCCTGATTCAAAGCATCCGGTCATCGCCCTGATGCCCGACCAGAGGGGAAACATTCCCAAGGGGGGCACCATGCGCCTGGGAACCTATCCCTGTGTGGTGAGCTCTCCGTCCCAGATGAGCAAATCCTACCAGGGAGAACTGCTGATCGCAGAGCGTCACCGTCACCGTTACGAGTTCAACAACACCTTCCGACAAGCTTTGGCCGATGCGGGCTTGGTCATCAGCGGAACCAGCCCCGACGGGTCCTTGGTCGAGGCGGTGGAACTTGCCGACCACCCCTTCTTCGTGGGGGTTCAGTACCATCCGGAGTTCAAGAGCCGACCCAACCGTCCCCATCCCCTCTTCCTCAGATTCATTGCCTCGGCACTGGGTCAATAGAGTTGACAGTTTTGCCGCTCTAGGGTAGTTTTGTGTATGCAATTTGGGGCCATAGCTCATCTGGTAGAGCGACTGGTTCGCAATCAGTAGGTAGAGGGTTCGAGTCCCTTTGGCTCCAAGCATCACAGCCCGTTTTTCCTGTCAGGAAGAGCGGGTTTTATTTTTCATGGTTGCAGGCTTCTGCGCTTGATGAACAGCAGAAAGCCAGAGAATGTGACGATAAGCAGGCACAAAATCAAGGAAGTCATATAGGAGCCGGTCAGGTCGCGAAGCCATCCACCGATGGCAGGTCCCAAGAGTCCTGCAATGCCATAGCAGAGAAAGGTAAGTGGATAGAGCGAAGAGAAGAAGTGAAGCGGATAAGCATGTGCGATAACCGCAGCATAGAGCACAAAGTTGGCACCGAAGGAAAACCCCATAAGAACCACCAGAAACAAGATGAGAGGGATATTTGCTCCACTTGCCAGGAACAACAGTGTCGCAAGGGCAAAGAGTGCCAGAGACAGTGGGATGCTCACCACCCCGATCCGGTCAAAGACTACTCCCCAGATGATGCGCGCCGATGCATTTCCTACGGAGAAGAGCATGACAGCCAGTACTGCCTGCACTTCAGAAAGAGCCCACTCCTGCACCAAGAACATAAGGTTTCCCACCACCAGGAGGCCTGCAAAGGTCCCCGCAAACATTCCAACCGAAGAGAGAATCATGGTTGGGCTGCGATAGGCGGAACGTGGAGGGCGTTGCTGAACAGAAACGGTTGATTGGGGTACTGCAAGCAAGTTTGCACAGAGAAACAGCAGCACAAAGGAGATGATGCTGTACCACAACAGGAAAGATGAGAGGGAAAGCGAAGCGTGATAGGCTTCCTCGATGATGGCCGAAAGAAGGATTGCTCCTCCTCCGAAGCCCCCCACTGAGAGTCCGGTGACCAGCCCCTTCTGGTTCGGAAACCACTTGAGGCAGACCGACAGTGGAACGACATAGGAGAAACCGATTCCCATCCCTGACAGTATACTGATACCAAGCAACAGCAAGGCAAAGGATGCATGGCTGTATGCTGCAAGCAGATAGCCGAGGAAGAAGAGTATGGCTCCTATTGATGCGATTCGTCTCGGACCAAAATTTGGGAGAAGCCGCCCGGAAAAGACCATGACGATGGTGAACATCAGGATGGTCAGACCAAAGACCAACCCTGCCTGGGCACTGCTGATCCCCATCTCCTCCTGAATCCAGACCGAAAGGGTGCTCCATGCATATACCCCGCCAAGGATGGTCTGCATGCAGAGTGCAGCCAAGAGAACTGACCATTTCTTTCCCATCCGTATCATGCATTCTCCTATCAATATACTAAGTTTTGACAGTATAGTAATTTTGTAAGACTTATCGCAAGAACCCTGGCCTGGAGAGGAGTTTCCGGATGGGCAAATAAAAACCCTCCGCCCTGGAGGGTTCTTTGGCTACTCGGGGTTATTTCCTTCGGTTATTCCCCCTCTTCGCCACCACAGCCATATCGTACCATCGAAGCGCAAAACCGTCAATTTTTTCTTTCTGCTGAGTATACTTTGTTCTTGACAATACTGTGTGTCACACATTATTGTGAACTTATGAAGGAAGATCCGATTCTGACCACCATGATCACTGAGCTCAAACGGGGAAATCTGACACTGTGTGTCCTCAGCCAACTGAGACGACCCCAGTATGGGTACTCGCTGTTGCAGCTGCTTGCCGACAAGCAGATACCCATCGAGGCAAATACCCTCTACCCCTTGCTCAGAAGATTGGAGAGCCAGGAGTTGCTCTCCAGCACATGGGACACAAACGAAGCCCGTCCCCGTAAGTTCTATGTGCTCAGCGAAAAGGGAACTGCCTTGCTCATTGAATTGGGCAAGGCATGGCAGGAACAATACCAGCGCGTGGGAGCGCTGCTAGCGGAGGAAGATCATGAGTGATCTCATAGACAGGTATGTAGCAGAAACAATACGGCATCTCAGCGCAGCTGACAGGCCTGAGGTGTCACGGGAACTTGAGGCAAACATCCAGGACATGGTCGGGAATGATGACAGTGAGGAACATATCGAGCAGGTACTGCTTGAGATGGGTTCTCCTTCCGTCCTTGCCAAGCAATACCGAGGGAAGGCTCGCTATCTCATAGGCCCCGAAACCTTTGACTTCTACTGGATGGTACTGAAATTGGTCTGTCTGGTAGTAGGCATCGTAACGGTAGTCATTACCCTGATAAGCCTCTTCTTCTCCGAGACCCAGATGAGTCTGGGAATGATGATCGCCAAACCGCTCGGTTCGCTGTTCAGTGCATTGACCTCAGCGTTTCTCTGGGTAACCATCACGTTTGCCATCATGGACTACTATCAAGTAAACACGGTTGCAGAGAGCTGGGATGCAAAGGCGCTGCACAGCTTGGAAAAAGCCCCTACGCGCGTCATCAAAAAGAGTGACAGCATAGCCGACATGGTCGGCCTGTCGGTATTCTTTCTCTTGCTTGTCGTCCTGTTCAGCAGACCCGAACTGGTTGCCATCTATCGAAAGGAAGCTGCAGCAGTCCCCCTCTTCATTCCCTCAGCACTCAAACCCTATATCATAGGATGGTTTGCCACCACCATACTCTCCTTCATCGTCTCCGCACTCAAATGGTTCAAGGGCCGCTGGACACCATCCCTCTTTATCCTGAGTGCATCAGTTGATTTGTTGGGAATTGTCTATTTCATCTTTGTGGCAACCCGATGGCACATCTACAACCCTTCATTTCTCCAGATCTTTCCGAGCTCGATGACACGGTGGCAAATCATCGTTAAGGCCGCCTCGGTGGCCCTTCTGATCCTTACCCTGATCGGCAATGGGGACGATGCTTATACGGTCTTCAGGAGAACGAGACCCGACGAAGCTGATTCAGTACCTCAACGGTGATCTGGTGGGACTCCTGGATGAAAGGATTGTCATCCAGGCTTCCCAGCACGGCATCACGCTCTGCAAGATTTCGGTAGGTGCTCTCACGGAAACGATTGTTGAAATCCTTCTCCTTGGTCTTGAATACCTGCGTTTCAATCTGAGTGCGAATCTTGCTCACTTCCTCGACAGCCTTCTCCCAGATTTCCGCATGCAACCGTTCCACGCATAATACGCGGCAGAGAGCTGCAAGCGCATGACTGCTGCGGTCCTGTTCGTAGCGCGTAAACCAGGAAGCATAGGTGGCATGCACCTCGTCCCACGTGGTTATCTCCCCGCACTTGAGAGCATCTTTCAATGCCTCGACACGGAATTGGGGAACCAATTGTCCACCGACATTGAGCCAAGGATGCAACGCCATCTGAGCAGAATCCTGCAGTGTTGAAACGCTCATGTTTTCCTTGAGACAAGCTGAAGCAATGGTTTTCACTGCATAGTAGAGAAGCATCTCCTGATAGGCTTTGTAGGCTTCCACCACCTTTAGGATCTCCACAGGCTCATTGCTGTTCTCCAGACTCCAGGCATAGACATGCAAGGAGTACAGCTCCGCAGGCTTTGCGATCAACAGCTCCCTGCCCTGGCGAATCAGGTCCTGCTCATCCTTTGACGAGGCGTGGGCACGGTTGTAGTTCTGAGCCACCCACAGGCAGAGCAGGTCACAAGCCTCGAATATCTCATTCACGGTATCGGGAGCAAGATAGTCTGTCTCGATCTGCTGGCGTATGACCTTGCGCTTGTCGCGCTTACGGTACTTATAGCTGTTACGCTCCAAAGCATAGAGATTGTACATCCACCAGTATGCGGGCATGACCACACGCCTTCCTTCCTTCAGGTCGCTGGAAAGGAGGCTGAACGGAAGAGGAATATTCAGCTCATGAGGGTAGTTCCCCTTTGCGATCAGAACATAGCTGGCAAATTTGCAATCGTACTTGAGTGTACTGGACAAGGCAGGCCAGAACCCCCTGCCGGCCACCATCTCCCCATCATTGCCACGGCTGTTGTGGTTCGAGCCGATGTTTGCCCCGGCTGCCATATTCGACTGGCCTTTTATCAGGCTGGCAATCAGGAAGGAGTTGTTGTGATGCTGTTCGTGACCACCGAAAATGAGGTTGCTCAGCAGTTCACAGCAACTCACCGTTGAGTTGTCACCCAAAATCGAGTGAATCAGGCGCGCCCCATATTTGAGATTGCAGTTGTCACCCATGATGAACCGGATCGCCTTGCACCCATAGAAAACACGCGAACCGGATCCGATGATACCGTTGACCAACTCAACCCCTTCCCCGATCTGCACTGGCTCCTCAATCGTGGAACGAAGCGTGAGGTTCTTCAGCTTGTTTGCACCCTTGATGTAGCACCCCGGACCAATCCAGACATCCTTGACGGTATCACAGGATTTCACCACCGCTTGTTTGCCTACAACGCCGTACCTGCCTCGCTTGGTATCCATCGTCCGGTCGGTCAACGCTTCGAAGGCGCGCATCAAGGCCTTGTCATCACGATAGGTCCCCCAGAGGAAGGCGTCACTGGTAAGCATGCCATTGAATGGACGCACCGCCCTTCCCCCAGCCTCATTCATGATGTCGATGGTGACGCGCACCTCTTCATCCTCACCCTCCTTGAGGGTCCCATTACCGAACTTGGCATGGTTGGTGGTCTGCATTTCCCCCAACCGATACAGAATGACATGGTCCTCGATGATGTAGTGGCTCAGGTACGAGCAGTCCATGATGGCACAACTGTCGCCGATATCGCAGCTGACAATACGGCTGTTGGATATCCCTACCGGAACGCTGAAGTCATGAAAAGATACGATGGATTCCTCCATCTTTCCCAACCTGACCAAGCCATAGAACTCGGTATTGCGGATCAGCGAGGGATTGAACGGATCGGTTACCAGAACATCACTCCAGCAAGGGCTGGAATTGAGATTCTCCTCCAATGCTGCAATCTCATGGTTGGTCAGGGATCTGAACTTGCTGTTGTCAAACCCTGCCTGCTTGTTGCGGAGAACATACTCGTCCTCCCCTTCTGCGAGGAAAGGAGCAACAATAAAATCATACCCGAATCTATTCCGGTCGAGAGTTTTCACGTTGTCATTCATGGTTTCAGTATAGCAATGCACTGAGCTGTGCACAATTGTGGGAGGGGGCCTGGGAATTGCACTTTTCTGCAGTTTTCTGGCAACTATGCAACCCGTATGCACGCTGGCATCGGTTTTCTGACTCAACAGTACGACCTTGTTTCCTTGTTTTTCAAGAATATACGGCAAGAGAGGAGGGCTTGCCATGAAATAGTTACTGCATACATACCCATCGAGAATACAAAACTGCATAGCTTTGCGACTTGCGCCGGCTTGAGGGATATACTACCATGTGACCACTATGGCTGACTATGATTTGTCTCCCAAGATGAAACGTATGGTCACCCTGATAAACAAGATCGCCATAACCGATCCTGAAGGGTTGACCCCCAAACGCATCGAGGAGCTGAACGATATATCGATTCCGAATAATCTGCTTATCCGCAAACTTCTTGGCAAGAGTGCGAAAAACATTGCGACCAAGACCTTCATCATTCCGGTAACCGATGGGATGATAAGCGGATATTACTTCGAGAAACAGGGTTCACGGGGTATCAGTGACCTCACCCCCCTTATCATCTTCTACCATGGGGGTGGTTGGATCTGGGGAAACATGGACCTCTACAACTTCCTGTGTGCACACCTAGCCGACATCACCGGAGCATCGGTGCTTTCGGTCGACTATCGCCTTGCACCCAAGTACAAGTTTCCCACTGCGGTGGAAGACTGCTATGACACCCTTCTCTGGGCTGCTGCGGGGTGCCGCTACTGGAAGACCGACCCAGATCGCATCTATCTGGTCGGAGACAGTGCCGGCGGTAATCTCGCCGCGGTGGTCAGTCGTCTCGCCCGCGACCGCAAGGGTCCATCCATAGCAGGCCAGGTGTTGCTCTATCCGGTCACCGATGGCAGGATGCGCACCACCAGTTACGAGAAGTACAAGGATTCACCCACCCTGACCGACAAGCAGATGGCATTTTTCATCAACACCTATCAGCGGGAGCCGAAGGACATCCTCAATCCGAGCTTCAGCCCGCTTCTGGGCAAGGACCATAGCCGTCTGCCCCAAACGCTGATCATAGGAGCCGAGTACGATCCCCTGCACGACGATGGCATGCTCTACGCCGACGCTCTCGCATCGGCCGACACCCCGGTCAAGTACCTGGAAGTCAAGAAGACCATACACGGTTTCATCAACTATCCGAAGGCCACCGGCACCGAGGAGACCGAGAGTGCCATCATCCAGTTCATTGGAGGCAGACCGGTCGAACAGGTGGCCCTCATCAGCCGCAAGGAGTGGCGAAAAGCGGAGCAGAGAGAGCTGCGAAATATCAAGAAGCAAAGCAAGCATTTTGTGGATGCACAGCTAGGTTAGATTAACGTTAATCCTATTTTTATGGGTTAATCAGGGGTTAATCATAGGTTTAACCTTGTTAAAGCCTGTAAGCGTGTTAACCTTAACCTATGAGCATCCTCCTCAAAGATATTGCCCAAGTTACAGGTTTCTCCATTAACACGGTCTCGCGCGCCATGCGTTCAGACCCGAAAATCTCTGAAGAAACCACTCGTATCATCAAGGAAAAAGCTCATGAATTGGGATACATTCCCAACTCTGTTGCTGCGAGCATGCGCTCCAACCACTCCAAGATGGTTGGCATCATCAGTGCTGATTCTGCCAACCCATTCTTCAGTGAAGTGGTTCGGGGCATCGAAGAAGCTGCCACCAAAGCCGATTATCACATTCTCTTGGCCAGTACTGAAGAGTCAGTGAAGAAGGAAGCCGAACTGGTGAAGATGTTCCTCTGCCGCAAGGTCGACGGCATCATAGCGATGCCGGTCTTCGACAACAGCAGTGCACATCTTGACCTCTATCGGAATCTGAAAGTCCCCTTTATTTTCCCCGGGAGGCGCCTCGAGGGCCTTGTTTCGCATAGCATTCTCCACAGCGACCGTGATGGACAGAGGAAGGTACTGGAACATCTGCTTGCCAATGGACATCGAAAAATTCTCTACATAGCTGGACCGAAGAAAGTGAGCAACACCATCGATCGGTTAGCTGGAGTCGGGGAAGCGTATGCCAACAATGCTCTCGAGGTTGATCCCGATTATATCGTTGAGGCCTCGGGACACATCGAGGATGGATACTACCTGACCAACCAAGCACTCAACCGGGGCTTGGGCTTCACCGCTGTAGCATGTTTCAATGACATGCTTGCAATGGGAGTGCTCAAGAGCCTGTATGAGAATAATCTCTCCGTCCCGCATGACATAGAGGTGTTCGGTTACGACAACCTCTATATGAGTCAGTTCATGCAGCCCAGTCTCAGTACGGTTGACGTACCGAAATACCGGCTTGGGTATGTAGCGATGGAGACCCTATTGTCCCATATCCAGGATCCAAACCTGGAGTATTGTACCAAGGATTTCCCCACGAGATTGGTCTTTCGGGAGACCTCTCGTTAGGAATAACCCATTACCTTGTGTTCCAATAAGGAGGTTCACATGAAAAAGCAGATTCTTTTGGTAGCGTTGGTAGCCATGTTGGCATCCGGCATGCTCTTCGCCCAGGCAGCACCGGAGACAAAAGCAGAAGGACCGATCGAGATCACCTTCTGGTCGCTGTTCACCGGCGGAGATGGTGAGTTCTTTGATGCAATGGTCAAAGAGTTCAACGCCTCACAAAGTGAGATTGTCATGAAGAATGACATGGTGAAGTTTGACAACTACTACACCAAGCTCACCACCGCACTCGCCGCAAAGACCGCTCCTGATGTGGTCGTCGTCCACCAGGGCAACCTGTTGAACTACGTTCCCAGCGGTTCTCTTCTGGCACTTGACTCGTATATTGATGCCGAGACCCTCGCTGACTTCCAGCAGGCTCCGCTCGATGCTACCCGCTTCGATGGCAAACTCTACTCCTTGCCGTTCGACGTTCACCCGATCGTCATGTACTACAACAAGGACCTGATGGCGAAGGCCGGCATCACCAAGGTGCCCCAGAGTGCTCAGGAATTCATCGAAGCTTCGCAGAAAGTGAAGCAGGCCACCGGTAAGTGGGGCACCGCCATTGACAACACCACTGGTGTGTACAAGGCCTACACCCTTGCCCGTCTCTTCATGTCGATGATCGCACAGCAGGGCGGCTCGCTCCTGAATGCCGATGCCACTGCTCCTGCCTTCAACAACGCACAGGGCGAGAAAGCCTTGAAGTGGTTGCAGGATCTGGTGCATGTCTACAAGGTGAACCCCACCGAACTGGACTATGATGCAGCCATGAATACGTTCAAGCTTGGGGAAGCAGCATTCTACTTCAACGGCGTCTGGGCAACCGGAACCCTTGAGAATACCGCAGGACTGAACTTTGGTGCAGCACCGCTTCCGGCCATCATGGGTGGAGAGGCCGCATGGGCAGGCTCACACACACTGGCAATTCCTGTGCAGAAGAACCAGGATCCCAAGAAAGTTGAAGCAGCAATGACCTTCATCAAGTGGATGACCGCTCATGGTGAGATGTGGGCAAAAGCCGGACACATTCCTACCCGCAAGAGCGTTGCCCAGAAGAGCGAAATGAAGGCTCTCCCCTATCGTGCAGACTATGCAGCGGCAGCAGCCTTCGCCCTTCCGACCCCGCGCACCGCAGCCTGGGAAGAGATCTACGGAACCTTGAGCGACAAGCTTGAGTTCGCCGTGACCAAGAACCAGAATCCGAAGGCAGCTCTTGCCGATATGGAACAGACGGTCAAGAATATCATTGCATCGTACTAAGCGTTACCTTTCTCCTCCCCCCTCGCATGAGGGGGGAATCTCTTGATGGAGGGCCCTCCTATGATACCTGGAAACAAGGACACCCGTGACGGAATCATATTTTCCCTTCCGTTCTTGGTGATATACCTCGCCTTCATGATCTATCCACTCCTGTCGGGGCTCTACATCAGCTTCTTCAAGTGGGATATTCTCTCTTCAGCCTCTTTTTTGGGGCTGGACAACTATCGTACCCTTTTCTCAGACGAAAAGTTTTATTCCTCACTCTGGCATACCTTGGAATTTGTTCTCATGACCACCCCGACGCTCCTGATTGTCGGTTTTCTCATGGCCTTGGCCATTACCGGCTCCTCCCCTTGGAAGGGAATCATGGAGAACGTCTTCTTCTTTCCCTACATCTTCTCCATGACAGTGGTCAGCACCCTGTGGGCTTGGTTGATGCAGAAGGACTGGGGCATTTTCAACCAGGTTCTGATCAATATTGGACAGAATCCTATCAGCTGGCTTACCAACGAGCACCTTGCCATGTGGTCGGTTGCACTCACCACCTTGTGGTGGACGGCAGGTTTCAACATGGTGCTCTTCGGAGCCGGCATCAAGCAGATTCCCAAGGAAATCTACGAATCGGCCGCCATCGATGGGGCATCCTATGTACAGAGCGTAAGGCACATCACCATTCCCTTGGTCAGTTCCACCACTGTTCTCTGCCTGATTCTCCAGATCATCGCTTCCTTCAACGTCTTCGGTCAGGTCTACGTCATGACCGGTGGCGGTCCCCACGGCACCACCCGCGTGTTGGTGCAGTACATCTACGAAACCGGCTTCAAATTCTTCAAGATGGGATATAGTGCGGCAATGAGCTACATCCTCTTTCTCATCATCCTGGTGGTCAGCATCCTCCAATACACCCTGTTGGGAAGAAAGGAGAACGTATGAACAGATACAAACAAATCCTGATACGCTGTGTAGAACTGCTGTTCATCTTCATCTGGGTCTTCCCTCTCTTGTGGATGCTGATCACCAGCCTCAAGCTGGAAGAGGAAGTCATCACCAGAACCTTCTCCTTTTGGCCAGCCCACCCCACCTTCGCCAACTATATCAAGGCATTCACCTCGACCTACATCGTCAACTGGATGGGCAACTCCTTCATCGTTTCAATGATGGCGATGCTGCTCACCCTCATCATTGACGCTCCAATAGCCTATGCCTTCGCAAAGATCCGCTTCAAAGGAAAAAACATCCTCTTCTGGGCAGTGATGGGCGGTATGATGGTTCCCTTCCAGGTTCTCATCGTTCCCCTCTATCTTCAGTTCAACTCGTTCGGCATGGTCAATACCCTCGCCGCAGCATACCTTCCGAGGATTGCCCTGCCCATTGGCATCTTCATCCTCAAGCAGTTCTATGAGGGAATTCCCAACGACCTCGAGGAAGCAGCCTTCATCGACGGGGCTTCCCGCTACAGGATTTTTGCGCGAATCATCCTGCCGTTGGGACAGTCGGCGATGGCAACGGTGATCATCCTCTCCTTCATCAATGCATGGAACGACTTCCTCTGGCCCTTGATTGTGATCAACGATACCATCAAGTACACCATCACCGTGGGTATCGCCAACTTCCAAGGTACCCATGGAACCCAATACTCCCTGATTATGGCAGGAGCGGCGGTAGCCTCGATCCCGCAGATTTTCTTCTACATATTCTTCAGGAAGAAGATCATTGCAGGAATCGCAACCAGTGGTATGAAAGGATAAGAACGTGACACTACAAGAACTCTCCGAGCAGAAGGTTGAGCTTTTCGCAACTGAGTCGCTGTGCATCCTCTCCTATACCCTTACCTATGAGGGAAAGCGCAGAACGAGCTCTGCCCTGGACATCAAAGAGACACAGGTACGTGCCGATTTCCCCGGTATCGCCACTATTGAGGACACCTTCTCCCTTTCTGGCGACTTGATTATGCTCAAACGGAAATGGCATCTCATGCAACAAGGATCCTATCGCTTGCAGGCTTCCTTCTCCTATCAGGATGGGGATGAGGAGAACTCACTCTTCATCCCTGCGGTCTGGTATCAGGACAATCTCAAGGGCAAGGGTTGCTTCCCCTCCCCTGAACGAAGCACCAGCTGGGCCTTCCTGGAAACCAGGATGGCCATCCCCTGTTGTGCCCAGCTCTCCAACGGACATCAGCTTTTCAGCTGTGCAACCGAACCGGCGCAGGACGGCCGTTTCCTTGCTTCGGTCGCTGCAGAGCGACATGGCCTTATCATCTCCATCCCCGGCAGCGAATGGCCTTACAGCTATCGTGGCAAGCAATCGTTGGTCGACACTTCCCAAGAGAGTCTTCCCACCCTGGAGGTTGGGCCGGAAGGCCTGGTCTACGAGCGTACCTTCTATCTTGCCAATCAGAAAACAAGTGATAGTCAGGAAGGGTACTGCGCTTTTGTCGCCTCGCTTCCCGAGCCTCCCAGCCAAGAACAAGCCCACAGGCTTTCTTGGCAAGATTGGTTTGAGCATAAGCTTACCCGCTTGATCAATCTGGTAAAGAAAACGGAGAACGGACTGGCGTACTTGGCAATGGGTGAGGGAAATGGTGAGGTGCAGGAAGTCTATGCCTTCACCGCAGCCTCCTTTCTGGTAAAAAGTCTCCAAGGAGCATATGAGCTTGCAAACCTGAGTTCCTATCAGCCGAAGCTTGCCTGCCTCAAGCAGGCCAGAGCAAACCTTGCCCGTACCTTCGATCTCAACGATGATGAGGTGTTGCTTGCGCAAGTGGCAAAACGAATTGCAGACTTCTTTCTGCAAGCTGAGCTTTTCGACGGGGTTTTCCAAGACAACTATGACCTGAACAACCAGATCTGGGGAGGATACCTCGGTATCGGGGAACACCCGGAGTTCCGCTCGATGGTGAACAGCCGATGCAATGGGGAGGCGATGAAGCACTATGTGCTGCTCGCCAGGACACTCCACCATCTTGGGTACGAGGAGGGATCGTACCTCTCGCTTGCACGTCGGGTAGCCCGCTTCTACTGTGAAGCGCAGCTCTCTTCGGGCTCGTTCGGTCGTTGGTGGACCGAAAAAGGCAAGCCTGGGGACATCCAGGGAACCAACGGGGCATACATCGGATCCTTCTTCTGCACCCTCATCCCCTACCTCAACGATGAAGACCCACTGAAAAACGATCTGCTCAGTGCCGTACACCAAGCATACAGTTACTACAGCGAGCTCGCCTACGAGGGCCTGTTCTACGGGGACACCCTCGATGCAGACTCCTGTGACAAGGAAGCGGGAGTCGCCCTGCTCTCCTTCTTCCTCGACCTCTACACCCTGGAGAAGGACAAGCGCCAGCTTGAGAGTGCACGCCTATGTGCCCAATTCATCGTGCAGTGGATCTGGCAACGAAATTCCTACCTGCCTGCAGACAGTCCGCTTGCACGCCAGCAGTTCTGCACCCGTGGCATGACCAGCGTCTCGGTAGCCCACCACCACCTCGATTTCTACGGGATGGCAATCGCTTACGAATTCCTCCGCTATGCTTCCTTCTCCGGCGAATCCTTCTTCAAGCAACAAGCCCATATGATGATCCAGGCATGCAGGCAGTTGGTGGCAACCGAGGATAATTTATTGGGAAGGGACGCCTCATTTGTTGGCTGGCAGCCTGAACAATTGAACCACACTGCATGGGAGTATTTTAATCGTCCTGAATTGATGAACGGACACTATGCCATTGATATCGCTTGGGTGACGGTACTGACCTTGGGCTCCTATGAGCAGATCAGGACTGAATTTCCCGAGGCTTTGGAGGAGTAAGAAATGCAACGGATCAGCTTGGTGAGCCTGAATCTTTGGAATACTGAACACTGGGAAGAGAGGAAAGCCTGCGTGGCCTCATTTGTCCAAACCTATCAGGCTGATGTGTATTGCTTTCAGGAAGTACGGCCAGAAACCTTGGCGTTTCTCGACCAAACCCTGCCCGAATATGTGCGTATCGAAGGACCGGAAGAGGGATGGAGGTGTGAAAACAGCATCTATCTCAAGAAAGGTTGCTTTACTGTGGACTCCTATGGAAGGGTTGACCTCCAGATGCCTGAGATACATCGAGGAGTGTTCTGGGTCAAGGTACGTACCACCGAAGCAACACCGTTGCTCATTGCCACGATGCATCTGACTCATCAGCTCAATGCAGATGAGTTGAGAACAGGCATCGGCTACCGCCATGGAGAAGCACACCTTGCTGCAAAGGCCTTGAACGAACTGGCACAGGACGATGCTGCCCTCATCTGTGGGGATTTCAACGACCCGGTGCATCCAAGCTGGATTTTCCATGAACAAGCAGGCTTCTCTGACGTATTCTCCATGCTCGGTCTGGCAGCTCCTGTCACCTTCCCCTGTCCCTATCTGAGCAACGAACGTTTCCTGGTAGAAGCCATCGATAAGATCATGGTCAGAGGACCTATCCGACCGATACTGGCAACCAGTCCCCAGTTTATGACAGTGGGTGGAGCTCTTTCCGACCATTGGCCGGTGGCAGCAGTCCTCGACCTCTAGAACAAGGATGCAATCATTGGATGGAGCGCTTGTGCAAGGGCCAGATGGCCCTCCCTATTCATGTGCAGCTGATCGATTTCTGATGGTTGTGCAACCTTGGAAGCATCGAGAAAGAGTGCTCCCCTCTGCTTTGCCATCCGCTCGATTGCAGGAGCAAGCTTCCTGCTCAGTAGTGCCGATGAGGCATCATAGCTGACAAACGGAGCCTTCTCTATCTCAAGGCCGATGCGGATTGGGGAAACTACGAGGATCTGGGGGATGGGATACCCTTCCCCATAGGGATAGGTCCGGATCAGGGCAATCAACTGTTCCAAAGCATTGGCTATGATACGCTCATTGGCGTGAAAAAGGACCTTGCAGTCATTGGTTCCCAGACTGACGATAACCAGATCGAGAGGACGATGGCTCTGCAGGGCCACCGGAAGGAATTGCTTTCCACAGCGGTTCGGTTCCAGCGGATCATCAAACACCGTGGTACGACCACCCATCCCCTCCTCGATGACATAAAACGAAGGGCCGAGCAGCCCGGCCAGGATGCCGGTCCACCTCGACTCATACGCCCATCGGCCACCGCTTGGGTTGGTACCGAACGTATTGGAATCTCCGAAACAGAGTATCGTATGCATACGATGAGTGTAGCAAGAGAATCCCCTTAATAAAAGGCCAGTGATCGGGAGAATCACTGGCCCAAGGGATTTGTGTTGCAAATACACACTGATGTCCATCAAGAAGTAGGAAGCTCTGCAACAGCGAGGGAGAAAAACACCTACCGGCAAGCAGCACCGATTGAAGTAGAATCATCGGCAGGAACGGGGGACCAATTTCCCAATTGGCTATCCCACTGTTCTCCTCCG
>Ga0265295_1001293_pt1 | contig 44650 bp, 40 predicted proteins | sample Munlansysbiofilm_FD_192503 | JGI IMG/M metagenome (GOLD analysis project Ga0265295, IMG submission 192503) | Leachate microbial communities from a municipal landfill in Southern Ontario, Canada - Methane capture system biofilm | ecosystem: Engineered > Solid waste > Landfill > Unclassified ...
TGGTGGCCGGCACCCTGAGCAAGAAGATGGCCCCGGCGCTGCGTCGCGTCTACGATCAGATGCCCGAGCCGCGCTACGTGCTCGCCATGGGCAGCTGCGCCTGCAGCGGCGGCGTGTTCGACACCTACGCGGTTACCCAGGGCGTGGACCAGATCATTCCGGTGGATGTGTACGTGCCCGGCTGTCCGCCGCGGCCCGAGGCCCTGTTGGAAGGGTTCTTGAAGCTACAGGAAAAGATTCGCAAGGAGCAGTTCCGATGGAGCCAATGGCGATAGCCCAACGCTTGCAGGCCGAGTTCCCCGACGAGGTGCTCGAATCCTACACCTACCAGGGTCAGACTGCGGTGGTCATCCGGTCGGGACGGGTGCGCGACATCCTCCAGTGGCTGCGCGACACCCCGGAGATCCGCATGAACCACCTGCGTTCGCTCTGCGGGGTGGACAACAGCCGCCACCGGGTGGACCCGAACCTGAAGCGCTTCGAGGTGGTCTACCACCTCTACTCCATCGAGCACCGCCACGGACTGCGGGTGCGTGCCGAGGTGGGGGAGACCGACCCGGTGATCGATTCGGTGGTCAGTCTCTGGCCGGGTGCCAACTGGCTCGAGCGGGAGACCTGGGACCTGGTGGGCATTCGCTTCACCGGCCACCCGGACTTGCGCCGGGTGCTGCTTCCGGATGACTGGGAAGGCCACCCGCTGCGCAAGGAGTACCCGCTGCGCGGCAAGGGCGAGTGGGCCGGCCTGGTGGACCTGCAGGCCACGGCCAAGGAGTTGGACAAACACTCCTTTGACCCGGACAACCCGCCGCCGGCCACGGCCCCCTCCCCGGCCCGGAAAAAGGGGCAGGCCTTGAAATTTCTCAACGAGGAGGAGGGCGCATGAGCACACCCATCCGACAGACCCTCGAGGTGCCTGTGGCCGAAGGCAGTGACGGTGAGCGTTACTCCCTGCGCATGGGGCCGCAGCACCCGGCCACCCACGGCGTGCTCCGCGTGGACCTGGAACTGGACGGCGAAACCATCGTCGAATGCACCCCGCAGGTCGGCTACCTGCACCGCGGTTTCGAGAAGCTGGCCGAGAGCCGCACCCACACCCAGAACCTGATCCTCACCGACCGGCTCGACTACATCGCGGCCATGGCCAACAACGTCGGCTACTGCGTGGCCGTGGAGCGGCTGTTGGGGATCGAAGCGCCGCTGCGCGCCCGCTACATCCGCACCATTGTCGCCGAGATGTCGCGCCTCTGCTCGCACCTGCTGTGGCTGGCCACCCATGCGCTCGACATCGGCGCCATGACCGTGTTCCTCTACTGCTTCCGCGAGCGCGAGATCCTGCTCGACCTGTTTGAGGAACTGTGCGGCGCCCGCCTGACCTTCTCCTATACCCGCATCGGTGGTGTCCGCCAGGATGTGACCCGTCATTTCGTCGACGAACTGCAGCGCTTCCTCGACCTGTTCCCGTCCAAAATCGAGGAATACGAGACCCTGATCGACACCAACCGCATCTGGCTGAAGCGGACCGTGGGCGTCGGCCGGATCAGCGGCGAGGAGGCGCTCGCCCTCGGCCTCACCGGCGCCTGCCTGCGCGGCTCGGGCGTGGACTACGATGTGCGCAAGCACGAGCCCTACGACGCCTACGGCCTGGTGGACTTCGAGGTGCCCCTGGGTACGGAGGGCGACATCTACGCCCGTTACCGCTGCCGCATGGAGGAGTTGCACCAGTCGGTGCGCATCATCCAGCAGTGCCTCGACCAGCTGCCGCCCGGACCCATCGTCAGCGAGGACGCCCCGGACTTGGTCATGCCGCTCAAGCCGGTGGCCAAGGTCAAACCGGAGACCAGCCGTTTCGGCACGGCCACGATCACCCTCGACCGCAGCAAGACGCTCTACCCGGACGGCGACGTGTACGTGGCCACCGAGGTGCCCAAAGGTGAACTCGGCTTCTATTTTGTGAGCGACGGCACCAGCCGGCCCTACCGGATGCACATCCGCTCGCCCTCGTTCATCCATATCGCCGCCCTGGGCGTGATCGCCAGGGGCGAGCTGATCGCCGACCTGATCGCCAACATCGGCAGCCTGGACGTGGTCCTGGGCGAGTCCGACCGGTAGGCCGCGGCCCGCCGCCTTGAGTACACACCGAGGAACCGTATGAACATCCTGCTTCTGCTCGTCTGGATCGTTGTCCTCTTCTGCGTGGTCATGCTGCACGTGGCCTACGCGACCTACTTCGAGCGCAAGATCATCGGCCACATGCAGGTCCGCCTGGGGCCCATGCGGGTCGGCTGGCACGGGTTGCTGCAGCCCATCGCCGACGGCGTCAAGAGTTTTTTCAAGGAGGACATCGTCCCGGACAACGCCGACCGGCCGACCTTCCTGGCCGCGCCGATCATCTGCCTGGTGGCCATGATGGCCTCTCTGGCGGTGCTGCCGTTTGCGTCGGGCTGGGTGCTGGCCGACATCGACATCGGCCTGTTGTTCGTGTTCGCCATGAGTTCGCTCGCCAGCTACGGCGTGGTGCTCGCCGGCTGGGCCTCGAATTCGAAGTACAGCTTTCTCGGCGGCCTGCGTTCCATGGCCCAGGTGATCAGCTACGAGATCAGCATGGGCCTGAGCCTGGTCGGGGTGATGCTCATGGCCGGTTCGCTCAACCTGACCAGGATCGTCGAGGCCCAGGGCGACAGCTTCCTCTCCATGTACCTGTTCCCCCAGGCGATCGGCTTCTTCGTGTTCTTCATCAGCATGCTCGCCGAAACCAACCGGGTGCCCTTCGACCTGCCCGAGGCCGAGACCGAGCTGGTCTCCGGCTACTCCACCGAGTACAGCGGCATGCGCTACGCCATCTTCTTCATGGCCGAGTACATCGGCATGATGGTCATGGCCGCCATCGGCACGGTCTGCTTCCTCGGCGGCTGGCACGGGCCCTTCGCCGTGCCCTGGTTCCCGGCGCTGTGGTTCGTGGGCAAGATCTACCTGTTCATGTTCCTGTTCATCTGGATCCGCGCCACCCTGCCGCGCTACCGCTACGACCAGCTGATGGACCTGGGCTGGAAGCTGCTTATCCCGCTGGCGCTGGTCAACATTGTCCTCACCGCCTGCTTCAAGGCCCTGTTCGGCTGAAGGAGTGCCCATGCAGATACAGTACAAACCGAAACGGAACCTGCTCGAGACCATCCTGCAGACCGAGATCCTCCAGGGACTGGGCCTGACCCTGCGGCGACTCTTCTCCAAACCGATCACCCGCCAGTACCCGGACGAGAAGCCGCAGATCCGGCTCGGTTTCCGCGGCCAGCACGCCCTGGTGCGCGATCCACAGACCGGTGACTGCAAGTGCATCGGCTGCATGCGCTGCGCCATGGTCTGCCCGTCGCGCTGCATCCGCATCCGACCGTACAAGGACAAGGAGAAGTACGGCAACCGGCGGCTCATCCAGGAGTACAAGATCGAGGCCCTGCGCTGCGTCTACTGCGGCTACTGCGCCGAGGTCTGCCCGGTGGACGCCATCGTGCTCACCGAGGTGTTCGAGTACGCCTCGTACGACCGGCCTTCGCTCTTCTTCACCAAGGAGCAACTGCTCGCCAACTGGGACCGGTTCATCGCCGACAAGGGCATCCGGGCCGAGGACTACGTCAACCCCTGCTGGCGGCCGCGCGGCCTGCCGGAGCACACCCTGCCCGCGGCCAAGCGTCTGCCGGTCGATGCCGAGTGGAGTGGTGAAGAACAGGTGGTGGGGCGCAACTGGAAAAAACACCACGGCGCGAATCAGGCCGTCTGACGGGGGGATGCGATGTTCCTGAAGCTCTTTTTCATCTACTGCGCCCTGGTGATCACCGCCAGCGGCGTGCTCGCCATCAGCCTGCGCAACCCGGTGCACTCGGTGCTCATGGTGCTGCTGCTCTTTTTCCACATGGCTGGGCTCTACCTGACGCTCAACGCCGAGTTCCTGGCCGCGGTGCAGATCATCGTCTATGCCGGCGCCATCCTGGTGCTCTACCTGTTCGTGCTCTTTCTCGTCAGCCTGCGCGAAGAGGTGCAGCTCAACCCCTTTGTGCCCGGCGCCTGGGCCGGCCGGGTGATCGCCGGCTCCATGGCCGTGATCCTGCTCTGGGTGATCCCCTCGTTCACCCTGGGCGAGAAGGGCGTGTGGACGGTGGAGGCGGTGCGCGCCACCACCCACACCAAGGCGCTCGGCATGGAACTCTACACCACCTACCTGCTGCCCTTTGAGATCGCCGCCCTGGTGCTGCTGGTGGCGCTCATCGGCGGCCTGGCCCTGGCCCGCCGCGACGATCCGGCCGCAGACAGCCCGGAACAGCCACCCGCCGCCCCGGCGGACAACACCGAGGAGGTGCAGTCGTGATCCCCCTGTCCTGGTACATGGCCCTGGCCGTGGTGCTGTTCTGCATCGGTGTGTGCGGCTTTCTCACCCGGCGCAACATCATCATGATGCTCTTGTCCCTCGAATTGATGCTCAACGGCGTGAATCTCAACCTGGTGGCGCTCAGCCATTTCCTCGACTCGGTGCGCGGCCAGGCCTTCACCTTCTTCATCATCACCGTGGCCGCCTGCGAGGCCGCCATCGGGCTCGGTATCGCCATCGCCCTGTACCGCAGCCGCAAATCGGTGCATGTCGATACCATCAACGAACTGAAAGGGTAAGCCTATGCCGGCCTCACTGCTCGCCATCCCGTTCCTGCCGCTGGCCTCGTTCGTCCTCACGCTGCTCTTCGGACGGCGGATGGGCGTCCGCGCCCACTGGCTGCCGATCGTCACCGTGCTCGCCTCGTTTTTCTGTTCGCTCGCTGCTGTGTTCCGGGTGCAGAATGGCGAGATCATCAACCAGGACCTGTACACCTGGATCGAGAGCGGCACCCTGCGCGTGTCGGTCGGCTTCCTGGTCGACCAGCTGACCGCGGTGATGCTCATCGTGGTCACCAGCATCAGTTCGCTCGTGCACATCTACTCGGTCGGCTACATGAAGGGCGAGGACGGCTACTACCGGTTCTTCGCGTATTTGAGCCTGTTCACCTTCTCCATGCTCATGCTCGTGCTCGGCAACAACTTCCTCCAGCTGTTCTTTGGCTGGGAGGCGGTGGGGCTGAGTTCCTACCTGCTCATCGGCTTCTACTACGAGAAGCAGTCGGCCGCGGACGCGGGCAAAAAGGCCTTCATCGTCAACCGGTTCGGTGATTTCGGCTTTCTCCTCGGGCTCTTGCTCATCTTCGTCACCTTCGGCAGCCTGCACTACAGCGAGGTCTTCGGCCAGGCGGGTACGCTCGTCGGCCGGACCACGCCGCTCTTCGGCGGCGAGGTGCAGACCGCCACCCTGATCGCCATCCTGCTCTTCTGCGGCGCCATCGGCAAGTCGGCGCAGCTGCCGCTGCACGTCTGGCTGCCCGACGCCATGGAGGGTCCGACCCCGGTGAGCGCGCTCATCCATGCCGCCACCATGGTCACGGCCGGCGTCTTCCTGGTGGCCCGCTGCAACCCGATCTACGAGCTGAGCACGGTGGCGCTGAACCTGATCACCATCCTCGGCGCGCTCACCGCCCTGTTCGCCGCCACCATCGCCCTGGTGCAGACCGACATCAAGCGGGTGGTGGCCTATTCCACGGTCAGCCAGCTGGCCTACATGTTCATCGGCTGCGGCGTGGGCGCCTACTCGGCCGGTATCTTCCACCTGTTCACCCACGCCTACTTCAAGGCCCTGTTGTTCCTCGGCTGCGGCTCGGTGATCCTCGCCATGCACCACGAGCAGGACGTCCGCTCCATGGGCGGCCTGAAGCGCTACCTGCCCCTCACCTACTGGACCTTCCTGCTCGCCTCGCTGTCCATCTCCGGCATTCCCGGGCTGGCCGGCTTCTTCAGCAAGGACGAGATCCTGCTCATGGCCTTCAACACCGAGCTGGGCGCCGGCAAGTTCGCCTGGGCCATCGGCACACTGGTCGCCTTCATGACCGCCTTCTATTCCTTCCGCCTGTTCTTCCTCATCTTCCACGGTGAGTTCCGCGGCACCGAGCACCAGCGTGAGCATCTGCACGAGTCACCCCGGGTGGTCACCATCCCGCTCATGTTCCTCGCCGCCGGAGCGGTGGGGGCGGGCTGGTTCGGCATCCCGGCGGTGCTCGGCGGCAGCAACCATTGGGCCCACTTCCTCGAGCCGGTGCTTGGCCACCCGCACATGCATCTCTCCCACGGAGCGGAACTGGTACTCATGCTGACCTCGATCCTCGCCGGGGTCGGCGGCATCGGCCTGGCCTACTACCTCTACCGGCTGCGGCCCGAACTGCCGGGTGCGCTGGCCGCCCGCTTCGCCGGCCTGCACCGGCTGCTCGTCAACAAGTACTTTGTCGACGAGACCTACATAGGTCTGATCGTCAAACCGACGCTCGCCTTCGGTCGCGGCGTGCTCCTCAAGGTGGTCGACATCGGCATCATCGACGGCGTGGTCAACGGCCTGCCCCGGCTCATCGGCCGGGTGTCGGAGCGGATGCGGCTTGTCCAGGACGGCCAGGTCTCCCATTACCTGGCCTGGATCGGCGGCGGCGCGGTGCTGCTGCTCGCCGTTCTTCTCACCGGTCTGTAAACCGAAACCACAACCCAGGAAGCGTAGCCCATGTCCATTCCTCTTCTCAGCACCCTGATTTTCTTCCCGGTTCTGGGCGGACTGTCGCTGCTGGCCGTGGACCGGCAGCAGACCGGGACCATCAGGCTGATGGCCCTGTTCATCGCCCTGATCGAATTCCTCCTCAGCCTGCCGGTGCTCCTGTTCTTCGACAAGACCACCCACCTGATGCAGTTCGTCGAGCACCACCGCTGGATCCCGGCTCTGAACATCAATTACACGCTCGGCGTGGACGGCATCAGCGTGCTCTTTCTGCTGCTCACTACCCTGATCATCCTGTTGTCCATCCTCGTCTCCTGGGAGGCGATCACGGACAAGGTGCCGGAGTTCTTCGTCAGCCTGCTGCTGCTCGAGGGCGCCATGATCGGCGTGTTCTGCGCCACCGACTTCTTCCTGTTTTACATCTTCTGGGAGGCCATGCTCATCCCGATGTTCCTGATCATCGGGGTCTGGGGCGGGCCGAACCGGATTTACGCCACGGTTAAGTTTTTTCTCTATACCCTCATCGGCAGCCTGCTCATGCTGGTGGGCATCATCCTCCTCTACCTGAACGGCGGCCACACCTTCGACATTCTCCGCCTGGCCGGCCAGTCCTACCCGCTCAAGCTGCAGCTCATCCTGTTCTGGGCCTTCTTCGCCGCCTTTGCCGTCAAGGTGCCCATGTGGCCGGTGCACACCTGGCTGCCCGACGCCCACACCGAGGCCCCGGCCGCGGGTTCGGTGATCCTCGCCGGCGTGCTCATCAAGATGGGCGCCTACGGGTTCCTGCGCTTCTCCATGCCCATCCTGCCCCAGGCCACCCAGGCGATGATGGTGCCCATGCTGGTGCTGTCGGTGATCGCCATCGTCTATGGCGCCATCGTCTGCCTGGTGCAGACCGATCTCAAGCGGCTGGTGGCCTACAGCTCGGTGAGCCACATGGGCTTTGTCACCCTCGGCCTGTTCGCCCTCAACCAGCGCGGCCTGGAGGGCGGCATCCTGCAGATGATCAACCACGGCGTGGTCACCGGCGCGCTCTTCCTCGCCATCGGCATGGTCTACGAGCGCACCCACACCCGCGAGATCGTCCACTACGGCGGCCTGGCGACGACCATGCCGGTCTTTGCCGGCTTCTTCATGCTCTTCACCCTGGCCGCGGTCGGCCTGCCCGGCACGAACGGCTTCATCGGCGAGTTCCTCATCCTGCTCGGCGGCTTCGAGCGGCTGCCGTGGACCGCGGTGGTGGCCGCCTCGGGCCTCATTCTCGGGGCCTGGTACATGCTCTGGCTCTACCAGCGTATCTTTTTCAACGGGGTCAACGAGCGGGTGAACGGCCTGGCCGAACTCAACCTGCGCGAGATTCTCACCCTTACCCCGATGGTGCTGCTCATCTTCTGGATCGGCCTGTATCCCAACGCGATGCTCTCTTTCCTGCATGTTTCCGTGGCGCATCTCGTGGAGCAGGTGCACGGCGGCGGACTGGGGCCGATGGTCGGCTCGGTGCTGCACCCCTGATGCGCTTTCTTTGTCCCCATATTCTGGCTTTTTGAGAGAGGAACGAGCATGATCGAAGCTGTGGCTGTCAACTGGGCCGCGATGGAACCCGTTCTCCCGGAACTGCTGCTGATCGGCGTCGGCGTCCTGCTGATCGGCCTGGACCTCTTCCTGCCCCGCCAGCGGCAGCTGCTGCCCTGGCTGACCGTGGTCGGCTGCCTGGCGGCGCTCTTCATGGTGCTGGGCGCCCGGCCGGTGAGCGGATTTGGCGGCATGTTCTTCACCGACGGCTATGCCACCGTGTTCAAGGCCATCTGTCTGGGCGGGGCTATCCTCACCGCCCTGATGAGCGAGTCGTTTTGCACGGTTGCGGGCATGCGCCAGGGCGAGCACTACAGCCTGATGCTCTTTTCCCTGGTGGGCATGCTGGTCATGGCCTCGGCCGGCGACCTGATCACCCTGTACCTGGGCCTGGAACTCATGGCCCTACCCATCTACGCCATGGTCGGCCTGCACAAGACGGATCGGCGTACCAGCGAGGCGGCGGCCAAGTACTTCCTGCTCGGCGGCTTTGCCTCGGCCCTGCTGCTGTTCGGCATGTCGCTTGTCTACGGCCTGACCGGTACCACGGACATCGCCCGTATCGGGCAGCTGATCGATACCCTGCACCTGGCCGCCAACCCGGCCCTGCTCGCCGCCCTGGCGCTCATCATCGCCGGCTTCGGCTTCAAGGTGGCCATGGCGCCGTTCCATCTGTGGACCGCGGACGTGTACGAGGGCGCGCCCACCATCGTCACCTCGTTCATGGCCGTGGCTGCCAAGGCCGCGGGCTTTGCCGTGTTCGGCCGGGTGCTCCTGCAGGGACTGCCCGAGCTGTACGACCACTGGGGACCGGTGCTGGCGGTGCTCGCCGTGCTCACCATGGCCGTGGGCAACATCACCGCGCTCTGCCAGCGGAGCCTCAAGCGCATGCTCGCCTACTCGGCCATTGCCCACGCCGGCTACGCCCTGCTTGGCCTGCTTGCCGGCAGCGCCGAGGGCATGGCCGCGACCATGACCTACCTGTTCATCTACCTGTTCATGAATACCGGCGCCTTTGCCGTGCTCATGCTGCTCACCCGGGCGGACGGCGGCGGCGAGGCGCTGGACGACTGCCGCGGCCTGGCCACGCGCAGCCCCCTGGTGGCCGTGCTCATGCTCGTCTACCTGTTCTCGCTCACCGGCATCCCGCCCACGGCCGGTTTTGTCGGCAAGTTCTTCCTGCTCAAGGCCGCCTTCACCGCCGGCTACACCACCACCGTGGTGCTGGCGGTCATCTTCAGCGCCATCTCCGCCTACTTCTACCTGCGGGTCGTTCGCTACATGTACATGAGCGAACCGCAGCAGGAGGGAGCGGGCCCGCTCTGCTGCTCACCGGGCATGCTCGCCGCGCTCACCCTCTGCCTGCTCGGGGTGATCGGCCTTGGCCTGTTCCCCGGACCGCTGCTCGGCTGGACCACCTGGATCCTGCAGGGCTGAGCTGAGCGAACGCAAAAAAAAAGCCCGGGTCGGTGGTGCCGACCCGGGCTTTTTTGCGTGCTGTGTTCGGGGCAAGGTTCCTTGGCGGCCCTCAAGGCTTGGCCGGTTTCGGCCAGGTGGCGGCCAACTCCTCGATGAGTGTTCTCCGGATGTCACGCAATTCCTCGACCTCGCGCACCTGCGGGTTGTCGCGGGTGAGGAAGCCGAGGTTGATCTCGCCGCCGGAGAGGAGGAAATCGGTCAGCGCCACCCGGTAGCGGCCGGCCGGATCGACTGGTTTGCCGCCCACCTGCCAGATGCCGTTCTCCCAGGTGATACCGGCCGAATGCAGGTAGCCCCCCAACCCCTGGTTGTGCACCCCGGTGTCCAGCACCCGGGTGAGCAGGGCGCCGTCCAGGGTGGCTGCCACCACCCGGCCGCCAAAGGGCAGGATGCGCAGGATGTCGTACTCGGTGATTGGTCCGGCCGGAAGCACATCGTCAATGCGTATCGAGCCGCCGTTGAACACGGCCGCATCCGCCCCTTTCGCCTCGCGGAGCATGGCCCGGGCGATCAGCCCGGTCAGCCGGCCGGGGCGGTTGCGCACCGTGGCCTCGAGACCGTCGAGGGGCTCGTCGGTAAGCGCGATCACCCGTTCCGGGGTGAAGCCGTCCTGGCGGAAGGCGGCAAAGCCCACCTCGGTCCACCGGTCCGCCAGCGCAGCCACTCTCAGGTCTGCGGGGATCGAATCATCGACCAGCTGCAGCCGGGTGGTCACCGTTGGCCGTGTTCCGGCTGCGGCAAAACGCAGGGTGACGATGGCGAGCGAGCGGAAATTGGAGTCCGCCTTGACAATGGGCACAAACCCCGGACCGCGGAAGATCTGCCAGTTTTCGTGTTCGTGGCCGCCGAGGATGAGGTCGAGCCCAGGCACGGCCGCGGCCAGCCGGCTGTCCTGGGCAAGCGACAGGTGGGTGAGGGCGACGATGGCATCGGTTTTGCCCTGCAGTTTGGCCACCTCGTCGCGGGCGCTCTGGATCGGGTCCTGGTAGCGCACCCAGGGCTTGCGGTTGCTGTCAATGGTCAGGCCGACCAGGCCGATGCGCAGGGTGCGGCCGCCCGCCTGCACCGGGACCACGGCCGAGGTCTGCAGACCGGCAAAGGGCTGGCCGTTGCCGTCGACCACGTTGCTGCTGACGATGCCGAACTTCGCCTCGCCCAGGTGGGCGCGGAAGCGCGCCTCGCTCACATCGAACTCGTGGTTGCCCAGGGTGGTCCAGTCCAGGCCGAGGGCGCCGAGCACCTCGACCATCTGCCGGCCGGCCAGGGGCTGGCCGTTGAACTTCGCCGTGCCGAGCGCCGAGGGCGAGAGATAGTCGCCGCCCAGCGTGGCCAGCACCGGCCCGCCGGCCCGTTTCAGGTCAGCCACCACCGTGGCCACCCGGGCCGGGCCGCCGTAGCGGCCGCCCTCCACGGGCTGGATCTCGTAGACATCGTTGGCATGGATCAGGGTCAGTTCGGCCGATGGGAGCGGGTGTTCCGCCGCCTCCGAGCGGCCCGAGTCAAGAACGAGCAGAGCGGCCAGCAGGGCGGCCGTGTACAGCAGGGGGGCGCGCATGGGGGTTTTCTCCGTGCAGGGGTGGGTGGTCAGTCGTCCAGGTAGATCATTTTCCGGGTCATGCCGCCATCGACCACGAAGTTCTGGCCGGTGATAAAGCCGGCCTCGTCGGAAAGCAGGAAGGCGGTCAGGGCGGCCACGTCCTCGGGCCGGCCGACCCGGCCCGCCGGGTGCTGGCCATGGTCCTCGGGGCGCAGCACGGGCTCGCGCCGGTTGGCCTGTTTCTGCCAGGCCTCCACCGCGATCCAGCCCGGGCTCAGGCAGTTGACCCGCACTGCCGGGCCCAGGCTGACGGCCAGGGCATGGGTGAGGGCGACCAGGCCGCCCTTGCTGGCCGAGTAGGCTTCGGTGTGCGCTTCGGACTGCAGGGCCCGGGTGGAGGCGATGTTGACGATGGCGCCGCCACTGTGGCGCAGCAGCGGGGCCGCATGTTTGGCCAGGAGAAAGGGGCCGGTCAGGTTGACGGCCAGCACCCGGTTCCAGTCGGCCAGCCGGAGTTCCTCCAGCGGACCGGTGAACGGCCCGGCAATGCCGGCGTTGTTGACCAGGCCGTCCAGCCGGCCGAAGTCCAGGTTGATCTGCGCCAGCAGGTCGGCCACCGCCGCCTCGTCGCTCACGTCGCCAACGAGCGGGACGATGCGACCGTTGGCCTCAAGCGCGGTCTCGGTCCCTGCCTCGGCGTCCAGGTCGAAAATCACCACCGTGCAGCCGTTTGCGGCCAGGTGCAGGGCGATACCCCGGCCGATGCCCTGGCCGCCGCCGGTGACCAAGGCCACCCGTGTTTTGTTGGTGTTCCCTTGCATGGCGGAGTTCAGGCGAGCGAGCGGCCGACCACCTCGCGTACGTCGTCGGACAGGTCGGGCCGGGCCGCGAGCCGCTCCAGCTGGGCGCGCATGAGCGCCTGCCGGTTCGTGTCGTAGCGTTGCCACTGGGTGAGCGGGGTGAGCATGCGCGCGGCGATCTGCGGGTTGCGTTCGTCCAGCAGCGCGACCTGGTCACCGAGGAAGGCGTAGCCGGACCCGTCGGCCGCGTGGAACTGGCTGTGGTTGGTCGCCCCGAAGGTGGCGATCAGGCTGCGCACCTTGTTGGGGTTGCGGTAAGTGAACGAGGGGTGCGCGGTCAGGCGGCGGACCCGCTCCAGGGTGCCGGGCAGGGTGCAGCCGGCCTGCAGGGCGAGCCATTTGTCCACCACCAGCGGGTCGTGCTGCCAGCGCTCGTGGAAATCGGCGAGCAGCTGCGCTCCGGCGTCCAGGTCCGCGTTGACCACCGCGGTGAGCGCGGCCATGGTGTCGGTCATGTTGCCCGCCCCGCGGTACTGGTCGAGCCCCAGGGCGAGCAGGTCCGGATCGAGCCGGCCGCCCGGGTCCGCGGCGAGCAGGTAGGCCAGACAGAGGTTCCTGAGCGAGCGCCGGCCGGCGTCCACCGGGTCGTAGCGGTAGGGACCGCCCACGCGCAACTCGGCGTAGCGTTCCCGCAGTTCCGTCCTCAGTTCCCGGCCCACCGCGGCGCGGAATTGCTGGCGCACGGTGAACACGGCCACCGGGTCGACCACGGCCAGCTGCTGGCTGATCCAGTTCTCCGCGGGCAGCACCAGGGCCACGGCCAGGAAGGCCGGGTCGCTGTCACGGTCGCGCAGCAGGTCGCGCAGGCCCTGGTAGAGCGTGCGGGGCAGGGTGACCGGGTCGTCGTCCTCGCGGGCCTCGTCGATGCGGGCGAGCAGGTGGCGCAGGGCGAGCTGCTGGCCCGCCTCCCAGCGGTTGAAGGGGTCCGGGTCACGGGCCATGCGCAGGCTGAGTTCCTCGTCCGTCTGCTCGAATCGGACCCGCACCGGCGCGGAGAAATTGCGCAGGAAGGAGACCACTGGCCGGACCGGCACCGGCGCGAGCACGAAGGTCTGCTCCCGCTCCTCGAGCACGAGCACCCGGGTGCCGTCCTCGTCCGAGTCCTCGATGGGCAGAATACCGCCATCCCGGTCGAGCAGGCCCACGGCAAGCGGCATGAAGAAGGGTTCCTTGACCGCGGCCTCGCGAGTCGGCGGGCAGGTCTGGGTGACGTGCAGGGTGAGCTGTTCGCCGGCCTCGTCCCAGTCGGCCTGCACGGCCAACTCCGGCGTGCCGGCCTGGGCGTACCAGCGCTTGAACCGCGCCAGGTCCAGGCCCGAGGCCGCCTCCATGGCACTGACAAAGTCGTCGCAGGTCACGGCCTGGCCGTCGTGGCGCTCGAAGTACAGGTCCATGCCCCGGCGGAACCCGGCCTCGCCGAGCAGGGTGTGGAGCATGCGGATCACCTCCGCGCCCTTGTTGTACACGGTCAGGGTGTAGAAGTTGTTAATCTCCACGAACGAGGGCGGCCGCACCGGGTGGGCCATGGGGCCTGCGTCCTCACGGAACTGGAGCGAGCGGATGATGTTCACGTCCTGGATGCGCTTCACCGGCCGGCTGACCAGGTCCGCGGTGAACTCCTGGTCGCGGAACACGGTCAGCCCCTCCTTGAGGCTCAGCTGGAACCAGTCGCGGCAGGTGATGCGGTTGCCGGTCCAGTTGTGGAAGTACTCGTGGGCGATGACCGCCTCGATGCCCTCGTAATCGGTGTCCGTGGCCGTTTCCGGCAGGGCGAGCACATACTTGGAATTGAACACGTTCAACCCCTTGTTCTCCATGGCGCCCATGTTGAAGTCGTCCACGGCCACGATCATGTAGGTGTCCAGGTCGTACTCGCGGCCGAACCGTTCCTCGTCCCAGCGCATGGCCTTTTTAAGAGCGCGCATGGCATGGTCGCATTTGTCCCGGTTGCGCGGCTCGACATAGATGCGCAGGTCGATGGAGCGGCCGGAGCGGGTGGTGAAGGTATCGGTGAGACACACCAGGTCGCCGGCCACCAGTGCGAACAGGTACGAGGGCTTGGGAAAGGGGTCGTGCCAGGTGGCCCAGTGGCGGCCGTCCGGGAGGTCGCCGCGGTCGATGCAGTTGCCGTTGGCGAGCAGCACCGGGCAGGCGGTCCGGTCACCGACCACGGTGGTGGTGAACACGCTCATCACGTCCGGCCGGTCCGGAAAGCAGGTGATGGTGCGGAATCCCTCGGCCTCGCACTGGGTGCAGTAGTTGCCCGAGGAGCGGTAGAGGCCCTCCAGGGCAGTGTTGCCCTCCGGGTCGATACGGGTATGGATGGCCACCTCGAAGGGGGCCGCGGGCGGGTGGGGGATGACCAGCTGACCGTTGCCGAAGGTATAGTCCTCCGGGCCGAGGTCCACGCCGTCGATGGCCACCCGCAGCAGCTGCAGACGTTCGCCGTCCAGTACCAGTGGCCCGCCGGCAGCGGTATTGGCGCGGCACTGCAGCCGCGATTGCACCAGCGTGGCACGGGGATCGAGTTCGACCCGCAGGTCGATGCGGTCCACCAGGTAGGCGGGCGGGGTGTACTCCTTGAGAAAGGTCTCTTTTTTTTGGGCAGTCACGATGGCTTCACCTGGATGATGGAACGGATGGGACCCGTGTCAGCGCGGGGCCGGACCGGATTGGGCGCGGTTGGCTGGGCGGGTGTGTTTTCGGCGGTTGTGGAACGGGCCTTGTATGGTATGCTGTGCCGGTTTGTCCGCCGGCCGGTCACCCGGGGCGGGCAGGGCGGGTGCGACCCGGCTGGGTTCGCTTGTGGGGCGACGCGCCAAGGCTAGCGTAAAGGGATGATGAAAGCAAGCAGAACACGGGAATCCGGCGCGGGGTGCAGCCTGTTGCCGCAGGAGCGGGGCTGAAGGCCATGAGCGAGCGGGTGGAGGTGCTGATTGTCGGCGGCGGGCCGGGCGGCCTGGCCTGTGCGGCTGACCTGGCGGCCGGCGGCGTTCGCGTGCTGCTGGTGGAGCGCAAGGCGAAGATCGGTGCCAAGGTCTGCGCCGGCGGCATCACCTGGAACGGGCTGATTCGGCTGGTGCCGGAAACGCTCATCGAGGCGGCCTTCCCGGAACAGCACATCGTCACCGGTCGCCAGCGGACCGTGGTGGCCGAGGCAAACCCGATCGTGGCCACGGTCAACCGCGAGCGGCTCGGTCAGTGGATGGCGCAGCGGGCTGCGGCGGCGGGCGCGGACCTGCGCACCGGCTGCCGCGTGCTGCGGCTGGACAGCGGCAGTGCGACCCTCGAGGACGGGGCCGGCCGGCAAACCCGCGTCACCTTCGATTTTCTCGTGGGTGCCGACGGCTCCAATTCGCTCGTGCGGCGATGGCTCGGTCTGCCTGTTCGGGCCGTGGGGCTGGGATTGAACGCCATGCTGCCCCGTCGCCACGCACGCATGGAGTGGCACCTGCGCGCCGATCTGTTCGGCTGCGGCTACGGCTGGGTGTTCCCCCATGCCGAAGAGGTCTCGGTGGGCGCCTACACGGCCGCGAGCGGACTGTCGGGTCGGGTGCTCAAGGAGCGGCTGCTCGCCTGGGCCGCGGCCCAGGGGATGCGCATCGACCCGGACGCAATCCGCGCCGGTCTGGTCAACTTCGACTACCGCGGCGTTCGCTTCGACCGCACCTTTCTCGTCGGCGATGCCGCCGGCCTGGCCTCGGGCCTCACCGGCGAGGGCATCCACCCGGCCCTGATCTCCGGTCGGGCCGTGGCCCGCATGATTCTCGACCCGGCCGCTGCAACCACTGCACTCGACCTTCTCGTCCGTCATCAGCACCGCCACCGGCGCCTCGTCGCCCTGGCCGGACCGCACCGCCGGTTCTGCGGCTTGCTGATGGAGACCCTGGTTGTCCTGCTGCGCCTGAAAATCCTTGATTTCCGGGCCTTGGAAATGGCACGATAGAACAATTCTCATTGTTTGCCTGAAACCGCTCCCGCAATCCACCCCGGCGCACGCATGACCACCAGACAACGCAATTTTCTCATGAACGGCCTGTTCCTGGCGGCCTGCGCCGGTATTCTCCTGTTTCTCCTGCAGGCCCCGCCGGAAACCACCCGGCCGCTGCCGCACGACCAGGATCATGAACGGTTCATGACCATGAAACGCAAGGAGGCGGAGCGCCACTGCGATGCCTGTCACGGGCCGCAGGGCGTTGCCCCCCTGCCCGAGACGCACCCGCCCAAGTTCCGCTGCCTGTTCTGCCATAAACGAAAAGACCCTGTCGAGCGCCCATGACCACCCGCAAAGACGTCTACTATGTGAGCGGTTCCACCGCCATTCTCGCCGAGGACATGGGCAAGGCCCTGCTCGCCCAGTTCCAGAACATCCGCTTCCGCGAGGAGAAGATCCCCTTCATCCAGTCGCCTGATGACGCCCGCAAGGCCCTGGACTACATCCTCAAACAGTCCGGGGGGGACATGCCCCTGGTCTTCTGCACGATCATGAACCAGGAGACCCGGGACGTGTTCAACCACCCCGAGGTCCAGTTCTTCGACATCTTCCTCAACACCCTGGAACTGCTCGAACAGGCCCTGGACATGAAGGCCCTGCGCGAGCCCGGCTATTCCCGTCATTTCACCATCACCAAGATGGACAAACGGGTGGAAGCCATCCATTTTTCCCTGGATCACGACGACGGTACGCGCACCAACGAGTACGACGAGGCGGACATCATCCTGGTGGGCGTGTCCCGTTCCGGCAAGACCCCGGTCAGCGTCTACCTGGCCACCCACATGGAACTCAAATCCGCCAACTTTCCACTCACCTCGGATCACCTCGAGGAACCGGAACTGCCCAAGGACATTGTCCGCAACCGCAAGCGGGTGGTCGGCCTGACCTCCTCCCCCATCTACCTCCACAATATCCGCGAAAAACGCTACGCCGGCTCCTCCTACGCCAGCCTGGCCAACTGCACGCGCGAGCTGCAGCAGGCCAAGAGCCTGTTTCTGCGTCACAACATCAAGACTCTCAATGTCGAGGGACGATCCATCGAGGAGATCGCCGTGCAGGCCATTCAGGCCATCGGCCTGACCAGAAGGAAACGGTCCCGAATCCGGGACATCGCCGGCCACGGCTCGTGAGCCAGTCCGGGTCCGGGAAAGAAGAGGCGGATCTCAGTAGAGGACCCGGTCGAGCACGGAGGGGGCAGGGGGACAGACCGGGCCGGAAGGGCCGCAGCCGTTGCTGTCATCGAACCGGAACCCCAAGAGCCGCAGGCTGTTGGCATCCAGGGTGAGCCGGTCCTCGTAGGCAGCCCGGATGGTCTGGTCGGCCGGGTCGACCAGGCGTATGGAGAGGTACATGACCCGGTTGGCCAGGGTGTAGGTGCCAAGGACAATGGCCTGGGCGCGCTGGCTGCCGGCCATCTCCTGCAGGTCGCGGGTGAGCATGAATTCGCCCTTCTCCTCGCGGACCAGCAGGTCCCGCCGCAGCTTGACCTCCTTGACCGCATAGCCGCGGCTGACGAAGCCGGCGGCCAGGTTGTTCTGGAAACTGCGGCCGAAGCTCGAGGTTTCGGCCAGCTGATCGTTATTGACCAGGGTGGTAATCAGGACCGGCTGATCCGGCTGACGGGGCAGGAGAGGCGGCACGGCCCGGGTGAGCAGCGATTCGGCCACCCGGTCGCCGAGCCGCACCAGGTTGACGTCCGCGCCAAGGAGCGGTTCGAGTCGGGTGCCGTTCAGGTTGCTGCAGCCGGCTGCGGCAAGCAGCAGGAAAAGGAGCGGCCAGGCAAGGGCCGGGACGGAGGCGAGTCGCTTCATAAGGACGGTGCGGACGGTTCCGCCGCAACCGGAGCGGCATGGCCGCCGGTCAGTTTGATTTCCGCGGCCGGCGCAGGCTGGCGGTACTGCCAGCTGTCGGCGTCGTTGATATAATAGATGTCCGAGGTGCGCAGCAGGTAGCGGTCCCCGTTCATGATCGAGGTGGTGATGATGACCTCGTCGTGTTCGTTGAGCACCGAGGTGGCGCGCAGGGTGTCCACCGCCGCCGCCGAGGCGATGGTGACGAGCTCCCAGGGTGCGTCGCGCAGCACGGTGACGCCGGTGGCCAGGGCGGTGAGTACGCCGGGTTGGGGCCACTGGGAGCGGACCGCGCGATGGTGCACCACCTGCACCTTGTAATCGACGAGCAGGCTGGCGCCGTCCGCACCGGCCCGGGTGTCCACGCCGAAGTTGACCAGTTGGGTGGTGAGCAGGTCGTTGAAGGCTTCGTCAAAAGCAGAGGTGGTCCCTGTTCCGCAGGCGCCGGGCTTGCCGCAGCTGTGGCGGACATGGACGGGCGAGGTGAGGTGGTTCTGCCGGATCAGTTCGTTGTTGATCCGGTTGGCGACATCGTTGGCCAGCACGTTCCAATGGTGCGCGGCCTGCATCTTTTCCTGGTTCGAGTAGGGAAACCCCTGCGGCTGGGGGATACGGACACAGCCCGAGGTCAGCAAGATCAGCGCAACCAGCAGCAGCGACAGGCGGTACGGCATCGTGACTCCGGGGAAAGGGTGTCCGGGCGGGAGGTTGGTGTACCTGTTTTTCGGCAGCAGGCCGGTAAAACTGAAGACTTTTTTGACCACGCCGGCCGCTGCCTGTCAGAGCACCCGTCCGATCAGCCGTTCGATCTCCTCCTGTGGGGCGGCGCCGACCAACTGATCGACGAGTTGCCCGTCCCGGAAGACGAGCAGGGTCGGCACCCCGCGGATGTGGAAGCGGGCCGCCTGCCGCTGCTCCCTGGAGGTGTCGATGGTGAACACCATCAGCCGGCCGGCGTGTCGCGCGGCGACCGCTTCGATCACCGGGGCGAGCGAACGGCAGGGGCCGCAGGTCGGCGAGTAGAAGTCGACCAGCACCGGCAGGGGGCATTGTTCGACCTGCTGCGGGAACCCGGCGTCGGTGAGGGAGTTGACCCGGCCGGAAACCGGCGCACCGGTGAGTGCGCTGCCGCAGCGACCGCATCTGCCTGTCAGGTGCTGCTTGTCCGGGGGAATCCTGTTTTTCGCCCCGCAACCGGGACAGACGGCAATCATGTTCATCACAGACCTCAATGGAACTGGGGGAAAGAGCGGAGCAACGGCGGTGGCTGCCAGGGGAATCGAACCTCCTGATGCGCCTTGCCACTGCTGCCTGCGGCTAACTATAGGGAGCCCGCACCGGTTTTTCCACGTGAAAAGGTCTCCACGAGGCTCCATACATCCCGAGGATGCTGTACCCGTGGGCGGACCCTTTTTCACCACGGCAGCCCCTTCCTGCTGTCCAAAAAAAAGGCCGGCATCGGGTGATCCGATGCCGGCCTGTTGTGCTTGCAAGAGTGGTCGGGAAGAGAGGATTCGAACCTCCGACCCCAGCGTCCCGAACGCTGTGCTCTACCAGACTGAGCCACTTCCCGACCTTGGTGCCTGAGTGACCATTTGCCGGCTGAGTGCCGGCAGAAAGGTCATGCTCAATGCGGGTTCTCCTTTAGCACAGTCTGCACCCCGTGTCCAGCCTAATCTGAGTTGCCTTGGGGAGTTGTGCCGGGAAAAGGGGAGCGGGAACGGAGGAGAGGTGGCCGGTGCTGTCCGCGCCGGGCCACTGCAGGGAAGGGTCAACTGCCCCCAAAAAAAACAGCCGGCCAATGGCCAGCTGTTTGTGCGCATTCTTTCCCGAAGAGAGATTCAGTTGACCGCGTCCGTCAGCTTGCTGCCTGGTTTGAATTTGGCCACGGTTTTTGCCGGGATCTTGATCATGGCACCGGTGCGGGGGTTCTTGGCCTTGCGCTCGGTGCGCTTGACCGTGGAAAAGGTGCCGAATCCGACCAGGGTCACCTTATCGCCCTTGGACAGGGCCTCGGAGATCGTCATGAGCATGCCATTGAGTGCCTTCTCGGCCGCGGCTTTACTGATGTCCGCCGCCTCCGCCATGGATTCAACCAGTTCTTTCTTGTTCATTCTTCCCTCCCGGTGATTTATGCATTGCCAGAACAGTCAGGTTCATCCCGACGCGGCACCTGTCGACAACTCGGAAACTAAAATAAAAAAAGAATTCTTTGTCAAAGGAAAAAAATCCCGTTCAACAGCCCGTAACGCTTGGATATTCGTACTATCTGGCCGCTTCCGGGACAGACCTGGCTCACCTGCCCTCGAGGTCGAAGAGCACCCTTCGGATGCCACTGTTCTGAAAAAAGCGAAGTAAAGACAGCCTGATGCCCGGATCGCCGAGCTGGCCGAAATCCGCTTCGGCCAGTTGTACGCAGACGGTGGCTTCGTCAGGGCCGTCAAGCCGCACCCTGCAGCCGATAAAGCCAAACTGTTCCATGCCGTGCTCCCAGTGGCGGATCTGGTCGAGTCGTTTCCCGGTGATTTGCAGTCCGGTGGGAATCCGGGTGGCCAGACAGGAGGTGGAGGGGCGATTCCAGTCAACCAGGCCCAACTGGCGGCTGTAGCGACGCACCTCACCTTTGTCCAGGCCGGCCTCCACCAGGGGCATGCGCACGCCCAGTTCGTGAATGGCCCGCAACCCCGGCCGACCGCTCTTCAGGTCGTCGATGTTGGTGCCATCGACCAGCAGGGAAAACCCCCGTTTCGCCATTCGTTCTCTGAACAGCGTATAGAGTCGGAGCTTGCAGAAGTAGCAGCGGTCCGCATCGTTGGTGACAAATTCCTTCCAGGCGAGCGGCTGGACGCTGACCGTCTCTAGTTCGACCCCGCGCGGGTAGCCGTTGGCTGCCGGCCAAATCTTCGCCCGCTCGATTTCGTCATTTTTGAGCAGCTCGGATTGGGCGAAAAGAACGAGCACGTTGCCTGCGCCCAGCACGTCCAGTGCGCATTTCAGCAGCAGCCCGCTGTCGATGCCACCGGAAAAGGCGATGGCCAGTTGTTTGCATTCCAGCAGGATGGCGGCCAGTCGCCCGGCTTTTTCTTGAAGGTGCACGCAGGACATTCCCCTGGAAGGTGAGACAACCGGTCCGCCGCCGATACGGGACCCCTCTTATACACCGGATACGGCCTGAACCGCAAGGTGCGTCTCTGGGACGGCCTGCATGGGTTTGCACGCGCTGGCGGCGGCAGTCGCTGCCGCGCTGTGCAAAGGCACGGTCGCGTTCAGCGGCCGCCGGTGACCAGGCTGAGCAGGCGCGGACAGATCCTCTGCAGCGCTCCGTGGCAGAGGACAAGGAACGCGATGAGCAGGGCCGGCAGAAGGAGATAAATGGTCAGGACCGTATAGGGCCCGTCAAGCGGAATGTGGCTGTAGGCGAGCATGCGCAGGACCATGAGCAACGGTTCATGGGCTGCGTAGACAAAAAAACTGGCGCTGCCGAGGGTCAGCAGGGCCTGTTTCAGCCGCTCGTGACGGAGTGCGAGCTTGGTGGCGTACAGGGTCGCGAGGACGCCGACGATCAGCCCGGTCCGGTGCAGGTAGATATTGAACCAGGCGGTGTGCCAAACCACGTCGATCAGCAGGATGGGGACGTAGGCGAGGCAAACGGCCGGACCGTATCGGTCGAGGAAGAACAGGTCTCGGCCGCGCAGGGCGCAGAGTGCCCCGGCGGAGAAGAACAGGACGCCGGCGCAGTCGGGTATATAGACCGGCCATTTGCCACTCACCCAGAGCAGGTAGACTGCCAGCAGAAACGGCAGGGCGGCGGAGCGAAGAATGAGGGCGATGAGGGGCGCCAGCAGCACCAGCACCATGAGGTCGCGAATGAACCAGAAATGGTAGGCGATCGGGTAGCCTTTGAAGCCGATGAGTACATTGGCATAGTCCTGGAGCGGCAGTTCCCTGATCAGGGCGGTGGGACCGGAGAAATAGGGGGCCAACACAGGGATGGCCTGGACAACGGCGTAAAACGCCAGGGTCGCGGTGCTCCAGAACAGGAAGGGGATCAGGAGGGTGCGCATCCTGGTCGTGACCTTGCGGGCAAAAGTTTGCTGCGACCAGCGAAAATTGGCGAAAAACAGGTAGCCCGACATCAGGAAGAAGAGGGGCACCGCCACCCGGGCTAGACCTTGCGAGATGAGCACGCGGATGAAATCGGTGAGCGGGTTGAGATTTTCGGTCCCGATTGTTCCGTGCGTGAAGCGGATGGCGGTGAAGTAGGCGTGAATGTAGACCACGCCGATAATGGGCGGAAAGCGGAGCAGTTTGAGCCGCAGGGAGGATGTCTCGTCGATCATTGCAGGGCGCTGTTGTCCGTCCTGTCGGCGACGGGGTCAGGCTTGGGGGGCGGCTGACTGGTGGTCAGCGCCAACGGGACCGATGGCGTGGATACCGATGGTGGCCGCCGCGGTAATGGGAATGGCCGCCGTTCCAGTAGGAAAAGGAAAAAGAAGGCCAGGCGTAGGCGTACGGCCAGGAGGGCGCAGTATAGGCGTAGGGCCCCCGATAGGTTGTATAAGGGGAGGAATAATAGTAGGGGCTGGAGTAGCCGGAATACGAGGGGGACCCGTCATAATAATAGGGAACAGCCACGCAACCGCCGCACAGCAGGGCCGGCAGGAGGACACACAGGGTTCGCAGTTTCATGAGATACCTTCCTTGCCGCCAGAAGTGTGACGGCATTAGAACAATACCACGGCGTGCGACAAAAAGGGGAAAATTCCTGTGTCAGGGGCAGGGACTTCGATTGAGGGCCTTTTTGCCGGCCGGCCACCTCATGCGGCGCGACCGGCCCACTCCGTAACCAAGGAACGGCGCGAAAAGGGCGGCACAGCCTCTGGGTTCGTGCTGCGAAGGTGGCATATGGGGCGTGGCACGGCAAAAAAAACAGCCTTCCGGAAACCCGGAAGGCTGTTGCATACGGCCGCTTCGGCAGAGATTAGAACATGAAGCGGAAGGAGGTGACGATGTTGTGGCTGCCGATCTTGTTGACCTCGGCGCCGTTGATGGTTGCGTGGGAGGTGCCCAGGTACTCGTAGCCCAGATCCACGGCCATCTGCTCGTTGATGTTGTAGGTGGCGCCGGCGCCGCCCTTGTAGGCGAAGACATCTTCCGAGTGGTTGATGTAGCCCATGCCGTCGGTGGGGTTGACAATGCCAGCATCGATGTCATAGCGGCCGTAACCGGCGCCCGCGGTGGCGTACAGGGCGAACATGTCATCGATCGGCATTTCATAGTAGCCGTTGATCATGTAGGTGGTCAGGGCAACCTCGCCGTCGCTATCCTCCATGTCGGCAAACTGGTCGCCGAACTCGAACTCGAGACGGAACGAACCGTAGTCAGCCGGGAAGACCTTACCAACGGCGGCCTGGAAGCCCCAGCCCATGTCGGAGTCGAGATCGTTGCTCTGGAAGTCAACCTGATTCGGCCAAACCAGCTTCAAACCGCCGCGTACATACCAGGGACCGTAGCCACTGCCGTCTTCCAGGGTCTTGATCCGGCCCTCGTGATCCTGCAGTTGCTTGTCATGGCCGTCCAAACGCTCGTTCTGCTGTGCCTGGCCACCCTGCATCTCATCAATCTGCTGCTGGCACTCTTCCGGGCAGCCGGCTGCCTGCTGCATCTTGCCGGGGCCACCGGCCAGTGCGGAACCAGCGGTCAGGACAAAGGCGGAAACGGCCAATACGCTCAAAACTTTCTTCATGATGATCTCCTTTAGTTTTCTTTTGTATGATTTTTTCGGGCGTTATTGCCCAAACACCGGGTTGATTGATACCAACAACTGCCATTTTTCAGAGAATCGTTGGCTGGCAAGGCTGTCGGGCGGTTGACGGACCAACTATCCCTTTAAATTTGACGCCATTATAACAACCCGGTTTGTGGTTGGCAATATCTCGGAGGGTTGAAAATACAAAATTTTGAACAAAAAGAGAGGGCATTTTGATCAACAGTCTAATATTAATAGAAAAATATAAAAAATAAAAATTTTGCACATCCCGATTCTCACACCCCGATTCCAACTGATTCCAGAAGGTCCCGTCCGCGGATCGGACAGGGCCGGTTCCGGTACAAACGGCCGCTTTGGACGGGTACACAATCTTCGACCCGAATGTCGGCCCCCGCCGGCATCCTTGACGAAGCCGGGCTGTTCCGCTAGAAGGGGAGGGCCGGTGACGGACCGTTGCCGGTGACTAATCTTCGGTTCATCAGGGAGGGAGCGTGATCCGCACAGGTGTCGAACAGGTCTGCCGGTCTTCACTGGAGTCGCTCTGCGGCAGACGACTCGGTCTGCTCGCCAACCAGGCCTCCACCGACCGCCATTTCACCCACAGCCGGGATCTGCTGCGCCGCGCCTACCCCGGGCAATTGACTGGTCTGTTTTCGCCGCAGCACGGGTTCTACAGCGAAAAGCAGGACAACATGATCGAGTCGGACCACGCTACCGATGCGGAGACCGGACTGCCGGTGTATTCTCTGTACGGCGAAACCCGGCGGCCCTCGCCGGCGATGTTCGCGGACATCGATGTACTGTTGGTTGACCTGATCGATGTCGGCACCCGCGTCTATACCTTCATCTGGACCGTGGTCCACTGTCTCGAAACCGCGGCCGAGACCGGAACCAGGGTCGTGATCCTCGATCGGCCCAACCCCATCGGCGGGCATCTGATGGAGGGCAACCTGCTTCGACCCGATTGCGCCTCCTTTGTCGGCCGTTGCGCCATCCCCATGCGCCACGGCCTGACCATGGGGGAACTGGCCCTGTTCTGCAATCATGAGATGGCCATCGGCGCGGACCTCGAGGTCGTGCCTGTGCAGGGGTGGCAGCGGCAGATGTTCGCCCCGGCCACCGGCCTGCCCTGGGTCTTTCCCTCGCCCAACATGCCTGCCTTTGCCACGGCCCTGGTCTATCCCGGCCAGGTACTCTGGGAGGGGACGAACATCTCCGAAGGGCGAGGTACGACCCTGCCGTTCGAACTGTTCGGCGCCCCCTTTGTCGACCACCGTGCAGTGCAGGGAGCCCTGCGCCCGGCGGACCTGGCCGGCTGCTGTCTGCGGCCGCTCTGCTTCGAACCGACTTCGGGCAAATGGGCTGGACAGGCCTGCGGCGGTTTCCAGATGCACGTCACCGACCCCGATGTGTTTCGTCCCTACCGGACCAGCCTTGCCCTGTTGCAGACTCTGCGGCACCTCTACCCGGAGGGGTTCGCCTACAAGGCGCCGCCCTATGAATATGAGTTTGAGCGGTTGCCCATGGATCTGCTCATCGGTGATCGGCAGGTTCGGGAGGGATTGGAGAACGGCGTGTCCGTGGCCGACCTGGAGGGGGCCTGGCAGGCCGATCTGGAGACTTACAAACAGCGCTGCCAGGTCCTTTTCCTTTACGATTAGGGCAAAATGCAGTACGGTCCGCACCCTTTGGCCGGTTGCTGCAGCGTGGTGCTCTGCTTGAGTGTTTCGTCCCGGCAGCAGTGTCCTTGCCCTCTTACCTCGGAGTGTTTTTGAACGTGCCCCGCGAACAGACCCTGCAGCAACTCGCCGACCTGGTGGGAGGCAGTGTGGCCGGCGACCCGCAGCTCGTCGTCTGCGGCCTCAACGGCATCGAACAGGCCGGACCCGGTGAAATCACCTTCCTCCTCGACGCCAGGCATCTCCCCCTGCCGGAGGGCTGCCGTGCCAGCGCCTGCATCGTCCCGACCGGCTGTGGGCCGCTACCCCTGTCAACCATTGTCACTGATCAGCCCGCAGTGGCCGCCGCCCGCATCCACGCCTTCCTGCTTGAACAACCCTTTGCGGCCCGCGGTGTGCACCCGAGCGCGGTGGTCGGCAGCGACTGTCATATTCCCGACCAGGTGAGTGTCGGTCCGCTCGTCTGCCTGGGCGACCGGGTGGTGCTCGGCGAACGGGTGACCATCCACCCGGGCGCGGTGATCGGCAGCGACACCACTATCGGCGACGACACGGTCATCCACGCCAATGTGACCGTGGCCGAGCGGTGCACTATCGGGAGCCGGGTTATTCTTTACCACGGTGCGGTGATCGGCAGCGACGGCTTCGGCTTCGCCACCGACAACCGTGGCAACCATTACCGCAAGCCGCAGGTCGGCACGGTGCGCATCGATGACGACGTGGAGATCGGCGCCAACGCCTGCGTGGACCGGGCAGCCTTCGGCACCACCTGGGTACAGGCCGGAACGAAGATGGACAACCTGGTCATGGTCGGCCATAACGTGGTCATCGGCGCGAACGCCATTCTCGTCGCCCAGACCGGCATTGCCGGCAGCACGACGCTTGGCCGCAACGTGGTCCTGGGCGCCAAGGCCGGGGTCGCCGGCCACCTGCACATCGGCGACCGGGTCAGGGCCGCGGCCATGAGCGGTATCCACAACGACCAGCCCGCCGGGGCGATCGTCGGCGGCACCCCGGCCTTTGAAGCAAAGGCCTGGGCCCGGGCCGCCGCCGCCTTCAGCCGTCTGCCGGAGTTGGTCAAGGAGTCGCGCCGGCTGCGTCGGGAGGTCGACCGGCTGAGCGCGCTTCTCGAACAGGCGGGACAACCGTACGGAGACAAAAAATGACAGTACAGGACATCCAACTGCCCTTGGACACCAAGGCGATCATGGCCATCCTGCCGCACCGCTATCCCTTTCTGCTCGTGGACCGCATCATCGAGCTGGACAGGGGGAAAACCGCGACCGGCCTGAAGAATGTCACCATCAGCGAGCCGTTTTTCCAGGGGCATTTCCCTGGTGAGCCGGTTATGCCCGGGGTGCTCATTCTTGAGGGTATGGCCCAGACCGGGGGGCTGCTTGCCTGCCTGTCCGATCCGTCGATGATCGGCCGACTGATCCTGTTCGCCGGCATCGATAAGGCGCGCTTCCGTCGGGTGGTCCGGCCGGGCGACCAACTGCTCTACAAACTGGAGATGGTCAGACAAAAGAGCAAGGTCACCAAGATGGCCGGCAAGGCCTACGTGGATGACCAACTGGTCACCGAAGCCCAGTTGACGGCCAGCTTCGCCTGACGTCCGCCGCCGTCCCGCGCCCGCCACAACCCTGCCCCGTGCAAACACACACAAGGAATGAATCGCTGATGAGCATCCACCCCACCGCGGTCATCGACCCCAAGGCTCAACTCGACAGTTCGGTGCGAGTCGAACCCTACGCCATTATCGACGGACCCGTACGCATCGGCCCGGGCACCCGCATCGGCACCCATACGGTGGTCTCCGGTCACACCACCATCGGCGCGGACAACACCATCGGCCCGTTCTGCTCCATTGGCGCACCGCCCCAGGATATCCACTACAAGGACGAGCCGACCGAACTCGTCATCGGCGACGGCAACCAGATCCGCGAGTATGTCTCCATCCACCGGGCCACCGCCAAGGCCGGCCGGCAAACCCGGCTCGGCAACCGCAACATGATCATGGCCTACTGCCACATCGCCCACGACTGCAGCATCGCCGCTCACGTGATCATGGCCAACGTCGCCACCCTGGCCGGCCACGTGGAGATCGGCAACCATGCCAACCTCGGCGGTCTGGTGGCGGTCCAGCAGTTCTGCCGCATCGGCGACTATGCCTTTATCGGCGGCATGTCCGGCATCGCCCTCGATGTCCCGCCTTACGTGATCATGGAAGGCACGCGCAACCAGATGCGCATCTCCGGCATCAACAAGATCGGCCTGCGTCGCGCCGGCATGAACCGGGAAACGATCAAGAACCTGGAGGAGGCGTTCAAGATCCTGTTCCGTTCCCCCCACCTCCTGCTCAAGGACTCGCTGGCCATGCTCCAGGAGGAGATGGCCGACTGTGTCGAGGTACAGGTGATGGTCGATTTCTTCCACACCAGCAAGCGCGGGGTGGTCAAGCGCACCATCGATGACTGAACCCGGGCTGCCATCGCCCATCGGCCTGATCGCCGGCGGGGGCCAGTTCCCCCTGCTGTTCGCCGAGGCCGCCAGGGCACGGGGGAGGCGGGTGGTCGCGGTCGCCCACGTGAACGAGACCCTGCCCGAACTCGAGCAGCAGGCCGACGTCACCTGCTGGGTCAAACTCGGCCAACTCGGCCGCATCATCAAGTATTTCCGCCAGGAAGGGGTCGGCGAGACGGTTTTTGCCGGCACCATCACCAAGACCCGCATCTTCCACGACGTCCTGCCCGACTTCAAAGGGTTGACCCTGTGGAACAAAATCGACATCCGCCTCGATGACGCCATCCTCCGCGCCGTGGCCCAGACCCTCGAGGAGGAGGGCATCCGGGTGATCGCCTCCACCTGCTACCTGGACCACCTGTTCTTTCCGCAGGGCCTTCTTTCCCGGAAAAAACCCAGCGCCGCGCAGATGGAGGACATCCGCTTCGGCTGGTCCATCGCCCGCGCCGTGGGCCGGCTGGACATCGGCCAGTGTGTGGTGGTGCGCGACCGCAGCGTGCTGGCGGTGGAGGCCATCGAGGGCACGGACGCGGCCATTCGCCGGGGCGGCGAGCTGGCCGGTTCCGGGGCGGTGGTGGTCAAGCTGAAGAAGCCGGACCAGGATTTCCGTTTCGACCTGCCGGCCACGGGCGAAGGCACCATTGCCACCCTGGCCGCTGTCAAGGGCGCGGTGCTGGCGGTGGAGGCGGGCCAGTCGCTGCTGTTCGACCGCGCGGCCATGATCCACGCCGCGGACCGGGCCGGCATCGTCGTCATCGGCCTCAGCGAAGACGACCAGGGGAAACTGCACAGTTGACTCCGGAGACAGATCCGGGGGAGGGGAGCACCATGGGACCGACACGGGTTGTGGACATTCTGCGCGACCAGCCGGTGGGCCGACCGGTGGCCATCAGCGGCTGGCTGCGCACCCGCCGGGATTCCGGCGGCCTGAGCTTTCTCGAGGTGAACGACGGCTCCTGCTTGGCCAGCCTGCAGGTGATCGCCGACACTACCCTGGCCAATTACGACAGCGAGATCCGTAAACTCGCCACCGGCGCGGCCCTGCGCATCCAGGGCCAGCTGGTCGCCTCGCCCGCCAGCGGCCAGGCGGTGGAGGTGCAGGCCGGCGCCATCACGGTGCTCGGCCCGGCCGATCCGGCCACCTACCCGCTCCAGAAGAAGCGCCACAGCTTCGAATTCCTCCGTTCCATCACCCACCTCCGTTCGCGCACCAATGCCCTCGGTGCGGTGGCCCGGGTGCGCAGCGCGCTCAGCTTTGCGGTCCACCGGTTCTTCCACGAGCAGGGCTTTGTGCAGGTGCACACTCCGGTGATCACTACCTCGGACTGCGAGGGCGCGGGCGAGATGTTCACCGTCACCGCGCTCGAGCCGGCCGCCCTGCAGGGGACGGAACCGTTTGCCGCCGATTTCTTCGGCCGCCGGGCCGGGCTGACGGTGAGCGGCCAGCTCCAGGCCGAGATTTTCGCCCTGTCGCACGGTCGGGTGTACACCTTCGGGCCGACCTTCCGCGCCGAGAACTCGAACACCAGCCGGCATTTGGCCGAGTTCTGGATGGTCGAGCCGGAGATGGCCTTCTGTGACTTGGCCGGCGACATGCAGGTGGCGGAAGGATTCATCCGCTTCCTGGTGGAAACCGCCCTGGAGGAGTGCAGCGAGGACCTGGAGTTGTTCGACCGGTACGTGGCCAAGGGGTTGATCGACCGGCTCGTGCAGGTGCGTGACCGGCCGTTCGTCCGCCTCACCTACACCGAGGCGGTGGCGGAGTTGGAGCGCTCCGGCCGCGACTTCGCCTTTCCGGTGCGCTGGGGCCTCGACCTGCAGGCCGAGCACGAGCGCTTCCTTGCCGAGGAGGCGGCCCGGGCGCCGGTGATCGTCACCAATTACCCGATCGGAATCAAGCCGTTCTACATGCGCGTCGACGACGACGGTCGCACCGTGGCGGCCATGGACATTCTCGTGGCCGGCATCGGCGAACTGGTCGGCGGCAGCCAGCGCGAGGAACGCCTCGAGGTGCTCTCCACGCGGATGACCGCGGCCGGGCTCGATCTGGAACAGTACTCCTGGTACCTGGACCTGCGCCGCTACGGTTCGGCGCCCCACGCCGGCTTCGGCCTCGGCTTCGAGCGGCTGGTGCAGTTCGTCACCGGCATGCAGAACATCCGCGACGTGATCCCCTTCCCGCGCACCCCGGGCAGCGCACCCTGCTGATCCTTCCCCCCAACCAGAACGGAGACGACCATCGCTGCGGTCACCGGAAACACCAACGGGCTCAAGCCCAAACAGCTGCGCGACCTGGAACGGCTGGCGCAGAAGCGGGTCCTGCCCGAGGAGATCATCGGCCGGGAGACGGCCCGCTCGCTCGCCGCCATCTCCACCGAGTTGAACCGCCAGGTCGGCCTGCTCATCCACCGCTCCGGCCAGATCGAGAGCGTGGTCGTCGGCGATTACGATCGCATCACCATCCCCGCACTCACCGGGGTCGGCGCACCCGGCGGCAGGCTGCGCGGCCTGCGCTGTGTGCACACCGTGCTCGGCCGCGGCGCGGTCAACGAAGAAGACATCATGGACCTGGCCTGTCTGCGCCTCGACCTGATGGGGGTGCTCACGGTCCGTGACGGCCTGCCCGATCTGCTCCACACCGTGCACCTCATCCCCCGCCAGGTGGACGGCCGCGACTGGGCCGAACTCGCCCCGGTGCATCCGGCCAACCAGACCCAATCCTGCATCGAGCTGATCGAGGCCCTGGAGAGCGAGTTCAGCCGCGAGCGGCCGATCCGCGAGGTCGACCAAGGGCGCGACCGGGCCATCCTCATCAGCGTCACCACCGGCGCGAAGGGCGAGGCCGAGGAGTCCATGGCCGAGCTGGTCGAGCTGGCCCGCTCCGCCGGGGTGGAGGTGGTCGCCGAGGTGATCCAGCGGCGCAAGCACATCCACCCCCGTTTCATCCTCGGTCGCGGCAAGCTGGTGGAGATCATGCTCATGAGCCTGCGGCTCGGCGCCAACCTGCTCCTTTTCGACCAGGAATTGAGCCCCTCGCAGATCCGCTCGGTCACCGACCACACCGATCTGCGGGTGATCGATCGCACCCAGCTCATCCTCGACATCTTCGCCAGCCGCGCCCGCTCCCGCGAGGGCAAACTGCAGATCGAGATGGCCCAGCTGAAATACATGCTGCCCAAGCTGACCACCCGCGACGACGCCCTGTCACGCCTCACCGGCGGCATCGGCGCCCGCGGCCCGGGCGAGACCCGGCTGGAGATCGACAAGCGGCGCATCAACGACCGCATCACCCGGCTCGGCAAGGAACTGAAAGGGGTCGGCGCCCAGCGCTACCACCGTCGCAGCCGGCGGCGCAAGCGGGACGTGCCGGTCATCTCCCTGGTCGGCTACACCAACGCCGGCAAGTCGACCCTGCTCAACACCCTGACGAAAAGCGAGATCCAGGCCGAGGATCTGCTGTTCGCCACCCTGGACCCGACCAGCCGCCGCCTCCGTTTTCCCGAGGACCTGGAGGTGATCATCACCGACACGGTGGGCTTCATCCGCAACCTGCCCGCCGAGTTGCTCAAGGCCTTTGCCTCCACCCTGGAAGAGCTGGTCGAGGCGGACCTGCTCCTGCACGTGATCGACGTGGCCAACCCGGCCTGGCGGCAGCAGGTGGCGGTGGTGGAAGGGCTGCTGGTGGAGTTGGGGCTGGAGGAGATTCCCTGCCTCAAGGTGTTCAACAAGATCGACCGGCTGGATGGGGAACAGCGGGCGCAACTGCCGCTGGCCGAGGGGGTGGGTATCAGCGCCCTGCGGGCCGAGACCCTGACGCCGCTTCTGCAGCGGGCGCAGGCCCTCATCACCGCGACCATGGGCCGGGATGGGCTGACGGTGCCCGGCTGGCGCCGGGACGACCAGCCGGGGGAGAACGAGCCGGGGGAGGACGAAGCAGGGGTGGACGGGTAGGGGGTCAGCCCTGGAGGAAGAAGCCCAGGGCCTTGTCGAGTTCGCCGGTGCAGAGGAACTCGCAGCCGACCGTGTTGTCCTGGACCGTGCGCACCACCGCCGGCTTCTTCAGCACGGATTTGTTGCGGTCGCTGAGCTGGAACTCGATCTGCAGTTCCAGGCCGGGGACGATCCGGTGCCGGCCGGAGACGGTGAAGCCCACGCCGGTGCGCGAGATGTTGACGATGCGGATGACGCCGCCGCCCGGTCCCCCCGGGTCCCTGCTGGTGTAGGTGCCGGCCAGGCTGGTCGGCTTGCGGAAGTGGCGGCGGAAATTGAGCAGCACGTGGAAGACGGTGCCGCAACGGCAGCGGATAGCCCGGTTATGGCGGTCGTTGCGGAATTTGGCGGCGTCAATCTGCCGCACCAGGCCGCAGCCTGGACAGATGAGGGTGGCGCTGTTGCCGTCACGGATGTGGACGGTGAGGGGCTGGGACGCCATCAGTCGTAGATGAGGCAGGTGTAGCGGGCCAGTTCCGCCTCGGTGGCCGCATCCAGGTCGGTGGCGACCTCGTGGATCTGGTATTCCCGGTGGCAGTCTCCGCACCGGAGGCGGACCAGGCGGCAGCGCCGCTCCACCCGCAACTCGCCCTCGCACTGCCGGCATTTCATGGACGGACCCCCGGCGGGCCGATGAGCTGCTCGCGGGTGAACACCGCCCTGAGCGGGTAGCCCGCGGCCGCCAGCGTCTCGGCGCCGCCCTCCTGGCGGTCGACGATGGTGGCCACCAGCCCCACCCGGAACCCCTCGTTCTCCACCCGCTCGATCACCTTGATGAGCGTCCCCCCGGTGGTCACCACATCCTCCACCAGGGCCATCAGCCCGCCCGGCACCAGGTTGCTCTTGCCTTCGATGAAGTTGCCGGTGCCATGGCCCTTGGCCTCCTTGCGGACGATGAAGGCCGGGATCGGCGCCTTTTCCAGATAGCTGACCATGCTGACCGCGGTGACCAGCGGGTCCGCCCCCAGGGTCATGCCGCCGACGCCGACGATGGGCTCCGGGTGGCTGCGGATCAGGTCGAACAGCAGGCGGCCGCAGAGGTAAGCGCCCTCGGCGTCGAGGGTGGTCTGCTTGCCGTCTACATAAAAGTCGGAGGTCTTGCCCGAGGTGAGGGTAAAGGTGCCCTGGCGGTAGGATTTGGCCAGGAGCAGGTCGCGCAGCCGTTGTCGTTCGTTCATGGGGTTCCTTGCTGTGAGGGATGATTGTCGCAGGATACCCGGTTTTCCCCTGTTCGCAAAACGATTTTGTAATGGGACACCCCGTGAACCTCCCGGCCAATTGCTGCCATCGGCCGCAATGGCCGGTGGACAAGGGGTTGCGGCCTGCGGCGGAACCAAGCGGCTGGCGCGCTTAGCGCTTGCAATTTACCCGACCCTCGTGGATACTGTCGCCATTTCAGGTCGGGTCAGGGTCAACAATCACGCAAGGAAACAGATCAATGTGCGGAATAGTGGGGTATGTGGGGCCGAGGCGGGTCGTTCCGGTACTGCTCGAGGGGCTGCGCCGGCTGGAGTACCGCGGCTACGACTCGGCCGGGCTGGTCTACCAGTTCGACAACCGGCTGGTGCGCCACCGCGCCGGCGGTAAACTCGCCAACCTGGAGGCCGTGGTCGACGAGCACATCGGCGTGGCCAGCACCACCGGTCTGGGGCACACCCGCTGGGCCACCCACGGCGCGCCCACCGAGGCCAACGCCCACCCGCACGCCGACTGCACCGGCAACCTGGTGGTGGTGCACAACGGCATCATCGAGAACTACAGCGCCCTGCGCAGCGAACTCATGGCCCGGGGCCACGTGTTCACCTCGGAGACCGACACCGAGGTCATCGCTCACCTGATCGAGGACTGCCTGGACGGCGACCTGGTTGCCGCGGTGCGCACTGCGCTCGCCCGGGTCGAGGGCTCCTACGCCATCGGCGTGCTCTGGACCGGGGCTCCGGATCAGCTCGTGGCGGCCCGCAACCATAGCCCGCTGGTCATGGGCGTGACCGCGGACGCCTGCCTGGTCGCCTCGGACATCCCGGCCCTGCTGCCCTTCACCCGTGAGGTGATCTTCCTCGACGACCGCGAGATGGCCGTGCTCGGCCGGGGCAGCTACACGATCCTGAGCGTGGACGACGGCGCACTCCTCGAGAAACCGGTGACCACCATCGACTGGAGCGCGGCCATGGCCGAGAAGGCCGGCTTCCGCCACTTCATGCTCAAGGAGATCTTCGAGCAGCCGCAGGCGATCCGCAACACCGTGAGCGGCCGCATCGTACCGGACACCGGCCTGGTGGAGCTGCCGGAGATCGGCCTGGACGATGCGGCCATCCGGCGGATCGAGCGCATCGCCCTGGTCGCCTGCGGCACCTCCTGGCACGCGGCCCTGGTGGCCAAGTACTGGCTGGAGAAATGGGTGGGGGTACCGGTGGAGGTGGACATCGCCTCCGAGTTCCGCTACCGTCGGCTGCTGGTCGACGAGCGGGTGCTGACCATTGCCATCTCCCAGTCGGGCGAGACCGCGGATACCCTGGCCGGCATCCGCCGGGCCGCCCAGCTCGGCTCGCGGGTGCTGACCATCTGCAACGTGGTCGGCTCGACCATGACCCGCGAGGCCGACGGCGTCCTCTATACCCATGCTGGCCCGGAGATCGGCGTGGCCTCGACCAAGGCCTTCACCTGCCAGTTGGCGGCCCTGTTCCTGCTCACCCTGCACCTCGGCCAGGTGCGCGGCACCATCCCCGCGGCCGAGCGCCAGTCCCTGGGTGCGGCCCTGATCGACCTGGCCTCGGTCATCGAGAACGAACTGCCCCGCCTGCAGACCGAGATCACCGGGCTGATCGAGCGCTACTACGACTCCCGTGACTTCCTCTTCGTGGGCCGCGGCCTGAACTTCCCCATCGCCCTGGAAGGGGCGCTCAAACTCAAGGAGATCTCCTACATCCACGCCGAGGGCTATGCCGCCGGCGAACTCAAACACGGGCCGATCGCCCTCATCGACCGGGACATGCCGGTGGTGGGCCTGGTGCCGCGGGATAGCGTCTACCTGAAAACCGTGTCCAACGTGGAGGAGATCAAGGCCCGCCAGGGGCGGCTGGTGCTGTTCGGCACCGAGGGCGACGGCCACCTGCACGAGCTCACGGAGGACGTGCTCTTCCTGCCCGAGGTTCATGAAGACCTGAACCCCATTCTCTACACCATCCCGGCCCAGCTGCTCGCCTACGAGATCGCCAACCGCCGCGGCTGCGACGTGGACCAGCCGCGCAACCTGGCCAAGAGCGTGACCGTGGAATAACCCCCGGCCGGCGCGTCCGCGACCGGCTGCACACCGCCTGCGCCCAGCGCCCGCAGCTCGGAAAACGAGGGCTGCGGGCGTTTTTTTTCTTGCATACATGCACAAATGTATGTAAATAGCCCTGCTGTTCCAGCCGGGATCCCGGTGCACTTCCCGTTCGTTCAACCCGTTGTTTTTGTTTTTCTTTCACAGACAAGGACCTTGACCATGAACACACAGAAGACAACTGTCTCCGTCCTCCTGCCATTCCTCCTCGCCAGCCTGCTGCTGGCCGGCTGCCGGGGCGGGGAAAAGCAGGCCGGACCGCCGGCCGGTGGCCCGGCCGAGGTGGAGGTGGTCACCCTCGCCGCGCAGAGCGTCGCCTTGAGCATCGAGCAGCCCGGTCGTACCGCCGCTTATCGCATCGCCGAGGTACGGCCCCAGGTGAGCGGCATCATCCTCAAACGCCATTTCGAAGAAGGCAGCGAGGTCAAGGCCGGCCAACTGCTCTACAAGATCGACCCGGCCGTGTACCAGGCCGCCTATGACAGTGCCCGCGCCGCCCTGGCGCGCGCCGAAGCGTCGGAGAACTCGGCCCGCCTCAAGGCCGAGCGGTACCGCAAGCTGGTGGAGCGCAAGGCGGTGAGCGATCAGGACCAGGTGGAAACCGAGGCCGCCTGGAAGCAGGCCGTGGCCGAGGTCGCCGCGGCCAAGGCGGCGGTGGACAGCGCCCGCATCAACCTCGCCTACACCGATGTCAAGGCCCCCATCTCCGGCCGCATCGGCAAGTCCGAGGTGACCGAGGGCGCGCTCGTCACCGCCCAGCAGGCGGGCGCCCTGGCCACCATCCAGCAGCTCGACCCGATGTACATCGATGTCAGCCAGTCGAGCGTGGAGCTCTTGCGCCTCAAGAAAGAGGTGGCGTCCGGTCAGCTGCAGGTGGATGCGGACGGCAAGGCCCGGGTGAGCGTGCTCCTCGAGGACGGTTCGGCCTACTCGCACCCCGGCAGGCTCGAGTTCGCCGATGTGACCGTCACCGCCTCCACCGGTACCGTCACCCTGCGGGTGCTGGCCGCCAATCCGGACAACGTGCTCCTGCCCGGCATGTTCGTCCGCGCCCGGCTGGAGCGCGGCCAGCGGCCCGACGCCATCCTGGCGCCGCAGGTGGCGGTCACCCGCGACATCAAGGGCATTGCCCAGGCCCTGGTGGTGAACAAGGAGTCCGTGGTCGAACTGCGCCGGCTCGTCACCGGCCAGGTCATCGACGACATGGTGGTGATCGAGTCCGGCCTGCAGGCGGGCGACCGGGTGATCGTCGCCGGGCTGCAGAAGGTGCGCCCGGGCGCGCCGGTCAAGGCGGTCGAGGCCAAGCCCGCTGCCCCGGCCGAGAGCGGCCAGGCCGCAACCCAGGACAAGGCGGAGTAAGCCATGGCACGCTATTTTATCGACCGGCCCATCTTCGCGTGGGTCATCGCCATCGTCATCATGCTCGCCGGCGCCCTTGCCGTGGTCGAACTGCCGATTTCCCAGTACCCGGAGATCGCGCCGCCTTCGGTGCGCGTGACCACCAAGTACACCGGCGCCTCGGCCGAGACCATCGAGAACTCGGTCACCCAGATCATCGAGCAGAACCTGACCGGTCTGGATAACTTCCTCTACATGAAGTCGGAAAGCTCCTCCACCGGCAACGTCACCATCACCCTGACCTTCGAGGCGGGCACCGATCCGGACATCGCCCAGGTGCAGGTGCAGAACAAACTGCAGCAGGCGCTCAAACTGCTGCCCGACGCGGTGCAGAAGGAAGGCGTGCAGGTGGCCAAGTCCAACTCGACCTTCCTCATGATCGTCGGCCTGATCTCCTCCGACCCGACCACGAAGAACTACGATCTGGCCGATTTCATGGTCACCACCCTGCGTGACCCGCTCAGCCGCACCCCCGGGGTCGGCTCCATCCAGATCTTCGGCGGCCAGTACGCGATGCGCATCTGGCTCGATCCGAGCAAACTGAACAGCTTCCAGCTGACTCCCTCCGACGTGGCGAACGCCATCCGCGCCCAGAACAACCAGGTGGCGGTGGGCGAGTTGGGCGGCTCACCCTCGGTGGAGGGCCAGCAACTGAGCTACTCGATGATGGCCCAGACCATGATGAGTTCGCCCGAGCAGTTCGGCAGCATCATGCTCCGGGTGCTCCCGGATGGCTCACAGGTGCGGCTCAAGGATGTGGCCCGGGTGGAGATCGGCGCGGAAAATTATAGCTCCCTGAGCACCTTCAACGGCCAGACCGCCTCGGGCATGGCCATCATGCTCGCCACCGGCGCCAACGCCCTGGAAACCTCGGATGCGGTGCACGCCAAGATCGCCGAAATGAAGCCCTATTTCCCTCCGGGCGTAGAGGTGATTTTCCCCTACGACACCACCACCTTCATCCGTATCTCCATCAAGGAGGTGGTCAAGACCCTGTTCGAGGCGATCATCCTCGTCTTTCTGGTCATGTACCTGTTCCTGCAGAACTTCCGGGCCACGCTCATCCCCACCATCGCCGTGCCCGTGGTTCTCCTGGGCACTTTTGCGATCATGGCCGTGTTCGGCTTTTCGATCAACACCCTGACCATGTTCGGCCTGGTGCTGGCCATCGGTCTGCTCGTCGATGACGCCATCGTCGTGGTCGAGAACGTGGAGCGGATCATGGCCGAGGAGGGACTGTCGCCGCTCGAGGCCACCCGCAAATCCATGGACCAGATCACCGGCGCGCTCATCGGCATCGCCCTGGTGCTCTCCGCGGTGTTCGTGCCCATGGCCTTCTTCGGCGGCTCCACCGGCGCCATCTACCGGCAGTTCTCGCTGACCATTGTCTCGGCCATGCTGCTTTCGGTGGTGGTTGCCCTGGTTCTCACCCCGGCGCTGTGCGCCACCCTGCTCAAGCCGGTGCAGAAGGGGCACAGCCTGCAGAAGCGCGGCTTCTTCGGCTGGTTCAACCGCACCTTCGAGCGCAGCGCCGACACCTACCGGGGCTGCGTCGGCTACGTGCTCAAGCGCACCGGCCGCTTCGGCGTGCTGTACCTGCTCATGCTCATCGCGGTCGGCTGGTTCTTTGTCAAGCTGCCGACCAGCTTCATTCCCGAGGAGGACCAGGGCGTGTTCCTCACCATGGTGCAGCTGCCCACCGGGGCCACCCTGGAGCGCACCCAGGAGGTGCTCGACCGGGTACGCGAGCATTATCAGGTCGCGGAGAAGGAGAACGTCAATTCCGCCTTCACCGTGGCCGGGTTCAGCTTTGCCGGCCAGGGCCAGAACATGGGCATGTCGTTCGTGCAGCTCAAGCACTGGGACGAGCGTACCCGGCCGGACCAGTCGGCCAAGGCGATCATCGGCCGGGCCATGGGCGCCTTCTCGCAGATCAAGGAGGCCATGGTCTTCCCGTTCAACATCCCGCCGATCCCGGCCTTGGGCTCCTCCACCGGTTTTGACTTCTTCCTCCAGGACCGCTCCGGTCTGGGGCATGAGCAACTCATCGAGGCCCGCAATCAGCTGCTCGGCATGGCGGCACAGAATAAGACACTGACCCGGGTGAGGCCTAACGGCATGGAGGATGCGCCCGAGTATAACGTGGACGTGGACTACGAAAAGGCCATGGCCCTCGGCGTCACCGTCAGCGACATCAACACCACCCTGGGCACGGCCTGGGGCTCCATGTACGTCAACGACTTTCTCAACAAGGGGCGGGTGAAGAAGGTCTACGTGCAGGCGGACGCGCCCTACCGCATGAACCCGGATGACCTGGACCTCTGGTACGTGCGCAACGACCGGGGCGAGATGGTGCCCTTCTCCTCGTTCGCCAGCGGCTACTGGAGCTACGGTTCGCCCCGGCTGGAGCGCTACAACGGCAACCCGGCGATCAACATCGTCGGCGAGGCCGCGCCCGGCCTGTCCAGCGGTGACGCTATGCGGACCATCGGCGAGCTGGTGGCCAAGTTGCCCGCCGGCTTCGGCTTCGAGTGGACCGGCGCCTCCTTCCAGGAGGTGCAGGCCGGTACCCAGGCACCGTTCCTGTACGCCATCTCCATCCTGGTGGTGTTCCTCTGCCTGGCGGCCCTGTACGAGAGCTGGTCCGTGCCGTTCTCGGTCATCCTGGCCGTGCCCATCGGCGTGCTCGGCGCGCTGGCCGCGGTGTACACCCGTGGCCTGACCAACGACGTCTACTTTCAGGTCGGCCTGCTCACCACCATCGGTCTATCGGCCAAGAACGCCATCCTCATCGTCGAGTTCGCCAAGCGGCGCTACGACAGGGGCCGCGACCTGGTCGACAGCGCCCTTTCAGCGGCCCGACTGCGTTTGCGACCGATCCTCATGACCTCCATGGCCTTCATGCTCGGCGTGCTGCCGCTGGCCATCAGCTCCGGCGCCGGCGCCAACAGCCGCCACGCCATCGGCACCGGCGTGCTCGGCGGCATGACCCTGGCCACGGTGCTGGCCATCCTCTTCATCCCGCTCTTTTTCGTGGTGGTGCTGCGTGTTTTCAAAACCCGGCGGCCGGAGGCGGACACCACCCCCGCCGTCACCAAGGAGTGATGCCATGAGAACCGACAAACCAATCCTGGCCGCGACCCTGCTGCTCGTCCTGGCCATGGGCGGCTGCTCGTTTGCCCCGGCGTTCACCCGGCCGGAGTCCCCGGTGGCCGCGACCCTGCCCGGCGAGGCCCTGACCGATCAGGCCGGGGTGCTGGCGGCGGAGCTCGGCTGGCGGGAATTCTTCGCCGACCCGCGCCTGCAGGCGATCATCGAGATGGCCCTCACAAACAACCGCGACCTGCGTGAGACCGCCCTGAACGTCGAGGCCTTCCAGGCCCAGTACCGCATCCAGCGGGCCCCGCTGCTGCCCACCGTGGACGGCGGCGCCGGCTACGTCAAGCAGCGCACCCTGGGACCCGGTGGCCACGCCACCAGTGAGGCCTACCAGGCCTCGGTGGGCGTCACCGCCTGGGAGATCGATTTCTTCGGCCGCATCCGCAGCCTTCGCGACCAGGCCCTGGAAGAGTACCTGGCCATGGAGGAGAACCGCCGCAGCGCGCACATCAGCCTGGTGGCCGAAGTGGCCCGCGCCTACCTCACCTGGCTCGCCGACCGCCAGCTGCTGGCCATCACCGAGGACACCGCAGCCAACGAGCAGTCCTCCTACGACCTGATCAGGCAGCGCTATGACGAGGGCGTGGCCACCCGGATCGACCTGGCCCAGGCCCAGACCGGGCTGCAGACGGCCCGTGCCAACCTGGCCCAGTATCGTCGCCTGCTCGAGCAGGACGAGAACCTGCTCACCCTGCTGGCGGGCGGGCCGCTCCCGGACGACCTGCCGCCCCGCACCGACCTGACCGAGCAGGCCCTGCTCGATCCGGTGCCGGCCGGCCTGCGCTCCGACCTGCTCCTGCAGCGGCCGGACATCATGGCCGCCGAGCACACGCTGCGCGCGGCCAACGCCAGCATCGGCGCGGCCCGGGCCGCCTTTTTCCCGGCCATCAGCCTGACCGCCGACGCCGGCGTGATCAGCGCCGAGGCCTCAAACCTGTTCGACGGCGACTCCGGTTCCTGGCTGTTTGCGCCCACCCTCCGCCTGCCCATCTTCACCGGCGGCCGCCTGTCGGCCCAGCTCGACTTGGCCGAGGTGCGCAAGGAAATCGCCGTGACCCGCTATGAGCAGGCCATCCAGACCGCCTTCCGCGAGACCGCGGACGCGCTCGCCGGCATCCGCACCTTCGGCGAGCAGCTGCAGGCCGAGGAACTCGGCCTGCAGGCCAACCAGACCTACTATGCGCTCGCCCGGGAACGCTATGACCAGGGCGTGGACAGCTACCTGGTGGTGCTCGACGCCCAGCGCTCTCTCTACCGGGCCCGGCAGAGCGTGGTCGTCATCCGGTTGGCCCGGCTGGTGAACAGGGTCAACCTCTACAAGGTCCTGGGCGGCGGCTGGCAGGAGCGCAGCTGATGGGCGCACGTACAGACCACGGTCTCCGCGCACCGCGGGCGGACGGCTGACATGGCCCGGAAAACCAAGGAAGAGGCCCTGGAGACGCGCAACGCCATCCTCGACGCCACCGTGCGGGTGTTTGCCGCCAAGGGCGCGGCCAACGTTTCGCTGGCCGACATCGCCCACGAGGCCGGGGTGACGCGGGGCGCCATTTACTGGCATTTCGCCAACAAGGCGGACCTGCTCAACGCCCTCTGGAACGAGGTGCTCCTGATCTACACGCCGCTGGCGCGGGCGAGTGAGAGCCGTGACGAGCCGGATCCACTGGGCCGGCTCAAGGAGCTGTATGTCCGCTTCCTCGGCCGCCTGGCGGAAGACCCCCGCCAGCAGCAGCTCATCCGCATTCTCTTTGACCAGAAGAGCGGCAGCGAGGACCTCGACCTCATCCGCACCCGCCACTTGGAGACTCTGCACGAGCGCAACCGGAGCGTACAGACCGTCCTGCGCAACGGCATCGATCGGGGGCAGCTGCCTGCGGATCTCGATGTCCGCCTGGGCACCATCGCGGTGGTCAGCTTCATGCACGGGCTGATCGCCAACTGGGTGCTGACCCCGGACCTGTTCGACATCAAACGGGATGCACCGGCCCTGATCGATGGGCTGTTGCAGATGCTGAAGAGCGGGCTGGGACGAACTCCGGCCTGAACACGCCCGCAGTGGGGGAGGGGAGGGTGGATCACAGCCCGGAGGAGCGGCCGGCCGGCCACCGCCTGCAGGGGGTGCTGCTCGTGGCGATTTCCGCCGCCGGCTTTGCCACCATCGGCCTGTTCGCCCGGGTGGCCGCGGCGAGCGGCGCCTCCACCTTAAGTGTGCTCGCCCTGCGTTTTCTCCTGGCCGGAGCACTCCTGGGGCTGGTCATGCGCCACCGGCAGCTGACCTGGCCCCGGGGCCGGGAGCTAGCCGGCCTTGTCCTGCTCGGCGCCCTGGGCTACACCGGCCAGTCCTTCTGCTTTTTTTCGGCCCTGCACCACCTGACCGTCGGTCTGACGGTCCTGCTCCTCTACCTGCACCCGGCGCTGGTGCTGCTGGCCAGCGCGGCGCTCGGCCGACAGCGGCTGACCCTGCGCAAGACCGGGCTCGCGGCTGCCAGCTTTGCCGGCATTCTCCTCACCGTGTCCGCTGACCTGACCGGCACGCCCGTCGGCCTGGCCTTCGGCATCGGCGCGGCCCTGCTCTACACCGTCTACATCCTGGTCGGGGAACACCTCACCCCGCGCACCGGGGTCATCCCTGCGGCCACGGTGATCGTTCTCAGCGCGGCGGTGATGTTCAGCATCGCCGCCCTGGCCGAGGGGGTACGCTGGCCGGGAACCACCGGGGGCTGGCTGGCCGTGGCCGGCCTCGCCGTCTTCGGTACGGCTCTTGCGATCGTCACCTTTTTTGCCGGCGTGCAGCGCATCGGCGCCGGTGACGCGGCCACCCTGTCCACCCTGGAGCCGGTGGTGGCCCTGGTGCTTGCCTTTGTCTTCCTTGGCGAGCAGCTCGGTGCGGTGCAGCTGGCGGGTGCGGTGCTGGTGATCGTCAGCGCGGCGGTGCTTGGCCGCAGCGCTTGAACCGCGGGAGAGGGGTCAGAGTCCGGGCACGCCGAGCTGCTGGATGCGGACCGCGTTCAGCCCCTCCTCGTAGGCGAGCAGCTTGCCTTCGCTCCGGTACAGGCGGAAAGCGAGGGCGTGGGAGAGCACGCGGATGGGGTAGTCGCGCGGCAGTTGCTGCAGGTAGGGCTGGATGGTGACGAAATCGATGGCCCCATACTGCTGCATGATGAAGCGCAGACCACCGTTTTTCGGACCGATGTTGTAGGCGAGCAGGCCGAGGAAGAGGTCGTTCTGCATTTGTTTGAGGTAATACCGCAGGGTGGCGGCGGCAAGAAAACCGTTGTGGCGGTGGTCGTCGACCCGGGGCGCGATGCCGAGATGGCGACCGGCCAGCGCGGTCACCTCGTCGGGCACGCGGGTGATCTGAAAGAGGCCCTGGCCGCCGTCACTGCTCGGCCGCGGCAGGAAGCTCGACTCGGTCGCGGCCACACCGTGGAGCAGGTCCGGGTCGAGGCCGAAGGCGGCCGCGGCCTGGTCGATGTCCTTTGTGTAGGGCTGGGCCCGGGCGATCAGGGTGTGCAGCTGGGCCGGGTCAAAGCGGCGGTAGGCGGCGAACACCTGGTGAGTCAGCGTCACCCGGCCGGCCTCGGCCCGACCGCCGACCAGGGTGCGGAAATGACCGAAGGCCCAGTAGAATTGGCCCTGGACGACGAGCACGCCCACCCCCGCCGCACAGGCCACGGCCAGGGCTGAGGGCAGCCAGAGCGAGCGGGCCAGCAGCCAGCGGCGCAGCCGCAGCCAGGCGAACAGGCTGAGGCTGGTGACCACGACCAAGCCAAACACGCCCAGGGCAAAGGGTAGGAGGCTCGTAAAAAAGCGGGTGCCGGAGAACCGCTCCGCCGCCAGGCCGAGCAGCACCATGATGGCGGTGACCGCGGTGATGGTCAGGCAGGTTGCCTCGAGCAGGGCGAGGAGCAGGGTCCGGCGGGTGCGGGCCGGTTTTTTCTTCGCCCGGGATCTCGGCTTCGCCTTTTTTTTCCCCTGGCCGCCGGTCGTGCCCGTTTTCGACCGGCGGGGCGGCTTGACTGCCGACTCGCCGTTCTTCGCCCCGGTGTCCGGACGGCCGGCCAATGGCGCGGGTGCGGGCGCTGCGGTCGCCGGCTCGGCCGGCTGCTGCCGGTCTGCCCCTTTCTTCGCTGCCAAAACGCTGTGTTCCTCCCTTTCTGTTTTTTTTGTGTTCGGGCCGGCCTCCGGGTTCTGCCCCGCGCCGGTCCTTTCTGTCCATTCAGCTTGTGCAAGGAGACCCCATGGCCCTGTTCACCATTGATCCCGAAACCTGCAACCAGGACGGCCTCTGCGCCGCCGTCTGCCCGCCCGGCGTCATCGATTTCTCTCCGGGCGCCTTACCGGTGCCCACCGCGGACGCGGAGGCGGTGTGCATTCGCTGCGGCCACTGTGTGGCTGTGTGCCCGACGGCCAGCTTCACCCATCGGGAGATGGCGCCCGCCGACTGTGTGCCGCTTTCGCCCCAACCGGTCCTGAGCGCCGAGCAGTGCGCCCGCTTCCTGCACGGCCGGCGCTCCATCCGGGCGTACCGCCGGCAGCCGGTGGACAGGGCGACCCTGGCCCGACTCATCGATCTCGCCCGCTACGCCCCCTCGGGCCACAACAGTCAGAACACCGAATGGCTGGTGCTTAGCGGCCGGGAAGAACTCCGCCGCCTGGCCGGCCTGGTCGTCGAGTGGATGCGCCAGGTCCAGGTCGAGTCGCCGGAGCTGGCCCGGGTCATGCATCTGGAGCGGACCGTGGCCCGCTGGCAGGCCGGCCACGACGTGATCCTGCGTGGCGCGCCGGTGCTCATCGTCACCCATGCCCACGCGGAGGACCGGATCGCGCCCTCGTCCTGCACCATTGCCCTGGTCCACCTGGAACTGGCCGCCACCTCCCTTGGTTTGGGCACCTGCTGGGCCGGCTACCTGCAT
>Ga0265295_1001294_pt1 | contig 44615 bp, 40 predicted proteins | sample Munlansysbiofilm_FD_192503 | JGI IMG/M metagenome (GOLD analysis project Ga0265295, IMG submission 192503) | Leachate microbial communities from a municipal landfill in Southern Ontario, Canada - Methane capture system biofilm | ecosystem: Engineered > Solid waste > Landfill > Unclassified ...
TTATCCAGAAGCATTTGAAAAGGGTACATTGAAAGCTGAAGTTTCTCCCAAAAAGTAAACACGGACGTGTTTCTTTTTTTCATATGAAAACATTTATTAACTTTTGGAAAAAGTTCTTTATCATGATATGGGACATCTTGAAGTCCATGAGTTCCATCAGGGGACTGATTGCACTTTTTATCAGTTATATGATCTTTCATGGTTGGGCAGTCATCGCACTTCTTTTAGGTACATTTGCAGGCAATGGCTATTTAATAGCTTTGGGTAGTGCTGTTATTTTATTTTGGTTTGGTCCAGGAACACCTGTCATTCCACTGATTATTATTACTGCACTTTTTATTAGAAGATACCTTCTTTTTGAAAAGAAGGAGAAACTAGATTTGAAATTAAAATGGAAAGAACTCAATGAAAAGATGTCATCTAAATGACGTCTTTTTTTAAGTGTATGATAAAATAGAAATATCTTAAGGATTGGGGGGGACACCTGTGAAAAAAAGTTATGCTTTCATTTTGCTTGTGATTTTAATGCTGTTTAGTGTATTTATGTTTGTATCGTTTTATAATCGGAGTACAGTTGCTATCGATATCAATAAAGCAATAGAAGATACTTATGATGTAGAGATTATCGAAGTCTATACAGAGAATCTTTTTGAGTTAAGGGAATATCGCGAATGGGATGACATCGGATTTGATGTGTCAGCTTTTGAGAAAGATTATCCTGATGAAGAAGATCAGGTTTCGATTCAAGTGCTTTATGTATTAACTGATCAAGGTGAAAAATTAGTTTATAGTTATCCTGTTGGTTATAAGCAGAGAAATCAACCACTTTTTATAGATTTAGTTGAAACAAATATAGGTATGTCTCAAGATGAGATGGTGGATCTCATCAAAGATGTTGATGATTTGAGTTCGTTAAGAAATTCAATAACAACGAACCAGTACTTTATGCTTCCAGCCTTTAGAACAGCGTTGAACGCATTTGAAGGCTTTGATGATATCTTAGATGAAAAGATGCAGGATGTCATATTCTTTCAAACCTATGATGATATATATATCTTTTTTGTTTATAAGAATGTTTTCTATGTAACACACATCGTTAATCGAGATGACCTCATCTGTGTTTATCCATACCAACTCAATTTAGTTGATTTTATTAACGTTTTAGATGCTGCATAAAAAGAGGTGTCGTGATGTTTAAAACATGGACAGAACAAATGTTAAATGTTTTTAAAAACACAACCGATTGGAAAGGAAGAACAGACCTCAAGTCTTCTTCATATGCCATGTCTTTTCAACTGATGATCGTTTCTCTTGTGATTGTCTTTGTCAGTTCATCTCAAGTTGTTGATTATGGCTTAGGTATCAAGATTATTGGGTATGTCATATTGATTTATTCACTATTATCTTCCGTGTCGTTTACAACACTACTAGCAAGAAGATTAAGAGATACGGGGATTAATCCCATCATGTTTGTGATCACGATTTGGTTAACGTATATTTTGACTGGTGTCTTTCGGTTCGTTACATTTTTTGATAACGCATTAAATGTCTTTTTACCCATCATGATCTACTTCATTTTTCACTTTTTCATCATTATGATGGCGTTGTTGCCTTCCAAAGAAGAGTGAAGATCACATCTACTTTTCGTTACAATTAAAGAAAATTCTTTAAAAGCCCTCTTTCGTGGTACAATGAAATTAAGATTTCATCCAAAGAAAGGCGGGCTTTTTTATGTTATTTGAAGCTTATCAATTAAAAAATTACACCTTTAAAAATCGTGTCGTCATGCCACCGATGTGTATGTATAGTGCAAAGGAAGATGGTATCGTCAATGATTTCCATATTATTCACTATGGAACAAGAGCTATTGGTGGTGTTGGTCTGATTATCCAAGAAGCAACAGCTGTTCTACCTGAAGGAAGAATCACAACCAATGACTTAGGTATTTGGAGTGATGATCACGTTGAAGGTTTGAAACATATCGTTAAAACAATTAACAATTATGGTGCGATTGCTGGGATTCAAATTAATCATGCTGGACGTAAAGCAAAAGTAGAAAGACCTGTCGGTCCTTCTAAATTAGCTTATTCAAAAGACTATCAAACACCTGAAGAAATGACATTAAATGATATTAAAGAAGTTGTTAAATCCTTTGGACAAGCAGCAAGACGTGCTGATGAAGCAGGTTATGATTTACTTGAAATTCATGGTGCTCATGGCTATTTGATCTTTCAATTTTTATCACCGATTTCAAATAAGAGAACAGATAAATATCAAGATGGCAAAGTTTTCTTAAAAGAAGTGATGGAAGAAGTTGTGAAGTATTGGCCAAAAGAAAAAATATTGGCTTTAAGAGTTTCAGCATATGAATATGTTGAAGAAGGTGTGACACCTGAATCGATTAGTGAAGCGATTAATTTTGTTAAAGATTTAGGATTAGACATGATTGATGTCTCATCGGGTGGTAATGTCTTAGTGAAGATAAAAGCATTCCCTGGTTATCAATTAGACTTAGCAAAGAAAGTTAAAGAATTAACAGGTCTTCCTGTTATTGGTGGTGGGTTAATCACTGATCTTAGAATGGCAGAACTTGCAGTTTCATCGAAGCATGCTGATTTTGTCTATATTGGTAGAGAACTTTTAAGTAATCCTTATTTAGTCATTAATGAAGCACCTAAACTAGGTGTGGAATTGGTATACCCAGAACAGTATATAAGAGGTAAAAAGTAAAGAGGGTTAAAATGCGTTTAAAGATGATTAAGATGGTGCTATTTTTTGTCATAACAACAATAGCACTCATCGATTACCGCATGTTAACAATAAAAGATGGCAAATTACTGGTGGCTAATTGGCACCAGGTTTCGTCGTGGGCAGAAATTGAAAGTTCGTTAGAACGTATTGAAGGTGTTGAAGTGTATCCTTCAAGAGTTGTTAGAAGAAGTAGGGTAGATGATGAACATTATGTTGTGATCTATATGGATCAAAACTTTTATAACGTTAAGGCTAATGATATTGAGCTGGATAGAATTAATAGTTTAGTGAGTCAAAAAGCGATTGAGGTTGTTGTGGTTGAACCCGTAGATGCATGGTTTTATGGGTTATTGGTTGTGTTGGTAATTGTATTTCCTGTAATGAGGAAGGAAGAGGAAGTATAGGGCTCAAGTCTCATTGTCTGTATCATATAAGATGCAAAGGTTTGATACAATAAGTGTCAAGCCTTTTTCATGCAGAAATGAAGATTTCTTCCTATCTACAATTTTCTGTATCGATATTATGAGTCGAAATTTGATTTATTTTGCGACTGATAATTCATTGCTACCTAACTTTTTAACGATTATTTAACCATTTACACTATTACTAAATGATTATTCATAAGAAGAGTCAAAATCCCCTATAGAGGAAAGTGGAGGATTATCTTATCCAAAAAATATAATGAAGTTACATTGTTTGTAAACCTCTTGCTATAAATTATATATTTTTTGTTCTATACATATATATTTTATGCTATGCATGTATCATGGTAAGTTTCAAATCACTTAATAAGTAAAATCAACAGATTTTATAAAAATGTCCTCAAAAAGACCATTGTTTACTTCAAGGTCTTAAATATTTAAGCATTTAATGATAAAATACTTGTAATAATATCTCATAAATAAAAATCGGACGTGAATACAATGAATAATCATGAAAATAGAATTTTGGATGGTATAAATTTGATAGACGATTTTGGTGATAATCTCCATTTATCATCTGAAGGCCATAATGATGTTGAAGGATATCAAATATTTACACCCAATTTTATCGTTAATGACATGATAAAAATGATTGGATTAAAAGCCATTATGGATATAAACAATAACATTTTAGAACCGACAAGTGGCGATGGAGCTTTCACTGTAAGAATATTGGAATTACGTTTGAAGAATCTAAATAATGATAATGAATTTCTTATAAAAGCACTTAAGGGATTATCGACCATTTACTCAATTGAGTTAGATAGGGATTTATTGCTTAGACAAAGAAGTAATTTGTATTCAGCTTTTATGAATCAAGTTAAGAATAAAAGTATTCAAATTCATAATCGTCTAGTTGACTTAGTTAAGAGAATTATTGTCACGAACGTTATATGGGGAGAAACAAACATACGTGAGGAGTTTTCCAAAAACAACATTATTGGATGGTATATGCCACTTCCAATGATGAAGGATACAAAGCATCGAGATATACCAAATTATACAAAAGCAGAAGTCATTAAATTTTCTAGATGGAATATAAACAATGACTTATCATATACTCAAGTATTTGAGGATGCTGTATTTGATAATTCAATTGATGAAACTCAAATAGGGGGACTGTTTGATGAATGGTAAAAATGGAGCAATTTCAGCAGAACGAAAATATAAAACATCTGTGGAAGAAGCATATGAATACATCGAGAATTTTGATATTTTAGAAACAATCAATAATGTAGGAAATGATGAAATATTCACACCTGTAAAACTCTGTAATGAAATCTTAGATGTTTTACCTACAGAAGTATGGAGCAATCCAAATTATAAATGGTTAAATCCATGTGACAAAAATGGAGTTTTTTTACGTGAAATTGCGATTCGTTTAGATGAGGGTTTAAAGAATATCATAGAAAATCAAGAAAATCGTAGAAAACATATATTAAAAAACATGTTATTCAGCATTGGACTTACTAAATTTACTTCTTTAGTATCTAGAAGAACCCTCTATTATTGCAGTCAAGCAAATCGAAAATTTAGTATAAATGAAGAGGGATTCGCGATAGGGAATGGAACTTGGTTTGATGATGAAGAAGGAAATATAAAAACACCTATTACTAAACACAGTTTTGACAAAAAGGGTAAGTGCATTTATTGTTCAACAAGTAGTAAAGGAAAATATAGTAATCCCAATCAAATAGAACACTATGCTTATGAATTTATACATCTTAACAATATTGAAAAAACCCTCTTTAAAAGGTTTAACCTAGGAGAAGATATGAAATTTGACATTATTATAGGCAATCCACCCTATCAATTATCTACAAGTGGAGGACAAGCACAAGCTAAAGCAATTTATTATAAATTTGTTGAACAGGCTAAAAGATTAAATCCCAAATATCTTAGTATGATTATACCTTCAAGATGGATGTCCTCAGGTTTTGGGGTTGAAGATTTTAGGAAAAATATGCTTGATGATAAGCATATTACAAAATTACATCACTATGAAAATGCTGGACATTGTTTTCCTAATAATGTTGAAATAAAAGGTGGTGTTTGCTACTTTTTAAGAGAAAGAGATGTTTCATCCAAATGTGAAATAACTATCCACTTCTCTGATAAGCAAATTCAAAAATCACATCGATATTTAAAAGAGGATGATCTAGACTCAGATATTTTTATTAGAGATGAACGACAAATAGAGATATTGAAAAAAGTAAGTTCTAAAAACGAGAGTTCAATTTCAAATATATGTTATTCGTTATGGTTCTATGATTTAGCCTCAGATTTTTTTAAGAACCCATCCAAATTTGATTTACCCCCACTCAGTGAGACTCCAATTGACAATGGATTCACAATATATGGAGCGCTTAACGGAAAGAGGGCGATTAGATATTGTGCATCTGACTACCCATTTAAAAAGAGACTTGAAGAAATAAAAAAATGGAAAGTATTTATCCCAAGTGTATATGGCAGTGGAAAGAGAAATGATATACCTTCTTACATCCAAATAGGTGAACCCAACTCATTATGCACACATTCGGTTATGCAAATTGGTAATTTTGATACTAGAGCAGAAGCTGAAAATTTAGTATCATATTATAAAACAAAGTTCTTTAGATTTATGCTTTCAGTAAAGAGGATTTCGATAAATATATCAGGCAGTATTCTAAAATTCGTTCCGATGCAAGATTTTTCTAGAAAATGGACTGATATTGAGCTATATGAAAGATATGAATTATCTGACCAAGAAATTGAATATATTGAATCGCATATAATTGAAATGGACTGAATATATGAAGCAATCAGTAAATACATTCAAATCTAGATTACTAAATGAAGTTGATTCAATTCGAGTTAAAAATGGACTAATGATTTTTAATCTAGAAGATACAAATTTCATAAAAGATAAACTTATCTTATTATATATATACAGACTCCCAGAATATCAAACTCATGGTTTTAAGGTTGGATATACTGTATGTAAATTTGGTGAGACTTTTTGGCACGCCATAAAATCTCGCATCGATAAACAAGAATATGAATTAGCACTTGATTCAGATACTCTTTTAAGAGAAAGATATAACATGTATGGTTTAGATCGAGAAGTTGTTTATTGGGGAATTGCACTGAATGTAAACTCTGAAGAATTTAAAGATCATGAAGTTCACAGAGCTATTTTGGATACATTACCAGGAATTACTGAAAAAAATCAAGAGTGGTTTTCAGGTGATATCCATTTAGATGATTTAATAGAAATCTTTAATGAATATAGATCTAATGATGAATCTCTCAATCGAATAATTTATACACCTCGCAAAGAGCAAAAAGAAGCTATAAATGCTTTAAAGAATTACTTTGGTGAACACTCTACAGGATATAGATTTTTGATGAACTGTAAAATGCGCTTTGGAAAATGTTATACAACATACAAATACGCAGAAGAAACTAATAAAAGCAAAGTGTTAATTTTAACATTTGTACCCGCTGTAGAAGGTTCATGGAAAGATGATTTGTTACATATTAGTAAGGAGTTTGATTTTTTCACAGATTTTGATATTAGCAAAGATAGCTTTAAACTTAACGACAATCCCACAAAACCATATGTTGTTTTTCTATCTCTTCAAAACTATCTAGGAAAAGATTCAAACACTAATATGGTAAAAAACAAAATCAAAAAACTTCAAGAAGTAACATTTGATTTGTTGGTTTTAGATGAATATCATTTTGGTGCTTGGAACGATAAAACACAAGAAACCATAGAAGAAATCGACATAGATTATCAAAAAAATCTTTCTAAAGCCATGAAGACTGATATAACAAATGCTTTAAGTATAAAAATAGAACAAACACTCTGTTTATCAGGAACACCTTTTAAGGCTATAGATCGAGGAGAGTTCAATGATAAAAATTCATTTACCTACTCATATTTTGATGAACAAAAGAATAAGTATCCTAATTCAGATAACAATGAGTTTTTAATAATCAGTTCTGAATATGAGCATTTTCCAGATATGAAGATTTTTGGATATAACATGTCGAGTCTATTTAATGGCTTGTTTGATGAACTTAAATCAGAAGATAAGATATTAAAGAAAAAATATTTTTCACTTAATGGATTTTTTAAAACAAAAAAAGATGAAGATACTGAATCAGAAAATGTATTTATTTATGAAGAACATGTATTAAAATGGCTGGAAATCATTAAAGGAAGAACTACATACGGATATGATTTTCCTTATATGAACGAGAAAATGCTCGATAATAATAAACATACTCTTTGGTTGTTACCAACTGTAAATGCATGTGCAGCTTTAACACATTTATTAAGTAATGACGATTATTTTAAACGTTACGAAATAATTAATTTATCACAATCGGAAGTAGGTTCTGGATTTAGTGCTTTTAATCATTTGAATAGAAAAATTAAAGCTTCTAAGCAAAAAGGATTGCTAGGAAGTATAGCAATTACTGTTAACAAATTAACACTTGGTGTCACAGTTAAAGATTGGACAAGTGTTTTTGTGCTTAAAGATTTATCAAGTCCAGAACAATATTTTCAATCAATTTTTAGAGTGCAGACTCCTAATAAAGAAACCAATAAGAAATACGGATATGTTTATGATTTTAATATTGATAGAGCAGCGTCACTTTTATTGCATTATGCCGAAAAAACCTCTGTAAGTGTAACAAAAATGGATGTAGCAAACCTTATTGTAAAATATCTTCCTATTTATATGAACGGTGATATGTCGCAACCCATTGAGGAGGAAGTTTTCTTTGAGTTAGCACAGTTAGGTTATAACTCTAAACCATTATCTGAGAAAGTTAAGGATATTAGCAAAACAACAAGAGGTTTAGATGATCAAACAATTGCTGATATGATCAATGATCCTGAATGCTCTGAAGTTATCAAGAATGTTTTTGCTCATACTAAGTTTGCAAAACCTACTACAAGAACTACACCACCTAACTCTACAGAAGGTTTTAAATCAATTGAAAGTAAAAAAGGTAGAGATATTGGATATGATCAAGGTCTAGTTGACTATAAATTGTATTTGGAAATTGATGATGCTGTGGTTCAAAACCTATTTGACGAAAATGTCACAACATTATTCAATAATCATTGTCCACAAGAGTATGATGATAAGCAAAGAAAGTATTTCTACAATGGCCTGCTTAAAGGCTATGAATCTGGAGTCAATGTACCGATAAAGAAACTGCAATGTGGTAAAGATGATGGAAAAAATTTTGTGGGACACTTAAAAGATAAATTGGGATCTAATTTACTTTGGACTAAGAAAACTAGAGATAAAATTTTAAATATTGTGCATCTTTTTTTGAATAATAAAAATAATATACCTGAAGAATATAGAAAGAAAATGTACCTGAAGTGGTATCGTGATTCCTTTAGAGCAGCGATTCAATCGGAATTAAAGCCAAAGATTAAAGAAGAAAACGGAAATACTATAGAAGATACACAAAATGTATTAAGACATATACTCAGCAAAGTATTCCAATTTTTATACATAAGTGTATATAGAGAAACTAGATTTATGGATGTTTTTGAAAATGCAGACCCCTATGTTTTTCACTCTGCTGTTGGTATTAAAAAGGAGGAATTTGAAATACTTAATAAATATAGGGTATTTCAAGAAAGAGTCCTTGATGGATATATTCATGAGTTTTTTGTAAATGAATCATTAGGTAGAGTCAATGAGAGTGCATCAGAAGAATTTAAAAAAAGATATCGCAATAGTTTCAATTGGTTTGGATATGGAGTTAACTCAGATGAGTGAGGAAAACAGAATAGCTGTGGAGTAATATTAATCTGGCTATTTTCATAAAAAAGAATAAGTGAATTACTAATCAGGATCGAGGTGTTTAACGCTCTATTTTCTAAGTCACTTAAGATAGAGAAATACATTTCAAATCATGACACAGTTGATTATTCTACGCAATGTCAAACTATTTTTCTGAATTATTTATACAGTCACCCAAGTGGTTATATTCGAAAAATATTTTAAAAAGTATTGTCAAATAATGCTTTTATGTCAGTAAAGTGGACACATTATGAGAGAATTATTCTTAAACGGAATAGTATCTCATTATATTCATATAACTCCTCAGAACTAGAATGAGATTTCATGCGACATATATTTATCTAATAAAATGTGAAGTATTATGAAAAATAAACTGTCATAACAGATTCTCAAATATAATTATCTTTATAAAAGATCGATATGTAATATAATTGAAATTCGCTTAATCAACTAATTTATTTAATTATCTTGAAAGGACAAATGATGCAAACTTTAGAACATTTAATTGATTTATGGAGTGATGTTGCAGATCAAGAGCCATATATCGCAAAGGAAGATGAAGAATTTATTGATCATAATTGTATAGCTCTAGACGAATCAAAAGGTGAAACCTCATTTAGATTTGATTTTTTACCACAACCCTGGTGGGGAAATATTAAAAATCCAAAAGTTATTGTTTTAGCTCTAAACCCAGGTATCGACGAAACAGAAAAAGTAGATGAGGAAAATCTAAAAGAAGAAATCTTATTAAATTTAAGAGGTGAAACCACGATTAATTGGATGTCTGAAGGAAATACAAGTGGACATAAATGGTGGAAAGCCACATTTAAGGACATCATAAAAAGTGGCTCGATAACTCCTGATATTATATATAAAAAAGTTGGAGTATTTGAGTTAATTGGATATCATTCAAAGAGGTTTAACTCAGGAGACTATGAAACTGTTGAAAGAATGATAAATACCAAACTAGGTGTAAAATCTGGTGTGCTACCAACACAAATAGCCATGTTCGATCATCTTTCGTACCTAATAAAAAATACTAACCCGATTGTAGTAATTATTTGGGGCCAAAAATTTTGGAGACAAGAAGTTGTTGGACTTGAAGGTTATGATTATATTGATACAATCAATACCGCAAGCCATAGTTTATCAAGAAATAATCTAAGAGCTATTGATTTTGAGCGAATAATTCAAAAACTACTTGAGTGAAATCTATATAAATATAGAAAAAGAAAAGGCTTCGCTACAAACTATTTAATTCTTAAAAACTTCTATTATTAACTAAAGAATCATCGTTGATTAATTCGTATATCCCCGTTTTTAACATTTTTTGATCAAATCGATTAGGAAAACACAAAAACATGTATGATTCAAGATAATTATTGTTATAAATATAGTGCACTCATGAACAGTTATAAATATGCTGAAGAATGACATGATGATCTTATTTAATGAAAAAAAGCTAAATAACATACAGAAAATCAAAAATCTTACATATCAGACTAAAACAAGTTTAATAAAAACTCGTGGAGTGGAATGAACATACATAATCATTAGTTAAAAGTGTATTAGATCACAAGATAATTAAATTTCACTTAAACTGAGCAATGGTAACTAATCATAAGTTGACATAATTGATTACACGCTATGCGACTCTAATAAGTTGTGTGGCTTTTTTGTTATTAACACTAGTTATTTCAAAATGAGTTCGTATTATTAAATCATGCGTGTTATAATTTATGCAAAGACTACAAAGAATTAATTGTTATAGTTTCAGTATGATTAGTGGGGGGATGTGCTAGATGGATCAATACAGCGAAATTAAAAAGACAAGAAATGCAAAATCAAATATTGAGCTCAAAAATCTGGTATTAAGAAGACTTAAGGATAACAATTATAAGCTATATCAGTATTGTTCTATGGATGAAGATTATGATCCTTATAAAAGACTAGGACCTGATGGAGATTATAATCATAGTTTTAGAAATGCTCTGGATGGTATCTATTATGCTGGAAGACCAAGTAAATTTAATGATCCATTCGATTGTATGATGGGTGTTTCAAGTCGCAGTTTATTGAGCGATATCATGAAGTCATTCCTAAATTTGAATTATATCAACTCACCGATTGGCAAAAAAAAGATTAAAGAAATCTTTTCGGATAAAAAACATAGATTTGATAGAATTCAAGAAGTAAGATCATGGAAACCATCATTGATTAGAGACATAATGATTCAAATGTTAGAAAACGACTTCATCTATTTTCAGTTGGTGAAAGAAGATAGTTTTGAATATATGAAAAGCAAACACTTAAATCCCTTACAAATTAAAATGCTAATTCAAAGTATTTTTTCAATCGAAGAATTTAGAAAATCGTTTTTAGAAAATTTTTTAGAAGATAAATATAAGAATATGAAAACCTCTCAAAAAATGAATGAGTTGTTTAGCCAAAATGATTTGTTGGTAGATACAATATTACTTGAACCGATCGAAGTTAGCACTGGAACAGATAATAGTCTAAACGCAATAAATGTTAACATTGAAAAAATGAACTTGTTGGGTCAAACTCATGGTTACAAAAATATACAACAAGATACTGACAATCTACGAACTGCAATTGATAGTGCATTTGAAGTTGCAACTGACGGATTAAATGATATGTATGATCGCATCGATAGACATTTTGGTATTACTTGTTTCAGTAAAAAAAGTGATATTGCTCTTATGTGGTCACATTATGCAAACAAACACAAAGGATTTGTAATAGAATATGATTTATCAAATTTGACTGTCGAGGACGCAGAAAAACTCTCATTTATGCTACCAGTTAAATATGATAGTAAGAGACCAAAACTTGATGTATACAGCTTGCAAAAATTCATAGACTCATCTGGGAATCCTGACGTAATGGATTTAGCAGTCAACACGTTATTTGAAGTTTTATTTGTAAAAGCTAAAGAATGGAATTATGAGAAGGAAATTCGAGTTATTACTCATATAACTTCTGAGTCTGATAGAAGAGTAAGTTTCAATTATATTAAATCCATAATTTTGGGTGTTAATTCTAGTGAATACGTAACTGAATTACTTAGTAATTTGTGTAGAGAAAAGGGATATAACTTGCTAAAGTATGAATTGCATGAAGATCAGTATAAACTCAAGTTAATGCCTTTTGATATTGATTTAAGGGAGGAATAGTCTATGAGTGACTATGCAGGTAGAACATTTGAACTTGTACCAAAATCAGAATTAAATCCTGTTAAGATTCAAGTTGAAGAGATTATCAATTTGCTCCAAGATGCCATGCGTGAATTTGGAGTGACATTTACCTTTAAACTCGTGGGAAGTGGTGGTAAACACCTTGTTACTAGAGTTATGAATGGCAATACAGGTTTTGACTTCGACTACAATCTAGGTATTCAAAAAGATGGAGACCTAAGTGGCAGAGAGCTTCGCCTTAAGGTGAAGAGTCAGCTAGAAAGTATTCTAAGTGGAATTGGATATTCTACAGTATCTTCTGGAAAGCAATCTATGACGTTTAAGTTCGTTGATCATGAGAAAAGTAGAGTCATTCACAGTTGTGATTTTGCAATCGTAAATGATTATGAAGATGAGAACGGAGATTCTATTCAAGAAATATTAATTTGGCAAAAAGATGATGATACATATGTGTGGAATAAAAGACCATTTGCTAAAAACCATTCCGACAAATTATCTAATCTTAAAGCAAATGGGTTATGGCAAGAAGTCAAAGATGAGTATTTAAAAATTAAGAATAATAATCAAGACAAAGAAAAGAAATCAATCTCGCTTTTCTTTGAAGCCATCAATAATGTGTACAATCGCTATGAATGGAACTGAGAAGAAAATTAAAAAGCTGCTCTTAAACATCAGCAAAGAAGATTTTATGAGCAGGATGGTATTTAGTACTCCAAAAGAAAAAGAACGATGTGAACGATATCTAGAATTAAAAGGCGTGGCATATCATGCTGTGTTAGCTAACTATATTGGTCTTGATGAGAATGGGAAAGTCGAGTATAAAAAAGTTCAAAATATGTATGTTTACGATAAGCGTATACGATACATCCTCTATAAATTTTTATCAGCATTAGAAGAAGGAATTAGAGGATACATTTCAAATCACTACAACACGATGGAGAAAATTAAATCCTTATCTTCTAAAATTTATACAGCGGTAGAAGATGGAAGTAGTCTTTCTAAGGAACTAGAAAATTTTGATTTTAACGTATTGATTCAACTAACTCAAAAACTGCAGCCAAATGATTTAAAAAAGTTATTTAATGAGAATGAGAGTTTAGAGATTAATCTTCAAGCGGTCAGAATATTGAGAAATACTGTTAGTCATCACAGAATGTTATTTGTTTATGAGGATTTCGGCGAGTGTGTCATAGATAATGCTGTTAGTGATACTCTTACGGCAAACATTGTAAACCTGTCTAACCTTATTAATCGGTATTATAAAGGATTCTTTATTGAAGCAATCAATAATGCAATCTATGACGAAGATGACATTGATTTTATCGGTTCAATACCACTAAAAGCGATTTTACATATCAAATCATTATTGTGATTCGATTAATTTACACAAAACATTTGACGGCATGAGCAAAATATCGGTTTCACATAAGAAAAAGTTAATCTGAAAAAGTATTTTGTGCTAAAATATTGATAATAAACTATTTGCAAAGTTAATTTTTGGGGGATATATGACATTTTTTGAAAAACAAAGAACTAAATTCCAAGAAGATTTAAGTAAGGCTTATCTGCGGAGTGTATGTGCGAGTCAGGGGATATTATTTTTTGATCATACTGATAGAGATTTTGATGGAACTGATTGTACATTACGTTTTTATAGCAATGAAGACAATCAAAGAGAACTGTTAATCCAATTAAAATCTACCCAAAATTTAAACATTTCTAATGGATCTATATTATTTGATATTGATTCTGCAGTGCACAATAAATTGTGTGAAAATGAGTATAGAGCAACCTGCCTTTTTGTTCTAGAGGTAAATCCGAATAGTAATATTTGGACTGAACTAAATGGAAATGAACTTTTGTTGAGACATCGGATGTATTATCTTGAATATAGCCAACAAATTGCAACCACGAATACAACTACTAGAAGAGTTTCGGTACCGATTACCAATATTGTCGATCCAAAAGACTTCTTAAGTAAATGCAATGAAATGCATGATTCTTGGCTAAATTCAAAAGGAGGTAATTAATATGGGATATTCGAAAGATTATATTCTTGATTCTATTACTCCTAATAAAATTATTCGATATTTAAGAGATAATAATTGGACTATTATTGATGATTCAGTTAATTCACCAAACTACCTAATGTCAAAAAACGATGATAAATTTAAGCAACTGTTGATTCCCAAAAATAAAGGACTAAGTCAAAGTTACAGGAATATTATAAAATCTATCATTATTGATATAGCTTTTGATCAAGAATCCAATGAGGAAGCAGTTATTAATAATATTGCTAACGTTGATAAGTATATCGTTAATATTAGATATGCTAATCCTAATGTCAAAAATTCAAACATACCAGCATCTATACTTTATGAACTACTAGAAAATGCAAAAAAATTGTTTTTGAACTCTTATGCTGATGTCAATTTGAAGAACATAACAGCGACTCCATATCGCAAAGGAAAACCGATGGATCAAATACAAGATATTGACGTTAGATTGGAATTCGGGCAAACAACCACGGGAAGTTATATAATACCATTATTAATTCCAAAAGAGGACATCAATTTTGATTTACATGATGGTGATTTATTCGAAAATCAAAATTATGATTTCAACAAAGAAACAGGTAATGATGAAGTACTAGATTCAAATGGTAAAGCTATATTAAACATGATTGAAAAAATAGATTTAGTTAAATCGATCATTGATGAGAGAGGGGATCTTAATAGCATTTTAGATCCTTCATCATCCGATTTTGTAAGTGTCAATTATCTAAGCTCACTATCAAGTATCGGGGATGATAATGATGATACAATTGTAGAACTATCGTCGACAGTTGCAAAAAACAAAGATATAAAAAATGTTAAAACCTCATTTAATGCCCAATATAAGAAAAAGGTGTCTACATTTGTTGAAGAGTACAAAAAGGCTTACAAATTAGATAATGCTTTCACAGGAAAGTTGTATAAACTAACTGTCGATAACACAGAAGTAATTGAGAGAAAAAATCTGATAGTCAGTCTTGAAGGTCAATCGTTATCTTCAACGCATTCGAAAGTTCAAAAACTAGTTTGTGAGTTCGAATATGATAAATATAAAGACATCATTTTTAATGCAATAGAAAATGGACTAACAGTTAAAGTTGAAGGTGATAGGAATGGTAATAGACTTTCTAATTGTTCAGCTGAAATTATCAATAAATAAAATACTACAATTTGTAATCAGATGTGTTCGAACTTGATTGCTATTGGTTTAGATATTTGAACTATAATAGAACCTAGAATAGCACATCAACAAAAAGAAATAAACTTCAGGGAAGTTAACTTATAAATCACGTTATTTTTCAAAAATTCCTAACTTTTTTTGAGAACAATGTGAAGTTTTTTGACAATAAGGTAATTATTTAGTAGTTTAATTTTTCTATTAAAAAATAGAACAGAGGTGTATTTTGTCTGAAATACTAAACTATACTAAAACCATAAAAAGAAGAGGATACAGTTAATAATGATAAGTAAAGAAAAGTCTAAAGGTATTATTGAGTTAAACTTGGAAGAAGCAAGAAATTTGTATTTACTTGTCTCTAATTCAAGACAACAATTAAGAGAGCGCGCAATAACTGTTTTTTCAATTTTTATAAGTTTTATTGGAGGTATCATAGTTTTATCAATAGATAATATTGGTTCACTAACATTGATTAAAGATAGACCTTTCTACTCTTGTGTATTACTTATTTTGTTTTTCTCAGGTATCTTTTCGTTTCTGTGGATATTATTGTCAAGTAATTCTAAAATTATCGAACAACCATATACAAGAATGCTATATTTAAATAACACCATTTTAGACAACAAGATTAAAAACGAAATAAAACTAACTAAAGAACTAATGATTGTTGATCTTGAAGGGTATTTTAAAGTTGACTTGATGAAGTCATACAAAGATGCAACGGAGTTTCAAATTCAATCAATGAATAGAATTAATAGAGCTTTTAAGGCTTCTATACTTTTTTTCACAGCTGCAATCATAATCACGATATTGGTAATAATGAATATTTTATAGAGAGGAGAAAAATAAATGCCAGAAAAAGAGCAAAAACCCCAAAAAGAAAAACCGGTGGAAATTAATACAGATAATAATAAATCGGGTACAGTTATACTCAATGATGGTTTTGATATTCCAATTAAAAGCGGAAGTAAAACTATAAATGAAGATAAAAAATAGAAAAATGACAAAGATTTAAAACACTAATAATCCAGGTAGTATTAGTGAGGTGAATGATTTATCATGCGCCTCTTTAATATTTTGGTATTTTTGTGTTAATCTTCCAATGAGTAAGAAGTTTATATATAGGTGCTAAAAATTCGATAGGGTGCTAAATTGTATTAGCACCGGTTACCTTAGACATGTGTGAGTATAATTTTTATACAAAGTATTTAGCTATCTAATATAAAAGGACAATCCATCAATTGTCCTTTTTGTCTTTAATAAACGCTCTATACACTGTTGGCTCCAAATCTAATTTAATTTTTACACTACCATGTATCTTATAAAACATGGGTTGATCTGAATTCATATAATAGACACGATAGATCCAGTAATTATTCTCTAATCTATCTGATGTCATCACTTCATTTGCTGTGATTTCAAATGGATGATTCTTTCCTAATAGAGTTGCTTTGACTTCAATATACTTCTCATTGCCATCAAGATCATAAGATAAAACATCATATCCATATCCATCTGCTTCTTTAGCTACCCACTTAACACTTTGAGCAAGATCTTCTCTACCATTGGCTATTAAGTAGTCTTTTTCATGCTCAACAACTAACTTTTCAGCAAGCATTCCTGTCTTTGAATCTTGCTCAGCTTTTTTAATGAAATCAATTTTTCTGCCATGGATCACTTGCTTTTTAATTTTTGGACGATTGGATTGCTCAGGTTTATCAGTTTCTACGATAATAACTGTACCTTCATCAATATTTTGCTCTTCAAATAAATGTCTGATGGTATCAGATGTTTCTTGATCTATATCAAAGAAATCAATAAAGTTTTCAGATTGATAAATATCATTAATAAAACTATCTAGTAACACACCAAGATCTTTTGAGATTGGATAAAGGTATCCTTGATTTCCTCGACCAGTGATTTGATTAAAAGGTGAGTATACTCTAGGTAGAAGTGGTCTGATTGTTTCTATATGATCCATAATTCTAACTCTTTCATAGGTGTAGTTATATTCAACCTTAACAAGCCATCCTTCTCTATTCCAAAGATCATTTGAAAAGGGATTAGGTTCATCAACTGCTTTACCTAATGCAACACCTCTTGAAACAATAACATTCTTAATAATACTAAAGATAACATCACCTTTTTTTATATCTTGCATGGATGACCAGTGAAATTTAGCTGGTCCACCATTTTTATCAGATTTTGGTGCCCATAAGATACCTTGTGAATGTTCTTCTCTAAAAGTTTGATTTTGAAATACGACGAAATAGTTCATTGGTATACCTCGATGATTTTTTTGACAATAGGTAGATCAGCATCTGCCCAATCTAATGTTAGTAAATCATTGATTTTGATCCATCTAACATCTTCATGATCGTTAAGTTTAAGTTCATCAAATGATCCTTTGCAAATAAATGATTGTAATGTGATATCAAACGTATGGTAAGCATGAAACACAGTAATAAAAGGCATGATATCAGATGAGAAAATGTTAAGCTCTTCAATGATTTCTCTCTTGAGTGCATCTTCTGGGAGTTCACCCTTCTCAATTTTTCCTCCTGGGAATTCCCATTTAAGAGCTAATTCCCCTTTGTTTTTACGTTGTGCACAAAATACTCTTTTTTGTACATCAATAAAGATTGCTGCTACGACATCATAGTGTTTTTTCATCAGATTAAGTCATCCCCTTTAAGAGTATTGTATCATATATGAATAGTATGGTTTTTTTACAATACTAAGAAAGTGAGAATAGATTACATGACTAGTCATAATTTGATATACCCAAATAAATAAATATATAATACATGCTATAATTTAACTAACATTGTCGATAATGCAAGAAAAAACTAAATCTTTTTTATAAATTCACTAAACTGTAATTGATTATAATAGCTAAAATGCGATTTAGTATTTGACAAAAGGATTTTCGTATGTATAATTACTAATAACTATGAAGCAATATATAGGAGGAGAATAAAATGACAGATAGAGAAAAAAAGTTTTTTGATGCTGGTGAAAAGTTACGAGGCGTTGGAGCATCTTTCTTTGTGTCTTATTTGTATTGGAAACTAATTGACCCTACACATACAAATTGGAAGCTTGCAAAAACTAATAACCCAGTCACTGTATTGAATAATAAAGAGTATTGGTTTATTTGGGCTAATGCTATCGTATACAAAAATCCTTATGTCTTAGGTACAAACCAAATAAAACTATCTGGGAATGAAATTATATTTATGGCAGAAAAATTAGTTGAAAGACTAGAAAAATTACCGGAGTTTCTTGATTAAATTATCAATGTATTCTGAATGATTTGTACTATACTTGCATAAAATGAATTTAAATTAGTTATTTACAGTAATCAAATAAGGAGAGAACAGTTGGAACTTAATGATGAAATAGAACCAAGTGATTTTGAATTAGATCAAATCGAAAATGATTTATTAAAATCTAGAAACATTCATTCAAGTGATTCTCTAGTCAGTTATTTAAAAGACATTAGTCAAGTTAAGCTATTGACAAGAGAAGAGGAAATAGAACTTGCGTATGCGATTTCAAATGCACATGGAACTAACGATGAAATTGCAATCATCCATGGTAAAAACTCAAGAAACCAATTGATTTTAGCAAATATGCGATTAGTAGTGAGTATTGCGAAAAAATATGCGTATTCTAGTTTTGAATTGATGGATCTTATTCAAAATGGGTCGTTGGGTCTTATGAAGGCAGTTGACCGATTTCAAGTCGAAAGAGGTTATAAGTTTTCTACTTACGCAACTTGGTGGGTCAGACAAGCAATCTCACGTTCGATATCCGATACTTCTAGAACGATTAAGCTTCCGGTATATATCCATGAAATGTTATCAGCTGTTAGAAAAGTGAAAAGACATTATTTAAATGAATATGGTATGGAACCTAATATTGAAATAATTTCAGAATTGAGTAGAATTCCTATATCAACATTGAGACTGTTAGAACTATATAGCTCTGAAACGATATCAATTGATCAATCTTTGGGTGATGATTCTACACTTGCTGATATTATTAAAGATAACATAACACCTACTCCAGAGGAAAACAATAATTTTGAAGTTCTCGAAGCATATGTTCATAGTATTCTCGAAGAATTTACTAAGCGAGAAATGGAAATTATTAAAATGAGATATGGGATTGAATCAGATAAAAAGACTTTAGATGAAATTGGTAAGCTTGATTGGTATTATAATAATATAAAGAACTATTTAAATAATTTACGGTTTCCATTATTTTAATCTTTTAATATATCTATCAATACTAGTAAAAAGTCTAAAAAAATAAAACAAATCGTTTTTTTATTGACAAATATGAATAAATATGGATAATTCATATGCTGAACTACAAAAACCAAAAAATATGGAGGATAGTAATTGAAAACTAAAAACGAACAACTCGATGTTGAATCTCACAAAATAATTAATAAGTCGCGACAAGCATCAGACGTAGTTTATCATGACAATAGTTTAGATGTTTTTATGAATGAAATTGGTCAAATTGACTTATTAACTAAAGAAGAAGAGATTAAACTTGCTACTCAAGTCATGATCGCTCGTGATTCAACAGATGAAAAAATCATTAAACTTGGTAAAGAAGCCAGGGATAGATTGATTTTGTCTAATCTAAGGTTGGTTGTTAGTATTGCGAAGAAATATAAATATACGAATGTTTCATTCATGGACCTCATTCAAGAAGGTGTAATGGGACTCATGATAGCTGTAGACAGATATCAAGTGTATAAAAAATTTAGATTGTCTACATTTGCGACTTGGTGGATAAAACAGACAATTAAACGCTCTATCTCAAACACTTCTAGAACCATTCGTTTACCAGAGTATATCTTTGATTTAATAGCTAAAGTTAGGAAAGCCAGAAAAAAACATATTATTGATTTTGGGTTTGAACCTGATAACGATGTTTTATCCAATATAACAGGCATATCTAAAGACTTGCTGCGTTTAATTGAAATTTATGATGATAATCCATGCTCATTGGATAGACCGCTTGGGGAAGAAGGGAATACACGTATTGAAATAACTCCAGACGTAAATAACCCAAATCCGGATGAATATGATAAGTTAAAGATTATTGAAGAGTTTGTTATAGATAGTTTGGAATTTTTAAGCGAACGCGAGCGAAGAGTCATAAAAATGAGATATGGCATTGACTCTGAAGAAAAAACACTTGAAGAGATTGGAGAAATACTAGGTATTACAAGAGAACGTGTACGACAAATTGAAAATGGAGCAATTAAGAAGTTGCGTAGAATAATGAATATAAAGAAAAATTGATTTATATTGCATGATATATTTTATTAGCGATTATGACATTTTTAAAAAAGTATTACAAAATAAATTAACAAGGAATGGAATAAATGCCCTTTGAAATACTAAGAAACAACATAACAAAAATGCAAGTAGATGCTATTGTCAATTCAACAAGTTCCTACCCTTCTATAGGTTCAGGAGTTGATCATGACATCAATATGGCTGCAGGACCTAACCTCTTTCAAGAAAGAGCCTCTTTTGGTCTTATCGAAAAATGTCAAGCTATACTAACAAAAGCCTATAATTTGCCATCATCTTATGTCATCCATGTGTCTGCTCCAATTTATATTGATGGTAACCACAACGAACAAGAGGATCTATATAATACTTATCTCAATGCTTTAAACATAGCAAACAAGCATAACATAACTTCCATTGCTTTTCCTCTTATCTCAACAGGAACCTATCAGTTTCCTAGAGGTAAAGCACTAGAGATTGCACTATCTGCTATTAAATCATTTTTGGATCAACATGATATGATGATCTATCTTGTTGTTTATGATGATGCTTCATATCAAATATCATTAGATAGATTTGATACGATAATGAATTATTTAGAGCCATCATTTAATGATACATTAGATATTGATACTACAGAAATGTTTGATGCCTATGAAGAGCCTTCAATAAGTTATAACAAAATAATCTCTCATGATAGATCATTGGAAGACATCATCGATAACTTAGATGAAACGTTTACGATGTCTTTATTTAGATTGATTGATGAAAGAGAACTTAATGATGTTGAAGTCTACAAGAAAGCAAACATCGATCGTAAGCTCTTTTCAAAAATTAAAAGTAATATGAACTATCAGCCAAGTAAAATAACTGTTATTGCCTTTGCTATTGCTTTAGAGCTCAATATTGATCAAACAAAAGACTTATTAAATACAGCAGGTTATGCGTTATCAACTAGCTCTAAGTTTGACAAAATCATTTATTACTTTATTGAACATGAAATCTACGACTTATATGAGATTAATCAAGTGCTCTTTGCTTTTGATCAAAAAACAATCGGTGGAATAGACTAATATTTGTCGCTTTTCAAACGACCATTTCATATCTTTTTTCTAGTATCCTTTAAGTGTCAAAACAAAAAAAGGAGAAATGAAGATGAAAAAAGATTTAGTTGAAATGGTTTTTATTTTAGATCGTAGTGGTTCGATGGCAGGTTTAGAAAAAGATACGATTGGTGGGTTTAACAGTATGATCAACAAGCAAAAGAAGATACCTGGTGAAGCCCTTGTTTCAACCGTTTTATTTGATGATGCATATGAAGTATTGCATAACAGAAAGTCAATTAAAGAAGTTCCTTCATTAACACATGAAGAATACTTTGTTAGAGGTTCAACTGCAATCTTGGATGCCATTGGTAGAAGTCTGAAAAAAATGATAAGTGTCTATAGAAGACTAAAAGATGAAGAGAAACCAGAAAAAACGATCTTTGTTATCACAACCGATGGTATGGAGAATGCAAGTCGTGAATTTACTAGCACACAAATTAAACAGATGATTGAAAAACAAAAAGAAAAGTATCAATGGGAGTTCATTTTCTTAGGAGCAAATATCGATGCAGTTAGAACAGCAAGAGATTTTGGTATTCGTAAAGATCGTGTAGCTAACTATCATTCAGATGAGCAAGGCACTGCGCTCAATTATGATGCAATATCAGAAACCATAAGTGAATTTAGAGTTAATCATTGCATAAATTCCAATTGGAATGATGAAATCAACAAGGATTTCAATAGTCGTAAAAAATAATTCTCATTTGTGATATAATTAAATCACCATAAAGAGAAGGCGAGAGACAAGCTCTATGACCCTTCAGCAACCTACTATAAAGCAAGGTGCTAAAGCTTGAATGATGGGAACACTATGAGCCCATCTATCGATGGGTTTTTCTTTTTGGTAGAAAAGAGGATTCTATGAAAAAGTTTGATGCATTAAAAGTTTCAAAAATTGCTTTTGATAAGGATTTACATCAACAAATCTATGTGAAGGATAATGAGAATAGAGATTTACTTATCAAAACATTAATTGACATGGGTTTTCAAACAGATGAAGATTCAATAAGTATGGCATATGCTCATCTACCTTTTGCCATTAATACAAATGAAAATATGGTTTTTTCAGTAGGAGCAGTATCAATGATTGCATGTGCCTTACATTGTGGAGCAAGGGTATTATCTTATAGGGAAATGAATGATCTGATTATCTAGGTCGAACTACTAAATTATAAGTTCTGGTTAATGGTATTTAACTATAGATTATTCAGTTAATTAATATAATATTCCTATTTATTGATGTAATAGTTTCAAAAGAGTAAAATTATCGCTTAAAGGTGCATACTCTGTACACATTTGATAACATTGTTAATTTGATAAACACAATATAAGATAAATATTATACAAATATTGACAAAATATAAAATTTGTGTTACTCTTGATATAAGAGGTATAACTATGAATCAAAGAAACGAAAATTTTAAACGTATTGCTGAAAATAGAACCAATAAAATACTAAATATGATTCAATCATTAGAGAATCTTAAAAATAGATCTTTTTATGATTATAGCGAAGATGAAATCAGGGCTATTTTTGATGCTATTCAAACTGAATTAGATACTCAAAAGAAACTTTTTTTAAATGATAATAAAACACAGAAAAAATTCAAATTATAGGGGGGTTCATATGACAGACAACTATGAATGGCGGTTTCCAGCTAACAACTTTGATGTGGAAAAAGGTCTTGACACTGCTGACATGGAGACATTTAAAAAAGATCCAATATCTTCTTTAGCTAGAGAAATATGTCAAAACTCCATAGATGCACGTAGAGATAAAGATTTACCAGTGAGGGTGGAGTTCGCTCTTTTTTCAGTAGATTCAAATCAGATACCTGGATTATATAGACTCAAACAAGAAATAGAGTCGTGTCAAAAATATTGGTCTCATTCAGAAACAATTTCTAATGAATTAAATCAGATGCATCGTTCCATCTCTAGAAACAGAATATCTTGCCTTAGAATCAGTGATTTTAACACCACTGGGTTGGTTGGTGTTTCAGATAGTTTAAGTCATGATAAACCTTGGTATTTATTGACGAAAGGTTCTGGTATATCTTTGAAAGAAGGAGCTACAGGTGGTTCGAAAGGTATAGGTAAGTTTTCTACTTTTGTAGCCAGTTCATTTAACACTGTTTTTTATGCAACAAAAACTGAGGAAGGTGAAGAAGGTTTCCAAGGTATTGCCAAGTTTGCATCAACGCATTCAAGAACCAATTCTGAAGAAAAAACATCAGGTAATGGATATTATTCTTCAAATGAAAAAAATCAACCAATTCTTGAACCGTTTAGTTTGGACAAAATGTTTAATAGAAATGATGACGATTACGGTACTGATGTTTATATTTTAGGATTTGATTATTTCAATTGGGAATCCTCTGTTATTACAAAGGTACTAGAAAGTTTTATGGTTGCCATAGTCAGAGGTCATTTAGAGGTAATTGTAAATAAACAAGAAATAAAAAGTTCCACTCTAGAGCGGATCATAGATAAGAAAATCTACATAAGACAAAAAGAGTATAATTCTATTCAATCACAGTTTGAATTGTTGACATCTCCAAATGTTTTTTCTCAAGTATTTGATTATGAAGGCTATGGGAAATTTGAACTTAAAATTAAAGGTTATAATCATCAAGAGGTTTATAAAGCAGTTAACAATTGCTTAATGGTGAGATATCCCTACATGAAAATTAAATCCTTTGAAAACTTGACACACATTCCTCATTCTGCAATTTGCATTATTGGTGATAATGAACTCAATCAAACATTACGACGAATCGAAAATCCTCAGCATACTGATTGGGAAATTAATAGAATTAAAGATTATGATCAAAAAAGAATCGTTAAGAAAATTTTATCCGACTTAAGAACCTTAATTTCACAAAAAATTAGAGAATACCTGCTTGAAAGTGATCATAAACAGTCAGATATTGAAGGAGCTAGCGAACATCTTCCTGATTCAGGTGAAGATCAAGAAGGAAAGGGAGAAGAAATATCAAGAACACATACATCAAGATTAAAGGGTAATGATAGACAGTTGCCAATAGGACAATCTGAAAGTGAACAAAATCTAGGCCTGGAACCAGATATAGGTGAAATCGATGACGATGGTGATGATAAGCATTATAGCGAAGATGGCAAAGGTAAAAGTTTTGAAGATAAACCCATTGTTGAGGGAGCAAAAGAGTCTGGTGAAAAGACAATTTTTAAAACTTCTAAACTTGAAGGTATCCATCACAAATTTTTTATATTTAATAAAGAATCGAAAATATATAAACTTAATATTACTTCACCATTAGATGAAGAAGAATGCGTGATATGTATATACGCTTTAGATGACATGAATAACAGGTCAAAAGTAGATTTTGTCAATGTTGAATCAGAATCTACATTCGTACTTAAAAATGGTAATATTCACTTAAAATTTGAAAAAGGAACAAAATATTCATTTGTTTTTCAAACCGATTTCACCGAAAAATTTTCTGCGGAGGTAATTTTCTATGCTGTTAAGTAAAAGATTATTTCCATATCCAGTAATGAAAAATATGCCACACCAAGATTATAAAGATTCAGTATTTAAGCTTGAGTTTGAACAAGATAAACTTGATTCGAATGGTAAATTAAAGTTTTATAGCTTTCAGTTTACAACTAACAATAATCAGTTCAGAAATATTGTTCTAAAAGGAGAGATTTGTGTATACGCACACCTGGAATGTTCAAATACACTTTTTAGAAAACTAATCAAATTGTCAACTGAACCTATTGATTTTGAAATCGATAAAAAGGAACTCAGTGGCAAACTTTATATCACAGCTTTTGCCGTCGCAAATGATGATATAAAAGACTATTATGATACTGATTTTTCTGAAGATTATGAAGACACACATTTTGATATTGATAAATATGACATATTAGCTTTTGATGATGGTTACTCTATTGATGTCATTCATGATGTAGATAAGGATGACAAAATTAGTTCTATTTTTGTTGTAGTACCCAAGATTGATGATCAAAACGACGGCGTAGACTTTACTTATGAAAGTAATAAAATTATCATTAAACTTCCTCAATTAAGTTACAATCAATATGATCGTCTTAAATATTTAGAACGATATCAAAATTTATTTTTTTCTATATTCGCCATTCCAGTTTTAACGATATCGTTAAATGAGTTGAAAAAGATTAATTTTGACGATTTAGACATTCAATTTAAATGGTTCATTTCTGTTAAAAACGCATATAAAAAGCTTTTTAATGAAGAATTATCTGGGGAAATTTTTGAAGATCTAGATTGCTTAGTATTTGCACAAAAAATATTTGACAACGCATTAATTAAAACTATTGATGGTTTATATAATGAAGGGGACAATCAAAGAGAGGGGAAAGATGATGAAGAAGATTAACATAAAGTATATGAATGATGATGTTCTTGAAACAATAAAAAATAACCCTTCCAAATACGCGGATATCATGTCATCTAATCTAGATTCAAATCAATGGTTAATAGAAGAATTTAAGCAGCCGTATATTGAAAAAAAGATTACAATACCTGATTTTGAATTTCATACTGATAGCAAAATAGATATAAAAGAATTATCTTACATTAATTCTGTGCTTATCCATAAATCACTTAAAAATCTTCCGCCTTATGTGCTTTCAGATGAAAGATTTTGGGCATGGGTTAATTTTGATAAAGGTTATCTTTTAAGCCAAATGCTAATACCAATCAACAATAAATCATCACGATTAAAAAACCATTATTTCTTTGGAAGCGGAAGTATAAGAAGAGGTATGTTTTTTGGCGTAATTTCAAGATTGTATTATAGAGCACATTTGACTTATGATGTAAAAGCTGGTGATAGCTATGAACTTACAAAATATGTAAACAACAATCCACAAAGTTTTAGAAATTTAACTTGGAGAACTTACTCTAATGACTCAGAACTTGTAAAAAAGATTTTAAGAATACAATATAAATTAGGGCTCATTTATAAAGATAAAATGACCTCACATGTCTATGAAGGTATTGCAAAATATATCTCGTCTTTAGGAAGTACGACATATATTGAGTTACTTACAGAAGAAGATTTAGAATCAAAAATTACTGAAAAAGTTATTAAATTAATAGACTCGGAGACCTTGTCATGAAGCCGTTTCTAAAGTGGGCAGGGGGGAAAAGACAACTTCTTAAAAATTGGATACTCCCAGTTATCCATAAACATTTAAGTGAAGATAAAACATTCTATGAACCATTCGTTGGGGCTGGTTCTGTTTTTTTAGAGCTAGAACATTCAAAGGTAGTAATTAACGACAGTAATGAAGATTTAATGTTATGTTATACAGTGATTAAAAATTACTCAGATGAACTTCTTAATGTGCTGGAAAGATTAAAAGTTAATCATAGTAAAGAACATTTTTATCAAGTTAGAGCACTAGATCGAGATCCAATTGCTTTTGCCAAATTATCGAATGTTGAAAGAGCTGCACGTATGATTTACTTAAATAAAACATGTTTTAATGGTCTGTATAGGGTCAATAAGAAAGGACAATTCAACACACCTATTGGTAAATATAAAAACCCTTTGATATATGATGAGAGAAATATAAGAGATATATCTGATTACTTTCTTAAGAATGATATTCTGATTAAAAATCAAGATTTTGAAAATGTTGTCAAAGATGCAGAAAAGGGTGATTTCATTTACTTTGATCCCCCATACGATTATGAAATTAAAGGTTTTACGGATTATCAGAAAGAAGGATTCAATGCTTTTGATTTAACAAGACTAAAGTTAACGTGTGATAATTTAATAAAAAAAGGATGTAAAGTACTAATAAGCAATCATGATACAAAACGGGTTCGCGAATTATTTTCATCTAAACAATATGAACTTATAACTGTTAATTATAAAGTCGAAGAAATCGAAGTGAATCGATATATTGGATCTAAGATAGAATATAGAAAAAAAGCACAGGAGGTTCTTATTTATGGTTCACAAAAAGAATAGAGCTTTTCCACAAGCAAATAGTATTCCGTTAATATTATCTACATTAAAACTTATTGCAGATGATAGTAAAATAACTAAAGATTTAATTGCTCAACATTTATCTATTGTATCAAGACAAGTAGACTATTACCTTAATGTACTTTATTATTTCGAGTTAATATCGAACAAAAACGAGTTAACATTAAAGGGTAGATTTATAAATGATCCAACTATTAACATGATTGATAAACTTAAAATTCTAAAAAATATTATGGTCGAAAAGCCAATATTTCAAGATATAGAACTATACATATTACAGCATCACAAGACACCTGGAATAGATGAAATTTCACAGTTGATTTCTAATTACTATCTATACAGCCAAAGCACTTTAAAAAGAAGGGCAAGCACTGTTAAAAGTTGGTTTGATTATTATATGGATAATTATGTGTATGGAGGAGAAAAAATTGAAGCAAATTTATGAAAAAATGATTCGTATGTATAATGATCTTTATATTCATACAATCGATGAAGACTCAAAGCACTTTGAGCTTCTTCCAAGATTGTATGTTTTATATAATAATTTCAATGCTGATGAAACATATGTAGAACAAGTGGAAGAAACAATCATAAATGATGATTTATTTGATGCAATTATGTCATCTGAGTTAGATGAAGATTCTTTCGAGATTATTCATGCAATTCGAGATACTGATAGTATAAGTGACTCGTTTATTCTAGAACTTATTGATGTTTTAGATCGTCATTTAGTCGAAGCTATCAATAAAACAAATAAACATAAAAATGTTGTTAATGCCTTTAATGAGCTCAAAATTGAGTATGATTCAAATATTAAGGTGTCAATTTTAACAGATGCGAATGTTTTACCTTATGATAAATCGATGTTTAAAGAGATAGTTACAACATTTAATAGCAAAGTTGATAATGCGAACTATAACATATATTTTAAAGATGACATTATTGAAATGATTGATGATATAGAAAATCCCAAACTTAGTGTAGAAAACGGGCATTTGGATCTCATGGACGATGGGCAAAAATTAATTCATGGTCATGAAAAATCTCTTGTTGTCTCCATAAGTGCGAAATCATTAAAAGAAATCTACTTAAAATATGCCACAAAAGGCTTATTCTCCAGTAATTTAAGGTACTATGTAAAGTCTGCAAAAATCGATAAAGATATCAAATACAGTATAATATCTGAACCTCATAATTTTTGGTATTTTAACAATGGAATTATCATAACGTGCTCGAATTACGAAATTAACAATAAGGAAATTGTTTTGAGTGATTTTTCAATTGTTAATGGAGGTCAGACAACTAATTTAATTGGAAATACGGTATTTGATGAGGATTTCCCAATTCTATGCAAGGTTATATTACCGCAAACAGATGATGAAGAAACAAATCAAGATTTTCTGGCTAGAGTAGCTGAAACAAGTAATACACAAAAGCCCATTAAAGCACGTGACTTGATAGCTAATAGACCAGAACAGAGAAGACTTAAAATACAATTTAAACGTATAGATGTGTTCTTGCATGTTAAACGTGGAGAAAAAATAGATCGTATAACATATCCAGCAAAATGGCAAAATGCATCAAACGATGAAGTTGGACAAATGTTGTTTTCCTTTGTTTTTCAAAAACCGGGTTCTGCAAAGAACTCTAAATCAGCAATGCTAATGAAAAAAGAAAATTATAGACTGATATATGAAAGTAAATATAGCGACAATTTACTTTTATCATTACAGTATATTAAGGTTGCTTTTAATGAGTGGAAAACATATACCAAAAAGACCAGTGAGGATATCACAAAAATAGCGATCGCCTCAAATAGTATTTTTATGTTCTATGGTATCATTGGGTTTTTAGCGAAACTGTTTATCAATGAAAAAGCAAGAAATTATTTTTTCTCAATACCGACGTTTTCTTCATATAATATAGTGCCAGAATTTTCAAATTGGATGGTTTTAAATGATGTTGGTTATACTGACCTTTTCCTGGAACCAACATTGTTTTCTAGCAAACATTTAAGTCATGAATTTTTTGATTTTATATATGAAACATTTGTTGGATATAGTTATGAAAAGTTCAAAAAAGATAATCCTAATTTTGGTCCTGGACATTTTACTAAGAGCGATAACTTTTACTACGACAGAGTTATTAGAACAATACTAATTAAATCTAAAGCGAACTGGAATACTGGTGATAACTACGAAGACTTTCTTGGAGACTATTTTACTAAAGTAGATCCAAAAGAACTAAAAATATCTACACCTGATGAAGCTATAGTTAAATTAGGTTTGAGAGAAGAATTAAAAGAATTTCGAAGAGTTAAATTTAAAGAGCATTCTATTAAACCTTATGAGGTGTTTAAGGATGTTCAATTAGAAAACATAGTAATTTCAAAACCAACAACGACTGAGATGCTTAAAAGAAACTGTGGATTACGTACAATTCAAATTGAAAAATTTGGTGAAGATATTATTAGTATAGTGAAAAAATACTTGATCGAATAAGAGGTGCTTATGGTAACTCAAGAATTGCTTTTAAAAATCATTTATGAACTTAATCAAAGAAAAGCTAATACCTCACTTGCACTTATTGGATGCATTCTAAAAGGTGATAGAAATTCTATTTGTACAAATTTCGATGATCTTGAAGAATTTGGTAAATTAGATGACAAATCTTTACAAAATATGGGTGAAGTTTTTGATGATCTTATAGACAAGAAACTTATTATAATCATTCAAAAAGGATTACAAAAAAAATATGATTTATCAGAAAAAGGTTTAAAAGTTATTGAAGATCCCGATTTTAAGAATGAAAAAGAAAAGTATTTCTCTTCTATAGGATCACCAACAGATTATGTTGAAGAAAGTGTAAAACTTGATAATACAATAAGCAAAATAGATGCTGAAATCAACTTAATTAATAATCACAAAATGTACAAAGATGTGAAAGAAGGTGACACTGCTTCTGATTATGCTGATTTAGATGACTTACTCTATAAAAAGAAAATGAATAAGCGGTATGAGGATGAAACTAAAAATCTAAATGATATCAAGAAAAATCCATATTTTGGGAGAATGGATTTAATTGAACACAAAGATAACCAAATTGATATCTTACAACTTTACATAGGGAATCATGGGCTAAGGCTAGATCATGATGAGCTTATTTTAGACTGGCGTTCGAGAATTGCAAGTTATTATTATGATACCTCTTATAGATTTAATTTGAATCAATCTCATTATGAATTGCAATTAAAGAGAAAAATTGATATTGCAGATGGAAAAATAAAATCGCTCTACAACGAAGTAACTAAGAAAAAATCTGAACTTAAAGATACGATTAGTGACCCTTTTTTGGTCAATGTGTTAACCAAGAAGAAAGATACTAAATATTTCACAGATATTATTGCTACTATTCAAGAAAAGCAGAATGAGATCATCAGACTACCGCTCGAATCTAATCTTATAGTTCAAGGTTGTGCTGGCTCTGGGAAAACGATGATCTTATTGCATAGACTGTCATATATTTTATTTCACAACAAAAAACTTAATCCAAAAATGATTAAGGTTATAACACCAAGCAAAATGTTTGATGATTTTGTAGATGATTTGTCTATGAAACTAGGGCTGAATGACATTGAACGCTTTTCAATGACTCAATTTTATATTGATCATATCGAACAGCACTACCCTCAAAATAAAGTTTCTAAACTAGAAAACGAATCGAAACTAGATTCGGGAATAATTAAAGAGATCTACAGTATAGACTTTATTGAAAAGATAATATTAAAAATTAAAGAGAATATGCATGGTGATGTTGAGGATATGTATCAAAAATCACTTAGCAAAATTCAAAAAACACATGAAAAGTACTTGAACTTGTTTTCAGAAAAAGATATTGTAATCCAGAGTAAATTAATCCCCCACTTGAATGTGATCAAAAAACAATTGGTCGCTGATCATCCATTTATTCACTTATTATCTCTTGAGGGTATTGAAGAATTCAGAGTTAATGTTAGCGAAGTTATAAAAGCAAACCAAGATGTTGAGGGAAAAATAAGCACTTTACGCACTAGTCTGGATTTATGTAATGATAAAGCCATTCATATTGCTGAAATCTTAAACGACGATCTTTTTAGAACGTTAATAAATAAGTCAAATACATATAAAATTAAACTATTTTCAAATGATAAAGTATCAACCGAAGAATTTCTTAATAGCTATAAACGCTCACTTATTGACAAAAATAATAATGAAATTAAAGAAATTACTGATGAAATGCATATGCTTGAGAGCAAAAAAGTTGATGAAAAACATTTGCTGGTTTTAAAAAAGATAATCTCATTTATTGAAAATAAGGTTGATCCTATATTAGATGAAATTTATGAATACGATACGAAGTTGAAGAATTATAACGAAAATGAATATTTAATATATGAGAAAAAGATAAAGGATCTTGATGATCATATAAATTCAATTAAAAGTTATCTAAATAATTACTATGAAGACAAAGGATATATTAAAGAAATTATTTCAAGTATGGATTTGGATACACAAAAAGACATTAATATTAATCGATATTTTGAAGAAATAGTTATCAAAGAGGCCGATGAACTTTTTAATAACAAAGGCATAAAGGTTAAATCTCATAATCAATATAAGTATTATTACTATCTAAAGCTTTCAGTCTTGCAGATGTTTAGTTATAAATTTGATCCATTAAGTATTATTATGATTGACGAAGCTCAGGAGTACTCTATGACAGAGATTATGTTACTTAAGAATATTCATCCATCCTCGTATATGAATTTTTATGGAGACATCAAACAACTATCTTCTCACGTTGGATTAGAAAGTTGGGACAAGCTTAAGATAGGTCATAAATACTATGAATTAAACGAAAACTACAGGAATCCAAAACCTATTGTAGAATATATTAATCAAGATCTCAAAACGAAAATGATACCACTTGGACTTGATAATGGCAATATAATCTCAAATGTTCTCTCATCTGATCCAAATATAGATGCTTTTCTGTTTTCAGAAAAGGATAAAGATATGTTTATCTCTAAATACAAGCATTTGATTAACAAAATAGATGTGGACAAATTAATTGAAATTGATGAAGCAAAAGGGTTAGAATTTAATACGGTAGTCATTTTTTCTAAAAATATGACTGAAAATCAAAAATATATAGGATTTTCAAGAAGTTTAGAGAATTTGTATATATTTGATGAATGATTCTGTAAATGAGAAGGAAAGTTGATTAAACAAAATGAAATTATATTAATGTTTGATTACTATGTTAAATGTTAAACGCAAATGTTTAACATTAGCGAAGAAGATTCAAAAAAAATAATGTAGCCATAAAGGAATCCAGTCTATCATTAAAATAGGCATCAACAAATAAAGATGAATGCATAAAAACACTTTTAGTACCTTGGAATCTTATCTATTTCACAATCTTATTGACAAATACCCCTCATTCATGTAAAGTGATATAGGACATGGCCTTAAACCCTAGGCCATTTTTCTTTGTAAAGGAGTTAACACATGATTACTGTATCAAAACTAAGCTTAATCTTCTCAGATAAAAAACTATTTGAAGACGTCAACCTCAAATTCCTACCAGGTAACTGTTATGGTGTGATTGGTGCGAATGGCGCTGGGAAATCAACATTTCTAAAAGTATTATCTGGTGAAAAAGAACCGACATCAGGTGATGTCATCATTGAAAAGAATAAACGACTTGCTGTGTTAAGTCAAAATCAAAATGCTTTTGATGAATACACTGCATTAGAAACCGTCTTTATGGGTCATAAAGAACTTTTTTCGATTATGCAAAAGAAAGAAGTCTTATATGCTAAAGAAACACTCACTGAAAGTGAAGGTTACGAACTTTCACATTTAGAAGCTGACTTTGCTGAACTCGGTGGATGGGATGCAGATGCTGATGCTGAAAAACTACTGAATGGTTTAAATGTGCCTGAAAGTGAATTCTATAAACACATGCGTGATATCTTACCTAAACATAAGGTAAAAATACTCTTAGCTCAAGCACTCTTTGGTAATCCAGATATCCTATTACTCGATGAACCTACAAACAATCTCGATTTTGAAGCGATTCACTGGTTAGAAAACTTCTTAATGGATTACGAACATACCGTCATTACCGTTTCACATGACCGTCACTTTTTAAACAATGTGTGTACACACATGGTCGATATCGATTACAATCAAGCCAAAATGTATGTTGGAAACTATGACTTTTGGATGGAATCTTCTGAACTTGTGCAAAGACTCATGGCAGATAAGAACAAGAAAAAAGAAGAAAGAATTCAAGAACTTAAAAACTTTATTCAAAGATTTAGTGCGAACCTTTCAAAATCTGCTCAAGCAACATCTAGAAAAAAAGCATTAGAGAAAATCGAATTAGATGAAATCGTACCATCCAACAGAAAGTATCCTTTTATTGGATTTGAGATTGAGAAGCAATTAGGTAAAGATGTTTTAGAAGTTACTAACTTAAGTGCATCATTAGATGGCAAGAAGCTATTTGAAAATGTATCCTTTATGATCAACAGAGGCGATAAGGTTGCACTACTTGGTGAAAATGATTTAGTGAAGACAACACTCTTAAAAATACTATCTGGTGAATTAGAACCAGATACAGGTACCATCAAATGGGGACAAACCGTTCAGATGTCATATTTTCCTAGTGATAATGAATCTTACTTTAAAAATATTAGTTTCAATTTAATTGAATGGTTAAGACAGTTCTCAAAAGAGCCTGCAGAATCTTATTTAAGAGGTTTCCTAGGTCGTATGCTTTTTAGTGGTGATCAAGCCTTAAAGGAAGTTAAATATCTTTCTGGTGGCGAAAAAATGCGTTGTATGTATTCTAAAATGATGCTATCACACGCCAATACACTCCTCATTGATTCACCAACGATTCACCTTGATTTAGAAGCAATTCAAGCTGTCAATAAAGGACTAGAAGAATTTAAAGGTTCCATCATTGTTTCATCACATGACCATAAGTTATTAGAAACTGTATGTAATAAAGTGATTGAAATTGGTGATTTAGGTTCTTATGCCTATGAAGGATCTTTTGACGTCTATATTGATAATAAAGAGATTAAGAAGAAAAGAAGAGCTTTATATAATAGCTCTTTATAAGAGTAAGTTAAATTGACAGAAAATAATAAATTACATAATCAATCATAAGCAGACGTAAGAGTCTGCTTTTTTTATGAACAAATTATCAAAAATGATACTAAAAAATGGTATGATCACTTTTAGATTTTAAATGATTCAAATCATAGGAAATTTGATGAGAATAAAGTTCTTTAAGAGATATGAATATTTCAATATCAGTCTTTTAAAACAGTATTCCAAATGATATAATGTAGGTAAATTTATATGATATGAGGTGGGGGAAAATGAAAAAACTACTGATCATCTTATTGCTTGTTTTTCTACTTGTTGGATGTCAACAAGACATTAATCCAACAGATGTAGTTGAATCACCTGGTTACATCATGCCTAAAAACTATATAGGTTATGCTTCTGAAGTTTATATAACAGAAACCATCATGCCACGAGAACAAAGACTACCACAAAAATATTTTACTGGCACTTATGCTAATATTCTATATTCGCCTGTAACGAGTGAGCTATGTCTAACAGCAAATGTATATGATACAGATCACAGAAACGCAACCTATTATCTTGTTGGAAGAAAGCAAGGGCAGGAATTCTTTGGGGAAACGCGAGTGAAGTTTTTAATCTCTGATGGATCAGGTTCAAAATCCTATTGTTTTCCTAACGTTGACTTAAGTCAACCTTATGAAGTTTTACTAACAAAAGTTGACGCAGATGACTTAAATCCATCTTCAACACTTGATTCTGTTAATACATTAACCATCACTGATTCAAAAGCGTCACAAAGAAAGCATGTTCGATTAGAGTCTATTTCAGACCAAGTACTCACATATTTCTCACCTGATGAAGATCCATATGTTAGTTTCTCAGCTATATTTCATGATCCTGGAAAAGCATTTAAGAAATTAACTTTTGTGCTTTATCATTCAGAAGATAAACAAATTGTTGAAGAAAAAGAAATCATCATTGACGATAGTCTCTATGAGAATGATTTGTTAAAACTGGAAAACATCATATTTGATGCGCATATCGCACCAAATTTAGATTATGGTGTTCAAATCCTTGTGGATGGTCATGATGGTGTAGATGAATTCAATGACATTGAAATCGGACAGTACACATATACAACAAAAACATATGAAATGGCATCAGATGGGACATCATTCCATGGTTTATATGCTGTTTTTACAGGTTTCGAAATTAAAGGCGATGATGTTTATTTCTACTATCGTTATGATGATCAAGGTAACATGGCATATGCAGATACCGGTGAACTCCCTGTTTTTGTTATCGTAACTAAGACAGGAAGTTATCCAGATTATATTGAAGAAACCTTTGATTTTGATTTGACAAAAAATTATTTTGTTTTGCCGATATCACAAGTCCAACAAGGAGTTGGTTTGCTCATTAGAGATCAAAGGTTAAAATATGTGTTTAATGCATTTTATGTTGTTACACATGAAATAGCTATTCATTATTACCCAACATATCATGAACCGGAAGAAAAAATGTTTACGTTCTTACTCAGGGATGTCAGTAACGCTAATCTATTGTCCGTTAAGATTGAAATTGTTAATGAGAATAATGAAGTACTTGAAGTCATTCAGGATGTACAGGCATTATTTGGTGAATTCACGTATACATATACAGGTGATTATGACGTAGAAGGTCAGTATTTTCTAAGATTTACGTATGAAGTAGAAACACTCATTGGACCACTAACGCACATGAAACAGTTTCCTTTGTTTAGTTAATGATCTTATTTACGTTTGTTAAAGCTCACTTGTTGTGGGCTTTTGTCTTCATAAAAATCCATATTAAACTTTAAAATGTCTTTTCAGTGGTTCAAAAAATATATGTCGAATATGCAATGCTTTATCATAACTATTTAACGCTATAGTCTAGGGAGTGAAGTCATGAAGGTCCAAAAAGAAAAAGGCTTAATTAAAATGATAATACTCGTGCTTGTTGTCATATGTATTGACATCATTTTAGAATACGGAATCACTTTAGTCAAACTAAACTCACATATCTTAGATGATTATCTTGTATCGGGTATCATCATACAAAGTTTTATGCTCATATCTGGCATTGTTTTATATTATTTATTTATCAATCAAAATGTAATTTCAACACTATTCCCTAAAAAGACTTATAAAACTTCAATGAAATATGTTTATAAATTCCTTCTCATTTTCCCGGTTTTGCTAATCTTTATCTATTTCATGGTTTACCTTTTTGATCAATCTACATGGCATACACTTCAAGAAACAACATTAACACAAGAACCACCACTTTGGAAAATCATCATCTTTGAGGCGATATTTCCAGGACTTGGCGAAGAAATGCTTTATCGCGGATTCCTCTTATCCCTTTTGGTGTATCCATATATGATGATGAACAAAACACTTTCACGAAAACATCTAATTTTAGCAATTGTGTTCACTTCAATCATCTTTTCGATAGCTCATTTTGGATACCAGTTCTCACCCTTTAACATAACATATGATGCCTACCAATTAGCAACAGCATTCCTCTTAGGTTCAGTAGAAGGATATGTGTTCTTAAGAACTAAAAACCTATGTGGACCTATACTTATTCATAATGCTTCAAATCTCATATTATCGGCATTTCCACTCATGATTGGTCTTATTTTTTAATGAAATGTATCATCATATAAACAAGTAACATATCTTTATTTTTATCTTATTTATTGCCGTATATAAGATAAATAGACATCTTTTTTACGATAGTCAATGAAATATTTGCGAAAGATTCTTACGTTTTTATTAAATCAACATTCAACCCTATTAAAAGCATATTCAATGTGCTTTTTTTATGCTATAATGCGAGCGAATGATTTTTTAAAAAATATAAAAAAAGAGCTGCTGAGACAAGGCATCTAGAAAGGGGGATATTGATGAAAAAACTCTATATATTGCTACTGCTTATCGTTTTTATCATCTTAACCATTCCAGAGGCACATGCAGCTGATGACATCAACTATGAGGATCTCTTTGCTAATCATCATTCAGTGATGCTCATCATTCATCCCATCACGGGTGATATTTATTTAGCCAATCAAGCTGCTGCAGATTTTTATGGATATACTCTTGATACTTTGCTTGAGATGAACATCGATCAAATCAATACACTTACTACAGAAGAAATAGCCATTGAAAGATTAAAAGCCTTAGAGGAAGAAAGGAATTTCTTCATTTTTAAGCATAGACTTTCAAATAACGACATCAGAACAGTTTATGTTTATTCCTATCCGGTTGACATCAATGGTGAAACTTATCTTTACTCAATTGTCATCGATCAAACAGCTTTTGTCATTGCACAAGATAGAAATCGAATACTTATCATTACAGTGATATCCCTACTTGTGCTATCTACTGTCGTCACATCCTATCTAGCATTAAAAGTATCAAAGAAAAGAAATTGTTAAAATCAATGAGATATTATCAGAAAGTGAACAACGCTTTAAAATACTCCATGATGCGTCCTTTGGTGGTCTAGCTATTCACGATCAGGGAATGATTATAGATTGTAACCAGGGACTCTCTGATATCACAGGATATAGCATGGATGAACTCATCGATTCGAATGGATTAAACCTAATAGCTCCTGATGACCGTGATTTAGTTTTAGAAAACATCAAGTCAGGTTATGAAAAACCGTATGAAGTAGAAGGTATCAGAAAGAATGGGGATATCTATCCTTTAAAACTTGAAGCTAGAAATCTTCCTTATCACGGTAAACAAGTTCGTGTTGTTGAATTTCGTGATTTAACAGAGATTAAAAAACAAGAAGAAGCTCACGCAATCTTAGAGAATCAATGGAGTAAATTAGTTCAGGAAATGCCTCTTGGTTTTAATTTAAGAGAAATGATTTTTGATGATCAAGGACATCCAGTTAATTATAAATTTTTAAGTGTTAATGATATTTATGAAACCATGACAGGTTTAAAGAGACAAGATATTTTAGGTAAATATGCAACAGATGTTCTACCTGATATTGAGTCTTCATGGTTTGAATCCTATGGTGTTGTCGTCAAAGAACAGAAAACGGTTGCTATTGAAGATTTTTCAAGAGCATTAGGGCGATATTATCGTGTTGTTGCATATCCTTATATTGGTAATCAATTTGTCGTCGTTGTTGAAGAGATTACTGAGCGTAAAAAGCAGGAACAAGCATTGATGCTCAAAGATGCTGAGAAGAGTAGAGTCATTGAGAATTTACCAGGTGTTTCTTATACCTGTAAATTTGATGCAACATGGACCATGCTTTTTATGTCAAATGGTTGTGAAGCTTTAACAGGTTATACTTCTGACGAATTAATTGATAATCAATTGCTTTCATATAATGATTTGATCGTGCCTAAATACAGAAACTTCTTATTCAAGAAATGGTATGAAGCTAGACAAAATAATCAACCATGTAATATCGAATATGAGATTGAAAAGAAAGATGGAACTCGTATTTGGATATGGGAAAAAGGTAAAACATACATCAAAGATGATCAGTGGTATATTGAAGGCTTCTTGATGGATATTACGGAGAGAAAAACCAGCGAACGTAAAATTGCGTATGCAAGTACACATGATTTCTTAACAGGTCTACCTAATAGAGGATATTTTGACAAAGTCATCAGAAAACTTGATCAGGCAAAATATTATCCGTTAATCATATCGATGATTGATATTGATGGCCTTAAATTGATAAACGATACGTACGGTCATAAAGTTGGCGATGAAGCTATTTTAAGTTTTACACGTGTTCTTAAGAACTCATGTAAAAACAGTGCCTTTGTTGCAAGAATTGGTGGCGACGAGTTTGCTGTTGTATTCACAAAGATAAGCATAGACAAATTCGAAGAGAATAAGACAAAGATACTTGAAAAATTAGCAAACATCAAAATCAATGATATTCCTTTATCATCATCATGTGGTACATCTATTAAATCAAGTGATTCACAAGATATAGATGATGTCATCATTGAAGCTGAAAATGATATGTATGCTAAAAAGACATTACATAACCAAAGTTCAAGAAATCAAGTGATTGTTGCATTATTCGATTCACTTAAAGAAAAATATGACGCAGAAAGAGATCATTCAGACCGTGTAAGTCGTTATTGTTTACTTATGGGTAAGAAATTGAATTTAACACAAAATGAAATCTTAGAACTTGAAGTCGCTGGTCGTATGCATGATATTGGTAAAATAACCATTCCAGATAGCATTTTAAAGAAACCCGGGAAACTGACGGATGACGAATGGGTTATCATGAAAAATCACACGATCAACGGTTACCAAATCTTACGTACAGCTGATAAATACTCTAATCTTGCAGATTATGCATTAACGCATCATGAAAGATGGGATGGAAAAGGATATCCTAAAGGCTTGGTAGGAAAAGACATTCCATTATTCTCACGTATTATCTGTATCTCAGATGCATTTGAAGCCATGACAGCTGATCGTCCTTATCGAAAAGCGATGGAAGTCGATGATGCCATCAAAGAGTTATACCGTTGTTCAGGTACACAATTTGATCCTGAACTCGTCCATATTTTTATTAACGATATCTTAAATGGTGAGTTTCAAATCCAAGAGGAGTAGAAATCATTGTGATTTGGAATGAGCATTTTTAGGTATTTGATTGACAGACATGAAGAAAGAGGTTTCTTATGCAAACACTATTTGAAATTCTATTGACTTTAACCGCATTTCTTTCAGTTATCCCTGCGATACACATGTTTAGAAATCGACGCGATCAGAAGTATGCATGTTTAAAGGTTTTAATTTATGCAACGTTCTTTTGGACGTTGCTTATGGTATTAGAACGTATTTCATCCAATCCAGTTCTCATCTATTACGCTTCGATGTTAGGTTATCCATTAAAGATGATTTTTGCTTCATTGATGCTATGTACTGTTTTCCAGTATGTTGAAAAGAAGTTTCCTAAAGGTTTATTGTTCGTATTGGGTGGACTCGTTTTAGCTGATTTTGTTTTTGCAGTATCGAACTCCTTAACACAGGCTCTATTGGAGCTCAGTGTTAATGACTTAAATACATTTAATGATTTATATACCGCAAGTCATGGCCCTATCTTTATCTATCATTTAGTCATCACGTATGTGATTGCTTTATCTGCTATTGTCTTACTTTTTGTTTTTCTAGCCAAAAAACAAGGGATCCGTCAATACAAATCAGTAACCAAAATGATGGCACTCAGTGTTTTCTTTGTTTTACTGTTTAACAGTTTGCAGCTTTTCGTTTTTGAAATCAATATTGATTTGACCTATATATCCTTAGTGATTGTTGCATATAGCTTATATGATGCGATCTATCGCCAAGATATGATTTTTAATCTTCGAACTTCAGGGCGAAGTGAGATTCTTGCTAACATGAGAGAACTCTATATTTTAACAGATGATCAAAAAAGAGTGATTGAGATCAGTCCCCTACTTTTAGAAAAGTATCATTTGTCAGAAAGTGAGATTATTGGTAACCCATTTTCATTTATCATTGAGAAACTTTCTGATCAGGTAAGTTTTTATGAATCACTTCACATCGAAGAAGATGATGCGACTGAAAAGGATCGCTATCATCTACGTGAGAAAGAATTTCAACTTCAAGGTATTCGAGAAAAAGGACATATGATATTACTCTATGATGAAACACAAGTTTATGTTCTTTTAAGAGAGCTCAATCGGTTAAGTAATTTTGATGCGATGACAGGACTTAATAATCGTAACTACATCGAACATAAATTAACTTCGATAACTGATACAAAGCATTTAGGTGTATTTTCAATTGATTTAAACGGCCTAAAAACCAATAATGATTATCTTGGACATGAAAGAGGAGACTACTTACTTAAATCGGTTGCTACAAAGTTAAAACAATGCTTTAAGCAAGTTAAAGAAAAAGAAATCGCACGCATTGGTGGTGATGAGTTTTTGGTGATCACACATCACGTATCACCAAATGAGTTGGAGAAATTAATCTATGCACTGCTGAAAATTACGGAGCATGATGATATAATGGAAGAAATTAGTATTTCTGTTGGTTTAGCTTTTGATCCAAGTGGCAGCAAGAGTATATATACATTGATTAAAGAAGCTGATGATCAGATGTATCACATGAAAGCTTCTGTATCAAAGATCTATCAAAAACGATTAATTGATTATATTCAAATGCAAGACAAATATATCAGATAAAATGGTAACGTTTTTGATATGTAGTATGGAATAAAATCATTCATACATTTTGGGGGAATCATGACTGTTGAAGTAACAAAGCATCATGCAAATAAAAACGATAAAATAACCTATCTCATCCAAGATAGGTTTTTACTGTTAGGTTCTAGTACAATTAAACATTCATATGAATCATTTAAATCAGAGACGTATAACAACTCCGAAGCAGAACTCACCATGGCATGGTTAGCTCTCCTTTCAGGTGATAATCTTGGATTATACCAGCGATATCAACTGATTAACCCCTCTGAATTGTCACATCGTTCTCTGGGCTTATATTATGATTTAGAAGCTCTATCGGGCGTTTTTGGCAGTCCAAGTGATCGTTTAAAGAAGAGTGAAGATGCTATTCATCATTTAAGCGATGTCAAAGATCTCTATCTTGCCAATGCCTATTTAACCCACGGGCAAATCTTAAATGGGATGCATAACTTAAGAGGTGCTGCAGATTATTTTAAACAAGCTTATACCCTCTTTTTTAATCATCATTTATATTTTGCTGCCTCTGTATCTTTAACGAATGCGCTCCTCGATTTTTATCGTCTTGGTGAGATAGATTTAGTGATCGATATGGTTGAAAAAACATTACTAATTACCTCACAGTTTCAAACTGAGAATCAAAGATTATGGGATATCATCAGACTTCCTTTTGGTATGTGTCTATTGCAAAAAGGTGTTTATCAATTGGCAGAAAGTGAATTATTACGTGCCAAAGAAATGATTGACCATTACGAACTGATTCATATGCACGGCTATATCGAAATTGAGTTATGTCGTCTTTATGTCGCATTAGAACAAAAAGATAAACTTAGAAAGATTTATCAAGAGATGGTAAAACTTTTTAGTCACATGCACTATCCGATGATGGATGTGATTTTGTATTATGCAAAATATCATTTGAATGAGTTAAATGCATCTGACATTGAAAAAATGACATTTTATGATGAACACAACAAAGTATTACATCCTTTGATCAATGAACTGATGATGGCACTTCATCATGATGAGAAAATAGATTATCCTTTAGACAAGCATCTTAAGAAAATCGAAGAAGCACGATATACAGGAGATCGTGTTGAGTTGGTGACGTATCTTTTATTTCTATCAGATCGTTATTTAAAAGATCAACACAAAAAGGAAGCACAATACTTAATTGAAGAAGTCTATAAGCTTTATTCAGATGATCATTTAGGGCTTTCTATGAAGTTATATCATTTTACATCTTCATCACTTCTTAAAAAGATAGATCCTAAGTTATCCTTTAAGAAGAGTGAAGATATGCTACTCACAGACAAAGAATATGAGATTTTAAAACTGATTGAAAAAGGTTTAACCAATGATGAAATAGCTCAAAAACTATTCATCTCCATCGGAACAGTCAAATGGCACATCAACCATATCTACAGTAAACTTGATGTCAAGCATCGTGCAGAAGCTATTAAAAAAGCAAAAGACTTAAAAATGATTTAAATAAATGATATATAGGGACAGGGGAGAAAAAACATGTTAGAATTTCATATCGGTTTAAGTGAAGAGGAATACATTAAATTCAATGAGTACCATTTATTGCATAGCGCAAGCGGTAAAAAAGCCATCAGACGTTATCAATTGATTTTCCCATTTATATCTATCTTACTTTTAGGTTTGCTTTGGTTAGTTGATGTAGATCCAGAGATATTATTGATTGAAGCGATTCTTTTAGGAATAATTTCAATGTTTACAGTTTTTTCTGCTAAAAAAACACTTATTAGATCAATTGTAAAGACAGTAACTAAATTAAAAAAAGAAGGTAAACTTCCTTATCATAGTGAAACGATAGTCACATTTGAAGATGATGGAATTCGTGAAAGATCTGCTCATACTGAAAATAAAACAAGTTATCATATAGTAGAAAAAATTGTACAGTCTGATCGAGCTATATATGTTTATATAAGTGCAGTTCAAGCAATAATAATACCTAAATCTTGCTTTGAAACAACGGATCAAATCAATGAATTGTTACAGTATTTAGATATGAAGTGTCAATTTGGCAAGTGAGTATAACAACCTAACCTACAACCTAACTCCGGTTAGGTTTTTTTTATGTTTCCATTCTATATACTTAATGTGTAAAACAAGGAGGTTTTAATAAATGAACGAATTAAGTGAACATTTTGGGCAGTGGGGTGCGGTAATCTTTTTCATTATCATCTATGGTGGAGCATTGCTCTTCATCCCTTTCTATAAAAAGA
>Ga0265295_1001295_pt1 | contig 44557 bp, 50 predicted proteins | sample Munlansysbiofilm_FD_192503 | JGI IMG/M metagenome (GOLD analysis project Ga0265295, IMG submission 192503) | Leachate microbial communities from a municipal landfill in Southern Ontario, Canada - Methane capture system biofilm | ecosystem: Engineered > Solid waste > Landfill > Unclassified ...
TTATGGAACAGCTCAAAGCAAAACACCAAGACCGACAATTGCTTAGGCTGATCAACCGCTATCTAAAAGCGGGAATCCAGATAAATGGCGTAACACAAACCAGTACCGAAGGCGTGCCACAGGGTGGGCCGTTGTCACCGGTACTCTCGAATATTGTGTTGAACCAGTTGGACTGGGAGCTAGAACGTCGGAAGCACCGTTTCGTTCGCTATGCTGATGACTTTGTTGTGTTTGTTAAAAGTCGAGAAGCGGGTGAGCGCGTGATGAAAAGTCTGCAGCGCTATATTGGCGACTCGCTACGGCTCAAAGTGAATACCCAAAAGAGTGCAGTAGATCGGCCATGGAAGCGAACCTTTCTTGGCTTTACGCTCAGTCAACGAGACCAGAGAATCAAGGTGGCGGATAAATCGCTCCTGAAGCTCAAAGCTACGGTTAAATTGCTGAGCCGTCGAACAAGAGGCCATTCACTCAAACACATTATCGCAGAGCTAAGAAAGTCCCTGCTTGGTTGGAAAGCGTACTTCGACATAGCCGAAGTGCTGAGCCCTCTGCGTGATGTGGATAAATGGATTCGACGACGATTGCGTAGTTATATTTGGAAGCAATGGGGACGCAAAGGTTATCGGATGCTTAGGCGCTTGGATGTTGATCGATGGCTAGCATGGAATACTGCTAAGTCGGCTCATGGCCCGTGGCGATTAAGCGCAAGTCCTGCCCTTTACCGAGCGCTACCAAACAGATACTTTAAGAGCTTGGGGCTGCCAGAACTGGCGGCAAGATGAAATTTAAAGAGATTTGAACCGCCGTGGTACGTGACCCGTATGCCCGGTGGTGTGGGAGGAGAGACGTCGTGAGGCGTCTCCCTATCCCAATTAGAGCTGCATCTTACTAGGCACATAAGGATTTGTTTTGGATAAGTTTCCGTCAGAAGTAGTTGAAAAATTGAAGAACTATGTGTATCGGCTTATCGATCCGCGCAATGGTGAGACATTCTATGTTGGTCGAGGTGTAGGAAATCGTTTGTATTCCCATATTCGTGACGAATTGGGGAAAGAGTCTGATGAGGTTGGCGATAAGCTGAGAAGAATTAGAGAAATACGTCTCGCTGGTTTTGATGTTGCGCATGTTGTGCACCGACACGGGATGGAAGCATCAATAGCAAAGGAGGTTGAAGCTGCGCTTATCGATGCGTATTCTGGGCTTACGAATGTGATGGGCGGAGAAGAAAGCGGGGAGCGAGGTGCTATGCATGCTGATGAGATTGTTCGAGAATATCTCGCTCAACCAGCAGAATTCCAGCATCGAGCACTATTGATTAGCGTAAATAGAAGTGCATCGGAGCGACCACTATATGAAGCGACACGATTTGCTTGGAAGCTAAGTCAAAAACGCGCAAAAGAAACAGAGGTAGTTTTAGCTTCTGAAAAAGGAATTATTCGGGGTGCATTCATCCCTGAAAAGTGGTTAGAGGCAACAGCTGATAATTTTCCAGGCCGTCCTGATCGTCCCGGAAGGTTGGGCTTCATCGGTCGTGAAGCACCATCGGAGATTCAAAATATTTATGTTGGACGGCGGATACCTGACGACTATCGTTTCGGTACAGCCAATCCGATCCGCTACACATGGAAATGAAACGAAGCTCTAATATAATGTTAGGCACACAAGGAGGTATTAATGCTATTTCAACGACGAAACCGGACGTTCCGCGAGTGGTGGCGGGCACCTATTACTTCTAGAGAACGGAGTTCGGGCGTGCTCATTGGTGGCCTAGGCGGTTTCTGGATTGGAGCACTCGGCCGCATTGCCCTTGGTACAACACCAGTGTCCCTTGGTGAGGTGGCAGTTTTGGGGTTGGCCGTGGCTACTTGTTGCGCAGTTGCTGGTTTTACATTTCCAAAACTTGTAACTATTATCCTCTTCCCATTCTCAACCTTTGGCGGCAGCAACTAAGGTGGTCATTCCGGTAGCTGCTCGGTTGATGCCTAACAATTCATTCAAGCCGACGCCACTTCGTGGTGCGTCTTAATTCAGGCGTTAGATTCTACAGCATGAAAGTATCAGCAACATCATCGTCTCTACAGAAAATGAGCTTTATTGGTGGGAGTCAACCGCTATGGAAGGCATTCTGGGTTTTGTATGTTCTAGGCAGCCTTTCTTTCACGGCTATTTCAGTAGTACTAATAAAACTCCTCTCAACAAGCCAAGTACTACTACAAGCAAGTCATATTTTAAATCTACAAACAGAACAAGCTTTAGTAATGGCCGTCACTGCAACTGTAGTGATCTATATTATGTATGTCTTATTTTGTTCAATTTCTGTCTGGCGCTGCTCCATAAATACCGAGAAAAAATACTGGGCGCTTCTCGCTAAAGTCATTATTTTAATACACTTTACTTGGATTTTTTGGAAGGCATTTGTCGCCATCGGCTCTTTAGTAACGTACTTTTCTCATCAGTGAATTGCGTAAAAACCTAACAAGTGGTTCAAACCGTTCGCTTCGCTCACAGGAACGGGCTAAAACACGTTCCTTAATTAAAAGTTATATGGCTAGGAGATTGATGTGTTTGAGGTAGTAAGAGCAGTTTTTCCTGACGACTTAGAGGATGTTCTTGATCTGTATCGCGAGTATGTGAACAGCACCTCGGTTGATCTTTCTTTTCAAGGTAACGATCAAGAATTTAACCAGTTGCCTGAAAAATATAGCGCTGAAGGGTCAAAGATTTTTTTGCTGAAACAAGACAGCAAGCCCATGGGGTGTGCGGCATTTAGGAGGCTGGATGAAACGGTCTGTGAAATGAAGCGCGTTTATCTTCGACCAAGCGTTCGTGGTCGCAATCTGGGTGCCAAGTTGGTTGATCGCGTGTTGCAAGAGGCTGTTATCAGTGGGTACAAGACAATCTGTTTAGATGTTCTGCCTGAGTTCAAAGCCGCTTTGGAGCTGTATAGATCATATGGGTTTGTTGAGCATCCCCCCGTCACGAATAATCCCGTTCCAGGAACACATTTCTTGGGCTTAAATTTAGAGCAGTATCACCACGCATCGCCGCGAGTGAGCCGCTTTGCGCAGAGTTAGGTAACCGATATGAAACCAGTTATTGCCATTCTTAGTCTGCTGTTGTTTTTTTCAAACGCTTCTTTTGCGCAAGAATATGGTGTTTATGATCCTCGAAAGATATTAACGGTCTCTGAGACGAATGCCGGGAAAAAATACGGCTTGGACTTACAGTATCTGGATCAAATTATTAGCGATTTATCGTTGCACGCAAGAAATTATCCGCCGAAATTTGATAGCGAAAGTGATCAGCAGCGCTCAATAAAGGATACCCAAACGCTCTCTGGCATGCTGGACCCTCTGGTAAACAATCCTCAAGCGTCCCCAGCGCTTTTAAGGCGAACCAGTCTTTTGCACAGTATTGGCCACAACCTCGATATTCCTGGTGCAACTCAAAAAGCAGACCGAGATTTTCGGAACCTTCTAAAACAGCACCCAGATGACGCTGCAGCTAATTTTGCGTACGGCGCTTTCCTTGGCGGTAGCAATCAAGGTGGCAAGGCATTACCGTACTTGGAGAAATCTGCTAAGGCCGGCTATAGCAATGCTTACTATTCTTTGGGCATGGCATACTTAATGCAAAATAATACTGAATTAGCTTTAAAAAACTTTGCAATATATAAACGCCATACGCCGAATGATCAGAGCGTTGTTGAAATAATGGAAGCTATAAAAAATGGAAGCATACACGTTAACTCTAAATAGTATGCTTGCCTAAGCCGTTGCAGCACGCAACATTGCCTTTCAACTGACCTGTGTGCAAAGCGTTAAAAATATGAGACTGACCGCTACTTTGTTACTTTTCTTTGTCGGCATACTGATCACGCTTCTGGGTGCTAGTTACCTTTTTGGGATGCAAACACTGGAGCTGAGCTACGATTCCAGTTGTAAAAGTATTTGTGGCTTAGGGTTGATATTCGCTCTGTTCTTTGGTCAAGCAGTTGGTAACGTGGTGGTTGGCTGCATCTGGTCCGTGCTAGGGTTTTTCTTGTGTTATTTTGCATATCAAACATTTGGGTAGTGCTGCCTAATAAGCGGCATCACGGTGATGGTTGTACCCTCTGGCCGTGCATTACAAATCTAAGCTTCAAGCGCTAAGTGGATGCTATGGCTCTATCAAACCAACGTTATGCAGTCATTTTGTTGATGCTGTTCCTTATTGTTTGGGCGGCATTAGCAATTAACCCTTTGTATCGTAATGACTGGCTATTGGAAAATATTTTAACGGCAATAACCCTGCCGTGTTTAATCTTCACCTATAAGCGCCTACCGTTGAGCAAAGCATCCTATTTGGTTATTTTTTTGTTTCTTTGCCTGCATACACTAGGAACGCATTACACCTATTCGCAAGTGCCGTATGAAAAATGGGTGCTGGCGCTTACCGGTGGTTCTTTAGACGCATTGATGGGGTGGGAGCGTAATCAGTTTGATCGACTGGTGCATTTATTGTATGGATTATTATTGGTTTACCCTATCCAAGAAGGGGTCATGAAAATTACCAAAGTGAAAAATGCTCTGGCGTATTTTGTTGCGGTGCTTATTGTGATGTCTACTTCGATGTTGTATGAACTTATTGAATGGGGCGCTGCAGACTTTTTTGGTGGCGATTTGGGTGTTGCCTATCTAGGCTCTCAAGGCGATGCTTGGGATGCTCATAAGGATATGTTGTTAGCCAGTATAGGATCGGTGTTAACTGCGCTGTACTTTTGCTGGCGGCCTCGGGTGAGCCGGCATGAATGAATAGAGCAGGCCACAATCACCGGGCTATTAACGTCTAGGTTTCACCTGTGAGTTCATATTTTGCATGTGTTGGGGCGTGAGTCGTGACTCCTTACATAAAGGTTGCTATGCAATATATGAGAATTAAAGCAGGGAGGGGTATAGCTGTTGGCGGACGCGTTCTAGCGATGGCGTTCTTTTTTCTGCAATGTTAAAGCGACGGTTTAACATTGCCGTTAACACTTAACTCAAGCGTTATATGTTTCGGAGAGTACGGATGCTTCCAACGATAATCATTATATTTTTTGGCTGTTTCATTCTGGAAAGGGTTGTGCCCGGCTGGCCTTTACCAAGCATTAAAACATGGCCTCTGCGGGTGTTATTAATTAATGCTGTGCAGGTTTGTGTGGTTTTATTGGCTGGGGTTTCCTGGGAGTTATGGCTGTCTTCATGGTCTGTGTTCAACTTGTCTGAAGCAGTTTCGCCCGCGCTGGGTGGTTTTATTGCTTATTTCATTGCTACATTCGTCTTTTATTGGTGGCATCGCTGGCGTCATGAATTGGATTTTTTATGGGTTGGCTTTCACCAAATCCACCATAGCCCACGAAGACTAGAGGTGATTACATCTTTCTATAAGCACCCGGGTGAAATGGTTGTTAATTCAGTTCTAGGCAGCCTACTTGTTTATACATTACTTGGCCTTTCATTAGAGGCTGCCGCTATTTATACTTTTTTCACTGCTATTGGTGAGTTTTTTTATCACACTAATGTTAGAACGCCTCGATGGGTGGGTTATATATTTCAGCGTCCAGAAATGCATCGAATACATCACCAGTCAGGACGTCATAAAAACAATTATGGTGACATTGTCTGGTGGGACATGCTCTTTGGTACATATGAGAACCCTAAGGAATGGCTTCACTCGTGCGGTTTCACACCAGAAAGAGAAGAGCGTTTAGTGGATATGCTTGCGTATAAAGACGTGCATAAAAACATATAACAAGGTTATTAAAATGATGCAAAAAACGCGCATTTTAACGAGGCGCTATGCATGAAGGGGTTAGTAATGCTTGAGTCGGTCGTGCAGGAAGAAGCCACAGGATGCGGCATTGCATCTGTTGCCAATATTCTTGGTAAAACGTATTCAGAGATGAAACTCATCGCTAAAGCAATGGGCATCTATGCGTCGGATAAATCGCTGTGGTCGGATACACGTTATGTTCGATCGCTGTTGTCCAGTGCAGGTGTTGAGACTTCTGAAAATGAGATTCCGTTTGAGTCTTGGGCATCACTTCCTGACTTGGCATTGTTGTCTATCAAGCATCATCGAGAAGAGGGTAGAGACTTCTGGCATTGGGTGGTGTTCAAGCGTGTGGAAGGTCAGCCATTCGTTTTAGATTCAGCTCACTACCTGTCTTCCAATATCCGCCAAGATTTTGATGCAATGCAGCCTAAATGGTTTATCGAGGTTACAAAGGCATAATAAGGCCAGACACCGTGCTGAGTTTTTTGCTGCAGCATTATTATTCTCAGCCTGTGATAGTTGCCCAACGAACACCCTGTTCGGGTGTCGTTTAGTTCAAGGTTACTGAATGCTTTAAATTATTGGACGTCCAAGAGTTCCACTTCAAAAACAAGCAAAGATCCGGGTTTTATTTTTCCAGTTGCGCTGTTGCCGTAGGCTAATTTAGACGGGATGAAAAATTTAAACGTGTCGCCCACTACCATTAATTGCAGGCCTTCTGTCCATCCTGCGATCACTCGATTTAAAGGAAAACTGATGGGCTCTTTACGCTCTACTGAGCTATCAAATACAGTGCCGTCTAGCAGAGTGCCATGGTAATGCACTTTGACTGTTGAGCTGGCGCTAGGGCGTACGCTTCCTTCGCCTTTGGTTAATATTTGATATTGCAAACCTGAGGTGGTTTCTATCACGCCTTGCTGAGCTTTGTTTTGTGCTAAAAAATCGTTTCCAATCAGGATGTTTTCAGAGGAAGATTTTTTATTACCTGAGTTTTTAATGAAGTAAAATGCCACAAAGGCAATGACTGCAGCGAAAATAACAAATTTCATCAGCTAACCTACTTATTTTGAGAAGTTGGTATTCTAGCACTCGATTATTTTTTGAGGTAAGGCGGGCTCGTTTGTTGTTCTAACACATCATCGGTTGGTGTTTTTATGCGCGCCTATTTTTGAGATTTTTAATCTATGTGCGTCCTTGTTGCCTGTTCTTTAATGATAAAATCATTTCCTTATCGAGGCCGGTAATCCCTTAAAACCAAGAGCAAAAGACATGAAAGTTATGCTTAACACTATTTTTCAGCGCCATTGGAATCCTTACGTTGTACTGCTTATTGCTGGTTTACTCAGTGCTTTGTACTTCGGCTTAACTTCAACTGTTTGGGCTGTGACCGGTGAGTTCACTCGGCTTGGCGGAGATATTTTACTGCTGCTTGGGGTCAATGTTTCCGATTGGCAATATTACGAAATGGTGAAACTTAAAGGATCAACGTGGAACCGCCCTGATGGCTGGATTGTTTGGGGGATGTTTATCGGTGCGCTCATGATGGTGCTATTGAGTAATAGTTTTAAAATCCGTCTGCCACAACAAAAACGCCGCTATGTTCAAGGCTTTGTTGGCGGCATCATTGCTGGATTCGGTGCGCGTTTAGCATTGGGCTGCAATTTGGCAGCGTTCTTTACAGGTGTACCGCAATTCTCTCTACACTCTTGGATTTTCATTATTGCGACAGGGATTGGCACTTTTTTCGGAGCAAAGTTGACGAAAATGCTGTGGTGGAAGGGCCGTCCTTCCTTGGCGCGGGGTGCTGCACAACCGTCTAAAGTGAAAGCGCGGGTTATCCAGCCTTATCTCGGTGCTGCGATCGCAATTGCCTATATTGGTTTGATGGTTTATTTCTTCGCTACGGGACAAAAACTGCTTGGTTTAGGTGCGCTATTTGGTTTGGCTTTTGGCATCCTTATTGAGCGTGGGCAAATCTGCTTTACCTCAGCCTTTCGCGACTTGTTTCTAGTTGGACGCAGTTTGATGGCTAAAGCCATTATTGTTGGGATGGCGGCCAGCTCTGTTTTAACTCTTATTGTTATTTCTATCTATGACTTAAACCCCATCACCCAAATTGCCGCACTCAGCACCTTTGTCGGTGGCGTGTTGTTTGGGCTGGGTATTGTTATGGCGTCGGGCTGTGAAACGGGAATGATGTATCGGCTCATGGAAGGACAGGTGCTGTTCTTACCGGTCTTTGTCGGCAACATTATTGGTGCAACCTTGCTGGCCTATGCGTGGGATCATCTGGGTATTTATAATGTCTTGGTCAAAAGTGGTGCGAAAATCAACCTGTTAGATGCTATAGGTCCAGTTGGTGCGATTCTTAGCACATTGGCAATGTTAGGTATGCTGTATGCCTTAACGGTATATCGAGAAAGAAATTATCACCGTCATTTCGAATTAAAAAGAGCAGCGAAATAACATGCAAACGCACAAAGAAGCTGATTTTACCCTTGATCTTCGCGGAGAGTCTTGCCCTTATCCGGTTATCTATACACTAGAAGCGTTAGAAGGAATGAAGAAAGGCGAGCTGTTGCAAGTCATCACTGATTGCCCTGGTTCTTTTCGTAATGTGCCTGAAGAGGCGATTGCGCATGGCTATACCTTTGCCCAAGAACCGGTTAAAAATGGACAGGAATATCTTTTTTATATTTATGCGTAATAAAAGCGGTTAGCCATGCTTGCGCCTCGTTGGTTGTAGCCAACAGTGTTGCTCATGCTTAATGAGGCGTGATGTGGTGTTGATTTGTATGCGGAGAAGTTATGCACATCTGATTGACTTGGGTGATGAGGGGCAAACTGAGTATTTAAATTCAGCCCTATGCAAACAGGGCTTGGATTCTTGTGTATCCAACAATGGAGTGAAGCCTGATGGCGGCGCAGTGTTTGCAATCTTCTCTCTTAATGCAAGCGACTGATTTCTCAGCCTTCTCCAAGTGAAGCGCTTTATGCACGAGGCATCTATGTCAGTCTTAAATATCAGTGACTTAGATGCCTTGTCTGTTCCGTGCTGTTAGTGCTTTTTAGTGTCGCCAGCCACTTTGTCCATGATCGCGAACAATACGCCGGATACTACGAAGGCCATGTGAATAATGACTTTCCACTTCAGGCTATTGACGTCGGCATCGTTCATCTCTCCTGGTATATCCATAAACGATTTTAGAAGATCAATCGCCGAAATGGCGACAATTGCACCAATCACTTTGAGTTTGAGGCCAGAGAAATCAACTTTTCCCATCCAATCAGGACGGTCTTTGCTATCACCGGTGTCTATTTTTGAGATGAAAATTTCGTAACCACTGAAGATAATCATCAGCAATAAACTGCCAACCAATGACATATCGACCAGTGCCAGTATGCCGACGATGACATCTGCTTCAGAGGCACTCACAACATGGGTAGCAAGATGCCACAACTCTTGGGTGAATTTGACAAATAATAAGCAGATGCCCAGCACTAAGCCTAAATAAAAAGGCGCCAGTAGCCAGCGGCTTTTGAAAATGGTTTTTTCTAAGGAGTGTTCAATCTTTTTTAGCATGTAGAACTCTTGATGATTTTAGAGCGGTGAATTATATGTGGTTGCGCCTTTTCGGCGGTAGTAAAAATTTTCTCGAACGATATTTACCTGTTATCAATCTTGCTCACTCGCACTTGATTCTCTTGCCGGAACTCATCGATAAAGTATCCAAGCGAAAAGCTGTGGTGCAGCACAGTATCTAGGCTTTATTGTTGAATAAAAACATAACAAAGGGCCTGAAAAATACTTAGTATGCTGTTTAATGACATACCTCCCAAGTCTTGTGTGAGTTCGAACTACGTATGAAGAAAATAATTTTTTGGTTGTTAATTATTGCTGGATGCTGGGCTATTTATAACCGCACCAGTGAAGTGCAGCTTGGCCCAGGTGTTATGGCACCTGCCGATCCGCAGCAAAGCACTTTACCTTCGTCAGTGCAGCATAGAGTCAACGAGTATGACCTCACGGAGCTTGCACAGTTTGATATTAAGGCAAAAGTATTGTCAAAGAAGGACTATCACGTGGGGCGAGAGGCCGATCTTTCCCCGACAGATTTAGCCTTGGGTTGGGGTAATATGTCGGATGAAAGTATTCTCGAAGACATTAAAATATCGCAATCGGGTCGATTTTATTATTGGCGTGTTGATTCTTTTCCTATACCTCGAAAAGAAATAGAAACGCACAGTGCCAATATGCATCTAATTCCTGCTAACGACTCGGTGAAAAGCACCCTGAGTCAGATAAAAAAAGGCAGCATCATTGAAATGTCAGGCAGTTTAGTCAACGTGATGGCCAATAATGGTGATTGGCGTTGGAGTAGTTCGTTGACGCGTAATGATACGGGCAATGGCGCTTGCGAGTTGGTTTGGGTAAAGAGCCTGCGCATCGTCATTGAATGACGAGGTGTGGGTCTTGGCGCAAACTGTTTGCTGAGTCGATGGCACGCTCTAGCATTGAATCAAACACTCTGTTTTGGGGGAAGTACCATCAAGTATTTATGGGTTAGTATTTTTATAAGTGTGCTGATTTGGTCTGGAGTTCATCCCAAAGATCCATTGACTTGGGGTCTAGAGGTTTTTCCTGCAGTGCTTGGTGCGATTATTTTAGCGGCCACTTACCGATGCTTTAAATTGACTTCAATCCTCTATGTGCTGATTTTGGCGCACTGCATTATTTTGATGGTAGGCGGCCATTACACCTATGCAGAGGTTCCGTTCTTTGATGATTTATTGGGTGCACAAAGAAATAACTACGACAAGCTTGGCCACTTCTTTCAAGGCTTTGTCCCTGCACTAATCGCTCGGGAAATTTTGCTCAGAAAAAACGTGGTGAATGGCCAGTGGTGGCTCAGATTATTCGTGGTTTGCATTGCATTATCCTTCAGTGCTTTTTATGAGCTGATTGAGTGGTGGGTGGCGGTGTTGTCAGGCGAGGGTGCTGAAGCCTTTTTGGGCACGCAAGGTTATGCTTGGGATACGCAATCGGATATGGCTATGGCGCTTGTTGGCGCGATAACTGCATTGCTACTTCTGACTAAACTGCATGACCGTCAGCTTGTAGAGCGCTCTCAAACAGCTTCAAAGTAAGCAGGTAATGAACCTACAATCTGGTCGGTTATTTGCTTTTTAAGTGAATCTATCGGCTTCGTTGTATGGCTGGCCGCTGGCGTATTGCCTGTCAATTTAATTCTGTAGTTTCTGGAGATGCATGTGATTGAAAAACTCAGTCAGAGCGAGATCGATACTTCGCTCAACATACTTAATAAAAACGCTACTCAAGCGTGGATCATTCAGGATGAGAAACTCTATCAGGCCTTCAAATTTGCTGATTTTATTTCAGCATTTGGCTTTATGACGCAAGTGGCCATGCTGGCTGAACGGGCAAACCATCATCCTGAATGGTCCAATGTGTATAACAAGGTCAGTCTCAGTCTCACTACGCATGAGGCGGGCGGCCTTTCGAAGAGAGACTTTGAGTTGGCTAGGGAAATAGCCCAATTAGTCTAATAAGAGATGCCGCCTTGCCGTTAATATGACTCACATGAAGCGGGCTTATTTTGCTTGAGTGCAGGCTCGTTTGCTGGGCAGGGCGTCGGTCAATTAATCTGGCAGCTGCTTGAGTTGCTTGCAGCTCTAAGCTACGCAGCCGATTGCTGATGTGTATTTTGCTCTTTAAAGCAGGAATGTTTTTGCAGTGTGTTCTATTACTGCTGGAACAGTTCCTGAATTTATGAATGGGTTGGCATAAAATTAACTGATTAAAGGCCTGCTTACGGTGCACACTGCTTTGGCAAATCAGTCGAGCAAGAGTGTCGTCATAGCATCAAGTAATGATTACTGTGTATCTTCATTTAAGGGCGCCAATCTGCGCCATATAAGGTTTTTCATGATTTCCATTTACTCGCTTAAACCCCGTTTTCAAAACTTACTGCGACCTATGGTTAGGCGTTTAGCCGAGCGCGGAGTGACCGCCAATCAGGTGACGCTAGCCGCCGGAGTAATCTCTGTATTGATCGCTGTGTTGGTGGCTTGGCAAGCGCCGCGAGTGTGGTTATTTGCCTTGATTCCGGCGTGGATGTTATTGCGGATGGCTTTGAACGCCATTGATGGCATGCTGGCGCGTGAGTTTGCTCAGCAGTCAGCGCTAGGTGCTTACCTCAATGAATTATGTGATGTGCTGGCTGATAGCGCTCTGTATCTACCGTTTGCGTTGCTCCCTGGGGTTTCGCCACTGCTGGTGTTTGTGGTGGTATTGATGGCCGCCTTGGTTGAGTATGCGGGTGTGCTGGGGTTAATGGTGGGGGCATCACGACGCTATGATGGGCCGATGGGCAAGAGTGATCGTGCTGCTGTCTTTGGATTGATGGGTGCAGGCGTTGCCACGGGGCTGATGAACAGCACTTGGCTCAATGTGATTCTTGGACTCACCTTGGTGTTACTGATTTATACCCTATACAACCGAATCCGCCGCGGGTTGACAGAAGCGGCTCATACTCTTTAGTTTTTGGATGATATTAACGTAAGGATACTTATGCGAAACGCCACTCTTGCTACTTTCTCGACCCATGATGATGTACAGCTGTCTTATCGGTATTGGCCTGCATTAAACGAGCAGCCAGACACTCCCGCGCGCGCAATTGTTTTATTTCACCGTGGCCATGAGCATGGCGGTCGGGTTGCGCATTTGGTGGATGAGCTGGATTTTCCTGATTGTGCGTTTTTCGCTTGGGATGCGCGTGGCCATGGCGTTTCACCGGGTGAGCGTGGAGATAGCCCAAGTTTTGCGACTGGCGTGCGTGATGTACAGACTTTTATGGATCACATTAGTGCGCAATATGGCATACGTATCGAAGATATCGTTGTGGTTGCGCAAAGCGTAGGGGCTGTTTTGGTTTCAACCTGGGTGCACGATTATGCGCCACCGATTCGCGCCTTGGTGTTGGCTTCGCCGGCTTTTAAAATCAAGCTGTATGTGCCTTTTGCGCGTCCAGGTCTCAAGCTGATGCGTGCTTTGCGTGGCAATTTCTTTGTTAATAGTTATGTGAAAGCCAAGTTTCTAACCCATGATCCTGAACGGATTGCCTCTTATGAGAGCGATCCCTTGATCGCACGACCTATTTCCGTCAACGTACTTTTAGGTCTTTATGAGGCCGCTGATCGAGTGGTAGCAGACGCGCAAGCGATACAGGTTCCCGTGCAGTTGTTGATCTCTGGAACTGATTTTGTGGTACACCGTGAACCGCAAAAACAGTTTTTCCAGCAATTGGGCAGTGCCAATAAAGAAATGCATGTTTTGCCTGGTTTCTTTCACGACACCTTGGGCGAAAAAGATCGGGCTTTGGCTGTGCAACGCATCCATCGTTTTGTCACGTATCATTTTGCGACACCGTCGCTCTTGCCAGCGCTGCACTCAGCTGATCGTGAAGGTTGGAGCTGCGCCGAAGCTGAATCTTTAGCAACGCCGTTGCCAGAACGTTCATTGGCTGGGTTGTATTGGCGCATCAGCCGTGCAGGTTTGGCGTTGGGTGCCAAACTCTCTGAAGGCTTACGACTGGGTGCGCAAACCGGTTTTGATTCTGGCAGTACGCTGGATTACGTCTACCGTAATAAGCCCACGGGGACTTCCGCGCTGGGGCGGTTAATGGATGCCAATTATCTCAATGCGATTGGCTGGCGCGGTATTCGTCAGCGCAAAGTCAATATTGAAGCGTTATTGGGCAATGCCATCACACGTCTCCACAACACGCAAACGCCGGTGCATATTGTTGATATTGCTGCTGGGCATGGTCGTTACATTCTTGAAGCTTTATCGAGAAATACAGACAAAGTTGAGTCGGTGCTGTTGCGTGATTACAGCGAGTTGAATGTGGCGCAAGGCAGTACGCTGATCAAAGAAAAAGGCTTAGAACATATTGCGCGTTTTGTGCAAGGTGATGCCTTTGACCGCGAAGATTTAGCACAGTTAACGCCACAACCCACCTTGGCTGTAGTGTCTGGTTTATACGAGTTGTTTGCTGATAACAGTCAGGTTGAACAATCCTTGGCCGGTCTGGCCAGTGCTGTGCAGCCCGGTGGCTATTTGATTTATACCAATCAGCCTTGGCATCCGCAGTTGGAGTTTATCGCCCGCGCTTTGACCAGTCATCGTGCTGGACAGGCGTGGATTATGCGCCGCCGCAGCCAAGTGGAAATGGATCAGCTGGCTGCACGTGCAGGCTTTCGTAAAATCACTCAGCGCGTTGATGAGTGGGGCATCTTTACCGTGACGCTTGCGCAGCGGATCAACTGAAATGCAGGATGCTGGTATCGTACGTGAAACAGGATTGTGGAAACGTGGCGTTGTATGGTTGCTGTTTCTCGGCCCGTTTTTCTTTCTCAGCTATGGCTTTGCCAATTGGGTCAGCAGTCAACGCAGTGGTGTGGGGGTTATCGTCTTTGCTTGGGAGACGTATATCCCGTTGTTGCCTTGGACGATTATTCCGTATTGGTCGATTGATTTACTGTATGGCCTGTCGTTTTTGTTGCCTCGTACGCGCCTTGAGATGGATCGACATGCGCTTAGATTACTGACGGTACAAATCATCTGCGTGGCCTGTTTTTTACTCTGGCCATTGACCATTTCGTTTGTGCGTCCTGAATTGAGCGGGATGTTTGGCGGGATGTTTGATTTGTTGATGGGTTTTGATAAACCCTTTAACCAAGCACCCTCTTTGCACATTGCCTTGCTGGTGGTGTTATGGACGCGTTATGCGCTGTATGCACCGCCGCGTTGGCAGCCACTGTTGCACATTTGGTTTGCCTTGATTGGCTTGTCGGTATTGACTACGTGGCAGCATCATTTTATTGATCTGCCAACGGGTGCCTTAGTCGGTTGCTTCTGTCTGTGGCTATGGCCGAGCACAGCGCCGAGTCCATTATCACACGCGCATTTGACGGATGATCCACAGCGCAGACGTTTGGCCTGCTATTACTTCTTGGGTGCTGGCTTGTTGACGCTACTGGGGTTTGTGATCGGTGGCGCAGCGCTTTGGTTGTTATGGCCGGCTGTTTCTTTGCTGATGGTCGGGCTCAATTATCTGTTGTTTGGTGCGCAAGGTTTTCAAAAACAGGCTAACGGCAGGTTGAGTATCGGCGCCCTGGGTTTATTTGCGCCGTATTTATTGGGTGCTTGGCTTAACTCGCGGATCTGGACGCGCCATGCTGCGCACTCTGTGCAGGTGATCGATAATGTCTGGCTGGGGCGTTTGCCTGCAGCAGATGATTTAATTACTGCCGCTGCATGGGTGGATCTGTGCGCTGAGCTGCCAGTGGCGCCACACGATAAAGCTTATCGCAACTTTGCGGTACTTGATCTCACCGTCCCGTCAACTCAATTGTGTCGTTCAGCCGGGCAAGCGATAGAGACGCTGCGCCAACATGGGCCGGTGCTGGTCTATTGTGCGCTGGGCTATTCACGTAGCGCGACGGCGATTGCTGCTTGGCTGTTGTTGACGCAGCGTTGCGCGAGCACTGCTGAGGCGTTGCATTGCTTGCGTCAAGCACGACCCGCTGTGGTATTAACGGCAGCGCATCTTGCGGCTTTACAGCCACTGACTGAGGCATCGGAGGCAAGCAATGCGTGTCACTAAGCTGCATTTACAATTGTTGGCAACACTGTTGCAGCGTGGCGTGGCGATAGATAACGCCTCCAGCGTGTTAACCGTGTTGGCACTGTTGGTCGGCTTTGCGCCTTGGTTGGCCATTAGTGTTAATCTTTGTGGCACGTTAATGGCTATGCTGCTGATACTGTTGGGTCTTGCAGAAAAATATTGGGCGCAACGTGTGGCAATTGATGCAGAGTTGTTCAGTCTGCTGGCGCAGAGAACGGATGACTTAGACGTGGCGCTGAGTGAGCTGGATCATGCACTGCTTGGCTTAGGTTTGATCCCCGCCGTTGCAGCGCGTAGCCTTTCTGAGCGAAGCCACGCTGCTTTACGTTTATTGCGCTGGCAAGCGAGCTTGTTTGGCGTTCAATGCCTGTTTGCTCTTTTGCTGTGTATTGCTGGTTTTTTGCTCTAGAGCGCAGTCAGTTATGGATAAGTGACATTGAAAGCATGCTTGGTGAGCAGCAAGGCAGATTAAAAGGATACTTGGCTACATGCCATCTTGCGAAATTAAAATTTAAAGCACGAGACTCATAATGCAAAACTCATCTTATATGGCACTGTTGTTGGTGATTGCTCTGGTGATTGCCTCAGTCATCGCGGGCATCAAAAAAAGAAAATACCCTGAGCGTGATTACGAAGAGTTGATCTTACGCACCAAGTCTTGGTGGTGGATGATCGGTTTAGTGCTGGCTGCGCTGTATATGGGGCAGAAAACCGCAACTGTATTTTTTGCTTTTGTTAGTTTTCTAGCGTTAAAAGAGTTTTACTCGATTTCACAGTTACGCACTGTTGATCGGCGTGTGGTGTCTTGGGCGTATTTAGCCATCCCCGTGCAGTATTACTTTGCCTACATCCAGTGGTACGGGATGTTTATCATTTTTATTCCTGTCTATATGTTCTTGTTTTTACCGATGCGTTCCACTTTGATTGGTGAAACTAAAGGCTATATCAAGTCCAATGCCACCATCCAGTGGAGCTTGATGCTCGCGGTATTTACCCTCAGTCATATTGCTTATTTGATCAACCTTGATCTGTTTAACGAGCGGTTTGATTTTATTGGCTTGGTGTTGTTTCTGTTATTTATCACGCAAAGTAATGATGTCAGCCAGTATGTGTTTGGCAAGCTGTTCGGTAAGCATAAGATCATTCCCAAAGTAAGCCCGAACAAAACTTGGGAAGGTTTCTTGGGTGGTTTGGCGATGACGACGTTGCTCGCTACGCTACTGGCACCCTTTTTAACCATAATGACATGGCAGCAAGGTTTTCTGGCGGGCTTGCTGATGGCCTGCGTCGGTTTTATTGGTGATGTGGTGTTGTCTTCAGTCAAGCGCGATATTGGTATCAAAGATACCGGCTCACTGATTCCTGGGCATGGTGGGATACTCGACCGGATGGACAGTTTGATGTATACCGCGCCGATATTTTTCCACTATTTTTACTACATCACCAAAGACTTCATTGCCTAAAAAGTGACTATTATGAACAGCATTAAGCAAAAATTAATTTCGATAAAATGGGCAAAAATTCTATTTTTTATGGTTGTGGTCAAGCCTGTCGTGCTGATTGCGTTGGGTCTTAACTTGGTAAACCGTAAAGGCTTGCCGAAAGAGGGGCCGGCTATTTTGGCCGCCAATCATACCAGTCATCTGGATACGTTGGTGTTGATGAGCTTGTACCCGCTGTCACAGTTACATCGAGTACGCCCCGTTGCCGCAGCAGACTACTTTATGAAGAATAAGTGGATTGCTTGGTTTTCAACCCATTGCCTGGATATTATTCCGATCGCAAGGGACGGTAAGGTTGCGCGCGATGAATTGTTCAAAGGGTGTTATGAGGCGCTGGAAAATCAGCAAGTTGTGGTGTTCTTTCCAGAAGGGACGCGTTCTTTAACGGAAGAAAGAGAATTCAAGCTGAAGCGTGGGATTCATCATTTGGTGCAGCGTTATCCAGACACTAAAGTTATCCCAATTATTTTACACGGGCTTGGTAAAGCGCTGCCTAAAGGCGAAGCACTGTTAGTGCCGTTTAATTGTGATGTGATTGTGGGTGAGGAAGTGGCCCATGGTGATGATGTCAATGAATACCTGGCCAGTCTCACCGCTCAATATGAAAACTTACTGACTCAGCGTATTACGCGTTAGTTGCTGATTGCTTGTGCCATGCTAAACAGATATTCCGCGCTGAGTGGGCTGTTGGATCATGTATGACGGGTCACGAACGGGTTGCTTTGCAGGCAAAGGCCCGTTCGTCAGTGGCTATAGTGCGGACTCAATGACCACGCAAAATCTGTAATGGGCTGCTCTGTAGCACTTTACGTGTACCGAGCATACCGACAGCAGTAATCAGTAGCGCGCCAAGAATAGGTAACATAATCAACCAAGGATGGGGCTGCCACGCTAAGTTAAAGGCAAAGCGGTAGAGTATATAGCTACTGATTTCACAACCCAGCCAAGCCAACAAACCACTGCAAGCACCGAGCAACGCGAACTCGTTGCGTTGTGACTGCATCAATAATTTGCGTGAAGCCCCCAGAGCACGCACCAGCGCGCCTTGTTGCACGCGTTCAGTGAGAGTGCTGTGTAAGCCTGCAATCAGTACGGTGATCCCGGCAGCCAAGACAAACAACAGAATCAACTCAATCGCCAAGGTGACTTGGGCAAGAATATCGCGCAGCTGGCGCAGCACTGCATCAATTTGCAAAATACTCACGCTAGGAAAGGCTTTGGCTAAGTCAATGCGCTGTTGCTCAGCATGTTGCGGTAGATAAAAACTGGTCATCCAGGTGTGCGCAACGTTACCCATTTGCTGTGGATTGAAAATCACAAAGAAGTTGGGTTGCATACTGTTCCAGTCAACCGTGCGCAGACTGCTGATGCGCGCTAGATAATCGGTTCCAGCGATATGGAAGGTTAATTGATCACCCACGCCTACGCCCAGTTGTGCTGCTAAGTCGCTTTCAACTGACACCTGATAGGGCGTGTCTGCTGTGTTCGTGGCTTGCTCAATCGGCCACCATGCTCCCGCGACGATTTGGTTGTCTTTGGGCAGCTGCTCGGTCCAAGTTAAGTTAAGGTCGCGCTGCAAGGTGCGCATCACTCGTGCTTCAGGATCAATCCGGTTTGCCGCTGGCTGCTGATTGATCTGGGTTAAGCGGCCTAAGATAACGGGATAAAGAGGGGCTGTATTGCTGCTGATGGCATGCAGTGCGCTGCTGAAATCAGCTTGTTGCGCGGGCAAAATATTGATCGCAAAGTGGTTGGGCGCTTGCTCTGGTAGCTGTGCTTGCCAGTTGTCGAGCAATTCGCTGCGCAGTAAAACAATCAAGGCCATTGACAGTAAAATCAAGGCGAAGGCCATAATCTGTCCCACGCTATTGATTGGGTAGCGCAGCAAATGCCCGAGGCTTAAACGCCACGCTAAGCTACGTTTGGCCAGCCAAAAACGTAGGCTTTTTAAGCCGAAGAACAATCCAGCACCTAATATTGCGGCCGCACCGCCGCCACCGACTAACAATGCGCTGGTCAGGCGCATGTCCAGATTTAATTGCCACATTAATACTGCCAGCGCGAATACAACGCTGCCATATAGCAACCAAGTGGCTGGCGCAGCGGGCAGTAAGTCGCGGCGCAATACACGTAAGGGGGCAATACGACCTAAGGCAATTAGAGGCGGTAACGCAAAACCGGCCAACATCACCATGCTGGTGGCGATCCCTGTGGCAAAGGGTTTTAAGCTGCCGGCGGGGATATCGGCAGGCAATAACCCTGCCAGTAACTCAAACAAGGCCAATTGCGCAAACCAGCCGATCAGTGTACCCAGCGCGCTGGCTAGGAGTGCCAGAATAAGCAGCTGCAGGCAAAACATCCAGAGTGTGTGTCGACGTGATAAACCAAAACAGCGCAGAAGGGCGGCTTGATCAAAACGTTGTCGAGCAAAACGGTTGGCGGATAAAGCGACGGCCACCGCGGCCAGTAAAATTGCAGCGAGGCTGGCAAGGTTTAAATAGCTCGCGGCTCGATCAAGTGCGCTGCTGACTTGTTGGTTGCCGTCCTCAAGCCCTTCAATGCGCTGATGCGGTAATAGGTTGTTTTCTAAAAGGTTACGTAGACGCTCTAGTGCCTGCGCATCACCGCTCCACAGCTGACGGTAGCGCACGCGACTGCCGGGCTGCAGCACATCAGTAGCAGGTAAGTCGGCGAGGTTGATCATGGCGCGCGGGGTAAAGCTCAATAGGTTGCCCGCACGATCAGGTTCGTAGGTAATAATCCGGGTCACTTTAAAATCAGCGGCACCAATCTCAACACTGTCGCCCAGCTGCAAAGCGAGGCTGGTGATCAGTTCGGCATCCAGCCACACTTCGCCAGGCTGTGGTCGTCCGCCGCTGATTTCTTGCGCATAAAGCTGCTCACTGCTACGCAACGCGCCGCGTAATGGGTAATGATCATCTACGGCTTTAACGCTGGCCAATTGAATGCCATCGTCGGTGGCGAGCATGCTGGCAAACTGCACAGTTTGTGCAGTATTTAAATTGAGGTTCTGGATTGTGGCCAGTTGCTCAGGCTGCGCCTCTTCGCTACCGGCTAATATTAAATCTGCAGCGAGAAACTCACCGGCACGTAATTGCATGGCCGCTTGTAAGCGCTCGGCAAAGTGACCAATGGTGCTGCTACTGGCCACTGCAATGACCAGGGCAAAAAATAGAATGCGCAATTCTGAAGTGTGGCGTTCACGCAGCAGTTGTTTGCTGGCGAGTTTTAATAGCGTGATGAATGTCAGTTGCATGTTTGATCCACCTGACGGCCGGCTTCTAAGCGCAAGTGTTGCTGACAGCGTGCCGCGAGTTTTTCGTCGTGAGTGACTAACACTAGGGTTGTGCCCAGCTCTTTGTTTATTTCAAACAATAGGTCGCTGATGCTTTCACCGGTTTGGCTGTCGAGATTACCGGTAGGTTCATCAGCAAACAGTACATCGGGCTGGGTGGCGAAGGCGCGGGCGAGGGCGACACGTTGTTGCTCGCCACCCGACAATAAATTAACAGGATGCGCTAAACGGTTTTCTAAACCCACGCGGATTAACAGTTCGCTGGCGCGTTGCTTGGGATTGGCATGGCCGGCCAGCTCCAGCGGTAGCATGACGTTTTCTAAAGCGTTTAAGCTATCCAGCAATAAAAATGCTTGAAAGACAAAGCCAACATGCGCCGCGCGTACGGCAGCGCGTTGGTCTTCATCAAGGGTGTTTAAATTGTGCCCAGCGAGTACTACTTCACCACTGCTTGGCAAGTCTAATCCAGCAAGCAGGCCTAATAACGTGGACTTTCCTGATCCAGAGCGCCCAATAATGGCCAGTGAGTCGCCTTGTGCAAGATAAAAAGAAACATTATCCAGAATAGTCAGCTGGCCTTCTGTTGAAGGAACCTTTTTGCTAAGGTGCTGTGCGCTAAGAATACTATTAGTCATGAGGGTTCCAATGCGTCAATGGATAGCAACGATATGCTTGTTTGTGCTGTGCTCGATCAGCCAGGTTCAAGCGGCAACTGTTTTAGTGGTGGGCGATAGTATCAGTGCTGCCTTCGGACTGGAAACCCAACACGGTTGGGTGGCTTTGCTACAGGCGCGTTTGCTCGAGCACAATGCTGAATTTAAAGTAGTGAATGCTTCCATCAGTGGTGAAACGAGTGGAGGTGGTTTGGCACGTTTCCCTGATTTACTGGTGCAGTATCAGCCTGACTATGTGATTGTTGAGTTAGGTGGTAATGACGGCTTGCGTGGGCTGTCGTTGACCCAGATGAGCGCTAACCTCACCGATATGGTGCAGCAAGCTAAGCAGCAGGGCGCTTCAGTACTGTTACTGGGTATGCGTTTACCGGGTAATTATGGTCGACGTTACACCGAGGCGTTTTATAATGTGTATCAGCAGATTGCTGAGCAAGAGCAGGTGCCAGTGGTGGACTTTTTCTTAGAGGGTGTGGGTGGTGAGAAAGGCATGATGCAGGCCGATGGTGTGCATCCAACGCAAATAGCACAACCCCTATTATTAGAGAATGCGTGGCGGCATTTGGCGCCGTTGTTGGCACAGTAAAACGAATAATATTTTTCTAGCATACTGTTATAGTGAACGACATTCAGCTAATGTAGCGCCCGGTTTTAGGGGCTCTACATGGCGCGCTTGGTGTGGTCTTTACATGCTTATCAGATTATTTTGCCGGACGAGCAGTTGGATTTGTTCGCCTGTCAAAAAGAGCGCGTGCACGCGGTTAATCGCCAGCTTGAACTCGGTAGTCAAGCCGATCGTACTTTGTGTGGCAGCTTATTGCCGGCACAACCGCACTGGCAAGCTTTGGAGCGGCAACAACTGCGTATGGCTTATTTTTGCCCGTTGTGTCGTGATGCCATTCAAGCCCAACGAAAACATGCGCAGCCAGGCTGGCAGTGCGTATAAAGACGTGTGCGCAGGCCGCGCAAATCCCGTACTATTGCAACAGATCATTCATATTTTTCCGGTAGGGTACTTCGATGTTGTTAAACATACTTGCGCTTAAGTCTTTGCGTCTATACGGGCTAGCGATGCTGTGTGCCTCGCCTTTTGCATCGGCTTTAGAATTGCCGTTGCCGCCGCCAGGTGAAGATGTGGTGGGCGAAGTGCAGGTGATTCAAGCGCGTTATGAAGACACCTTCGCTGATTTGGGGAAAACCCATGATTTGGGTTATCTGGAAATGGTTGCAGCAAACCCCGGCGTGGATGCTTGGCTGCCGGGTGAAGGTACCGAAATTATTTTACCAACCCGTTATATTTTGCCATCCGGCCCGCGCGAGGGTGTGGTGATTAACTTAGCCGAGTATCGGTTGTATTATTTTCCGAAAAATAAGCCGGTGGTTTACACCTATCCGCTAGGGATTGGTCGTGAAGGCTGGGATTCGCCGATCAGTGACACCTCGATTACCGTAAAAACACCGAACCCTGGCTGGACGCCGCCCAAATCTATTTTGCGTGAGCACGCTGCAGCGGGTGATCCCTTGCCTGCCTATGTGCCGCCGGGTCCAGATAATCCATTGGGCCCTTATAAGTTAACCTTAGGCTTGCCAGGTTACTTGATTCATGGATCGAACAAGAAATTTGGCATTGGGATGCGGGTCAGTCATGGTTGTTTCCGCATGCTTAACCACAACGTCTTAGAGTTGGCCAGTGTGGTGCCGGTGGGCGCGAAAGTGCGCATTATTAATGAACCGTATAAATTTGGTTTTAGCCAAGGGAAATTATATTTGGAAGCGCATCAGCCACTGAGTGATGATGGCGAGACATCTGTGGTTGATAAACATGCGGCGGTCGTGAATGTGTTGATTAAGCGCGAAGATATTCAAGATGCACATCTCCTAGATTGGCAGCGTGTGCGTGAAATTGTTGCTGCTGAGTTGGGTCTGCCTGTACCGATTACTGAACCGGTCGCGGTTGCTGCAAGTAATAGAGCAGTCATGCAGCAGTAAAAGGGTTTGACAAAAATTAATTTATACGTAAGATATGCGGCCATTACAGGCACATAGCTCAGTTGGTTAGAGCACCACCTTGACATGGTGGGGGTCGTTGGTTCGAATCCAATTGTGCCTACCAAATACATCAAAAGGTCGCCTTGAGCGGCCTTTTGTGTTTTTACTGTAATTATTTTTATATAATTGCAAATTTTCCAGTGAATCCGATTGATATGGGGTGGGTCAAACCCTCTGCCGCAGTATGGCAGTCGTGCTTCAAAATCAATCGCGCTTACTGGCTCATCCCAACCCCATGTGACCTTTTGTAGGGGTCACCACTAGGCAGAGGAGGCGCCATGCCCATAATTACTCTTCCTGACGGCAGTCAGCGTACATTTGAACATCCTGTTTCTATTCTTGAAGTGGCTCAGTCAATCGGTGCTGGTCTCGCTAAGGCGACAGTAGCGGGCCGAGTCAATGGTCGTTTGCTGGATGCGACGGACTTAATTAGCAGTGATGCCACGTTATCGATCATTACCCCCAAAGACCCTGAAGGCGTTGAGATTATCCGTCATTCGTGCGCGCACTTGGTGGGTCATGCGGTAAAACAATTATTCCCTGAAGCAAAAATGGTGATTGGCCCAGTTATTGATGAGGGCTTTTATTATGATGTCGCCATTGCACGTCCGTTTACTCCGGATGATATGCAAGCCATTGAAAAACGTATGAATGAGCTGATTAATCAAGATTACGATGTGATTAAAAAGCTAACGCCGCGCGCTGAAGTGATAGATATTTTTACCCAGCGCGGTGAAGACTACAAATTGCGCTTAATTGAAGATATGCCTGATGAAACAGAGATGGGGCTGTATTTTCATCAAGAATACGTGGATATGTGTCGTGGCCCGCACGTGCCTAATACGCGTTTCTTGAAGTCCTTTAAGTTAACTCGATTCTCTGGTGCATACTGGCGTGGCGACTCTAAAAATGAGCAGCTGCAACGTATTTATGGCACCGCTTGGGCAGACAAGAAGCAGCTGGCTGCCTACGTTAAGCGTATTGAAGAAGCAGAGAAGCGTGATCACCGTAAACTCGGTAAGCGTTTGGATTTGTTTCATATGCAAGAAGAAGCGCCAGGTATGGTGTTTTGGCATCCGAATGGTTGGACGCTGTATCAAGTGCTTGAGCAATATATGCGTAAAGTACAGCGTGAAAACGGTTATTTAGAAATTAAAACACCGCAAGTGGTTGATCGTATCCTCTGGGAGAAGTCAGGCCACTGGAGCAACTACGCAGACAATATGTTTGTGACTCAGTCTGAGTCGCGTGACTATGCGATTAAACCGATGAACTGTCCTTGCCATGTGCAAGTGTATAATCAAGGCTTAAAAAGCTACCGTGAGCTGCCATTGCGACTGGCTGAATTTGGTGCGTGTCACCGTAATGAGCCGTCGGGTGCGTTGCATGGTATAATGCGTGTTCGTGGTTTTGTGCAAGATGATGCGCATATATTCTGTACTGAAGATCAGATGCAATCTGAATCAGCTGACTTTATTCGTTTAACGCAAAAAGTTTATCAGGATTTTGGCTTTGACGAGATTGAGTTAAAGCTATCAACACGACCAGAACAACGTGTAGGTTCTGATGATCAGTGGGATCGTGCTGAGAAGGCGTTGGCTGATGCGCTCGATTCGGCTGGTTTAGAGTATGAGTTGCAGCCGGGTGAAGGTGCTTTTTACGGTCCGAAAATTGAGTTTTCACTGCGTGATTGTTTAGGGCGTGTTTGGCAGTGCGGTACTTTACAGCTGGACTTTAACTTACCCGTACGCCTCGATGCGGAATACGTGAGTGAAGATAACAGCCGTAAGCATCCAGTGATGTTGCACCGTGCAATTTTAGGCTCTTTTGAACGTTTTATTGGTATTTTGATTGAGCATTACGAGGGCGCCTTTCCCGCGTGGCTGGCACCGACGCAAGCAGTCATTATGAATATCAGTGAGAAACAAGGTGATTTTGCTAAGAAAGTAGAAAAAAACCTGTTAGAAAGTGGATTTAGAGCCACTAGTGACTTGAGAAACGAGAAGATCGGCTTTAAAATCCGTGAGCATACTTTGCTCAAGGTTCCTTATTTGCTAGTTATTGGCGATAGGGAAGTTGAGACACAAACAATTGCAGTTAGAACTCGTGGCGGTGAAGACCTCGGTAGTATGTCGGTCGACCAGTTCAGTGAGTTATTAAATACTGCGATTTCCCGGCGCGGTCGCCAAGATTTGGAGTGATAATTATCAAGCGAGATATGAGACAAGACAGACGAGCTGCCCCTAAGGCACCCATTAATGAGAACATCACAGCCCGCGAAGTGCGCCTGATTGGTGCAGAAGGTGAGCAGATCGGGATCGTCTCGATTGATGAAGCACTGGCCGCGGCTGATGAAGCTAAGCTGGATCTGGTTGAGATTTCTGCTGATGCAGAGCCGCCTGTATGTCGCATCATGGACTATGGCAAGCACTTGTTTGAGAAAAAGAAACAAGTAGCAGCGGCTAAGAAAAACCAGAAACAGATTCAAATTAAAGAAATCAAGTTTCGACCAGGGACGGAAGACGGGGATTATCAGGTAAAACTACGCAACCTGATACGTTTCCTAGAAGATGGGGATAAAGCCAAGGTTTCATTACGATTCCGCGGCCGAGAGATGGCTCACCAGGAGCTGGGCATGGATTTGTTGAAGCGGGTCGAAGGTGACCTTGCTGAATACGGAACCGTTGAACAGCATCCTAAGATGGAAGGACGCCAGTTAATAATGGTCCTCGCCCCCAAAAAGAAAAAATAACCCCCTAGGGCACAGGCAGGCCTTAAGGTTATGCGTATCAATCTGAATGCGGAGTATTCAACATGCCAAAGATGAAAACGAAAAGTGGCGCTAAAAAGCGCTTTAAAGCGACAGCGAACGGTTTTAAACATAAGCACGCTTACAAGAGTCACATCTTGACCAAAATGACAACAAAGCGTAAACGTCAACTGCGTGGAACATCTATGGTACACCCAAGTGATGTTGCTCGCGTTGAACGCATGTTGCGTGTTCGTTAATTTAGGTCTGGATAAATAAAGGTAATAGTTTATGGCTCGTGTAAAACGTGGTGTTTTAGCCCGTCGTCGTCACAAAAAAATCTTAAAACTTGCTAAAGGTTACTATGGTGCGCGTTCACGCGTATTCCGTGTTGCTAAGCAAGCGGTTATCAAAGCAGGTCAGTATGCGTACCGTGACCGTCGCCAACGGAAACGTCAATTCCGCGCTCTGTGGATTGCACGTATCAACGCTGGTGCTCGTGTTAATGGTTTGTCTTACAGCCGTTTCATTGCTGGCTTGAAAAAAGCTTCAATCGAAATCGACCGTAAAGTACTGGCTGAGTTAGCGGTAAACGAGAAAGCAGCATTTGCGGCAATCGTTGAAAAAGCTAAAGCCACATTGGCCTAAGTTTTAAAACGTTGCGACATGCGTTTTTGATAAGGGAAGGGCTTAGGCTCTTCCCTTATTTCGTATAGAACCTTTATTTTTGTAAGTCATAGTAAGAGCACCTTGCAAAGCGCGTGTGCTGTGTTTTGCAAGGTCCTCTGGAGTAATGTATGGATAATCTTGATGCGCTGGTGGCACAGGCTTTAGTAGCCATAGCACAGAGTGAAGAGTCACAAGCCTTAGAGCAGTTGCGGGTTCACTATTTAGGTAAAAAAGGTGAGCTGACCCAGTTGATGAAGCAGTTGGGTGGATTGTCTGCAGAAGAGCGCCCAAAAGCGGGCGCGTTAATTAATGTCGCTAAAGAGCAAGTACAAGAGGCTCTTTCGATACGTAAACAGCACTTAGATGGAGCGGCTCTCGCCAGTAAGTTAGCGGCTGAGACGATCGACGTTACCCTCGCCGGACGCGGGCAACAAAGTGGTGGTTTGCATCCAGTGACGCGCACCCTTGAACGTATCGAACAATTCTTTACTAAAATCGGTTACGGCATCGCTGAAGGCCCAGAAGTTGAAGATGATTATCACAATTTTGAAGCCCTAAATATTCCAGGTCATCACCCGGCACGTGCGATGCACGACACGTTCTACTTCAACGCTAATATGTTGCTGCGCACGCATACTTCACCGGTACAAGTTCGTACCATGGAAGCGCAGCGTCCGCCGATTCGGATTGTCTGTCCAGGCCGCGTGTACCGCTGTGATTCGGATATCACTCACTCACCGATGTTTCACCAAGTGGAAGGTTTGCTGATTGATAAAGACATCAGCTTTGCCGATCTGAAAGGAACCATTGAAGAATTCCTGCGGGTATTCTTTGAGAAAGACCTAGCTGTGCGTTTTCGACCCTCATTTTTCCCTTTTACCGAGCCGTCCGCAGAAGTGGATATGCAGTGCGTGATGTGTAATGGCGAAGGTTGCCGCGTGTGCAAGCAAACCGGTTGGTTAGAGGTTATGGGTTGTGGCATGGTGCACCCAAATGTGCTGCGTATGTCTGGGATTGATCCTGAAGAGTTCCAAGGCTTTGCCTTTGGTATGGGCGTTGAGCGCTTGGCTATGTTGCGTTATGGCGTAAATGATTTGCGTCTGTTCTTCGATAACGACCTGCGCTTTTTAGCCCAGTTTCGCTAGGTCGATACCCTTTAAAGTTTAGGAGAGCAGCATGAAATTTAGTGAACAATGGTTACGTACATTAGTTAATCCACCCGCGTCGCGTGATGAGCTTGTGGCGCGTTTGTCGATGGCGGGTTTAGAAGTTGATGCGGTCAGTCCGGTAGCTGGCGAGTTCAGTGGTGTCGTGGTTGGTGAAGTGTTAAGCACTGAGCAACACCCCGATGCCGACAAACTACGTGTTTGCCAAGTCAGTGATGGCGAGCAAACTGTTCAAATCGTCTGCGGTGCGCCCAATGTGCGTGCGGGTTTAAAAATTCCGTTTGCCCGTATTGGCGCAGTTTTGCCAGGCGATTTTAAAATCAAAAAAGCCAAGTTGCGCGGTGTTGAATCGTTCGGCATGCTCTGTTCTGCCAGCGAGTTGCAGATCAGTGATGAAAATGACGGTTTGCTCGAGTTATCTGCTGATGCGGTAGTCGGTCAATGCATTCGTGAGTGTTTAAACCTTAATGATGCCAGCATCGAAGTGGACTTGACCCCCAATCGTGGCGATTGCTTATCGCTGCAAGGTTTGGCTCGTGAGGTGAGTGCGCTGTATAACGCGCCGGTACAGTTACCTATTATTACTGCAGTGCCTGCCAGTCATGAACAAACGGTTACAGTCGAGCTGCTTGCAGCACAGGCCTGTCCGCGTTATGCCGGGCGCGTGATTACTGGCGTCGATTTAACCCAGCCAACACCCGCATGGATGGTTGAACGTTTGCAGCGCAGTGATATTCGCAGCATCGATCCTGCGGTAGATGTCACCAACTATGTGATGCTGGAGCTTGGTCAACCGCTGCATGCCTTTGATCTGGCGCAGATCAACGGTGGTATTTGCGTACGTATGCCGCAGGAAAACGAGCAAATTACTTTACTTGATGGGCAGGAAATCAAGCTCAAGGCCAACACTTTAGTGATTGCCGACCAACAACAAGCGCTGGCGATTGCGGGTGTGATGGGCGGTGAAAACAGTGGTGTTGAAGTGGGTAAAACCACGGATATTTTTCTTGAAAGTGCCTTCTTCGAACCGGTCGCGATTGCTGGTAAAGCGCGTTCTTATGGTTTGCACACCGATGCTTCACACCGTTTTGAGCGAGGAGTGGATTGGCAGCTGCCTGCGCAAGCGATTGAGCGTGCTTCGGAATTATTGCTGAGCATTGTTGGCGGCAGTGCCGGTCCTGTGACTGTGACAGAAGAGGCGCAGTATTTACCACAGGTTGCAGCGATTACTTTGCGTGCCAAGCGCGTTGAGCAAATGTTTGGCTTGAGTTTAACCGATACGCAGATTGAGTCACTGCTGACGCCATTGGGTTTACAGCTCACAGCGCAAGACGCTGGCGTTTGGTCAGTTGCCGTGCCAAGTCATCGCTTTGATATCAGTATTGAAGTTGATTTGCTGGAGGAGATTGGGCGTTTATATGGTTATGATCTGTTGCCTGTTCGCTATCCTGCGGCACGCTTAGCGCCGCAAGCACAATCTGAAGCACAAGTTTCTTTACCGGTATTGCGTCGCTTGCTCGTAGCACGTGGTTATCAAGAAGCGATTACCTACAGTTTTATTGATCCTGAATTGTTTACGGCGTTTCACCCAGAGTTAAAAGCTTTAACCTTGGCCAATCCGATTTCAGCTGAATTATCAGTGATGCGTGCATCTTTGTTACCAGGTTTGCTGAAAGCCTTGCAACATAACTTGAACCGTCAGCAAGATCGTGTGCGTTTATTTGAAAGCGGCTTGAGTTTTGTCGGTCAGCTGGATGATCTCAAGCAAGAACGCATGCTTGCTGGTGTGATTACTGGGACGCGTTTGCCAGAACTATGGACGCACGGCAAGGAAACAGTCGATTTTTACGATATCAAAGCCGATATTGAAGCCGTACTCGGTGCTGCAGGCGATAGCGAGAGCTTTACTTTTGTAGCGTACCAGCAGCATGGTTTTCATCCAGGCCAATGCGCACGTATTGAGCGCAATGGGCAGGCGGTAGGTTTTGTCGGCACTTTGCATCCGCAATTGGCCTCCCAATTGGATATCGATCAGCAAGTATTGATGTTTGAAGTGCAGCTGGATGCGATCAGTCATGGTCGTTTGCCGGCCTTTAAAGAGCTATCACGCTTTCCAGAAGTGCGTCGCGATCTGGCTTTAGTGGTTAAAGCTGAAGTGCCAGCAGAGCAGTTGATGGACGCAATGCGCAGCGCCGCAGGGGAATGGCTCACGCAAATTCGCTTATTTGATGTGTATCAGGGGAAAGGGGTGGAAGAGGGTTGCAAAAGTTTAGCGGTTGGCTTGACCTGGCAGCATCCTTCGCGCACTCTTACTGATGATGAAGTCAGCGCTGCAACACAGGCCATTTTGACCTTGCTGGCTGATAATTTTGCTGCCACATTGAGGACGTAAATGTATGGGGGCTTTAACGAAAGCAGAAATGGCCGAGCATCTGTTTATGGAGATCGGTTTAAATAAGCGTGAAGCCAAAGAATTGGTGGATACTTTTTTTGAAGAAATTCGTTTAGCCCTCGAAAACAATGAGCCGGTAAAGCTGTCGGGTTTTGGCAATTTTGAATTGCGTGAAAAAAGCCAGCGTCCAGGGCGTAATCCAAAAACTGGCGAAGAAATCCCTATTAGCGCACGGCGCGTGGTGACTTTTCGTCCAGGTCAAAAACTGCGCGATCGGGTAGAAGCTTATGTTGGAACCTAGTCATAATCATGAGTTGCCAGCGATCCCTAGCAAGCGCTACTTTACTATTGGTGAAGCCAGTGAGTTGTGTGCAGTCAAACCACATGTGCTGCGTTATTGGGAACAGGAATTTGAGCAATTAGCGGAGATTAAACGCCGCGGGAATCGTCGTTATTATCAGCGTCATGATGTCTTAATGATCCGACAGATTCGCAGTCTTTTGTATGATCATGGCTTCACCATTGGTGGTGCTCGTCAACGTCTATCCAGCAGTGAAGTGCGCGACGAAGGCAGCCAATTTAAACAAATCATTCGACAGATGGTAGTTGAGTTGGAAGATGTTCTTAAGCTGTTACGCAGCTAGGTTGTCGCGTTGATTGGCACTGGTTAACCTGCAGATCAGCACGCATGGGTGTTAAATGATTGATGCAATAAGAGCCAGTAGGTGAATATAAAACTCTTAACGTTTCATTGGTATACATAAGAGGATATCCAGTGTCATCAGTTACTATTGTTGTGTTAATTCTTGCGGGTGTTGTGGCGCTTTTTCTAATTGGTTATTTGAATCATGCATTAGAAAAAAATAAGCTTGATAAGGCACGCCGTAAAGCCGAATTGGTTGATCGTTATCGACGTTGTGCCAATCTGTCTGATTCGTTACCGGGTCAGCTCATGAGTACTGATTTAAAGCAGCTGCTCAATCGTTTAGAGTTACATTTTATTGATCAGCTTAAAGCGACTGACCGCCATGAGCCTAAATATAAATTACGTGCCGAAGAGTTACGCCAGCTGATTGCTAAAGCCGATGATTTACCGGTTAGAAATCTACCGGTGAAAATTATTTCTGATGAGCAGGCTAAAGACGTGCGCTTTCAGTTAGAAAGCCTACAAACACAAATTATTCGTGCGGTAGAAGAAAAAGTGATCCCTGCGGCACAGGGTAAGCAATGGCTTGCTCGGATTAAGCAGATGTTGGTGACTGTTTATATTGAGTATTTCAATAATTTAGGGCGCCAGTTTCTTGAGCAAAATCGCCCAGGTCAAGCACGTCTTGTATTTGAACGCGGCGTGCAATTTCTAAAGAAACAGAGTGATATAAGTCACTATAAGCAGCAGTTACAGCAGTTTGAAGCATCGCTAGCCCGTGCAAATGCCTTGGTGCTTGAGCATACACGACCCAATCCTGAGCAGAGTAGTGAGCTCACTGAAGGTTTAGCGCAGCAAAATCAAGACGATGAGTGGAAGAAAAAACAAATTTACGACTAATCTGAGGTTTCTATGGGCTTAATATTGTACGGCGCTTCTTTATCACCTTTTGTACGCAAAGTTAGAGCGTGTTTATTGGAGAAGCAACTGGATTATACGATGGAATTAATTCTTCCCCGTAATCAGCCTGATTGGTATTACCAGATTAATCCTTTAGGACGTATTCCCGCCCTGCGTGATGGCGACTTTGATATTTGTGATTCCTCGATTATTTGCAGTTATTTAGAACAGAAATACCCTGCCGCGACTACTTTGTGTGGCAATAGCCCTGAAGAAGTCGCGCGTATTCGTTGGTTGGAGAAGTATGCTGACTATGAAATTGCGCCGCTAGCGACTTTTACAGTGTTTTTTAATCGTGCTTTAGCCAAAAGCATGGGTTTGCCCTGTGATGAAGCTGCGGTGCAAAAAGCTTTGCATAAGTTGGTTGCGCACTTTGATTATCTAGAGCAACAACTGGCGGGTAATGACTATTTTGTCGGCAACCGTTTTACTCTGGGAGACATTGCAATTGTTACTCAGTGGGTGAATTTTTCTTATGGGCAAGAAAAACTTGATGCGACGCGTTGGCCTCAATTGGCTGCGCATCAAGCACGGATATTGCAGCGTGAGTCCTTACAAAGTCTGCTTGCTGATGAAGCCAAAATGTTAGCAAGGCTTGGCTGAGCTTTTCCTGATCCGATGAGCGATAGGCTGGAGATGACTGCTTCTGCATATCGCGTCACTTTAGAATTTACAGTTGTTTCGTGCAATTTTTGCGAATAAGGTCATAATAGAAACTTCATTTTTTGACCAGATAGTCCTGCTATGCAAAAAGAATCACGCAAAGTGCGCGAGTTTCGTCGTCGCGAACAAGAAATTCTTGATACCTCCCTTAAGTTATTTCTCGAACAAGGTGAAGACTCTGTCACTGTAGAAATGATCGCTGATGCGGTTGGCATTGGTAAGGGAACCATTTATAAGCACTTTAAATCCAAAGCGGAAATTTATTTACGCTTAATGCTCGACTATGAGCGTGAGCTTAATGAGCTGTTTCAATCAGAAAGTGTGGCGAGCGATAAAGAAGCTTTGTCGCGGGCTTACTTTGCTTTTCGTATGCGTGATCCACAGCGTTATCGTTTATTTGATCGCCTTGAAGAAAAAGTCCTCAAAGGCCATCAAGTACCGGAAATGGTTGAACAACTGCATACCATTCGTGCGTCCAACTTTGAGCGTTTAACCCGTTTAATTGAAGGCCGCATTGATGAGGGTAAGTTAGAAGATGTTCCGCCTTATTTCCATTACTGCGCGGCTTGGGCTTTGGTGCATGGTGCAATCGCTTTGTATCACTCGCCGTTTTGGAGCAACGTCTTGGAAGATCAAGAAGGTTTTTTCCAGTTTCTCATGGATATTGGTGTGCGGATGGGTAATAAACGTACTAAGCGTGATGAAACGCCGAAGAAACTTGCTGATGATTCTTTGTAGAGGTTGAGCTAAATGACCCAGACCTGGCCTATTGATTACATTGAACCGGTGTTTCGTCCGCCCAGTGAAGCACACTCATTAATACTGCCGGTGACCAATGGTTGCTCGTGGAATAAGTGTACGTTTTGCGAAATGTACACCGCTCCGCAGAAAAAATTTGCAGTGCGTGATGAGAAGCAGGTCCTAACTGAAATTCAGCGTGTATCTGAGCAGATGATTGTCCAGCGTGTGTTCTTAGCGGATGGCGATGCACTGGCCTTGTCAACGCGGCGTCTGTTGACTGTTTTGCAGGCGATTAAAGAGCATCTGCCGACGGTGCAGCGTGTTTCAAGTTATTGTTTGCCGAGTAATTTGAAGAAAAAATCTATCAGCGAGCTGCAAGAGTTGGCTGATGCAGGTTTGAAAATGGTGTACGTGGGTGCTGAGTCAGGTGATGATGAGGTGCTGGAAAAGGTCAATAAAGGTGAAACTTATGCGTCTACATTGAGCGCGTTAAGTAAGCTCGGTGAGGCCGGCATCACGCGCTCAGTGATGATTCTCAATGGCTTAGGCGGTCGTTGTTTAAGCGCGCAACATGCTGACCAGTCTGCCGCGCTTATGAATGAAACTCAGCCTGAATATCTCTCGACATTAGTGGTGAGTTTTCCTTTGGGTGATACGCGCTTTAAACAGGGTTTTCCTGAGTTTGAACCTTTAGATCAACACGGTTTATTTGTTGAATTGCAGCGCCTTATTAGTCAGCTTGAGTTACACGATACGGTATTTCGTAGTGATCACGCATCCAACTATTTACCGCTCAAGGGTGCCTTAGGTGCCGATAAGCAGAGTTTTTTAGTGCAATTACAGCAGGCTATTGAACATCCAGACACGATGGCCTTGCGTCAAGAGTGGCAGCGTGGGCTTTAAGTTTAAAAGTCCATAGGTTGGCGTAAAACCTGCTTGTAAGTCACATAGGCTGTTCTTTTGACGCGAGAGGTCGAAGCTATATGCGCCAACTATTACTGATTATATTGAGCATTACCCTGGCATCCTGCATGAAAGTCAGTGACTTAACTGTCGGGGCGGGTGAGCAGTTGCGTGATGTGCGCTTGCTCAATCACAGTGAAATTAAGCGTGCTAATAATTGGCGCTTACAGGCAGACTCAGCTATTTACATTAGCCAGGGTTTATTTGTGCCGCTTGGCTACTCATCTGCACAGTCGAATATTGTTGCGCAGGAGGCCTTTAATGCGTTTATTGAATACTTTCCCCGTGTGCACCGTGCGAGCCAGCCGCTAGGTTTTGATGAGGCGCTGCTTGCTGCGCGTAACCAAGGTGCTGATTACTTACTCTATACACGTTTTGCTCAAGGCAACGACCGCATCGGTAATATTGATGAGGCGAAAGAGGCCAAAAACGGCGCGCGTTTTGGGGTTGATCGCAGTGCAATCCATCTGATGTTGGTTGAAGTGGGCAGTGGTTACTTGGTGGACACTGTCAATATTCGCAACCGTGGTGGTTTTTTAACATCCTATAATAATAAGCCTGAAGATTTGATTCGCCCGCCGTTACGAGATTACGCACGACGCTTGCTTGGTTTAAATCCTTAGAAAGGCTTATTTTTATGCATAACGCTGATAACAGCAATGTATTGCAACGCTTGGCTGATAGTGCTGAGCGACTGGCATACAATGCTCACTGGAACCCAACACAGTGCGCTGATAGTCAAATGCGTATCGCCCGTGACGGCCGTTGGTTTCATCAGGGTCGTGTGATTGAGAAGCCTGCTTTAGTGCAGTTTTTCTCACGCTTATTACGGCGTGAAGGTGATCAGTATTTTCTAATTACCCCTGTGGAAAAACTGACTATTGAGGTGGAGGACGCCCCCTTTGTTTCTATTGCTGTGGCTGTGCAAGGTTCGGACAGCGAGCAAGCGGTGTATGTGACGACTAACCTTGGCGATACTGTTGTGGTGAGTGCCGAGCATCCTTTGCATGTTGAAACGGATCCCGATACGCAAGAACCCTCGCCCTATGTATCAATTGGCAATAACCTTGCAGTGCTGTTGCAGCGCAGTGATTTTTATCAGCTGGTTGACTGTGCTGAAGAGCGTATTGTTGATGGGCAACGCGTCATGGGTGTTTACAGTCAAGGGATCTTTTACTCGCTGGGTCAGCTGTAAAGACGGTAATGGTTGAGAGTCTCTTGCAAAAATACCATTAAGCCCCCATTTACAAAGATTAACCTCCATGTTTGTGTGCAAATTATTATGACTTTGGCGTTATCCATAAAACAGTTACGGAAAAGCTATGCAAATGGCTTTGAGGCCCTGAAAGGGATCGATCTAGAAGTGGTGGAGGGCGATTTCTTTGCTTTGCTAGGCCCTAACGGTGCAGGCAAATCAACCACTATTGGTATTTTGTCGACTTTAGTTAACAAAACCAGTGGCAGTGTGCAGGTGTTTGATCATGATTTAGATGCTGATCCGCTTGCTTTAAAACGCTGCATTGGTTTGGTCCCGCAAGAGTTTAATTTCAATCAGTTTGAAACCGCGCAAAATATTTTAACCACCCAAGCGGGCTATTATGGGATCACCCTTAAAGACGCGCGGGTGCGTGCTGAAGCGCTGCTCAAGCAGCTGGGTTTATGGGAAAAGCGTGATGTTGCTTCACGGATGCTCTCCGGTGGAATGAAGCGCCGTTTGATGATTGCGCGTGCCTTGATGCATAAGCCGCGTTTGTTGATTCTGGATGAGCCCACTGCGGGTGTTGATATTGAGCTGCGCCGTTCGATGTGGGAATACCTGACTGAGCTGAACGAGAAGGGGACGACGATTATTCTCACCACCCATTATCTTGAGGAAGCTGAGCAACTGTGCCGCAATATTGCGATTATTGATCATGGCTGCATTGTTGAAAATACCAGTATGCGTGCATTGTTAGGTCAGTTATCGAAAGAGACTTTTTTACTCGATCTCAAAGAAACTCATGCGCAAGCACCTGAATTGGATGGCTATCCTGCGCAGATGGTGGATGAGTGCACTTTAGAGGTGCAGGTAGAAAAACAGCGCGGCTTAACTGATTTATTTACTCAGCTTTCTGCGCAAGGTATTGAAGTGCTGAGTTTGCGCAATAAAAGTAACCGACTGGAGGAACTCTTTGTGTCATTGGTGGAGAAAAATTTGTCAGGTGATCAGGCATGAGCGCAGAGCTAAAGTCCAACTGGGTTGCCTTGCAGACAATTGTCTACCGTGAGGCACGCCGGTTTTTAAGAATCTGGCCGCAAACATTGTTACCTCCAGCGATCACAATGGTTCTATATTTTGTGATCTTCGGCAATCTGATAGGTAGTCAAATTGGCGACATGCATGGCTTTACCTATATGCAGTACATCGTGCCTGGCCTGATTATGATGTCAGTGATTACCAACTCATACAGTAACGTGGTATCGAGTTTTTTTAGCGCCAAGTTTCAACACTCGATTGAAGAGTTAATGGTGTCGCCGGTTTCTCCGCATACTATTTTGATTGGTTTTGTGATGGGTGGAATTTTGCGTGGCTTGGGTGTGGCGGCGATTGTCACGGTCTTATCTTTATTTTTTACTGATTTGCAGGTGCATAATTTAGTTATCACTGTGGTGGTGATTGTTTGTACTGCTGCTGTGTTCGCTTTAGGTGGCTTCTTAAATGCTGTGTTTGCACGCAATTTTGATGATATATCGATTATTCCGGCTTTCGTGTTGACGCCCTTAACCTACCTTGGTGGGGTCTTTTACTCGATTGATATGCTGGGACCGTTTTGGAAAACCATCTCGATGGCCAACCCTATCCTGCATATGGTGAACGCGTTTCGCTACGGTATTTTAGGTGTGTCTGATATCAATATTAGTGTCGCAATCAGCTTAATGTTGCTGACTGCAGTGATTCTGTATGTGGTGTGTCTACGCTTATTGATTTCTGGAAGAGGTATGCGCACCTAGAGGGTTCTATAAGTTGGCCTAGTAATTGCTTTTATCTCCATAAGTATCGCAAAGCGTCAAAGAAGCGATGGGAGATAAAAATGAGTCAAGGTATAGAATTTAATCGACTGATGTTAGAAATGCGTGCCATGCAAGCTGACGCTATGTCGCGCATTAAGCCTGCTGCCGTTGCTGAAGCCCCCATTGCCGGCGGTCCTAATTTTGCTGAGATGCTGGGTCAAGCCGTTGGTAAGGTCAACGAAACACAGCAAGCATCAAACCAGCTCGCTAAAGCTTTTGAAATAGGGCAGAGTGGCGTCGATTTAACGGATGTGATGATTGCTTCACAAAAAGCCAGCGTCTCATTTCAAGCAATGACGCAGGTTCGTAATAAGCTGGTTCAGGCTTATCAAGATATTATGCAGATGCCAGTTTAGGGGCGATAGATCATGGTTGACGCAACGGCAAATACACCACAAACCACTGAGCAACCTGTAAAGCAAGGCTTTGCGGGTCTGGTCTTTTTAGACAGTTTGGCGCAAATGCCTGCTTTGCGTCAGATTGCCTTGTTGGTGGGTTTAGCCGCCAGTGTGGCAATCGGTTTTGCCGTGGTCTTATGGTCACAAGAGCCAGATTACCGCCCTTTATATGGCAGCTTAGCGGGTTTAGATACCAATCAAGTGGTTGAAACCTTGAGCAGCGCAGGTATTGCTTATCGTGTTGAGCCTAACTCTGGCGCCTTACTTGTTAAGGCCTCTGACTTAGCCAATGCTCGTTTAAAGCTGGCTGCAGCAGGTGTTACGCCGACGGACAGTAATATTGGTTTTGAAATCCTCGATAAGGATCAAGGTTTAGGCACCAGTCAGTTTATGGAGGCGACGCGCTACCGTCGTGGTTTAGAAGGTGAATTAGGGCGCACAGTTTCCAGTCTAAATAACGTTAAAGCGGCACGCGTGCATTTGGCTATTCCGAAAAGCTCGGTGTTTGTTCGAGATGAGCGCAAGCCCAGCGCATCAGTATTGGTTGAGTTGTACCCCGGGCGCAGCCTTGAGCCCAGCCAAGTTATGGCAATTATTAATTTGGTTGCGACCAGCGTGCCAGAATTGGATAAATCGCAAGTCACGGTGGTTGATCAAAAAGGTCACTTGTTATCTGATCAGCAAGAATTATCAGAGATGACCCGTGCGGGTAAGCAGTTTGATTATTCACGCCGTCTTGAAGGTTTGTTTACTCAGCGTGTGCACAATATTTTACAACCTATTTTAGGCGCCGATCGCTATAAAGCTGAAGTGTCTGCGGATGTTGATTTCAGCTCGATTGAGTCGACCTCAGAAACCTTTAACCCTGATCAGCCTGCGCTGCGCAGCGAGCAATCGGTGATTGAACAGCGTCAAGTCAGCAGTGGTCCACAAGGTGTGCCTGGTGCGCTGAGTAACCAACCGCCCGGAGCGACAACAGCGCCTGAAGTAGCGGGTGGTGCTCAAGCGGCGGGTGGGCCAGTAGCCGCGGGTCAACCGTTGTTGGATGCCAATGGCGAACAAATAATTGACCCGAAAACGGGGCAAGCGATGCTGGCACCTTACCCGAATGATAAGCGTGAGCAGTCCACGCGTAATTTTGAATTGGATCGCTCGATCAGTTATACCAAACAAGATCAAGGACGTTTACAACGTTTATCCGTTGCGGTGGTGGTGGATGATCAAGTCATCATTAATCCAGAAACGGGCGCGGTGACACATATACCTTGGACCGAGCAAGATGTGGCTCGTTTTACCCGCTTGGTGCAAGATTCTGTTGGCTTTAATGCCAGTCGTGGTGACAGCGTTAGTGTGATTAATGCGCCTTTTGCACCGGTATTGGCTGAAGAGGTCATTGATATTCCTTTTTATACACAACCGTGGTTCTGGGACATTGTTAAACAAGTACTCGGTGTGCTGTTTATCTTAGTCTTGGTCTTTGGTGTGTTACGCCCCTTGCTGCGTAATGTGGTTGGTGGTGGTAAATCTAAAGAGTTGGCCGCCCGTGAGCGTTCAGGTGATGCTGAATTAGGCGACTTGGATGACCTTGGCCCAAGTTTATCTGATGACCGTGTCAGTTTAGGTGCACCGCAAAGTATCTTATTGCCCAGTCCTAGCGAAGGCTATGATGCGCAACTGAATGCGATTAAGAGCCTCGTTGCCGAAGATCCAGGTCGAGTTGCGCAGGTCGTAAAAGAGTGGATTAACGCTGATGAGTGATAATCGTATGACAACTAAACTCAATAAAGTTGATAAAGCAGCGATTCTCTTGCTCTCTCTGGGCGAAACCGATGCGGCGCAAGTGCTGCAGCATATGGGGCCTAAAGAAGTGCAAAGAGTTGGCTCAGCCATGGCGCAAATGCGCAACATACACCGCGAGCAAGTCGAGCAGGTGATGAGCGAGTTTGTTGAGGTGGTCAGTGATCAAACTGGTTTAGGCGTAGGGGCTGATGGTTATATTCGTAAGATGCTCACGCAAGCGCTTGGTGAAGATAAAGCGGGTAACTTAATTGATCGTATTTTGTTGGGCGGCAATACCAGTGGTTTAGACAGTTTAAAATGGATGGAGCCACGCGCTGTCGCTGATGTGATTCGCTATGAACATCCACAAATTCAAGCGATTGTGGTGGCCTATTTGGATCCCGATCAGGCCGGTGAAGTGCTGTCTCATTTCGATCACAAAGTCCGTTTAGATATTGTTCTGCGTGTTTCTTCATTAAACACCATTCAGCCAGCTGCACTAAAAGAGCTCAATACCATTCTTGAAAAACAGTTCTCGGGTAATTCCAATACGTCGCGCACCACCATGGGCGGGGTCAAGCGTGCTGCTGATATCATGAATTTCTTAGACAGTTCTATGGAAGGACCATTGCTGGATGCGATTCGTGAGCTTGATCAAGACTTGTCTGGAAAAATTGAAGACCTGATGTTTGTCTTTGATAACTTAGCGGATGTGGATGACCGTGGTATTCAGTCATTAATGCGTGAAGTCTCTTCCGATGTATTGGTGTTGGCCCTGAAAGGTGCCGATGAGGCGATTAAAGAGAAAATATTTAAAAACATGTCTAAACGCGCTTCTGAGTTACTGCGTGATGATCTGGATGCCAAAGGTCCGGTGCGTATCAGTGAAGTAGAGTCTGCCCAAAAAGAAATCCTTACCATTGCCCGTCGTATGGCAGATGCTGGCGAAATTGTGCTGGGTGGTAAAGGTGGCGAAGAGATGGTGTAGGTATGTCTGATAAAAAATTCAGCAGTGAACTGATTCGGTTACAAGCAGGTGATGTTTTAAACGTATGGGATTTACCCAGTTTTGATCATCCCTCTGTAGCCACACCCGCCACAACAGCCGAGACGGAAGTCTCTGCTGACAGTGAACACGTGCAAGTGCAAGTGGAAGAGGTGATTGCTGAAGACGTCAAACCTTTGACGCTCGCAGATGTTGAGGCTGTGCGCCAAGATGCTTGGAATGAAGGTTTCAGTACCGGGGAGAAAGATGGTTTCCATGCAGGGCAATTAAAGGCAGCGCAAGAGGCACAAGATGTATTGACGGCGAAAGTGGCTGCTTTAGACGGTATTATGCAGCAGTTTTTTGAGCCTATTGCACAGCAAGATCAACAGCTGGAAGAGGCGATGTTGGACTTGATTACACGCATCAGCAAGCAGGTGATTCAGCGTGAGTTAAGCTTAGACTCCAGTCAGATTAAACAGGTGGTGCGTGAGTCTTTGAAATTGCTACCGGCGAGCAGTGACGTGGTGCGTGTGTATATCAATCCGCAAGATTTTGAGCAGATTAAAGCTTTGCGTGAGCGCCATGAGGAAAACTGGAAAATTATTGAAGATGATGATTTACTGCCTGGCGGTTGTCGTTTTGAGTCGGTCAACACGCGCATTGATGCCAGTATTGAAACCCGTATCGAGCATATTGCTCAACAGTTTTTAGAGCAGCAGCGTGAGTTGCAAACCAATCCTCTCGACGCCGACTTACAGATTCCTACTGAGCTGCCTGTTGAGCCGCAGGCGAGTGCCCCATTAGAGACTGTTGAACCAATCGATCCCGTGCTAGAGGACTCGCCTGTTGATCCTGAGACAACACCTTAAGTTATTGCGGAGTGTTTATGCCTCTTAGTCGCACACGCTTCGCTACCCGTTTAGCCGGCTACCACAATGCTGCGCAGTTATCTAAACAGCCTTTAGTTGAAGGCCGCCTGATTCGTATGGTGGGTTTGACTTTGGAAGCGCAAGGTTTGCAGGTTTCGGTCGGCAGTCGCTGTTTAGTCATTAATAATGATGGTTATCAAGCGGTGCAGGTAGAAGCTGAAGTGATGGGTTTTTCTGGTGAAAAAGTCTTTCTGATGCCGATTGGTAACCTCAATGGTATTGCGCCAGGCGCCCGCGTGGTGCCTGTGGCAGGCACTGATCGGATGCCCATGGGGCTGTCGATGCTCGGGCGGGTATTGGATGGTGCAGGACGGCCGTTAGATGGTAAAGGGCGGATTGAGGCCGAAGAATGGGTGCAGATGGAAGGCCCAGCGATTAACCCTTTAAAGCGCCATCCGATCAATGAATCTTTGGATGTGGGGATTCGCAGTATTAATGGCTTACTGACGGTTGGTCGCGGTCAACGTCTTGGCCTATTCGCGGGTACTGGTGTGGGTAAAAGTGTGTTGCTTGGCATGATGACGCGCTTTACCAAGGCCGATATTGTGATCGTCGGTTTGATTGGTGAGCGTGGCCGTGAGGTTAAAGAGTTTATTGAAGATATTCTTGGTGAAGAGGGCCTCAAACGCGCGATTGTGGTTGCTTCTCCTGCCGATGATGCGCCTTTAATGCGTTTGCGCGCAGCAATGTACTGCACCCGTATTGCTGAGTATTTTCGTGACAAAAACTATAACGTCTTATTGTTGATGGATTCCTTAACCCGCTATGCGCAAGCGCAGCGTGAAATTGCTTTGGCCATTGGTGAACCACCTGCAACCAAGGGTTATCCGCCTTCTGTCTTTGCTAAGCTGCCAAAATTAGTTGAGCGTGCGGGTAATGCAGAACAAGGTGGAGGCTCGATTACCGCATTTTATACGGTGCTCTCAGAAGGTGATGACCAACAAGACCCGATTGCTGATGCGGCACGAGGTGTGCTCGATGGTCACTTTGTCTTATCGCGTGATTTAGCCCAAGAAGGCCATTATCCGGCGATTGATATCAGTGCTTCGGTCAGCCGGGTGATGCCACAAGTAGTCTCAGCAGAGCATCTAGGTGCCGCTCAGCGCTTTAAACAGTTGTGGACACGCTACCAGCAAAGCCGTGATTTAATCAGTGTCGGCGCGTATGTGCCGGGTGGTGATAAAGATACGGATTTAGCGATTGAACGTTATCCGTATATGTCTGCTTATTTACGTCAAGGTTTGCGCGAAACTGAATCATTGGAAAGAAGTACTGCGAATCTAATGAGCGTACTTAATCCCGCCCCGCTTGGTTAATCTCTCATGAATAAACGTGCGCAGCGCCTGCTGCCAGTGATTGATATGGCGCAAACGGCAGAGCAGGAAGCGTCCGGTAAGCTGCGTCAATATAAAGCGGCATGGCATAACGCACAGCAGCAGCTGCAGAATCTGCAGCAATACCGAGATGATTACCAACAACAATGGATCAATAAAGGTCAGACGGGTGTCAGTGGTCAGTGGTTGATGAATTATCAGCGTTTCTTATCACAGCTTGAAGTGGCCATTACGCAACAGCAAAAAAGTTTAGCTTGGCATGAGAGTAATCTCAGTACCAGTCAAGCGGCTTGGCAACAAGCCTATGCACGTTTAGAGGGGTTGCGCAAACTGGTGCAACGCTATCGTGAAGAGGCGCAAAAAGCTGCGGATAAACAGGAGCAGAAACTCTTAGATGAAATGGCGTTGCGCTTAATGGCGCTGGCTACGCCGCTGGATTAACCCGCTGTTCAGCAAAACCTGTTGAGAGGAATGTAAACGGCATGCGAGATTTTCAATGGATGCTTGAGTACGGCATCAATCGTTTTGGTTCACTGGCGGCCTTAGAGGCACGTTTACCCAACCCGGCAACCGCTGCGCAGCTGATTGCAGTGCCTGATGATCGTTATCTCTCTTTAATGGCTTTGCGCGTGTTTCGCGCCGGCTTGCGTCATAGTGTGGTGGATGCCAAGTGGCCAAACTTTGAAGAAGTATTCTGGCAGTTTAATCCAGAAAAGGTTGTATTGATGAGCGCTGAGCATATTGAGCGCTTGATGCAAGATACGCGGATTATTCGACATCTAGGTAAGCTGAAAAGTGTGCCGCGTAACGCGCAGATGCTGCTGGATATTCGCCAGGAGTTTGCCAGTTTTGGGGCTTTTTTAGCACAGTGGCCTGAGCAGGATATCATTGGTTTGTGGCGTTACCTGGCTAAGCAGGGCCACCAATTAGGTGGCCTATCAGCGCCGCGCTTTTTGCGCATGGCCGGCAAAGATACCTTTGTCCTGAGTGATGATGTTGTCGCAGCGTTAGTGGCGCAAAATATTGTCATTAAACGCCCGACCAGTCAGCGCGATTTGGCCGTCGTACAAGAAGCGTTTAATACCTGGCAAGCACAGAGTGACCGACCTTTATGCCAGCTTTCTATGTTGCTTGCTCTGACGGTTAATCATTGAGCAAGTCACATTAATTGACCATTAAATTTGCACTTTGCGGCAATGCAAGGCATATTGCACCGCTAAATCAGAAAGTATTTTGTATGTATGTCTAAATTAATTAAGAGCATCGCCTGCGGTGTAAGCTGTTTAGTATTGGCCTCATGTGCCAATTTAGACACCGAGCAGCGAGACACCGCTTCAGTTAAGCGACACACAATAGAGCTCAATTCTCGAGCCTTAGTCGCGGTGCTAGATCGTTTCGATGAAGCACAGCAAGCGGCTGTGGAGTTGCAGGAAGGCACGACTCTAGATGAGTATCAGTTGCCTGATCTCAGTGAGAGCTTATTAGATCGCAGTAAAACCTTGTTAGGCACGCCGTATCGTTACGGTGGCAGTAGTCGTAACTCGGGTTTTGATTGCAGCGGTTTTGTTAACTATGTGTATAAACAAGAGTTAGGTATAGAATTGCCGCGTAACACCCAAGGCTTATTGAAAATGGATGCGCCGGTCGTTGCGCGTGCCGATTTAGAATCGGGTGATTTGATTCTGTTTAACGATCGTGGTCGCGGTCGTGTTTCACATGTTGGTATTTATATGGGCGCTGATCAATTCATTCACTCATCCAGCAGTCGTAAAGGTGGCGGTGTGCGCATTGATAAGCTTAGCAGTCGCTATTGGAATGCCAGCTATTTGCAAGCTAAGCGTGTTCTGACTGAACAGGAAGTGCGTGAGCCTGCAAAGCAAATTCAATTGCTGTCTAAAATCGTTCAGTAAATAACAAGACTTCTAAACATACCGCTGCGCCTGTGCCCAGCGGTATTTTTTTGTGTACGCCCAGCATGGGCATGAACTAATGAGGTGAAAGTCCTCTGTAGGAAGGTCACCATCCTTAGCGATTTATGATCGTTATTAGATGTTAACTACTAGCGAATGGCAAGGGCAGTTCCGC
>Ga0265295_1001296_pt1 | contig 44543 bp, 43 predicted proteins | sample Munlansysbiofilm_FD_192503 | JGI IMG/M metagenome (GOLD analysis project Ga0265295, IMG submission 192503) | Leachate microbial communities from a municipal landfill in Southern Ontario, Canada - Methane capture system biofilm | ecosystem: Engineered > Solid waste > Landfill > Unclassified ...
CGGGCCATTATATTTACCGATAACGCGCATTCATGTTTCCAGTTTCCTTCCCGTGCCCATATCGGTTACGGGATCAAACTCATCACGGAGGACTTGTGACAAAATTCTCATTCCTGGGAGCCCTCATTCTGAGCGTTTGCCTCGTAGTGTTGACCATGCCCGATTTCGCCGATGCCAGACGCCTGGGCGGAGGAGGCTCGTTCGGGAGCAGACCGTCCTATTCCAAAAGTTACCAAAAACCCTCCGCGCCCGCTTCCTCGCCCACGCAGCAGGCCGCGCCCGGCGCGTCCCCCATGGGCGGACGCGGCATGTTCGGCGGCATGCTCGGTGGAATGCTCATGGGCGGACTGCTTGGTTCCCTCTTTTTCGGCGGCGGATTTTCCGGAATTTCGTTCATTGACATTCTTCTGATCGGCGGGGGCCTTTTCCTGCTGATGCGTTTTCTGCGCAGTCGCCAACCGGCCACGCAGACCGCCGGAGGCCCGTCGCAAGCGCACGACCTGAACCGCGACGCCTGGAGCAACCTGCGCGCCGCCCAGCACCAGACCGCGTCCGCCACTCCCGACTACCCGGCCGGCTTTGACGCCAAGGATTTCCTCCAAGGCGCCAAAGCCGCGTACACCCGTCTCCAGGCCGCCTGGGACGCTCGCGATCTCGATGACCTGAAGCAGTTCACCTCGGCGGACGTTTTCGCCGAGATCGAGAACCAGGCGGCTTCCGACCCCAATCCGGGCAGGACGGAAATCCTGCTTCTGGAAGCCTCGCTTCTGGAAGTCAAAACCCTGGGCAATCAGACCATCGCCACCGTTCTCTTCGACACCATGCTGCGCGAGGATTCCGCCTCGGCTCCGGCGGAACAGGTCCGCGAAGCCTGGCATTTCAGCCGCTACGAAACCGGCGGCGGCAGCCATTGGGTGGTGGAAGGAATTCAGCAATTGGAAAAATGATGGCCGCCCCCCACGATGACGACACCATCCCCTGCCCGATCTGCGGCAAACCAGCGCGGATCACGGGCAGGTGAGCGGTGGCCCGCATAGCCTGCATGTATTGCGGGAGCGATGTCCCGGCCAGCGCGTACAAGGACGCCATCGAAGCGTACAAACAAGGCCTGTGCTCCGGAGACGACATGGATCCGGAAGCTCAACCACAAACTTCATCACAACAAGGAAACCGTAAATGAAAAGAATCCTCTCCCTGACGGTACTGCTTTGTGCCGTTGCCGCTTCCGCCTTGGCCTCCGCCCCCGAGTCCGCCCTCAAGGCGCTGACTCTCGGCAATGAGAAGCACGCCCTGGAAAAAACCCTTGAAGTCGCTCCGGTGGCCATTGTCGTCGCCGATCCGGCCATCGCCACGCCCGTGTCCGACCTTTTCGGCCTGCCCGAATCGAAACTTGTCGTCATCAAGCCCGAAGGCGAATTCGGACCGGACACCAACCTTGCGGTTCAGGACGCCGACCTTGCCGCGCCGCTGGTCATGGTGCTCGGGTTGAAGGAGGATGCGGTGTGGGCGGCCTATGCCGGCATCCTGGAAGCCTCTCCGGCGCTGATCCATGCCGTGCTCAAGGGACAGGTCTCGGCGCTCGGCGCGGTGCTTGACGCGGAAAGCGGAAGCGTGAAGGTTCTGGGCGCGCACCCCGAACTGCAAACCCTGGTCGGCCAGTACCTGCTTGGCGCGCCCTCCGAAGCCACCCCGGAAGCCGGTTCGGAAACCACCATCGAGCCCGTCGCCGAAGACGCCCCGGTCGCGGTCGAAGCCAAGACCGAGGTCGCGGCAACGGAGGCGGAAGATCACGAGGCCCCCGCGACGGCAGTCGGTGAGGACGAGGCCCCTGCTCATCAGGAAGCCGACGCGGCCGCGCACGCCCCTGAGGCGGAGGCTGCCGCGCAGAAGTCCGGCGGTTCCGGGTTCATGCTTGTCCTGCTGTTCGTTGTCGCCCTTGTCGGCACGGTGGTGTTCATGGACAAGACCGTGCTCAAGTCCTAGCCTTCCATCACGATCACGTCACTGCATCACGGCGTGCGGCCCCGGCCGCGCGCCGTTTTCATTTCCCGGCCATGCGCCTCGCAAATCCGGAAAAAGAAACTTTCACCACCAAGAATCCTTGAAATATCCCTGCGGCTGGGCTATTTTTGAGAAAGTTTTCCCAAGCAGAATTTATCCGTCACGCGCAGCCCGGCTGCCCACCACAAACTTTCAAAAAGGGGTTCAACATGTTCATCAAACGTCTTGTCCTGGCCTTTCTGCTTGTTTTTGTCCCCATTGCGGGCATGGCCTCGTCCCCTGCAACCCATCCAGTCAGCCCCGAAAACGGTTTGAAGATGCTGGCCGAAGGCAACCTGCGTTTCGCGCTGGGACAGATGACACACCCCAACACCAGCTTTTCACGCCGCCTGCTGACCACCACCGAAGGGCAGGCGCCGTATGCCACCGTCATCGCCTGTTCCGACTCGCGGGTGCCGGTGGAGATCCTGTTCGATCAGGGCGTGGGCGATCTGTTCGTGATCAAGGTCGCGGGCAATGTGGCCGACACCGACGAAATCGGCTCCGCCGAGTACGGCGTGGATCACCTGGGCACCCCGGTGCTCATGGTCCTTGGGCATTCCTACTGCGGGGCCGTCACGGCGGTGACCACGGGGGCCGAAGTGCACGGCAGCATCCCCGAACTGGTGGACAACATCGTTCCGGCGGTGGAGAAGGCCCGCCACGACCATCCCGAAGCCGAGACGCCGGAACTGATCGTCAAGGCCATTGAAGCCAACGTCTGGCTGGCCGTGGAAGATCTTTTGTCCAAGAGCCACGCCATCGCCGACCGGGCCAAGGACGGCAGGGTCGTCGTGGTCGGCGCGGTTTACGACATCCTGACCGGCAAGGTGACCGTGCTTGGAACCCATCCCAGGCAGACCGAGCTTCTGGGCGTAGAGCCTCCGGCAGCCCATGCCGCTGCCGCGGAAGGCCACGGACAGCCTGCGCCCGCCGAATCGGCCGTCCACGAGGAACCCGCCGAGGACATGGCCGCGCCAGGCGCGGAGCAGCACGAAACAGTCACCAAGGAGGCCCCGGCAGCGGAACACGCCGAGGCGGAGGCTGCCGAATCGGGCGGATTCGGATTTTTCTCGTTCATCGCGTTCGTCATCCTGCTCGTCGGGGCGGTTGTCGTGCTCGACAAGACGATCCTCAACCCCGATCACGACTAGCAGGGCGTTCAAAAATGGCAATCTGCCGCGTCAGCGAAAAAATCCAGACCGCTTGTCTGCGCATGACTGCGCGTCCCGGATTTTTTCGCGTCCTTGCATCTCACCATTTTTGAACGGCCTGCGAATTTTGAATTTTTCAACAATCAACGAGATACAAACCCGGCCCCGCCGGGTTTTCCGTGTCAGGGCGGCAGGCCGGACAGGGTTTGCCGCCGCATCCCGTGGTCCGGCCTTGTTCAAACTCCACGCATTGTGTAAAGGTGCCTGGAAGTATCCTTCGATTCCTGTGGAGACCGCATGATCCGGATCGTCTTTCTTGTTTGCCTGTCACTCCTTTTGAGCGCGGGCCCGGCCCTGTCCCGGGACCACGCCCTGGTCTGCGGCGTCGCGGCCGGATTCCCCCCGTACCAGTTCGCCCGTGACGGACAGGCGACCGGATTCGACGTCGAGGTGGCCGCCGCCGTCTGCGCCCGGATTGCCACCCGAGTCCGATTCGAACAGGGCAACTGGGACAACATCCTGAACCTGCTGCGGTTCGATAAAATCGACATGGTCGCGGGCATGGAGGTCAACGCGTTCCGCAATGATTATTTCGATTTCTCCATCCCCTACGCCAAGCGCCACGACGTGGTCTTCGTGCCCGCGAACAGCCCCGTCACCAAGGTCGAGGACCTCTATGGACAGTTCATCACCGGCGACAGGCATTCCTTTGTGGAGCTGCTCTGGAAAGACCTGGGCATCCATCGGAATTTCCGGATCATGCAGACCAGGACCAAGGCGGAGGCCATGGAGCTTCTGGCCGCCGGGCGCACGGTGGCGGCCGTCATGCCTCTTGAGGTCGGCAAATACCTGGCCCGTGAACGGAGGTTCGCAGTCCGGGTATTGGCCAACCCGGATCCGGGCTCCGAGGTGGCCATCGCCCTGCGCAAGGGACATCCCGAATTGCTGGAAAAAATCAACCGCGCCCTGCGGGACATGGAAGCCCGGGGAGAATTGCGGGCCCTGAAGACCAAATGGTTCTCAAGGCCCGTGGATTGACTGCGTGAAAGGAGCCCGTGAAGCCGGGCCGTCTAGCTGGCGTTTATGACCGTGATCTGGTCATTCAACGTCCAGAAATCATAGACATATCCGATCAGGAAAAACCCTCCGGTCAGCATGTAGAGGATGCCCGTGATCCACTTGCCCATGTACATGCGGTGCACCCCCAGAATGCCCAGAAACGTGAGCAGAATCCAGGCCAGGGAATAGTCGATGCGGCCAGGCCGAAAGCGCAACGCGGCCGTGCGTTCCATGGAGGGGATGAGGAAGAGGTCCACGATCCAGCCGATGAAGAGAAGTCCCAGGGTGAAGAAATAGATCGTCCCGGAGATGGGCCGTCCGTAATAGAAGCGGTGGGCTCCGGTGAATCCGAAAATCCAAAGCAGATAGCCCATGAACCTACTGTGCGTTTCAACCATGCGTCTTTCCCCCACATACACCTCTGTGTTTCGCTGAATTTCCCGAATTTCCACACGTCTCGTCCAAGGCTGAAAAACAATGCGGAGTTCCCGAACAGTCCCTGACTTGTTGACCTTTTCCATTCAAAAAGCAATGATCGGGGTTAGTCACAATCACAAGGAAAGCTCACATATATGATAAATTCAAGCCGTTTGACAAACACATTCCTCGACCTGGTCCGCATCGACAGCCCCTCCGGGCGGGAAAAAGCCGTCGCCGACCACCTCTGCCGCCTGCTCGTTCCGCGCGGCTACGATATCCACGTGGACAACGCGGGTTCGTTTTTCGGCGGCGACTCGGGCAACGTCATTGTCCGCGTGCCCGCCACCGGGCCCGGCGACGCCATGGCCTTTTCCGCGCACATGGACTGCGTCGATCCCTGCATCGGCGTCGAACCCGTCCTCTCCGACGGGGTGATCCGCTCCGCCGGGAACACGGTCCTGGGCGGCGACGACAAGGCGGGCATCAGCGCCATCCTGGAGGCCCTCTTTCATCTCGAGGATGCCGGACTTCCTCACCCGGAGCTGTTTTTGCTGTTCACGGTCTGCGAGGAAGCGGGAATGTTCGGGGCCAAGCACCTGGATTTTTCCAGGATCAAGGCCAAGGAGATCGTGGTCCTCGACTCCAGCGGAAATGTGGGCACCATCATTGTCCGCGCGCCGTCCAAAGCCGGAGTGACCATCACGTTCCACGGCCGATCGGCCCACGCCGGGATCGAGCCCGAGAAGGGAGTGAGCGCCATCCAGATGGCCGCCAGCGCGGTCAGCCGCATGCAGCTTTTGCGCATCGACGAGGAGACCGTGGCCAACCTGGGCCGCATCGAAGGCGGAGGACAGACCAATATCGTTCCCGACTGCGTCACCTTGACCGGAGAGGCCCGCTCCCAGAACAACGCCAAGCTCATGGCCCAGATCGAACACATGCGGCTGTGCTGCGTCACGGCCTGCCAGGAGTTGGGCGGAAGTTTCGATTTCAGCCACGAAATCTCCTATCCGGCCATGGACGTCTCCGCCGACAGCAGGCTCCTGCACCGTGCCTTGCACGCCTGCAACGACCTGAACCTGACCGTCGCGGTCAAAGGGACCGGCGGCGGCAGCGACGCCAACATCTTCTCCGGCAAAGGGCTGTCCTGCATAAATCTGGGCATCGGCATGAGCCGGGTGCACACCACGGATGAATTCATCCGCGTCGAGGACATGGTCAATGCCGCGCAGCTCACTGCGGCCCTGATGCAACGCTGAGGAAACGGTTCAGGAGCGATTCCGGGACGCAAGAACAAACGGGCGACCCATGGGCCGCCCGTTTGAACGCTCTTTTGATTCCGCCTAGCCGATCTTCTTCGCCAGCAGCTGGTTGACCAGACCGGGGTTGGCCTTGCCTTTGGATTTCTTCATGACCTGACCGACGAAAAAGCCGGTCAGTTTCTTGTCGCCGCCCCTGTAGCGCTCCACCTCGGACGGATTCTCGGCCAGCACCTCGTCCACCAGGGTCTCGATGGCCGAAGTGTCGGAGATCTGCGCCAGGCCCTTGGCCTTGACGTGGGCCTCGGGGTCGCCGCCGGTTTCGAAAAGCTCCTTGAACACGTTCTTGGCGATGGTGCCGCTGACAAGTCCGTCATCGACCAGCTTGACCAATTTGCCCAGATCTCCCGGGCAAAGCTTGCACTCGGCCAGCGTCACGCCGCGATCGTTCAGCTCGCGCATGACCTCTCCCATGACCCAGTTCGAAATCTTCTTGGGTTCATTGTAGACTGCCAGGGCGGCCTCGAAATAGTCCGCCACCTCCTTTTCCGCCGTCAGAACCTGGGCGTCGTATTCGGGCAGGCCCAAAGCCTCCTGAAATCGGCGGTAACGGGCTTCGGGCAGTTCCGGCAGCTCGGAGCGCCACCTCACCATCTGCTCTTCCCCGATGATCAGGGGCAGGAGGTCGGGATCGGGAAAGTAGCGGTAGTCGTGCGCCTCCTCCTTGCCGCGCATGGAGCGGGTCACGCCTTTGGCCGCGTCGAAAAGGCGCGTCTCCTGCACGACCTGGTCTCCGTCCTCGACCAGATCGATCTGCCGCTCGACCTCGTATTCAATGGCGCGCTGGATGTTGCGAAAGGAATTCATGTTCTTGAGTTCCGCCCTGGTGCCGAATTCCCTCTGCCCGCGCGGACGGATGGAGACGTTGGCGTCGCAGCGGAAGCTCCCTTCCTCAAGGTTGCCGTCGCAGATGCCCAGGTAGACCAGAATGGCGCGCAGACTCTTCAGATAGGCCACCGCCTCCTCGGCGGAACGCATGTCCGGCTCGCTGACGATCTCGATCAGCGGCACCCCGGCGCGGTTCAGATCCACATAGGAGGCGTTGTCCGTGGCGGAATGGATGTTCTTGCCCGCGTCGTTCTCCATGTGGATGCGAGTGATGCCGATGCGCTTCTCGCCCTTGTCCGTATGGATGATGATGTGCCCATGCTCGGCCACGGGCAGTTCGAACTGCGAAATCTGGTAGCCCATGGGCAGGTCGGGATAGAAATAGTTCTTGCGGGCGAAGAGGGAGCGACGATTGACGGTGCAATCCACGGCCATGGCCATCTTGACCGCGTATTCCACGGCCCGGGCGTTCAGCACCGGCAGCATGCCCGGCATGCCCGTGCAGACCGGACAGGTGTTCTCGTTGGGACCGGCCCCGAACTGGGTCGAACAGGAACAAAATATCTTGCTCTTGGTCTTGAGCTGGGCATGGACCTCAAGGCCGATGACCACTTCGTAATCGCGCATACTGGCTCCTTCCCGCGTCAGCCCGCGACAGGCCTGGCGGCGTACAGTTCCGGATTGAGGGCCGGATCGTTATACATTTTGCACTGAAAATAGACCTTGGGGCTCTTCACGCCCAGGGCGTAGTCGTCGACCAGCTCCAGAATGGCGCGGCAGAGATCCCCGTGCTGGGCTTCGAGCAGGGCCAGCTTGCCCCGGCAGTTTTCAAGGTGCCCGGCGTCCACATCCCCGCGCTCGGTCTGCTCGCGCATGTGAAAAATCTTGAGGCTCAGGATGGAAAGACGGTCCAGGGCCGCGCCCAGGGTCTCGGTGTTGAAGCGCCGCGACTGCTCGGGCAGGCTCTTCTGGGCGGCAAAGGTCGCTACGGCTCGCACCAGCCAGGCGTCGACCTGTTCCATGAGGTCGTTGCGCTGCTGGTTGAGGCCGTCGATCTCGCGCTTGCAGGCGGTGATCACGCCGTCATCCACGTCCTTGCGCCGGGCCCTGTCCTCGACGTGCCAGAGCAGGAAATTCTTGAGGTGCTGGCGCAGCGCCAGTTCCACCAGCCCATCGCCCGGCGCCGCCGGAAGGTCCGCCGGAGGCTCCTCCTCATGCCAGCGGGCGACGCTCTCCAACTGCGCGGCGGCAGCCTCGCGCAAGAGGTCCTTCAGGGCCTGAGGGTCGAATGTATGCATGATTATTCCTTTTTTTTGAGCAGGAGATAGACGCTGCTTGAAGCCTGGAGATGTCCAGCCAGAAATTCGGCCCTCTCCCCCGCTCCGCAGAAAAGATCCAGACGGCTGCCCTTGATGGCTCCGCCCCGATCCTGGGCCAGGCCCAGAAAGGCCGTCTTCGCCCCGTCGCCGCCCGGCAGGACGGCTTCCACCGCCAGGATCGCGCCAAGGGGCAGAAAGGCTGAATCAGTAGCCATGCTGACCATCGGCGTCAATGTCCGCCCCATGGCCCCGAGCGGCCCGTCCTGCGCCAGACGGAAAAAAACATAGCTGGGGTTGGTGTTCAGAAGTTCCCGCACCGCGTCGGGATGCTCGCGCAGGTAGGCCCTGATGCGCTGCATGGACATTTCCTCCGCGGGAATCAGTCCGCGTTCGATCATGACCTTGCCCAAAGAGACGTATTCGCGCCCGTTCTTGCCCGCGTAGAGCACATGGCGCACAGAGCCGTCGGGCAGACGCAGCCGGCCCGAGCCCTGCACCTGGAGAAAGAAGACATCGACGGCGTCACCGGTCCAGGCGATGGGCTTCTCGGTGGCGTTCAGGGCGCCATGGGTGTCGATCTCCTCCCGCGAGAAAAAAGGGGCTATGGACTGGCCCTCCAGCCGGTAGGTCAGGGTCTGCCCTTTCCAGCGCGGATGAAACCCGCCCAGATCCGCCGTGCGCAATCCTCCGGGAAGGCCGTATATGGGCACGGGGTAACGCGGATCGGGATTGATGCTGCCGTCCATCTCCGGCTCGTAGTAACCGGTCATGAGCGGGTCGGGCCTAACCTGCAACCATGTGAACTCGCGGCCCAGCAGGCCGGGGTCCGCCGCGAGCCGGGGCACGACGACGCGCAGGCGCTCCAGTGACGCGGCCATTTCACCCCAGGTGGCACCCGGGCCATCCGGGCCAAAGGCCGCCCTGTCCGCGGGACGCGTGCGGACGTACGCCAGGGAGCGGTCGATGGCGGCCAGCAGCGCGTCTTCATGCCCGGCCGAGGCGGCCGCCAACCGGGCCGAAAGCTCCGCACCGGGGGCGCGCTCCACCAACAGCGGCCTCGCGCCCGGCGCCGCGCAGGCGCACAGCAGGGCCAGGCCCAGGACCACGAGCAGCTTTCTCACAGGCCGCGTCCCTTGTCCGGGATGCGCGCATCGAAATACTTGCCCACCCCGTATTCCATGCGCCGGAAGAAGCGCTTGGGCTCCGGCCCGATGATCTGCATCTCGGGGTGCTTGCCCTGCATGTCGAGGGCGATGTGCATCTCCTTGGTGCAGCCCGTGGAGAAGGTCGAATCCTTGCCATGCCATTCGGCCGGGACAGCCTGGCCCATCAGTTCGAAACTGGTCTCGATGTCGGCCACGGTCTGAAACCGCCAGACGTCGATATACCCGCTGCGCTGGACCCGCTCCCACATGTACATCAGGTCGTCGCCGTCCATGCCCTCCACGAAATGCTCGGCCGGGTTGATGATCAGCAGATTGGCGTGCCGGGAGCGCAGATGCCCGACAAAGGTGTTCACGACTCCCAAGGCCACCTTGGTCTGGCCCGGAATGCTGCCGATGATGGCGCTGTAGAACATGACCTGGCGGCCCATGCCCCGGGCCGCGCGCATCTGCGCGATGATGGAGTCGGCCTGGGCCACGATCTGCGGTTCGGTGATCTTGGTCACGCGCGGAGATTTCTCCTTGAAGCGGATCTGGTCCAGTCCGTCGCGGTCCCGGTACAGACAGAGGATGTCGCGGGTGAAGAGGTGCGAATTCTTGATCAGGCGGCGGTGATGGGGAAAATCCTTGGCGATGACCAGATCGGCCTCCTTCCAGGAGCGGGCGAAGGTCACGCTGGTCCGCCACAGGTTGAGGCGTTCGCGGGTGCCGTCGGAAATGACCAGCAAGGGGCTCTCGCGCTGGGCCCGCAACAGCTCGTTCTTGCTCATTCGGCTGTTCTCGACGAAAAGAGCCTCCCCCAGCGCCTCCTGCAGGGAGCTGTCGTGCTCCACATCCCAGATCACCGGGCTGTCCAGGCAGTAGCCTTCCTTGAGGGCCAGAATGACCTTGTGGCCCAAACGGATGAGCACGCGGATCAGGCGCAGATCGAAGACGATCCCGCCGCTGGAACCCGGCAAATACAGGATCTTGAGTTTCTTCTGCTCGCTTTCGGGCCCCATGATCCTGGTCATGGTCTCGGCGAACTCCGGCCACGGGGCGCAGATCTCTTCGAAAAAGGCGCTGTCTTCCCGGACCGAGGCCGGTTTCTCCCAGATCCGGGAACGCAGGGACATGCGGCACAGCCGGGCCATTTCGAGCAGGTCGAGCTCCCAGCGCAAATGCTTGATGGAGGAGCAGCCCAGGTTGGAATCCGGGCAGGCGTAGAGGAGCCGGTTCATGTCCGGGCTGGTCATGAAATCCAGGGCGCGCTTGTTGGCCAGGCGCTTTTCCGTGCGCTGCGGGTCGTGGACTCCGCTCATGGCCATGAAGATGGTCAAAAGCTGCTTCAGAAAGCGCGAAGGGATGAGAAACGGGGCATGCAGCACCTGCCGGACCTTGTGCCGGGACAGGGCGAAAATCTTGCGCCGGGTGTAGCGGTCCTTGATGTTGATGCGCGCCAGATGCACCAGCATGCGCCACTTTTCCCGGTACTCCCGGCGCAAGGCCGAAGACAGGCGGGTGTGCAGCAGATTTTCGAACATCTCGTCCGAACAGGGCACGAAGACCTGATCGTCGTCCACATCGACCATGAAGCGCAGCTGTTCCTGCTGGGCGTTCTCCGCCGGATTGACCGTGGGCTCGATGTTGTTCTCGGTCATGAAATGCAGCAGCCAGGCGTCAAGATAGGGATCCCGACCGTAACGCAGTTCACGCACCGATGAAATCTCCGGCAATTTGGACATCTGCTCTCCCTTCTGAATTCAGGGTCAATGGATTCGATTTTCGCGAGGGCGCTGCAAAACGGGTTTCCACGCTTGCGGGCCGCCGACAAATTGGCCCGGAAACATTCCCCGGTCAAGCCTTGGTCCGACGCGACGCGCAAAAAACGCTCCCCGCAAACGTTGGCCCAAAACAAAAAAGGCGCATGGGTACCGCACCCATGCGCCTGACAAAGCCGTGCGAGGCTCGGATCAGTTGCCGCCGCTGATCAGAAAGCCCTTGGTGGAGGGGCCGGTGGAAGCGGAGGTGCCTGCGATCTTGGAGAGGTAGGTGTCGCCCAGGGTCTCGATGTGCGTGCCCACGTTCTCGAAATAGTTCATGTGGGCCTGCTCCTCCTCGATGATGGTCTCGAAGAGCTTGGCGCTGATGGCGTCGCCGTTGTCGCGGCAGGTCAGCAGAAACTGGCTGTAGATGTCGATGGTGTCGTCTTCGAGAACCGCGTCGTAGGGATAGATGGCGCGCACGTCCTGAGCCTTTTTGAGATCTCCCTCGTAGGACGTGGTCGGCTCTCCGCCCAGTTCCTTGATGCGTTCGGCGAACATCTCGGCGTGACGCATCTCGTCGATGGCGATGAGCTTCATCTTGGCGGCCAGCTCGCCGTAATCCATGCTGTCCAGTCCGTAATGCTGGTTCATGTACTGGGTGATGGCGAAAAGCTCCATGGCCCGAGCCTGGTTCAAAGCATCGACGACATTCGCCCTGCGCTCTTCCTTGGAAAGTTTTACACTCATGGTTTCCTCCTGAAATATTTACGGTTCATTGATTCAACAAACGGTGCAAATCGTGTCTAGCAAATACTTAGGGAGCGGGGCAAGTCATTTCAAAACCGATTTCACCCCCTCCTTCCCCTTGAACCCCCTCCCCTTCAGGAGTAAGCAACCACTCTTTCCAACGCATCACGCATTACGAATCACGCACAGGGACCATGCATGCTCGTCTACGCCAAACTCGTCGGCTCGGTCTTCTTCTGGGGCGCGACCTGGATTTCCGGCCGCGTCCTGGCCCAGGACATGGGGCCCTTTTCCGCCGCGCTCTTGCGCTTTGTCACGGCCTCGGCCTTCCTGCTGTTCTGGGCCTGGCGCGCCAACGGCTCATTTCCGGCCCTGCCGAAAAAAGACATCCTGCCCGTGGCGTTTTTGGGCCTCACCGGCATCTTCCTCTACAACGCCTTCTTCTTCACGGGCCTTAAAACCGTCCCCGCCGGACGCGCGGCCCTGATCATCGCCTCCGTGCCCGTCATCATCAGCATCATCTCGGCCCTGATGCTCGGCGAACGCCTCACCCCAGGCAAGATCGCCGGCACCCTCCTGTCCCTGACGGGCGCGTCCATCGTCCTCTCCGGGGGCAACCCCCTGAAACTCTTCCAGGGCGGCCTGTCCCACGGCGACCTCATGATCCTGGGCTGCGTGGCCGCCTGGACCGCCTACTCCGTGGCCGGCAGCCGGGTCATGAAGCGGGTGAACCCCCTCATGGCCGTGACCTGGTCCTGCATCCTGGGCACCCTCATGCTCATCGTCCCGGCCCTGACCCACGGACTCCTGGACGACATCGCCCGCGCCAGCCTCGTGGACTGGGGCAACATCCTCTTTTTGGGCGTCGTGGCCACGGGTGTGGCCTTCACCTGGTACTATGCCGGCATCCGCGCCATCGGCGCCGCCCGCGCCGGCATCTTCATCAACCTCGTGCCCGTCTTCGCCATCGCCATGGGCTACGTCATCCTGGACGAACCCGTGACCTCCGCCCTGCTCACGGGCGGCGCCATGGTCATCTCCGGCGTGTACCTGGCCAACCGGCCGGGCGCGTCGTAGGGGAAAGAAGAGGATGCCTCCGGCGGGCAGGGGGCGCGCCCCCTGCACCCGCGTTTGGGGGATGGGTTTGTTGGGGTGATTCGGTGCGTTCAGATTGTGCGCATGGACAGGCCGATGCGGCGGCGCTTCGCGTCCACTTCGAGCACCGTGACCTGCACCTGCTGGCCCGTGCGGACCACCTCCGAGGGGTCGCGCACGTAGCGGTCGGCCAAGTTGCTGATGTGCACCAATCCGTCCTGGTGCACGCCCACATCCACAAAAGCTCCGAATCGCGTCACGTTGGTCACGATGCCCGGCACGGTCATGCCCGGGTGCAGGTCCGCGATGTCGTGCACGTCGGCGAAGCGGAAGACCTGAAAAGGGGGCCGGGGATCGCGGCCGGGCTTTTCCAGCTCGGCCATGATGTCGCGCAAGGTCGGCAAGCCCACCTCGGCGTCCACGTAACGCGCGGGATCGACGCGGCGGCGGACTTCGGGACTATTCAGCAGCTCCGCAACACCGCAGCCCGCGTCCCTGGCCATGCGCCCCACCAGCGCGTAGCGTTCGGGATGGATCGCGCTCCCGTCCAGAGGATTTTTGCCCCCCCGGATGCGCAGAAAGCCCGCGCACTGTTCAAAGGCCTTGGGTCCCAGACGCTTGACCTTGAGAAGGCCTTTGCGATCCGTGAAAGGCCCGTTTTCCCGGCGATGCTCGACCATGTTGGCCGCCAGAACCGGGCCCAGTCCCGAAACATGGGCCAGCAGCTCGGGGCTGGCCGTGTTCACGTCCACCCCGACCTGATTGACGCAGGACACGACCACGTCGCACAGGCTCTTCTTCAGGGCGCCCTGATCCACGTCATGCTGGTACTGGCCAACGCCAATGGACTTGGGATCGATCTTGACCAGCTCGGCCAGCGGGTCCATGAGCCTGCGACCGATGGACACCGCCCCCCGGTAGGTCAGGTCCAGGTCCGGAAACTCCCTCCGCGCGATTTCAGAGGCCGAATAGACCGAGGCCCCGGCCTCGTTGACCAGAATGACGTCCACCTGGGCCGGCAGATTCAGGCCCCGCACGAAAGTTTCGGTTTCCCGGCCGCCCGTGCCGTTGCCAACGGCAATGGCCTGCACGGCGTGGGTCTTGACCAGCGTGGTGATGACCCGTCCCGCCTCTTCGGCCTGCCCTTTCCCGCCGACCGGAAAAATCGTCTGCCAGTGCAACAGGTTCCCCTGCTCGTCCAGACAGACAAGCTTGGCCCCGGTGCGCAGGCCCGGATCGAGAGCCAGAATGCGGCGGGGCCCCAACGGCGGGGCCAGGAGCAGCTCGCGCAGATTGGCGGCGAACACGCCGATGGCCTCGGCGTCGGCCTTGACCTTCAGCTCGCCCCACAGTTCCGTCTCCAGGGACGGGGCCAGCAAACGGGAATATCCGTCGGCCACTGCCTCCTGCACCACCGCGCCGCATGGGCCTTGGGGAATGGGAAAGAGCCTGGCCAGTCCGGCAAGGGCCTGATCCTGATCGGGGCGCAGGGACAGGGAAAGAATCTTTTCCCGCTCCCCGCGCAGCATGGCCAGGACGCGATGCCCCGGCGCCGTGCGCGCGGCCTCGCGCCAGTCGAAATAGTCGCGGTACTTCTCTCCCTCCTCGTCCTTGCCCTTGCGCACGGCGGAGGCGATGACGCCCCCGGCGGCGAAAAGCCTGCGCATGCCCTCGCGGCAGCGGCGGTCCTCGCTGACCTGCTCGGCGATGATGTCCCGCGCCCCGGCCAGGGCGGCCTGAACGTCCGGCACATCCAGTTCAGGGTTCACGAATCCGGCAGCTTCGGCCAGCGGGTCAACCTTTCCGGCCAGAATCGCCTGCGCCAGAGGCTCAAGTCCTCTTTCCCTGGCCATGGTCGCGCGGGTGCGCTTCTTAGGCCGGTACGGAAGGTAGACGTCCTCCAGCTCGGCCAGGGTCGCAGTGCGCAGCACGGCCTGTTCCAGGTCCGCGCCGAGCAGGTCGCGCTCGCGCAGGCTGCCGAGGATGGCCTCGCGGCGCTTGTCCAGCTCGCGGGCCGCATCCAGCGCGTCACGGACGTTCTGGATGGCCACCTCGTCAAGCCCCCCGGTGCGCTCCTTGCGATAGCGGGCGATGAACGGCACAGTGCCGCCCTCGTCCAACAGCTCGGCCACGCTTTTGACCTGACTCAAGGCAATGGCGCAGGCAACGCCGACGCGTTTATACAGATCCGTTTCCGGCATGATTTTCTCCCATTCTTTCGTTGCCCAATCCCCATACTCGGGGCTGTTTCTGGCGGCTGCCGCCGCCAAGCGCGGCATCCGCGCTTAAACCCGCCCGTGTCGACAGCCCAGGTGCGGTTGTGTACCCTCAAATTCACGCTCGACGCGGTCCCTTTTCACAACCATAGGAGACACGGTCATGAACGCGACGGCAAACCTCATGCACACGGCCGCCAACCTCGCACAGCCCCAAGACAGAATCCTGGGCCTCGGCGGCAGCCCGAGAAAAGGCGGAAACTCCGACATCCTGCTCAAATGCATGCTGGCTGGCGCGGCCAGGCGCAAGATTCAGGCCCATGGCCTGCATCTGCGCGACGTGTCCATGCAGGGCTGCATCGGCTGCGAGCGGTGCAGAAAGGACAGGACATGCACCGGGCTTACGGACGGCATGAGCGTCCTTTACCCGGAAGTAGTCGCCTCGCGCGGACTCATCCTCGTCTCGCCCACACACAACTACAATGTCACGGCCTGGATGAAGGCTTTCATCGACCGCCTTTACTGCTTCTACGATTTCGACCGACAATGTCCGCGCGGCTGGTCGAGCCGCCTGGCCGGGCAGAAGCGCATGGCCGTCCTTGCGGCCATCTGCGAGCAGGCGCACGAAAGAGACATGGGCTTTACCCTAAACGCCATGCGCCTGCCCCTTGAGGCGCTGGGATACGAGATCGTAGGCGTGCAAACCGTGTTCAGAATCTTTGACAAAGGCAAGGTCAGGGAAGACAGGGAGGCGCTCCTGCGGGCCGAGCAGCTCGGATCCGACCTCGCGGCGGCTCTGCTCCGCTGAGGCCCGCGCCTGGTTACGGACTTGAACCCAAACCCGCCACGAACCCCAAAGGGAACACAATGCAGCACCGCTTCATGCGCCGCAAAAAAAACGAGATCACGGACCCCGTCCAGATGTTTGAAATCATCCGCAACAGCCCGGTCATGCGCCTGGCCATGTGCCTCGACGAGACGCCCTACGTCGTCCCGCTCTCCCACGGCTTCGACGGCTCGTCCATCTACTTCCACTGCGCCCCCAAAGGGCTCAAGACGGACATCCTGAAGCGCAACCCCCGCGTCTGCTGCCTCTTCGAGGAAAAGGCGCAGTTCAAGATCAAAGGCGACAGTCCGTGCTCCTGGGGGTTCACCTACGCCACGGTCATCGTCCACGGCAGGGCTGCCAGGATTTCGGACCCGACGGCCAAACTGGCCGCCCTGCAGGTCATCGCGGACAGTTACGCCCGTGACGGCGCGCGTGTCCCCGGCAAGGACCTCGACGGTGTTGATGTGTGGCGCATCGACGTGACCACCATGACGGGAAAAAAGTCCCTGCCCTGACCCGGTCCCGTCAGGCCGCGCCAGGCGCAGACCAAAGTCGGGCTACAGGCCAGCCTCCCGCCATCCCTTCAAGAGCCCGAAGCAACCAGCCAGCATCATGTCCCCGCCCGGAGCCAAAAACTCCACCCTGGCGTCGGCCAGCAGGGCCCGCCTGGGACCGAGCACGACGATGCGGCCAAAGCCGTCCGGCAGGTCCGGCACGGTCACGCAGCCGTGCCCGCCGTCGTCGAAGACCTCCTGGTTGCCGAGTTCCCCATGCCGAAAGCGCCTCAGATGATCGAGCAGCCTGGTCTCGTCCAGGTGGCCGGTGTGGTGCTCGTAGACCCCAAGCACGCGCGTGCCGAAGACGAGGAAGGCGATGGTGTGGCTGTTGCCGACATTGACCACGAGCACGCCGTCCGCGGCCGCGGTGCGCTCCACGGACGGGTCGAAAAGAGCGCCCAGCAGGGCGGCCGAGCCCGTGTCGGCCACGAGCCCCACGCCGATGGAGCGGCGCAGGCACTGCAGGCGGGTCATCTCCTCGGGCGGATCGGCGTACAGCAGGCGCGAAATGTCCCCGCCGTCCTCGTTCATGAACCGCTCCCAGTAGGCGAAGCGCGAGATGCGGTTGCTCTTGCCGGGATGGAACCCGTGGTCCTGCACGCAGGCCAGGACGAGGTCCGGCTGGGACAGCCCGGCGTGCTGCAGCAGGCCGCGCCAGAAGCCGGGATCGAAGTCCGTCAGCAGCACCTGCGAGGCCGAAAGGGGCGGGATGGAGGTGATCTCGATACCATGCCCGCGCACCTGGTCCAGATCATCCCCCAGGGCCAGCGCCGCGTCAGGATGGGCGTAGACCTTGAGCCCCGCATCCTGATGAGCCTTGACCGCCCGCCAGAACCCGCCGCCCATGTTCTGTCCGTGGAGATAGATGTCGCGACCCGCCTTTGTCAGTTCACGAATGCGGGCCGCCACGTTTCTGGCCGGAGACGGCAGGATGAACTTGGGGCAGTTCTCCAGCTCCAGGCCTTCCTGGTAGAGCAACACGTCCTGGGTGCCGCTGCCGATATCGAGAATGAGACAGGTTGTGGATTGCACGTTCGCGCTCCTTACGATGGATGATTTCGGGCCACCGACGCCCGAAGGTACCCGGTAGCCGCTTTCGGCATCGAGGTCCAGAATTCCTGGACCGCAAACTCCGTGCACGCAAAAAGGCCCGGCCCGGCGAGGTTTCGCCGGGCCGGGCCCTGTCGTTTCGTGCGCCGGGATCAGACGTTGAAGACCAGGCTTCCGCCCTCCTCGTCCACCACCAGCTCCTGCCCGTCATGCAGGCGACCGGCGATGATCTCGCGGGCCAAGGGCGTCTCCAGATGGTGCTGCAGGTAGCGCAGCAGGGGCCGTGCTCCGTAAACCGGGTCATAGGCCTCGCGGGCGATGAATTCCTTGGCCCGGTCGCTAAGCTCAAGCGTGATCTTGCGCTCTTCAAGACGCTTTTGCAGATTGCCCAGGAGCAGGTCGATGATGCGCGTGATCTGCTCGATCAAGAGGGGCTTGAAGAGCACGATCTCGTCCACCCGGTTCAGGAATTCGGGCCGGAAGTGCCCGCGCAGTACGCCCATGACCGCCTCGCGCACGCCTTCCCGCAGCTCGCCCGACTCGGTGATGCCTTCCAGGAGCATGGGCGAGCCGATGTTGGAGGTCATGATGATGATCGTGTTCTTGAAGTCCACGGTCCGGCCGTGGCTGTCCGTCAGGCGGCCGTCGTCGAGGATCTGCAGGAGCACGTTGAAGACGTCGGGGTGGGCCTTCTCGATCTCGTCGAAGAGGACCACGCTGTACGGCTTGCGCCGCACGGCCTCGGTCAACTGGCCGCCCTCGTCGTAGCCGATGTAGCCGGGAGGCGCGCCGATGAGGCGGGCCACGGTGTGCTTTTCCATGTACTCGCTCATGTCGAGGCGGACCATGTTCTCCTCGGTGTCGAAGAGGCATTTCGCCAGGGTCTTGCACAGCTCGGTCTTGCCCACGCCGGTGGGGCCGAGGAACATGAAGGAGCCGATGGGCCGCTGGGGGTTCTTGAGCCCCGCCCGGGCCCTGAGCACCGCGTCGGCCACGGCCTGCACGGCCTCGTCCTGGCCGATGACGCGCTCGTGCAGGATGTCGGCCAGCTTCAGGAGCTTTTCGCGCTCCCCCTCCACCAGCTTGGAAACCGGGATGCCCGTCCACTTGGAGATGATGGCCGCGATGTCGTCGGGGCCGACCTCCTCGCGCAGCAGACGCGGCTCGCCGTCGCCGCCGCCCGAGAGGGCGGCCAGCTTCTTCTCCAGTTCCGTCAGGCGGCCGTATTTGAGCTCGGCGGCCTTGTTCAGGTCGTACTCGCGCTCAGCCTTGGCGATGGCCTCCTTGGTGGCCTCCAGTTCCTTCTTGAGCTGGCTGATCTCGTCGATGCCGCTCTTCTCGCGCTCCCACTGGGCGCGAAGACCGGTCTGGATCTCCTTGAGTTCGGCCAGTTCCTTTTCAAGCCTCTCCAGGCGTTCGCGGGAAGCGGCGTCGCTCTCGCGCTTCAGGGCCTCGCGCTCGATCTCCAGCTGCATGGTCTTGCGGTTGATCTCGTCGAGTTCGGTGGGCAGGGAGTCGATCTCCGTGCGGATCATGGCCGCGGCCTCGTCGATGAGGTCGATGGCCTTGTCGGGCAGCTGGCGGTCCGAGATGTAGCGGCTGGACAGGGTCACGGCCGTGACCAGGGCCGAATCCGAGATGCGCACGCCGTGGTGCACCTCGAAGCGCTCGCGCAGGCCGCGCAGGATGGAGATGGCGTCCTCGACGCTGGGCTCGTCCACCACCACGGGCTGGAAGCGGCGCTCCAGGGCCGGGTCCTTCTCGATGTACTTGCGGTACTCGTCCAGGGTCGTGGCGCCGATGCAGTGCAGCTCGCCGCGGGCCAGCATGGGCTTCAAAAGATTGCCCGCGTCCATGGCGCCTTCGGTCTTGCCCGCGCCGACAATGGTGTGCAGTTCGTCGATGAAGAGGATGACGCGTCCTTCGGACTTCTGCACCTCTTTCAAGACGGCCTTCAGGCGCTCCTCGAACTCGCCGCGATATTTGGCCCCGGCGATGAGCGCGCCCATGTCGAGGGCGAAGACGGTCTTGTCTTTGAGGCCCTCAGGCACGTCCTTGTTCAGGATGCGCTGGGCCAGCCCTTCGACGATGGCCGTCTTGCCCACGCCCGCCTCGCCGATCATGACCGGGTTGTTCTTGGTGCGCCGCGAGAGAATGCGGATGCAGCGCCGGATTTCGGAATCACGGCCGATGACCGGATCAAGCTTGCCCTTGCGCGCGTCCTCGACCAGGTCGCGGCCGTATTTGTTCAAGGCGTCGTAGGTTTCTTCGGGGTTGGCCGAGGTCACGCGCTGGTTGCCGCGCACTTCGGCCAGCACGGAGAGAATCTTGTCCTTGGTCAGGGCGAACTGGCGCAGCACGGCGGCCGTGGGCCCGGTGCCGGGCTTCTCGAGGATGGCCAGGAGCACGTGCTCGACGCTGACGTATTCGTCCTGCATCTTCTTGGCCAGATCCGACGCGGCGAGCATGATCTCGTTCATGCGCTGGGTCACGTATATCTGTCCGGGCTGGGCACCGGGGCCGCTGACGCGCGGCATCTTGCCCAGCTCGCCGTCCAGGGCCGAGGCCAGGGCGCGGACATCGTATCCGGCCCGTTCCAGCAGGCGGGGAACAAGACCCTGCTCCTGACCCACCAGGGCGCGAAACAGATGGTCCACATCCACCTGCTGGTGCCCGAGGCGAATGGCCACGGCCTGGGCTTCGGCCACGGCTTCCTGTGATTTTTGCGTGAATTTATTCAGATCCATGAGAATCCTCCCTCACCGCGCCGTCATCGCCTGATCGGCAGATCGCGCAGTCGCTCTTCCAGATGTTCTATGCGTTCCAAGAGATCGACAATGATGATTCCGGCCACGGGACTCAGTTCGAAGTCGGCGCACAGACGTCTGTACTTGCGCCCGCGCAGCACATCCATGCGCACGAACAGATGTTCCTGCTGGGCCGTGGTGGACGGGACGATCCAGTCCATGCGCACAAGCTCAAGCAGCATGTCTTCGCTCAGCCCGGTCAATTCGAGGAACTCCCTGGTGCCGATGCGTTCGGATGTGGCCGGAAGACCATGTTCATGAATTTGCACAAAGGTCATGTTCTGCTCCTACCTGGCCTGAAATGAGGAAATCGCGGACAATTCTTCCCACAGCTTGCGTTCCTGATCCGTCAGGGTCTTGGGTGAACGAATGACGATGCGCACGAACTGGTCCCCCTGGCTCTCGCCCTTGCCCAAACCCTTTCCGGCCAGGCGCAGCTTCTGTCCGCTGCTAACTCCCGGCGGGATGTTCATGTCCACGGGTCCGTCCAGGGTCGGAATACGCACCGAGCAGCCAAGCACCGCTTCCCACGGAGCCAGCCGCAAGTCGAAGATGACGTTCACGCCTTCGAGGCGGAAAAGCGGATGCTCCGCGATGGCCACCTGCAAGAGCAGGTCTCCGGACGGGCCTCCGCCGGTACCCGGCGAACCCTGTCCGGAAAGCCGGATCTTGGCGCCGTCCTTCACTCCGGCGGGGATGTTGACATCCAGGGTCTTGGACTGCATGCGCGGCATGCCGTCGCCGCCGCGAACCTGCTCCTGCAGGGTGATGGTCTTGCGCCCGCCGCGGTAGGCTTCTTCCATGGACAGGGTCAGCCGCACTTCCGCGTCACGTCCCTTGCTGCGCATGGAACGCCCGAACGGATCGCCGCCAAAACGGCTGCCGCCGAATCCGCCGGACTGGCCGAAACCACCGGCCTGGCCGAAAATGGTTTCGAAAAAATCGCTGAAACCCTCTCCGCCAAAACCGCCGGAACGAAACTGAAAATTCTCGTAACCCGGAGGAGGCTGAAAATTCTGGCCTTCCTTCCAGTTGGGGCCAAGGGAATCATACAGCTTGCGCTTCTCGGGATCCTTCAAAACCTCGTAGGCTTCGTTGATCTCCTTGAATTTGCCTTCGGCAGCCGGATCGCCGGGGTTCAGGTCCGGATGATATTTGCGAGCAAGCTTCTTGAACGCCTTGCTGATCTCGTCCTGGCTTGCGCTCTTCGCAACTCCGAGCAGATTGTAATAGTCTTTATATTCCAAAGCAGTACCACTCCTTATGCTCGAGATCTACGCGAAAAGATAATACCCCGCCGCCCCAAGTCAACAATTTGACACAAAATTTCAAATCCCTCCGTAACGAGACAAAAGGGGATTGAGCGGCAACAATACAAGCCACAAGGGCCTGCCCAGATAGGCCCACAGGTCCCGATCACTGGCCTGGGCCCTGGCTCCGAGCGCATTCCTGTAGTGCATTTCACGTCGGATCAGATTGTCGAGCCCGGGGTGAATGGACGTCGCGCTCCCCGCGCCCTCTTCGACCAGATGCATGGCCTCGGCCACGGAAAAATCGCGTTCATGCTCCTCGATGCAGGCCCACAACCCGGAATCCCTGGAAACGATGTGTTCGCGGGACAGCGCAGGCTCCGCCATGACCCGCAGCGCGCGCGAGGTGTCGCCGCAGAACAGGGCCCTGCATTCCACGGGGCGATGCTCATATATGGAGCAAGACTTGGCCTGCGGCAAGAAATATACGCACTCCCAGCCCCGGTCCTTCCCCTGGAGCTTGAGCATTTCCACGGACAGGGGCTCCAGCGCTTCCGTCCGCGGGTCGAACGCCAGCTCTCCCCGGCGCAGACAAACGACATCGCTCATGGGGATCCGCTCCAGCAGGGGAAGGTCGCGGTGGCGCAAAACCGCTCCGCCCTTTTCACAACATGTTCCACAGCGTCTGCATGCGTTCAAAGCCATCGCATCCTCTCGTTCCGTGCAAAGCTAGAGATTATTCCGTCCATGTTTTCACCCCCGTCATCACATCAGGTCAGCGCCAAGCCGACAACAGTCAATGCCCCGTGAAATGCGAAAAGCCGGCGTAACCGGCTTTTCGTGGATATGCGAACCTCTCTTGCGACGAATCAGTTGTAGAGCTCTTTCTCAAGCCACTGCCGCACGTCATCGTTCACAGGATAGACGCCTTTATGATTGTAGACACCCTTCAAGAACGTATCGGCAAGCTTTTCAGGCAGCGGCAGCTCGGCAAGCTCGTCCGCGCCGTCGGAATTGCGGTACAAAAGAGTTACTACCGGCTTTTCATTCCACGTATTCACAACAAAATAATGAGAATGGTCTTCCTTGCCCTTGACTGCATGCTGATACCCGCCGCGATACCCGTTGTTGCCCCATTCGAGGTAGATGGCCACCGCATCTTCCGGAGTCATTTCCCAGTCAATGATCAGGTCCTTGAAAGCTCGTAACTGTCCCATAATTCACCTCCGTTTCACTTGAGAAGAATTATTAATAACAATTACTCCAAACGTCAAGTAGACTATTCCAATCTGATATCCGGGCAAGGCCGGCCCGTCGCGCGGCATTCCTGATAACGTCTGGCCGCCGCCACAAAATTGCCGGCCCAGACCGGATTGCCGAGAGCGTGCATATGCGTATAGCCGGCCAGGCAGTTTCGAAACAGCACGCCGTCATGGCCTTTGGCCATGCCCTGCCCAAGCTCAACCTGAAAGACGAACGCGCTGACAGCGCTTGTATCGACGCAGCGCGAATAATGAAATTCGTGCCCGGTCAGACGGGCTTGCAGAGGATAAAACGGATTGGAGATGGCGACGGTGGAACTCATGTAGCCGTGGCCCTGCGGCTTTTTGAACACCTTGGTATCGAGAGGAAAAACGTCGGCCATGGGATAGACCAGGCCCTCGAAATGCAACTCCCGGCTCAGATACATCAGGCCGCCACACTCGGCATAGACGGGCATGCCGTCATGAACACGCGATTTCACCGAGCGGCGCATGCCGGTGTTGCGGGTCAGACCCTCGGCCAGGGTTTCGGGAAAACCTCCGCCCATATACACGGCATCGACATCGGGCAACTCCTTGTCGGCCAACAGGCTGAATTCGACCAGATCCGCGCCGGCCTGGCGCAAGGCGTCAAAATTTTCCTGATAGTAGAACCACAGCGCGGCGTCCCGGGCCACGCCTATCCGCACGCGACTGCCGGTGCCCGCGGGCGGAAACAGGGGCGTCAGGCCCATTTCCACAGCCGGGGCGTGGCGCGCGATGTTTAGGCAGGCCTCAAGATCAGCATGGTCGCGCAAGAACGCGGCGAGTCCGCCAAAAGGATCCTGGCTGAACTCGGCATCGGAAATGAGCCCCATGTGCCGTTCCGGAATGGGATTTTCGGGAAGCTTGGGAAGAACGCCGAGAACCCGGACATCGGTGTACTGTTCAATGGATTGGCGCAGAATCTTCTGATGTCTGCCGCCGGCGGTGCGGTTGAGGATGACGCCTCGGATATCGACGCAAGGGTCGAACATGGTCAGACCGAGAATGATGGCGGCCATGGTCCGCGTGACCTTGGTGCAATCGGCGACAATGATTACAGGGCATGCCAGCGACTTGGCCAGTTCCGCCGAGGAGCAGGTGCCCTGCACATCCTTGCCATCGTACAGGCCGCGGTTGCCTTCAATCAAGGCCAGATCACAGCCCCGGGCCCTGGACCAGAAAAGATTTTGCAAAACGTGCGCGGACAATAAAAAAGGATCCAGATTGCTTGTGATGCTTCGACTGGCGAGACCCAGCCATTTGGCATCGATATAATCTGGACCCTTCTTGAAGGCCTGAACGTTCAGGCCTTGCTCCGTGAAGGCGCGAGCGAGCCCCAGGCTGACGATGGTCTTGCCGGAACCGCCGCCAAGGCCGGCAACAAGTATCCGGGGACACGTCAGAACAGAGGCTGGCATCAGAAAATCTTAATCTTCGCCTTCAGTATGAGCCTGCTTTCCTGCCCCGGGAACACCGTACATGGTGGTGCTGCCGCTGGACCAGTACTCAAGTACGCCGTCGGAAACGAGCTGATTGATCAGCTTCTTGGCTTCGCGCATTTTCAAATCGGGAAAAAGAGCGGCCAGGTCGTTGAAATAAAACTTGGATTTCTGCTTGGACTTGGACTCGATGTATTCCAAAACGATCTGTTTGGGATCTGACATGCTCGCCTCTCTTATGGTTTAGGGCCGGCTTGCGCCGGCCCTATAGGTTGTCAAATCAGCGGGTCAGCTTAGAACTTGAAGTTCGTGGTCTGACGCCAGGTGTAGTAGGCCGGATCACGGAAATCGTCGATCATGTGCTCGGAGAAATCCAGGCCGCACTTCTCGAAGAAACGTTCCCAACCGATGCGCTCGGCCCAGTCACCAACGCGCTCGTACTTGCGGGCGTCAGCGGCGTAGGCTTCGACGATCTTGCGGATGGTCTTGGCCAGTGTGGGCCAGCGGGGCGGTTCGTTGGGGATGAAGGCCACGACGACCTTGGAGAACTTGGGATTGCTGATGCGGTTGGAAACCTTGCCGCCGGCCATGATGACGAGGCCGTCACCAGTCTGGTCGGACAGGGGCAGGGACGGACACATGGTGTAGCAGTTACCGCAGAACATGCAGCGCTCGTTCTTGATGGCAACGGTGTTGACCGTCTTGGTTTCGCCGGCTTCGGTCACGATTTCCTTCTTGGTCGGACGGATGGCGCCTACGGGGCAGGCGGCGACGGCCAACGGGATTTCGCACAGGTTGTCCAGCCACTCGTGGTCGATGACTGGAGGCTTGCGGTGGTAGCCCAGGATGGCGATGTCGGAGCAGTGAACCGCGCCGCACATGTTCAGACAGCAGGCCATGGAGATGCGGACCTGAGCGGGCATACGCATCTGACCGAACTCTTCAAAGAGTTCGTCGAGGACGACCTTGACCGTACCGGAAGCGTCAGTGGCCGGGGTGTGGCAGTGCACCCAACCCTGGGTGTGAACGATGTTAGTGATGCCGGCGCCGGTTCCGCCAACGGGGAACTTGTGGCTGCCGCCGTTGAACTTCTGGGCGTTCAAGTATTCTTTGAGTTTCTTGGCTTCATCAAGAGTGCCGACCATGAACTCGATGTTGTTGCGGGTGGTGAAGCGCAGGTGGCCACCACAGAACTTGTCGGCGATTTCGCAGATTTCGCGAATGTGACCGATGGACATGAGGCGAGCGCCGCCGCAACGAACAGTGTAGACTTCGTCGCCGCTCTCGGCCTTGTGCATCAGGATGCCGGGTTCACAGATTTCATGCCACAGCCACTGCCCTTTGTTCTTGGCAATGACCGGGGGAAAGAAGTCGGAAGCATGGCGGGGGCCGATGTCCGAAATCCTGTTTTCCATTGGTTTTTCGGGATTGTATCCGGAAGAAACAAAAGCCATTTTCAACCCCCTTCTTATCTCTGATGGTGTTTACGGTAATCCGCGATGTCGCGATCCCAGCCGCCTTCAACGTCCTCTTCCTTCCAGAAGATGTACGGGTTGTGACGGGGTTCCATAACATGCTGAGGCACAGGAGTCAGGCCGACAGCGGCGATGGCCTTGGCCAGGCCCTGACGCTTGATGAGCTCACCAAGACGCTCACGGTTCTTGCCTTCTTCCATCCACCATTCCCAGATACCTTCGATGAGTTCCTTGATCTCGTCGTAGGGCTCTTCGACCTTGATGAAGGGCACGAGCAGGGAACCCATCTGGGCGCCATCAAGAATCGGAGCCTTAGCGCCGACCAGGATGGAAAGACCGCGGTCATTGCCGATGCGCAGTGCGCGGGGCATGACGTTCAGACAGTGCATGCAACGGGTACATTCGCGGTTGTTGATCTGCAGCTTGCCATCTTCCATCCACATGCATTCGGTGGGACACAGGTCGATGACTTCCTTCTGGATGTCAAAGGCTCCCCAATCCTTACCGGAATGCGCGCCGCCGTTGGGCTGGATTTCGCCACCGACATAAGCGGCGACAGCTTCCTGGTCGATGCGGATGTCGTCGCGCCATGTACCGATGAAGGACATGTCGGAACGAGCGATGGAAGCCACACAACCATTCGGGCAACCATCAAACTTGAATTTGAACTTGTAGGGGAAAGCAGGGCGATGCAGTTCGTCCTGGTATTCCTGAGTCATCTGGTAGCACAGTTCCTGAGTGTCGTAACAGGCCCATTCGCAACGGGAGTCACCAAGACAGGAAGCGGGGGTACGCAGGTTGGAACCGGAACCACCCAAGTCGTTGTTCATTTTGTGGGTCAGCTCAAAGTAGAATTCTTCCAGCTGAGGAGTGGTCGTTCCCAGCAACACGATGTCGCCGGTGGCGCCATGCATATTGGTCAAACCGGAGCCACGCATGTCCCACAGATCGCAGAGCTGCTTCAGGAAATCAGTCGTGTAGTACATGCCCGCGGGCTGAGCGACACGAATGGTATGAAAATGAGCAACGCCGGGGAACATCTGGGGCTGGTCACAATAACGGCCGATTACGCCGCCGCCATAACCGAAAACGCCGACGATTCCGCCGTGCTTCCAGTGAGTGGTGCCGTCCTTATAGGACAGTTCCAGGATTCCGAGAAGGTCATCACAAACGTCAACAGGAATCTGGTATTCCACGTTATTCACGTTTTTATGACGTCTCTCGGCTTCCTCCTTGATGTCCGCCACAAAACTCGGCCACGGACCGCTCTGAAGCTGATCCAGCAACGGGGTCGCATGTTTAGCCATTACACATCCTCCTTAAAAAGATTAGACCGTGCACAGTCATCGCGCTGGTATTAAACTACTGCGCGACCCTCTACCTCTTAACAATTTCAGCAAGTTCTGAAAAATTCATGCTCGTGAATCTTCGTACAACGCCGCCGATTTGTCAACCTGTATTTCGCCCAGACCGGGCAGCACTTGGCTTAGCGGTACTGCTCGATTTCAGCAACGACCTGGGGTTCCAACTCAAACCCGGTTTCGACGGCCTTGTCGAAATACATGAGCGCTTTCTTCGGTTCGCCCTTTTCAAGATACGCGAGCCCGATATTGTTGTACGCCGGGCCGAACATCGGCTCTATTTCAAGGGCTTTCGAGCACTGCATGATGCAACCGTCCGGATCGCCAAGCGCAAGATAGGCGCTTCCAAGCGTGGTGTGCGCCTGGATGAATTGGGGATCGAAGCTCAGCGCCCTCTTGAGGGCCTTGACGGCTTTGTCCGGGTTCTGCTGCTGCATGTGGACAAAACCGATGTTTCCCCACGGTACGGCGAAGCGAGGACGCACCTCGGTGGCCTTTTTGTTCATTTTGAGGCATTCATCAAGGTCGCCTTTATGCATCGCCAGGCCGCCAAGTTGAACATAGGCCTCGGCAATGTTGGGCTCCATGGCGACAACTTCTTCAAACGCCTTTTTGGCCTCCTCAAGATTGCGTTCGGCAACCAAAGAAACTCCCAAATTGTACAAAAGCGCTGCAGAATCAGGATTATCTTGCAAAGCAGCTTTCAAGGCCTCTACACTTTTAGGTCCGTAGTCAGCTCTGTTCTTCATAAGTTCCTACCTAAGGCATATAGTCGTTGATATCGATGTTGTGCTTCTCAAGTTCGGCAGCGTACCATTTGGAAAATTCAAACATTCCGATGTAGCGCTCATCGCCGTTGACCATACCCAGACACATTTCGAGAACGCCCTGCCCATAGGCGTTGCTGTACTTCTCAGGGGCGTGCGTCTGGAGATATTCGCGAACCAGCTGCTGCGTCGTGCGGCGCGTGCCGTCGGTCCGCCATTCAATCGGGTCCTTCGGTTCGGCAAAAGGATTCCAGCGGTCGTATCCGATGCGATCGACAAACTTGCGCCGCCTGGGCGACATCTTTTCGTAGATCGCTTTTTTCTGCGCCTCGTGCTCATCGGTCATGTTCATCGGCCTAAGCATCATTTCCTCCGGCTTCAGGGGCCTTGGTGTCGGAAGGGGTCTGCGGCGAGGGCTCGGCAACGCCGAAAAATTCGTCGGAATACACCGTCATGAGAGCCGTGGAAACAGGCACATGCATCAGGCGGAAATCGGCATAGCTGGAACCGACGGCATCGAGCACGCGGTTGCTCAACGACAAGAGCATGTCCTGAATGCGCTCAAGTTTCACGGCAGGATAGGGTCGTCCGGGTTCGAATCCAGACAGTCCGCAGGTGTGCGATCTGCCGCCGATCTCCAGCGGAACTCCGTAGATCCGGCACGTGATGGGCCTATAGGCGTACAGCAGGCACGCGTCATCGGGGCCCAGCAAAGGACAGCGAATTCGTTCCCTGGCCGTTCTGAGCAAAATTTCGGAGTGGTCGGCCTCCTGCGCCTCTTTCGAAATTTTCTTCTTGAGCACGTAGGCCTTACGGTCCGCCTTGTCTGCTTCGATCAGAACCTCGTTCCTGCGGATTTCATCGAGCTCGGAAAATTTGGCGTTCAGATACATCGCCTCGATGAGCGTCAGGTCGAAGAGTGCATGGCAGCAGTCGCTGCACCCTTCCTTGCAGCGGACCTCCGCCGAAAAATTATCACTGACCTTCTTGAAGACGGCATCGACCTGGGCGACAAGCGATTCATATTCCGTGAAAAATTGCGATAAATCCAGATTCATGGAGAAATTCCCTTACCGGGATATGTGCAATCCCGCAGAAAATGGCGATTAAATGGAAATAAGGAACTTTGAGTAAGGCTTCAAGCCCAGCACGGTGCGAAGCGTGAAATGTGAATTGCCGGAGGAGAATGGCAGGCCCTGGCAGGGCCTGCCATTAAAAAGACCTAATTTTCTTCGACGGTGATGGCGCTCTGCTCGCAAACTTCGATGCAGGACTCACAGCCAAGACATTCTTCTTCGTTCACAGGGACGGCCTTGCCGTTCTGAAGCTCGTACACTTCAACGGGACAGACATCCACGCATTCGCCACAACCGATACACTTCTCGCTGTCGACGATAACCGAATAACCCATGATCAACCTCCAAAATTCTTTGTAATTCCCGCTTATGCGGGTTGAATAAGGGTCACTTACACACCTTCAAAAAAGCTGTAAACCTAAATAGCAGCCTTCTTGAAAGGAAATTATTTCTTATATTTCAGGCAGAAAGAAATGCGGGCGCCGAAAAGACGCCCGCACGCCGCTGATTATTCCACTTCCTGCTTCACGCCGATGGCGACCTTGTAAAGAATGGTCAGAACCAGGAAGCCCGTGGCGTAGATACCCAGGGATACTCCGAGCTCCAGCTGACTGGGTACGTACTCGGTGATTTCATGCAGCGGGTTCGGGACAAAGCCGCCGCCGATCATTCCCAGGCCCTTGTCGATCCAGGCGCCGATGAAAATGAGCAGGCATCCGATGATGAGCAGGTTATCCTGTTCCCTGTTCTTGGGCACGATCAGGATCAGGATGCCGACAACGGCCATGATCATGGCCGACCACATCCAGGGCACCAGGACGCCGTGCCCGTGATACCCGACGAACAGGTACTGAAGATGGGCCATGTGCGAAGGAATCTGGCTGTAGAAGACCGTGAAGACCTCGCACAGGAGCAGGAAGAGGTTCACGCACATGGCGTAGACCACCGTCTTGCCCAGGGTGGGCAGCACGCCCTTGCCGGGATCGAAACCGGTGAAGATCTTGGCGATGTAGGTCACCAGGATGAGGAAGGCGGGGCCGGCCGCGAAGGCGGATGCCAGGAAGCGCGCGGCGAGAACCGCGGTCAGCCAGTAGCCGCGGCCGGGAAGACCGCAGTACAGGAAGGCCGTGACCGTGTGAATGGAAACCGCCCAGGGAATGGACAGATAGATGAAGAACTTGATCCATTTCGGAGGGGCGATCTGCTTGCGCTCCGCTTCCAGGGTCACCCAGCCGACAAGAATGTTGATCAAGAGATACCCGTTCAGGACCACCATATCCCAAAACAGCACCGAGTTGGGCGTGGGGTGGATCAGGACGTTCATCAGACGCTGCGGGGAACCCAGGTCGGCGACGATGAACAAGAGGCACAAAATGACCATGGCCACGGCGTTGAATTCGCCGAGGATGAGAATTTTGCCGAATTTTTCATAATGATGCAGGTACTTCGGAATGACGAGCATGACCGCCGACGCGGCCACGCCGACCAGGAACGTGAACTGGGCGATGTAGAAACCCCAGGTCACGTCACGGCTCATGCCGGTGATGGTCAGACCATGGGAGAGCTGCTGCCAGTAACATGCGGCGCCGATGCTCATGAGCAGGAGCAGAAAGGCGATCCATCCCCAATAAACTTTTGATCCATTTATGGCTTTTTCAAGCATGGCTCACCCCTTACACGAGATAGTAAACACAAGGTTTGGTTCCGAGGGTCGGACTGCGCCTGATGGAGAAACGCTCCGCCAAAAGCTTGCGCACCTCGGATTCAGGGTCGGCCAAATCGCCGAAGGCCAGGGCCCCTTCGGAAACCTCGACACACGCGGGCATCTTTCCTTCAGCCAAACGCTCTGCGCAGAATTCGCATTTTTCGACGACACCCTTTGTCCGCGTGGGAAAGTCGGGGTTCGTCGTTTCCAGATGCTTGCGCGGGTCCATGAAGTTGAAACTCCGCGAACCGTAAGGACAGCCGGCCATGCAGTAGCGGCAGCCGATGCAGCGGTGAAAGTCCATCATGACGATGCCGTCTTCGCGCTGGAAGGTGGCCTTGGTCGGACAGACCCGGACGCAGGGCGGATTGTCGCAGTGGTTGCACAGGGCCAGTGCGGATTTGGCGCCGGCCTCGGGCTGGTACTCATGGAGATCTTCAAGGAAGAGATGATCCATGTGCGTTTCCCAGATCCACTTGATGTTCTGGTTACCGGGGATGCTTGGCACGTTGTGGATGGAATGACAGGTATGCACGATGTCTTCCATCACCTTTTCGTTCAGCTTGGCCGTATCGATGACCATGGCCCAGCGCGAAGCCTTGAGCGCGTTGGGACCGGCATGAACCTTGTGCCGCGAGGCGAACAGAAGCCCCTCGCTCGACTCTCCCCCGCTCGAAGCCAGAAGCTGCGAAGCGGGACGGACCCCCCATCCCAGGACAGCCACGGCGGCGATCTTCAAAAAGTTTCTACGCAGAGTTTTCATTTCTTCTCCCCCTTCGGATCAACATGACAATCCCAGCAGTAGGGGTTCACGGAAACGGTCGCATGGCATTTGTCGCAGAACTGATCCTTGTTCTCATGACACTTGATGCAGGTCTTGGTCAGACTCTTCTGGAAGACCTGGTGATTGGCCGTGGAATGATACTCGTGCACGCCGTCGCGGACGACTTCGTCGCGCCAGTCGTTGAGCATGGCCATGTGTTCCGAACGCATGAATTCGACGCTTTCGACGCATTCCTTGGCGTTCTTCGGCTTCTCGATCTCCGGCCTCTGGTAGGCGGCGCTGCCGATATTGTTCCAGAAGGGATAGGTCATGAAGACCACGAACACGGCAAGACCGATCAGAATTTTATTCTTGTCGTACATTATTCATCCTCCATCCCGGGCAGGTCTTCGCCACGCAGATCGGTTTCGCGTTCCTTCTCGCCAGGAAAGACCAGGGCATTGGCGACAAGCTCGTGCAGGCCGCAGACACTGACTTCCGGCACCCAGTAGGCCATGGAGTTGGGCAGCACCGCGCGATCGATGGCGCAGACGCAGCCCAGCATGTTCACGCCGTACTTCTCGTGCACGTACTTCACAGCATTGGCGCGGGGCAGACCGCCCATCATGCGCAGCTCGTCGTTCTCACCGGCGTTGAGCCCGGCGCCGCCGCCGCAGCAGAACGTCTGCTCGCGGATGGTGCCCTCGGGCATGTCGGTGAATTTCTCCACCACGCTCTTGGCCACGAAGCGGGGCTCATCGAGCAGACCCATGCCGCGCGCGGGATTACAGGAGTCGTGCCAGGTCAGATGCACATTGGCGTTGCGCTTGGGGTTCAGGTTGAGCTTGCCGTGCTTGATCAGGTCCGCCGTGAATTCGGCGATGTGGACCATCTTGGTGCTGGCTGCGTTCTTGAACACAGTGCCGGTGATGGGGTTGGTCGGGACTTCCATGCGCGAGGACTGGAAATCGGGACCGTTCAGCGTATCCATGTACTGATGGATGACTCGCCACATGTGCCCGCACTCGCCGCCGAGAATCCACTTCACGCCGAGGCGGTCGGCTTCCATGTACATCTTGGAATTAAGGCGCTTCATGGTTTCGTGCGAGGTGAAGAAACCGAAGTTGCCACCTTCCGATGCGTAGGTCGACCAGGTCACGTCCAGGCCGTATTCGCGCTTCAGGTACTCGAACAGCATGAGGTAACCCATGCAGGTGTAGGTGCCCGGATCGGCGAACACGTCGCCCGAAGGCGTGATGAAGAGGATGTCCGCGCCCTTTTTGTTGAAGGAAGGCTCGGGACGGATGCCGGTGATGTCTTCGATGTCGTCGCAGAAGAAATCGATCATGTCGAAGAAGGCATGCGGCTGGATGCCCAAATGGTTGCCCGTGCGGTAGCAGTTGGCCACCGGGGTCGCGATCCAGTCGATATTGAGGCCAAGCAGGTTCAGAAGCTCGCGGCCGATGATCGTCACCTCGGCGGTGTCGATGCCGTATGGACAGAAGACGGAGCAGCGACGGCACTCGGAGCACTGGAAGAAATAGTACCACCATTCCTTCAGCACTTCGGGCGTCAGCTTGCGTCCACCGGCGAAGCGGCCCAGAATCTTGCCGAACGTCTTGAATTCGCCCCGGTAGACGGAGCGGAGCAGCTCGGCGCGCAGCACCGGCATGTTCTTGGGATCGCCGGAGCCGATAAAGAAATGACACTTGTCCGCGCAAGCGCCGCAGCGCACGCAGATGTCCATGAAGATCTTGAACGAGCGGAACTTGTGCAGACGTTCGCGCAACCCGTCGAAGATAATCTGCTGCCAGTTCTCCGGGAGTTTCCAGTCGTCGTCGAGGGGATTCCACTTCCGGGCATGCGGCAGTCCCACGTAATTGACGCTGTCGGGATTGGCGGCATAGCAGTAGCGGCCGGGCTTGATTTCGACCGGCACGTCCATCCAATCCGCCTTGGGCGGCGTGTAATCGATATTCGCAAAAAGCGCTTCAGGGCGTGGCAGATCAGACATTACTCGGCTCCTTCTGCTAGAGGCTTGTCCACGGGAAGATCCTTCTCGACCATCTTCTCACGGAACTCATCCTCGTATTCTTCATAGGTATGGTAGTGGACGTTCTCGAACTTCCAGGGATTGACATGCCTGAATTTTCTGGACGCGCAGTTCATGTTGCGCGTGGGCGAGAGGAACACGCCGCCCATGTGCATGAGCTTGCTCAAGGGGAAATAGGCCAGCAGAACGGAAACGAGGAACATGTGGATGTAGAAGATCACGCCGATGCCCTCGGGGACGTTCCAGGAGAACGTCACCAGCCCCATGGCCAGCTGCTTGACGGAGATGATGTCGACCTTGGCGAAGTAGCGCATGAAAATGCCCGACAAGGCGATGCCCAGGATCAGGAACAGGGGAAAATAGTCCTGCACCAGGGAAATGTAGCGAATCTGCGGCACCACGACGCGACGGATGAACAGGTAGGTCACTGCCGCAACAAACACGAGGTCCGTCAGATACAGCGTCGGCGCGCCGATCTGCAGCATGCTGTCCATGGCCTCGATGCCGGCGATGATGCCGGGAACCGGTTCCGTGAAAAAGCGCATGTGCCGCAGAACGATGACCAGAAAAGAATAATGGAACGCCAAGGCTCCGAGCCACAGCCACTTGCTTGAGCTGTAGGTGACCTTCGTGCCTTCATGCAGATCGACCTTGGTGTTGCGGAACAGCGACCTGAACAACAACACCTCCAACAGCATCCTCATCACGACGCCGCCCGTGGTGGAGGGGTTCTCGATGGTGCTCTGCTTGATCCAGGGCAGGGATTCCTGCTGGCCGCATGTCGTGGGGATGCAAAACGGCACTGCCGATTTCCCCCAATCCACAACTCTCATACAGAATCCCACCACAAAAACCGCGACTGCCAGGAAGGGTATGTACAGCCCAAAGGCTTTTTCCATACCCAACGCCCCGGCGCCCACTAGGGCTAATGCCGCGAGGGCAAAGACCAGGAAAAGGGAGTAAAGAGCTTTCATGTACCTTTTACCTCGCTAAAGGGTTAACACAAAAATATACTTAACGGACACTACCCCGCTACCTCCTCGTCTTTCAACAAATCCGCCCTTTCAAGCAATTTGTGCGTTCTGCTGTACAGCTGATTCGCTTTTTGCTTCCAAAGAAGCTCCCGGCAACCCATGTACAGATCGAATCCAAGCATTGTTAAACGATCGACTCGTATATTCCAATCATGCAGCAACGCATCGACCTGATCGGCGGGACACGTTTTTGCAAGCTGTCTGTAAACGATTTCCTTGAGCGCAGGGAGAAAGCAGAGCGCGACCGACGGCGAAAACCCCTGTACGGCCCTGATCCGCAAAATCCCGTCCAGAAACACAGAGCATTCCGAGATATCGGCCTCGCTGACAAGAGACTGATATATCCGCTCGACATTGTTGCGGAACGTGTGGCCCACCGGATTGGCGAACTGGTTTGCCGAACCGGAAAAGAATTTGGCCCCTTCCTCGGGATATGTCTTGATGATGGATTCCGCCCATTGGGCGCAAATTGCGTGCTGGTTGTCGGTCAAAAATTTTTGGAGTTCCATAATCACCTTGAAATTCAGGAGGTTAAAAAAAATGACAGTTGACCGCGCACCGCGTTGGAAGAGCAGGACAGATTTGCGGGGTTCTTAAATCACCTCCACATCAAGGTCAAGCTGTTTGTGAAAAATGAAACAAGGACCGGGTTCAAACTTGATCATGAATCCAAGACGTTAACCGTCCCCTCGCTCGACCGAGTCTCAATCATCAAATTCTCGATACGTCAACTCCCCACCGGGGGTGCGCGCACTTCAGACTAGGAATCCAGCAGCGCTTATGCTACCAGTGCCGCCACATCCACACCAACTCTCGACCATCCAACGGCGAATCCATGAATCTGCGAATTCTTTTCCTTTTCGTTCCCTGCATCATGTCGGCGCTGTTCTTTTCGCCAGCCACTCCGGCCGCCGCCCAAGACGAGCCCCGGTCATGGCGCCTGCTTGCCGACAAGACCGCCGCAAGCCACGACAACGAATACATCGAAGCGTTCGGCAACGTCATCCTTGACCGAGGCGGCGACTACATCCGCGCGGAGTATGCCCGGTATTACCAGTCCACCAAGTGGGTTTTCCTCAAGGGCGATGTCCAGGCCAGATTTCAAGGCGATTTCCTGAAGGCGGAAGAGGCGGAATTCGATCTCAACACGAATACGGGGTGGCTCAAGAACGGCCAGATCTTCATGGAAGATCCGCACATGTACTTCGAAGGCGCGATTCTCAAGAAAACCGGACCGGAAACCTATGAGTTCCGGGAAGCCACCATCACGGTCTGCGACGGCGACCGGCCCGCCTGGTCGATCAAGTCCTCGCGCGGCGACATCACCGTGGACGGCTACGCGCACCTGTGGACCCCCCGCTTCCAGATCCTGGATCAACCGGTGCTGGCGGCCCCCTATGCCGTGATCCCCGTCAAGACCAAGAGACAAAGCGGCTTCCTGCTGCCGGAAATCGGCACCAGCGACCGACTCGGCATCACCTACGACCAGCCCTATTACCAGGTCATCGACGAGGAGCAGGACGTCACGCTCTACTCTCACCTCATGACCAAAAAGGGGCTCATGCTCGGAGCGGAATACCGGATGGTGCCCGACATTCACAGCAAGGGCATCTGGAAGATCGACTACCTCCACGACCAGGAGTCCGAAAGCGAGTCCCTGTACAGCGACAACGTGGGTATGGCGCGCACGAACCACGACCGCTGGTGGGTGCGGGGCAAATTCGACGGCTACGTCGGGGAGCCGGACTGGGGGCTCAAATTCGACCTGGACGTGGTCTCGGACCAGGACTATCTGCGCGAATTTTCCAAAGGCTACTCCGGCTTCAACAAAAGCCGCCGTGACTTTCTGCAGTATTTCGGGCGCGACATCGAAGACAGCGACAGCAATCTGCGCATCAACCGCGCGCTTTTGAGCCGAAACTGGGGCGATTTCGGCTTTCAGGGGCTGGTGGAGTACAACCAGAACCTGGAATACGGCAGCAACAACAAGCTTACCGGCAAGGACGGTGACGACGATCCCACGCTGCAAAGGCTTCCGGAGCTCAACCTCCATCTGTACCAGACCCAGCTTCTGGACACCCCGCTGACCGTCGAGGGCAGTTCGCAGCTGACTTCTTTCTGGAGGGAATACGGCACCACGGGCAGCCGGTTGGACATACACCCGGTGGTGGGCTTGCCCCTGCATTTCGAGTACGGATCCGTGATCCCCAAGGCCGGCGTGCGCAGCACGAGCTATTTCATCGAGCGCTTTGAAGGCGATGACGCGAAAGTCGATACGGACGCCGACACGTCGACCAGATTCCTGCCCGATTTCTCGACAACGGCATACACCGAATTCTCCCGGATTTTCGACGTGAACAGCGAAACGTCTGTTCCAAAGGACGCGCAGTCTCCGACACTGCTCAGCTTCAAGCACGCGCTGCAGCCGCGCCTGGAATACACCTACATCCCTGAGACCGATCAGGATGAGTATCCGTATTTCGACGAGACAGACAGGATAGACGCCAAAAACGAGCTCACCTATTCCATCACAAATGTTGTGACGCGTAAAAACGGAAAATGGAGCCCCGATCCCGAAAACAACGGAGAGTCCGAACTCCAGGTGGATTTCTTTGAAATGGCCCGGCTGCGCTTCGAACAAACATACAGCATTCGCGAAGAAAGGCGTGACGACGATACGGACGAATATCCCAATCGCCCATTTTCCGATGTGCTGACAGACCTGACCACCACCTTAAGCCCTTGGCTCTACCTGAACAACAAGACATGGTTCTCACCCTACGAAAATCGGGTCACCGAACATGAGCATTCCCTGACCGCATACTACGATGACAAGCTCTACGCCAGATTCAGCCTGGATTTCCTTGAAGAGATCGACGAATACATGCGTCAAGAACAGGAAAGGCAGCGCATCGCATCCTTTGGGGGCGGCTTTGCCATCAACAGTCAGTGGAGCGCCGTCGCCCTGTATCGCGTCGACTGGGAGGCCAGCACGGATTTGGAAAAAACCCTGACCCTGCGCTATGACCATCAATGCTTTTCCGCTGAAACCTCATGGAGCCAGACCGACGAGGACACGCGCTTCGAGTTTCGCGTCATTCTCGCGCAACTGGGATCCCTGGGCCGCTAAGACATGAGCCACGACCAGCACATCCGCCTCCTGCCGCCGGAACTCCAGAACCAGATCGCGGCCGGAGAAGTCGTCGAACGCCCCTCCAGCGCCTTGAAGGAGCTTGTCGAAAACGCTCTCGACGCAGGCGCGACCCGCATCCGCGTCCAGATCCGGGACGGTGGGCAATCGTCCATCCAGGTCAGCGACAACGGGCACGGCATTGCCGAGGACCAACTCGAACTGGCCGTGACCCGCCACGCCACGAGCAAGCTGGCAAGCGTCCAGGATTTGCAGGATATCAGAAGCTTCGGTTTTCGCGGCGAGGCGTTGCCAAGCATCGCCTCCGTGTCACGCTTCCGCATCGCCTCCGCCCGCCGGGACGGCGAGGGAAGCGTGCTGGAGGTCCTGCATGGCCGCATTGAGCGACAGGACAAGACGGCCATGCCCCGCGGGACTCAAGTCGAGATCAACGATCTTTTCTCCAACGTCCCGGCCCGCCTCAAATTCCTCAAGACTCCGGCCACGGAATCCCGCAAGTGCGCCGAACTGGTGGCGCGCATCGCCCTGGCCAACCCCCATGTCGATTTCGAGTTCCTGAATGCCGAGCGCAGCGTGCACCGCTTTCTCGCAGGCCAGGAGCTTGCTCAGCGCCTCGCCGCCATTTGGCCCGCCGATGTCGTGGAATCCCTGCATCCCTTGTCCTATGCGGACGGCGATCTGGCCATTCACGGCCTTGTCGGCGACCCGGCCATGGCCCAGGCCCGTCCCGACCGCATTCTGGTTTACGTCAATGCGCGCCCCGTGCAGGACAAGACGATGCTCGCCGCCGTCCGGGAAGCCTACCGGGGAAGAATTCTCGGCAAGGAGTATCCCCAGGCGGTCATTTTTCTGCAGATTCCCCCGGATGAGGTCGACGTCAATGTGCATCCGGCCAAAACCGAAGTCCGCTTTCAGGATGAAAGCGCTGTCTTTCGGGCAGTGCGGAGAGCGGTGCTGCACGTCCTTGAGCGCGAAAGCCACCACGTTCACCCCGCCGAACATGCGCAGCCCCTGGTTATCAACCAGGTCCATGCCGCCCTGCCAGCCATGGAAGCCGCCCATCTCCCGGAGCGGGACGAGACCCGAGTCGAACATGAGCCCAGTCTCCAAGACCGCTCGTGGCCGCAGAAATTCGCATCATCCACCGCCGCGCAAAAACTCTTCGAAACTGCGGAGCACGCGTACGAACGAACGGCCAACCCGACGCCGGAGCCCCACGCGCCAACCGTTCCCGCCGTTCGGTACCTTGGCCAATTCGCGCAAACCTATCTGATCCTGGCGGCCTCGGACGAAATCACCCTCATCGACCAGCATGCCGCTCACGAACGCGTCCTGTTCAACATGCTGCGCGCCCAGGGTTCACGAGGAGACCGCAACCCGCTCCTCATGCCCATCGAGATCCCCCTGCATCCGGCGCAGTCGGCCCTGGTCCAGGAGATATGGACCCAGCTCGATGCCCTGGGCTTCTCCCTGGAACTCGCTCCCGGCCCGCGTCTGCTACTGGGTTCCGTTCCAGCACTATTGACCCAGACCAAGGCCCGGGAGTTTCTGCAGGACATACTCAACGAGAAGGCCACCTCCATGGAGGACCTCTGGGCCGTCATGGCCTGCAAGGCCGCCATCAAGGCCGGAGACACCTTGACGCCCGACGAGGCGCTGGCCCTTGTCGACGCCTGGCAGCGCCTGCCGGAAAAAAATTTCTGTCCGCACGGCCGTCCCGTCGCCTTGCGCTGGGATGTGAACGAACTGGAAAAAATGTTCAAGCGCCGCTCGTAGAGCGCCCGCTTCCATCTGATTCGGACCACAGGAGGATTCTTTGAATATTCTTATCGTAGGCGCCGGTGGCCGGGAACACGCACTGGCCTGGAAAATCGGTCAAAGCCCCAGACTGGACAAGCTGTTCATCGCTCCGGGCAACGGCGGAACCGCCCTTCTGGGCACCAATGTCGCGCTCCAGGACAACGACATAGACGGCATCGTCGCATTCGCGCGCGACAACGAGATCGGCCTCGTTGTCGCCGGACCGGAACTGCCGCTGGTTCTGGGCTTGAAGGAAGCCCTGGACACCGTGGGCATCCCCTGTTTCGGTCCATGCGCGTTCGATGCCCAGCTCGAAGGCTCCAAGGCTTTCGCCAAGAACATGATGCGCGAAACCGGCGTCCCGACCGCGGATTTCCGTGTCTTCGACAGCCATGAGCCGGCCCTGGCCTATGTTCGCTCGCACTCCCTGCCCATGGTCATCAAGGCCGACGGTCTGGCGGCAGGAAAAGGCGTGGTCATTGCCCAGACCCTGAGCGAGGCCGAGGAGGCCCTTCATGACATGATGGTCAAACAGGTCTTCGGCCAGGCCGGGCTGACCGTCGTGGTGGAGGAGGCCCTGATCGGGGAGGAAGCCTCCTTCATGGCTTTTTGCGACGGAAAGACGATTGTGCCCATGCCATCGTTGCAGGACCACAAACGCATCGGCGACAACGACACGGGACTCAACACCGGCGGCATGGGCGCCTACAGCCCCGCCCCCATCCTGCCCGAAGAGCGGTACCAGGCCATGGCCGATCTGGCCATCCGGCCCATCACCGAGCATCTGGCCGCCATCGGCCAGCCCTTCAAGGGCGTGCTCTACGCAGGGCTCATGATGACCGCCAATGGCCCCATGGTTCTGGAATACAACGTGCGCTTCGGCGATCCCGAGTGCCAGCCGTTGATGGCCCGCCTCAAATCCGATCTGGTCGAAATCATGCTCGCGTGCGTCGAAGGCACGCTTACACCCGAACTGGTGACCTTCCATCGCGAAACAAGCTGCTGCATCGTCATGGCGGCGCAGGGCTATCCCCAAAACTATCCCAAAGGCATGCCCATCTCCGGTCTCGATGCGGCGGAGGAAATTGAAACCGTCACGGTCTTCCAGGCCGGAACGCAGCTGCAAAACGGCGTTCCGATCAGCAGCGGCGGACGCGTTCTGGGAGTCACGGCCCTGGGCGACGATCTTCAACAGGCGCGGGAGCGGGCGTATCGCGCGGTGGAAAAGATCCGCTTCGAACACAGCTATTACCGCAAGGATATCGCAAACAAGGGATTAAGGAGGTCATGATGACGCAGGTCGCAATCTTCATGGGCAGCAAGTCGGACGAAGCCACGGTTCGCCCGTGCGCGGAGGTGTTGGACAAACTGGGTGTGTCCTACACCTTCACCATCACCTCGGCGCATCGCACCCCGGAACGGACCGCCCGCCTGATCACGGAACTCGAAGAGGCAGGCGTGCAGGTTTTCATTTGCGCGGCCGGTCTGGCCGCCCACTTGGCCGGGGCTGTCGCCGCCAAAACCATCCGCCCTGTGCTTGGCATTCCCATATCCGCGTCTTCTCTTGGCGGCTGGGACGCCCTGCTGGCCACGGTACAGATGCCTCCGGGCTTTCCGGTGGGCACGCTTGCCCTTGACAAGGTCGGCGCGCGCAACGCGGCCTGGCTCGCGGCCCAGATTCTGGCGCTGCACGATACCGGGCTTGCGCAGCGGATCCGGGACGAACGCCTCAAAATGATCGAACAGGTGGAAGAAGACGCAAAATCCCTGTGAGATCAAAAACATAAAAAAAAGGCGACCCTCGGGGCCGCCTTTTTTTTATGCTCGCGTGTTGGCCTATTGCAGATACTTGAAAAACTCGCTCTGCGGTGTCAGCACAAACTGGGTCTGTTCCTTCATGGTTTTCTTGTAGGCATCCATGGTGCGCACGAACTCGTAGAAATCGGGATCCTGGGACAGGGCCTGGGCATAGATGGCGGTTGCGCCCGCTTCCCCCTCACCCCGGGCGCCTTCGGCAGCGCGCCGAGCATCAGCCAAAAGAATCGCCCGCTGCTTATCGGCCAGCGTCGTGATCTTGGTGGCCTCTTCCCGGCCTTCGGAACGGTATTGCTTGGCCTGGCGCTCGCGTTCCGCCTGCATGCGCCCGTAAATGGCCATCTGGTTTTCCTGTGGTAAATCAGTGCGCTTGATGCGCACGTCGATGATGTTGATCCCGTATTCTCCCAGCAGCACGTTGGCTTTGGCAGTCACTTCGTCCATGATGGTCGAACGCTCCACCGCCACGATCTCGGTGAGCGTGTAGCGCCCGAGCGCCTCTCTCATCTGCGAGTACACAATGTCGTCAATGCGCGACAATCCGCCCTGAACATTGCGAACCGTACGATAAAACAAGAGAGGATTGACAATTTTCCATCTGGAATAATTGTCGACCACCATGTTCTTTTTATCCTGGGTAAGAATTTCGGCAGCCGGAGCGTCGTATTCCAAAACCCGCGCATCAAAGAAGATGACGTTTTGAATGAACGGCAACTTGAAATGAAGTCCTGGGCCATAGTCGGCATTGCCAACAGGCTTTCCCAGCTGCAAAACGATCGCTCTTTCAGTCTGGTCGACAACGAAGAGACATTGCAGCAACAAAAAGACAGCAATGACTACTCCGCCGATGGTGAATTGAATTGTCTTCATCAGTTCGCGCCTCCTTCTTTACCCTGACCGTTCACGGTCGCTTTTCCGGAGCGCTGCAAAGGCAAATAGGGAAAAACCCGCTGCATGGATTCATTGGAAATGATGATCTTCTCCACTTCCGGTCGAGACAGTATCTCTTCCATGGTTTCAAGATAAATGCGTTTTTTGGTGATGTCCTGGGCTTTGCGGTATTCTTCGAGCACAAACAGGAAGCGATCGCTGTCACCCTTGGCCTGCAAGATCTTGGATTCCTTGTAAGCCTGAGCCTGATTCAGGATCGCGGCCGCCTCGCCGCGCGTGCGGGGGATCAGGTCATTTTCGTAGGCTTCGGCCTCGTTGATGAAACGGCTTTTGTCTTCCTTGGCGCTGGCCACGTCCTTGAACGCGTCGATAACCTGCCTGGGCGGATGCACATCCTGCAACTGCACGGCCACGATTCTGATACCGCTATTGTAGCTATCCAGTATCTTTTGCAGCAGATCGCGCGTGTCATTCTGGATGGTCAGTTTGTCGTCGGTCAGCGCGGAATCGATCTTGTTGTAGCCGATGACTTCGCGCATGGCCGCCTCGGCCGCGTCCTTGACCGTCTTGTCCTGGTTGGCGACATTGAAAAGGTAATCCTGCGCATTTTCAATGAGATACTGTACGATGAACTGCACGTCGACAATATTCTCATCTCCGGTGAGCATCAGGGATTCTTCCGGGACAAGGCGGACCTGGTTTCCGGAACCGCTGGCAAAGGAGCTGCTCCCGCGAAAGCCCACCTCGAGGCGCTGGATCTTGGTCACCTGGGGGGTCTGCACGGATTCGAAAGGAAAGGGCAAGCGGTAATGGGGACCGGGTTCAGTGGTGCGGTCATAAGCCCCGAAACGCTGGACCACCCCTACTTCGTCCGGCTGGACAAGATAGATGCCGCTTCCGAGCCACAAAAGCAGGGCCGCCAAGAGAATTACCCGCCAGCCCGGCAGATTCATCTGTTTAAACTGTTTGACTTTTTCGTTTAAATCACCAAGATCCGGCCCAGGTAAGGGGCCAGACTGCCTCTGACGTTTTTCTTGTAGTTTTTCCCAGTCCCAATTCATAGTGCTCCTTCGTAAAAGACTCCCCTCTCAAGGTCAAGGAATCGAAGATAATAACGTGCACGGCAACCCCGACAACAGGGCGAAAAAAGAGGACCATGTGACCGATACAGCAGTGACAATCTACACGGACGGCTCCAGTCTGGGCAACCCCGGCCCGGGAGGCTGGGGAGCGGTCCTGATCTGGGCCGACACGAGAAAAGAGTTGAGTCGCGGGTATGTCGAGACAACAAACAACCGCATGGAAATTCGGGGAGTGCTTCACGCGCTGGAGCACCTCACGCGTCCCTGCACCGTACATGTCCATACGGATTCCCGCTACGTGTGCGACGCCATCTCCAAAAAATGGATTTCGTCATGGATCCGGAACGGTTGGCTGACTTCCGCCAAAAAACCTGTCAAAAACAGGGACCTGTGGGAACAACTGCTTCCCCTGCTGAAAAAGCACAAGGTCATCTTTCATTGGGTCAAAGCGCATGACGGACAGCCTGAAAACGAGAGGTGCGATGAACTGGCGAAAAATGCGGCCAAGTCGATGACTCGGGAAACGGACGAGGGCTACGCGGGCAACTGAGCCCGCGCCGAAGGGCGGAAGATCACAGCTGCCAGGCGAGCCTGGAAACGTGAAGCGGCTCTAGGCGCTAAAAAAGAAGCCCGAACGCGTGAACCAGAAAAGCGATGCCAATGCCGATCTTGATCGCCAACCCCAGCACCTTGCCGATCATGGCGCCCAATGCAGCCCTTTTGGCGTCGGCAAAAGACCGCTCGTTCATCAGTTCCACGCCCAGACATCCCGCGTACGCCCCGGCAACGGCTCCAAACAGCGCGCCAAGACCAAGCAAGAACGGAGCGCCCATGATCGCTCCGAAAATGGCTCCGGCGAAAGCACCCCAATTCCCCGAAGACGACGCTCCGTATTTTCGGGCTCCGACAGCCTGAAGAAAAAATTCAATGACTTCTCCGGCCAGGGCCGCGGCGACGAAAATGAACAGCGTGTTCAGCGTGAATGGAGATTCGGGAGTGATCCAGGACCAAACGCCCAGTATCAGGATGATGAACCAGTTCGCGGGAAATGAAAAAATATGGGTGCTGAAAGCGAGAACAAGAAGAAGGAAGGTGATGATGGCGAGGGTGATGCTCATAAGAGAGAAGAGAAAAAAAAGGTCCTGGCGACGACCTACTTTCCCACCAGTGGACTGGCAGTATCATCGGCGCTGGAGGTCTTAACTTCCGAGTTCGGAATGGAATCGGGTGGGTCCCCTCCGCCGTGG